>JAEEGI010028240.1_pt1 | contig 10688 bp, 8 predicted proteins | sample 8958751 | NCBI WGS metagenome assembly JAEEGI01 (sample SAMN16246545, study PRJNA631951) | gut metagenome | biome: gut microbiome; feature: rumen; material: KS-attached | host: Bos | place: Iran: Karaj | collected 2018-10 | reverse complement strand
TTTTCAAATAAAAATTCTTTTGAATAATAATAATATTTTTTTTATTTTCATCATTTACATTTGGATTAATTGGAGAAAATTCTTCATTTTTTAAATGAACACAATCAATATTATTATTAATAAATCTTCACTTTTAAAAATTGAAGATTTTTTTATCTCTTTCTTTTTTATACATTTCAATCATTTCTTCCTATTTATTTATATTATTATTATCATTTTTTAAAGTATTGAAAATTTCTTCTTTATAATTATTACTCTTATGATGATATTTTATTAGGATTATCAATTTCATTTTTATTGAATTTGTCTGAATTCAATAAAATTTTTCCAGTAATTGACGTTTGTTTGATTCTATTTGATTTTTTATGAATTTTCTTTTGTTATTTTTCTCTTCAATAAATCCACTAATATATCATTAAATAAATTTGATTTTCTACTGAATCTTCTTCTATTAAATTATTTGTCTCTTCAAATTTATTTTGAAGGAATATTTTGGGTTAATATTTATTATTTTATTTTTATAATTATATTATCTTTTAATTTATTGTTTATTTGTTTAAATTTTAAAATCAAATATTTATTATTTCTTTTGAAATTATATTAATTTAAGTTTTGAAAAAAAATAAACTTTTTTTAAATTACTAAAATTTTATTGTATTACTTTTTTATTGATGCCACTTTTTTAAATATCATAATATAAGAAAAATTTTAGTTTAAGATTCCTATTCTTTATTTTCCTTTAATATTTATCTTTAATTTTATTGTTTTTTAAATTTAATATTAATGCCAACATCCCTTTTATTCTTTAATTTAGAATTTATTATATAGACTAAATGGTTGACGAATATGAAAATAATTATATGTTGGATTTTTCAAATTCAAAAATTATTCTTGCAAAACAACTAAAATCTTTAGATTCAAAATTTACAGAATTAAAGAATAAATTAAAAAACAATACTCAAATATCAAATAAAAATAACTTATCTAAAATTTTATCTCCAAAATATATAATAATTGAAGGAAAAGAAGAATTTATGGGAGCAAGAATTAATTTTAATTTATTAAATAAAAGAAATAAAAAATCTAAAAAAGAAGAAGAAAATAATTTATTTTTTGAAAAGAATAATAAAATGAAAGAAAATAATATTTTAAAAGAAGATTTTTTTGAAAATAATAAGAATGTTCAAGAAGAAGAAAATAATATAATAAAAGTTGGAGGAGAAAATACCAAAATAATAATAATTCAACCTAATGAATCTTTATTAAAAAAAAAGAGAGGTCCCTTTACAATAATAAATTCTTCTTCTAGAAAATATAAAAAAATATTATGAAGAATATAATCAAAAAATTTTATTATAAATTAATAATTAATTCCCACTTCCCTTTTGTTTTAATATCATTTATTATATAGTTTATTGAAATATGAATATTTTTTAATTTAAAAATTAATATAAACAATAAGATATATGTAATGTATTAATTATTTTATTATTAAAAAAATAATATAAATAAAAAACAAAATTCTTAAATTTATAAATTGATAAAACCAACTAATAATAATTATTCGAAAAAAATATTAAATTTAAAATAAACTTAAAGTGTATAAGTCATATATTTAGATTCTTCTTTTTTAATTTTTTTCATAATTTTATATTCTTTCCAAAAATTAATAAATTTCCTATAATCAACAAAATCTTGATCATCAATCTTACAAATTTTAAAAAATTTATTAACTTCATCTTCATTAAACATTTTTCCTAATTTAATTAGAATAATTCTGAAAGTTTCAGTTGTAATTTTCCCAGTATTTTTATCATCAAATAATTTAAAAGCTTTAAGAACACTATCTTCATTACTTTCTTCAACAGAAAAATTATGAGTATGAATCATAGTAACAAATTCTTCAAAACTAATTAAACCATCTCCATTAGTATCAAATTTTCTAAAAATTTCTTCTACTTCAGACATTGATAATTTATTTCCTAAATCTTTCATTATTTTCTGAATTTCATATGGTGATATTAAACCGTTTTTATCTAAGTCAAATAAATCAAATGCTTCTCTATATTCTGCTATCATATCTTCTGGAATATCTAAATTCTTTATTTTTATTGTCACATCTCTTTTTTTTAACATTTTTTTTTATATTATTTTTTAAATTTAATGCAATAATATTCTATTAAATAATCAAATTTAAAAATATATTTAAAATTTTCAATGCCCATAAATCATTTCTTGTTCATCTTTTTCATTCTCTTCAAAATCTTCATTTGTTGTTTTGAAATGGATGTTTTTAAGATTTACATCATCAAATTTTTGATGTTGAGGAACAACAGAAATAGCACTTTGTTTAGATAAAATTTCACAATAAAATATAAAATAAATACATAATGAAGCAGCAATTTGAATAAAATAAATAATAATATCAAAAGTTCTATTAATTTTTATTTGAATTAATAAAAGTTCCAATGATTTTGAAAATATAAAACCTAAAGAAATAATACCTGAATATTCCATAATGTATTTTTCATTAAATCTTTCAATTAATTCAGGAACAAAAATAGCATAATAACCTCCTGTTAATACTAAAATAATGAAAGTTATTGATATGATAAATTCATTGTCATCTTTATTTTTAAAAAAAAAATAATCAAGAATTAAATATAATAATGATGCAGAAATATTAACAAAATTTCCTATATTTATAATTAATTTAAAACCATCAAATTTTAAACAATCATATAAAAGACCATAAAAAATGGGAATAATATTTGGAATATAAATTAAATATTTCATATATTTATTATATTTTGTTATTAAATTATCTTTCCATTGAATTTTTTCTATTTTTGATAATACATTAATAAGACAAATTGTCCAAACACTTTTATCACGAAAAAATTTTAAAAGTATGTCTTTATAATTTAATGTAATTTCAGTATTATTTTGAATTAATTCACTTTTATAAAGAATTATCTCTTCATTATCTTCAACTTTAGTAACACAAAAATATAAAATAATTCCAATAATATAAGGAATAAAAAAACCTAAAATTAATAAAATATTAAATTGATACATATTAAAATCTTTTTTTGAAAAATGTATAATATAAAAAAAAAGATTGTTAATAACTAATTTTAATACAGTTGAAATAACAACAATTAAGGTAATAATTATACCAGATTTATTTTTTCTTTTATTATCAATTTCAAATATTTTTTTAATTGGTAAAAAAGTATGAAAACCTTGAGATAAACTACTAAGAGAAATACAAATAAATAATTTAATGATTTCAAAAACATAAGAATTTCTGTCAAAATTTAATTTAATGTAATTAACAATAAAGCAAGTAATCAAAATTAAAATTCCAGAAATTATTAAAGTTCTATATTAACAAATTATATAATAAATATTACATTTTTTCTCCTATAAAATTTACCACAATTCCTCCTAAAATACTTGTCCAAATAAGAATATTTTTTTGAGAAATATCACTATTTGTATAATTTATTAGTTTATCAAATAAAGTTGAATTATAATTTGATTTATTAAAATCATGTGAATATATTGATACTATTTCATTTAAAAAAGTATATATTAATGTATTTATTTCTGATACTCCTATAAATATAAACAATGAGCTTAACCAAATTAAAACAAAATTTTTTTTCATTTTTTATTTTTTTTTTTACATTATTAAATAATTGCACTTATAATTTATTTTTATTTTTTTTGTGTTTTATATCAATCAATTTTCTTCTTTTCTAGATATAATATCCTTATAATATAAATTTTTTGTTTTTATTTTATTTATTAAAATCACTCTTCAAATTAAATATAAAGAAATAACCAAGAAATTATTTCCAAAAAATAAAATAAAATTATTATTAAATAAAAAGAAAAAAATTAAATAAATAAAATTTTAAAAATTAAAAAAAATATGAGTAGGTTTTCTGCAAAAACAACTCATTTAAATCAAGTAAATTTTAAATATAAATTATATTAGGAAGAAGAACAAAAGACAATAAAAAAAATGTTAAATATAATTCCACCAAAAAATAATGGAAAATTAAAACCAATTCAATTAAAAAAAAATTTACGTCCTCCTTCAAATAAAAATAATAATGAAAGACCTTTATCTTCTAAATTAAAAATTGATTGTGAAAATAATAAAAGTGAAAAAGATAAAATATTTGATTTTTTAAAAGATTTAAATTTAGAAAAATATACTGAAACTTTTATTGATAATGGAATTAACACAGAAGAAAAAATTCAATATTTAAATTATGAAAATTTAAAATTAATCAATATTCCTTATATTCATTGTAAAAAAATATTATCAAAAATAAATGAAATAAGTAAAAAAAATGTGAAAAATATGGAAAGAAAAAAGAATAAATTAGATAAATTAAATGATTCTCAATATGAAGAAATAATGTTGCCAAAAGAAGAAGATGAAATAAATGAAAATGAAGAAGAACAAAGAAATAATTTTAATCAAGCAATAATAGATTTTAAAAGAAATCACACTGAAATAATTTTAGAAAATCAAAATTCAACTTATAATAATATATTAACAGAAACTTCAGAAATTTCAATTGAAGAAAAAAATAATAATAATAATAGTTTAATAATTGAAGTTGGTGAATATGTGGAAAATTTAAATAATAATGAAACTTTAATTACAAATTTAAATAATAGTCAAAATAAAATAAATAAATCAAAAAATATTTCTATAAGTACTTCACCTAAAAAAATTAATAGAAATTTATATAAAATTGATACTTCAAAACCAAGTGAAGATGCTAGACAATTTTTCCCTTTAAATAAATCAAAAACTTTATGTTATCAATGTTTACATATGATATTAGAAGATAATTCTATTTATAAATATTATAAACCTTTTTGTTCATTAAATTGCTTAAAAAATTTTGAAAATAAAAATTTATCAAAATGCTCTTTTTGTGGGAAAAAAATTGAAATTATTTATTCAATTCCTTCAAATATTAAAAACCAAACTTTTTATTGTTCTAATGAATGTTTCAAAAAATCAGAACCAAATGAAAATATTATACAAGATAATAAAGAAGAAAATTTATTGTCTGATTCAAATGAAGAAATAATTGATCTTTTGGAATAAATAAAAAATAAAATAAATTATTTATTATATTAGAATAATTAATTATTTTCACTTTTCAAAATAACTTAATAAGATATAAATAAAGAATTATATTCTTTATCAAAATTATCATATTTTTTAAAAAAGATGAATCAACAGAGAAGATAAAGATATTTATTTTTCTTATTTTTAAAAGATAAAATATTGTTAAAAGAATCATTACCAAATTAAATTGAAATAATAATATCTTTATATATAGATTCATATTAATCACATGAATTTGTTAATTTTTCTCCTGATGTCTTAAATATAGCTTTTAATTTTTCTGTTGTAATACTTTTCTTAAAATTTTTTTTTTAATTTTTAACATTTATTAATGAAAGAAAGTTTGATTTTTTGATTTTGATACATTTATGATTAATCACACGAGAAAAAGAAATTCAAATACTGTTTTATTTTATTCATTTTTGATTATTAATTATAAGTAATGTTGATATATATATTAAATTTTTTTATTTTTTCAATAAATTATTTAATTTCATAAATATAATAAAAAAAAAGAAAATGAAAATTATTACTTTAGAGAATAATAGAAAATTATAAATTGTCTAATCAAAAATAATTATTAATAAAATAAGTTATATAAACTCATTATTTTTGATAAGTAAAACTTCTAACATTCATAGGTTGTCCATAAAAACTAAATCTAATTCCACTATTATCATTCATTAAAGGAAAATTATTTTGATATTGTTGAGGATAAATATTTCTTTGGGTATTAGGATATTGTTGAGGATAAACATTTCTTTGGGTATTAGGATATTGTTGATTAAAATTAGAATATTGATTCATATTATTAGAATAATTATTAATATTATTTGGATAATTATTAATAGAGTAATTACCAATATTACTATTATTATTATTATCATAGAAAGATTGTTGATTAGTTTGATAATAATTATTATTATTTACTTGATCAATAACTGTATTTGTTATTTGACCTCCTGCACTACTAAATGTACATGAAGGAGTATCTTCTGTTGTAATAGAATTAACTGCCCCTCCAGAAAATGTATATGTAGATGGAGGAACATATTGATTATTATTATTAAAAGTATACATACTATTATTATTTATTTGTGATATTGATTGATTATATGGATATTGATTTATTTGATTATTATTATTTCCTACAGTTATTATTCTTTGAGGTTGTAAAGTTTGAGATTTCTTAAAATCAGAATAATTATTCGGAGTAATGTAATTTTGATTACCCATATTTTGAATATAATTTGGATTTGAAATAGGATTTATATTTGAAATGTTTGAAACGTTTGAATTATTATTTATATTTGAAGCAGAGTTTAAATCTATTGTTTGGGTATTTATTTTTGATTGAGTTGGAATTTGACTAAATTGATATTTATTTTGATTATTAATTGCTTCAGGTGCTGCATTGTAATCTTCATTAATATCAATTTCTTTATTGTTTGGTTGAAGTGAATTTGATTTTTGTAATAAACGAAAACTATTTTTTTCTTCATTAGGTTTTTCATAATAATTACTTGTTGAATTTATTTCATTTAAAGAAGGAAAATTACAAGATAATTCTTTATTTATCTCACTTGAATTATAATTTAAAGATAAAGCTTTACTATAATTTGGCAAATTAGTTTGATTTTGATTTTGATTATTATTTTGATTAAATGTATTTTCGCTGGGGGTAAGAAAATTTGTTTGATTTTGATTTTGATTATTTTGATTAAATGTTTTATCCATATTTTCATTAAAAATAGGTAAATTTGTTTGATTTTGATTATTTTGATTAAATGTGTTATGCATATTTTCATTAAAAACAGGAAAATTTGTTTGATTTTGATTTTGATTATTTTGATTAAATGTGTTATGCATATTTTCATTATAAACAGGAAAATTTGTTTGGTTTTGATTTTGATTATTTTGATTAAATGTATTATCTATATTTTCATTATAAACAGGAAAATTTGTTTGGTTTTGATTTTGATTATTTTGATTTAATGCTGAATTTTCATTTTGACTAAAATTAGGTAAATTAGTAATATTTTGATTTTGAGAATTATTATTAAAGGGGGAATTATTATTATAATTAGGATTTAAATTTAAACTTTTATTTTCTTTAACATCAGTTTGATGAGAAATACCATTAAAATTAGATGAGGGAATATCACTTTGGCTTAATTTACTATTAACAGGAACATTCATTTCATTTACAGAATTATTATTTTGAAAATGAGCAGTTATTTTTGATTCAGATATTTCATTTATTTGATTATATTCTAATGGAAATGATTCATTTTTTCCTTTATTTAAGTTTATTTCATTTACTTCATTTCTGTCGTTTCCGTCTGGTGAAGCAATATTATTATAAATAGTTTGAGAACCATTGTTTTCCATTTTTTTTTATTTATTTATTTATTTATGTATATCTTAAATAGTATTTAAAATAATTATTTATTAACTTTTTTTATTATTTTTGTTCTTTATTATTAATTTTCTTGTTTTTATTTCTTTTTTGTTTTTGAATTTTTTAATATTTGAAAATTCCTTTTTATATGAAATATATTTTCAAACATTTTTATACTTTTATTCAATTTATTTTTAGTTGTTTTTGGACTAGAAATAAATTTAGAGAAATTTTTCTTTTTACAGTATTCATTTAAATCACCAAAAAAATTATAATTTCCTAATTTATCTTCATTAGGATCAGTTTCATTATACATAGCAAACATATCAATAGAATCTTTTTCTTTAGAAGTATTAATAAAATTATTATTTTTGATAAAAACAACAATACAACTTAAATTATCGGTGCAATTTCTTTTCAAAGCATTTTTAATAATTAAATCAGGAGCTTTATAATAATCATTTTTATTATCTTTAATATCACAGATTAAATTTATAATTTCACTGTTTTTCATAACATTAAAAATTCCATGAGAACAAATAATAATAAAATTACAATCAGAATTTATTTTATAAGTTATAATTTCAGGTTGTGAAATAATAGAATTAGGTAAACCACCATAAGATAAAATTTTAGAAGAAAAATCTCCTATGCTTCTTGTAATAGATAATCCTCCAGGATTAATTCTATATGGACCTAATAAAAATATATTATTATTATTTTTATTATCATTTTGAATGTATTTATTTAATGGTATTTTCTCTTGATAAATTTGACTACCATTGTTTTCAATTCTTTTTTTTTCTTTTTCATTTTTTAAATTATGATCATTAGTTAAAATTCTATATTTTTTCCCATTATTATTACAAATCATTAATCTACTATTACCACAATTTGCAATATAACATATATCATCAATAATTAAACATACTAAAGCACAAGAGCCTGATTCACTTTTATCATAAGATAAATAAAATTCTTCTTCAGCTTTATCAAAACTATATTCTAAAGCTTTAATTGGATTTGATGGAAAAAATTCATTATTAAAAATGAAATGATGTAAATTATTCTTTAAATATTCTGAACATGTTTTTCCACAATGACCATCAAATATTGCGAAATATGATAATGATTTAGGCCAATAATTATCTAGGAAATTTTCTGGTTTTTGAATATTAATTAATGAAATTATATTATCTTCATTTATTTCTTTATATAATCCTTTATATGAATTCATACTATATGATTCGATTATACTTTTTAAATTTTCATTTTTTTCTGTTTTTAATTCAGGATAATTTAAATATGAAGTATTTAATTCTTTTAATTTTAATAATTTATTATTTCCTTTTTTATTTTCTATTAAATATTCTATTTCTATTAATATTTCATTATTTGATAAATTATTATTTGATTCTAATTTTAATTCATTTGCTATATTTTTAATATTATTTGAGGTATTTGCAGTTGTGGCATTTTTAATACTTAAATTTGTATCATCACTTAAATAAACAAATGATTTATTATTTGCTTTTTTATTTCTATTTACATTTCTTAAACTTGAATAATATTCTGTTATTCTTATTGTATTATGGTTTTCTTTTATATTTAATATATTTTCTTTTTTATCTTTTTGATTTATATTTTTATAATTCAATGAATTATTTGTACTAAAAAATAAAGGAGATTTATTTAGTTTTAATTTTTTGTTTTTCCTCATTATTGGAATATTTGATATTAAATTTGATGAATTTGCACTTTTATTTGGATGATTTTTCTGATTTTTTATTACTTGATTATATTTTTTTAAAAAGTAATTATTTGATTGAGAATTTAAATTATGCTCATCAATAAAATTTTTAAAATTCTGTTGATATTTATTCATAGGAGATAATAAATTTATATTACTTGTACTATTCTTTCGAGAATTATTTATTATATTTTTTTGTTTTGATGTATTATTATTAGGATTTTTATTTTTAGGATTATTAAATTTATATAATTCATTTTCACTTCTTTGAGAAAATTTAAAAGTATTTGAAAAATTTGTTTTTTCCATTTTAAATTCAATTTATTATTTATAATTAATCATTTAAAAAATCAAAGTAATATTCTTTTAATAAATTTCATTGTATTCTTTAAAAAAACTTATTTATTTATCTTCAATAAAATATTTATTATATTTTTTATTAAAAAACAAATTATTTTTATTATAAGTAATGCATGTATGATATAATTCTAGCTTTTTTTTATTTCTTACCATATTAAGTCTTTTGATCTCTTTTTCATCAACTATCTGGTTTTGTGTAGTTTTTTCGTGAATATCCACCAATTCAAGAATTGAATTTAAATTATCTAATTTATCAAATCTTTTTCTTTCGGTATTATTCACTGAACTAAATTTGTCTAATTCATCTACATCTTCATCTTCATCCAAAAAATTTTTAATATTAATATTAGTTTTATTTGAATTTAATTTCAGTATCAATTTATTACTTAAATTATTATTAAACATGTTTATATTGCCTATAGAATAACTTTTTTTTTTAGTTAGATTTGTTATTTTAAATTTAGAATTTCTTTTGAAAGGTTTTTTTTCAACTGAAAATTTTACAGTTTTCGTTTTCTTTTTACTTTTTCTTAAATTGGGAGAATATATATCTGAATCTAAATATAAATGTTTTGAATTAGCATATAATACTTGTTTTTTATAATCTTCTTTTGTTTTATTTACTAAAAAATTCAGCATATAATCATTTTTATTAGATTTTTCTGTTGAAGATAATATGCCTATGAAATTAGCTCTTGCGTCTATTTTAGTATTTTTTGACATATTTTTATTCATTAGAAAATTATAATTATAATTTTAAAGAAAGATGAATATTTAAAATATAAATAAATTTTAATATCAAATAATATTTATTTAAATAATAGTCAAAATAAAATAAATAAATCAAAAAATATTTCTATAAGTACTTCACCTAAAAAAATTAATAGAAATTTATATAAAATTGATACTTCAAAACCAAATAAAGATGCTAGACAATTTTTCCCTTTAAATAAATCAAAAACTTTATGTTATCAATGTTTACATATGATATTAGAAGATAATTCTATTTATAA
>JAEEGI010028238.1_pt1 | contig 10688 bp, 6 predicted proteins | sample 8958751 | NCBI WGS metagenome assembly JAEEGI01 (sample SAMN16246545, study PRJNA631951) | gut metagenome | biome: gut microbiome; feature: rumen; material: KS-attached | host: Bos | place: Iran: Karaj | collected 2018-10 | reverse complement strand
CCGCTCCAGATGGTCCACGGACAGGGCGCCGTGCTTCACGCCCACCTGCACGCCGCCGCTGACGGCGAGTTCGTTGGCGTGGATCTTCGGCCGTAGGCCGCAGGCTGCTCCGGCCTCGAGGATGCGCGACGTATCCTCCACGGTGAAGAATCCCTCATCGCAGAAAACGTCCACGAAATCCGCATATACCGCCGCCTGGGGCATCATATCGACCACCGCCTGCACATACCCTTCATGCGTATAGCCGCGGCCGATGGCATGCGCCCCGAGGAAGGTGACGCGGACGAGCGCCGGGACGGACTCCTTGATGCGGCGGATGACGCGCAGCATCTTGAGTTCGTCCGCCGGATTGAGCCCGTAGCCGCTCTTGATCTCGATGGCGCCGGTTCCTTTCCGCATCATCTCGCGGACGCGGACCATCGACTGCTCGAACAGGTCGTCCTCCGATGTCCCGTGCAGCAGGTCGGAGGAATTGAGGATTCCGCCGCCCCGCGCCGCGATCTCTTCGTAACTGAGTCCGTTGATCTTGTCCAGGAACTCCCCGTCGCGGCTCCCCGCGTACACGATATGCGTGTGGCTGTCGCAGAAGGCGGGCAGGACCATGCCTCCCTGGGCGTCGATAGATTCCCGGTCGCTGCCGGGAATGACGGAGGAGTCGCCGCCGGGAATGACGGAAGAGTCGCTGCCGGGGACGTCATGGCCGACCAGATCGGCCATCTTGCCGAAGGCCTTGATCTTGCCGTCCTCGACGGCGAGCCAGGCGTCCTTCAGCATGCCCGTCTCCGCCATCTCGGCGCCCTGCTTCCGCAGCACGCCCTCCGGCACGATCCCGACGAGTTCGCCAATGTTTTTGATGATCATAGATACTGCTCCTGGCGGATGAACCGGACTGATTGTTCGATCAGGGGGTGCATGTAGGTGTCGTTGTCGATGAAGGGAACGGCCTGGCGGTAGTCTTCGAAGATGCGCTCCAGGATGGGGGAGGACTTGGCCGGGCGGCGGAACTCGAGGGCCTGGGCGGCGTTGAAGAGTTCGATGGCGAGGACCGTCTCGGTGTTGTCCACCACGCGGACGAGTTTGGTGGCGGAGTTCGAGCCCATGCTCACGTGGTCTTCCTGTCCCTGCGAGGAAGGGATCGAGTCGCAGGATGCGGGCCAGCAGAGGCCCTTGTTCTGGCTGACGATGCTGGCGGCCGTGTACTGCGGAATCATGAAACCGCTGTTCAGGCCGGGATTCGCCACCAGGTACTTGGGCAGGCCTCGGAGACCGTGGATGAGTTGGTAAGTGCGTCTTTCCGAAATGCTTGCGAGTTCGGACATGGCGATGGCGAGGGCGTCCATCGGGATGGCGATGGGCTCGCCGTGGAAGTTGCCCGCGGAGATGATCATGTCCTCGTCCGGGAAGATGTTCGGATTGTCCGTCGCGGAATTGATCTCGTTCTCGATGACCGACTTGACATAGTTGATGTTGTCCTTCACGGCCCCATGGACCTGCGGGATGCAGCGGAAACTGTAGGGATCCTGCACGTGCTCCTTGGGCCGGCGGATGAGTTCGCTGCCTTCCAGGGTGGACATGAACTTCTTCGCCGTCTCGATCTGGCCCGTGTGCGGGCGGATGAGGTGCGTCAGCGGGAGGAACGGTTCGATGCGGCCGTCATAGGCGTCCAGGGACATCGCGGCGATGCGGTCGGCCCAGGCGGAGAGCCGCATGCTCTTGAGGAGGGAATAGACGGCGTGCGCGCTCATGAACTGGGTGCCGTTGAGCAGGGCCAGGCCTTCCTTGGACTGGAGCGTGATGGGCTCCCAGCCCTTCTCGGCCCATACATCCGCGGCGGGACGGACCTTCCCCTGGTACAGGACATCGCCCAGGCCGATGAGCGGAAGGCTCAGGTGGGCAAGGGGAGCGAGGTCGCCGGAGGCGCCGAGGGAACCCTGCTGGTACACGACCGGGAGGATGTCCTCGTTGAACATGTCGATCAGGCGCTGGACCGTGATGAGTTGCGCGCCGGAATGGCCGTAGGACAGGCTCTGGGCCTTGAGGAAGAGCATCAGTTTCACGATCTCCGGGCGGACGGTCTCGCCGGCGCCGCAGGCGTGCGACATCACCAGGTTGTGCTGGAGTTGGGAAAGGTCGTCCTTCGGGATGGTGACATTGTACAGGGAACCGAAGCCCGTGGTGATGCCGTACAGGGGCCTTTCCGGGTCTTCCATCTTGGCATCCAGGTACTTCCGGCATTTGAGGATGGCCATCTTCGCCTCTTCCGAGAGGACGAGGGTGGCGTGGTTGTCGATGATTTCTTTCAGGCGCTCGAGGGTGATGCGGCCGGTGGAAATGGTATGGATCATAGTTCGTTCAGTGATTTGCGGATAAGGGTTTCGTCTGCGAAATTCGGGAGGGTGACCTTGAGGGAAGGGGTGCGGGCCATTTCGCGCTCGATGGCGAAGCGGGCGCCTTCGTTCCGGGCCCAGGAGCGGCGGGCGATGCCGTTGTTCACGTCCCAGAACAGCATTTCGCGGATATGGCGGGCGCTGTCTTCGGAACCGTCGATGACCATGCCGAAGCCGCCGTTGATGACTTCGCCCCAGCCCACGCCGCCGCCGTTGTGGATGGACACCCACGTGGCGCCGCGGAAACCGTCACCGATGACGTTCTGGACGGCCATGTCCGCCGTGAACTGCGAGCCGTCGTAGATATTCGAGGTCTCACGGAACGGAGAGTCCGTGCCGGAAACATCGTGGTGGTCGCGGCCCAGGACGATAGGCGCGGTGATCTCACCCTTGCGGATGGCCTCGTTGAAGGCGAGGGCGATCTTCGTGCGGCCTTCGCAGTCGGCATAGAGGATGCGGGCCTGGGAGCCCACCACGAGGTGGTTGCGGCCGGCTTCCTCGATCCAGTGGATGTTGTCTCGCATCTGGCCGGCGATCTCCTCAGGGGCGGTGGCGGCGATTTCGCCGAGAACCTTCACGGCGAGAGCATCGGACTTCGCGAGGTCTTCCGGCTTCTCGCTCATGCACACCCAGCGGAACGGACCGAACCCGTAATCGAAATAGAGCGGGCCCATGATGTCTTGCACGTAGGACGGATAGCGGAAGGAGCCGTCGGCCTTCAGGACATCGGCGCCGGCCCGGGAACTCTCGAGGAGGAAGGCGTTGCCGTAGTCGAAGAAGTACATTCCCCGGTCGGCCAGGCGGTTGACGGCGGCGACGTGGCGTCGGAGCGACGCCTTCACCGCCTCCTTGAACCGCTCCGGCTCCTCGGCCATCATCCGCTTGGATTCCTCCAGGGAGTAGCCCACCGGATAGTAGCCACCGGCCCACGGATTGTGGAGCGAGGTCTGGTCTGAGCCCAGGTCCACGTGGACACCTTCATCGGCAAGACGCTCCCACAGGTCCACGATATTGCCGACATAAGCGAGGGAGACGACCTCCTTCGCGGCGACGGCCTTGCGGATGCGGGGGATAAGTTCGTCCAGATCGGTGTGGAGTTCATCGACCCAGCCCTGGACGAAGCGCTTTTCGGCGGCCTTCGGGTTGATCTCGGCGGTGACGCTCACCACGCCGGCGATGTTGCCCGCCTTCGGCTGGGCGCCGGACATGCCGCCGAGGCCCGCTGTCACGAACAGCAGCCCGCCGCGGTCGTCGCCGTTCAGGCCCTTCGCCTTCAGTTGCTTCCGTGCGGCGTTCATCACCGTAATCGTGGTGCCGTGGACGATGCCCTGCGGGCCGATGTACATGTAGGAGCCGGCCGTCATCTGGCCGTACTGGCTCACGCCGAGGGCGTTGAACTTCTCCCAGTGGTCGGGTTTCGAGTAGTTCGGGATGACCATGCCGTTGGTGACGATCACCCGCGGGGCATCCTTGTGGCTGGGGAACAGGCCCAGGGGATGGCCGGAATACATGACGAGCGTCTGCTCGTCCGTCATCGTGGCCAGGTATTGCATCACGAGACGGTACTGTGCCCAGTTCTGGAAGATGGCGCCGTTGCCGCCGTAGATGATGAGTTCGTGGGGATGCTGCGCCACGCGCGGGTCCAGGTTGTTCTGGATCATCGCCATGATGGCCGCCGCCTGCCGGCTCTTGGCGGGATACTCGTCGATGGGCCTGGCATACATCTCATAGGACGGGCGGAAGCGGTACATGTAGATGCGTCCATACTTGTGCAACTCCTCGGCGAATTCCTTAGCCAGCACTTCGTGATGCCTGGCCGGGAAGTACCGCAGCGCATTCTTCAGCGCCAGCACCTTCTCCTCATCCGTGAGGATATCCTTCCGCTTGGGCGCATGGTTGATTTCGGGATCATAAGGCTTCACCTCCGGCAACTCCGCCGGAATGCCCGCCAGTATTTCTTCTTGAAACTTATTCATAATTTAGGCTTCGATATGCTTGTTCACTTCGTCGAGCACCTGCTCCTGCAGGGCGAGGGCTTCGGCGACGATGGCGTCGGCGCGTTTCAGGAGCGGCTCGGCGGGCGTCTTGTCGGCGAGGCCGGCGGCGTTGATGCGGACGTTGAGGGCTGCGCCGCGGATGCCGGCGACGGCGGCGAGGGCCGCGACGCCTGCATCGGAGGCCGAGGCCGGGTTGCCTTTGCGGGCCATTTCCAGCGCCAGCGGGAGGGCCTTCAGCGAAGCCTCCATCGTACGAAGCGGCACGGAGGCGGCATAAAGCGTCGCCTCTTCCAGGGCGGCGGCCCGGGCGGCCTTCTCCTCGGCCGTTCCCTTCGGCATCGAGAACACGTCCATGATACGGTTGAAGGCGGCGGTGTCCTCATCCACCAGGGCGAGGAGTTCGGCCATGAGGGCCTGGCCCTTCTCGGCCACGTCGGAGAATTCCTTCCAACGGTCGTCCCAGCCGCGCTTGTGGGCGGAGAGGTTGGCGACCATCGTCGCGAGGGCGGCGCCGAGGGCGCCCATGTAGGCCGATATCGACCCGCCTCCCGGGGCGGCGGACTCGGAGGCTGTCTCGGCTGCGAAGCCCTTGACAGTCATCCGGATCAGTTTTTCGCGGACGGCGAGGTCGGCCTCGTCCTCCATCAGGTATTCGATGACCTTCTCCTTCGGATGGAAGGGTTTGAGGTCGTCCAGGGACATCGACTTGACGGCGATCTTGATGATCTCCTCCTCGGAAATGCCCATCGACCGCTGCTGCTTTTCCAGGTAGAACTTGCCCGCGTCGATGAGGACGCGTTTCGGGACCAGGCCCACGATTTCCACGCCGGTGACCTTGAGCCCGCGGGCCGCGGCGGCGCGGCAGACTTCCTCGTAGGCGACATGCAGGGGAACCGTGTCGATGTCGGTGATGTTCATCGACACCTGCGCGATGCCGTATTCGTCGATGTACCAGCCGATGGCCTTGCATCCCTTGAGCGTGCCGGGAATCCAGATCTGCTCACCCTTTTCGTCCTTCAGGAGTTTGCCGGTGAGGGAACCGCCCTCGCGGGCCTTGCGGCCCTTCTCGCGTACGTCGAAGGCGACGGCCATCGCCCGGCGGGTGGAGGTGGTATTCAGGTTGTAATTGACCGCGATCAGGAAGTTGCGGGCGCCCACGTTCGTGGCGCCGGCTTTCGCGGCCACCTCGTCGTAGTCGCCTCCGAAGTCCGGCTTCCGGGCCGGGTCCGCCATCTTCTCGGGCAGGGCCTCGTATTCGCCGGCCCGGCACACGGCCAGGTTCCGCCGCTCGGGCGTGAAGGCCGCGGCCTCGTAGCAGTAGCAGGGGATGCCGAGTTCCTTGTAGAGGCGTTCGGCCAGCCCGCGGGCCAGTTCCGCACATTCCTCCAGCGTAATGCCGGCAACGGGGATGAGCGGCAGCACGTCGGTCGCGCCGCTGCGCGGATGCGCGCCGTGATGCTGGCGCATGTCGATCAGTTCCTGTGCCTTGGCCGCACCCTTGAACGCCGCCTCCAGCACCGGTTCCGGCTCACCCACGAAGGTCACGACCGTCCGGTTGGTCGCTTCGCCCGGATCCACGTCCAGTACTTTCACCCCTTCGACCGCGGCAATGGCCGCCACGATGGCGTCGATGACCCCGCGGTCGCGTCCCTCGCTGTAGTTGGGAACGCATTCGATGATTCTTTTCATAGAAAAAGGTTATCAGTTTTATCTTTCAAAGATACGGAATTCTTTTGAATTTGTCCGCCCAGAACGATGCGAATGATGAAAAGAAAAGGATAAATGCTGCCGACGGCCAGGTCGCCTGGTCGCCGGTGCACATGGACACCCGGAAGAAACAGTTATTTCCTGAAATACTTTCCGATGACCGGGATCTCCGAAAGCGGCAGATCTTTCCTGATGATGTAGGCGAGGAAGACCACCACGAGAACCGTGTTGACCACGAGCGCCAGCCAGAAGCCGAGGTGCGCGTTGGCCCAGGTGATGCCGGCGAAAAGGACCGCGGCCAGCAGTGTGTACAGCAGCATATCCTTTAGGGGATAGTCGATGGGATAGTACTTCTGCCCCACGAAATAGGACAGCAGCATTGCCACGCCGTAACCGGCGAAACCGCCCCAGGCGCATGCCATGTAGCCGTATTTCGGTACGAGGAAGACATTGATCAGGATGAGGACGGCGCAGCCGATGCCGGAGAAGACGGCGCCCCAGATGGTCTTGTCGGTGAGTTTGTACCAGAAGGACAGGTTGAAGTAGATGCCCATCATCATCTCCGCCGCCATCACGATGGGCACGACCTTCAGGCCTTCCCAGTAATCGCTCTTGATGATGTAGCGGAGGACGTTCATGTAGGCCATGACGCAGAGGAAGGCCAGGAGGGTGAAGATGACGAAGTACTTCATGCCCTTCGCGTAGGTTTCCTTATTGTCCTTCTCCCGGGAATTACCGAACACGAAAGGTTCGTACGCATAGCGGAACGCCTGTGTGATGAGCGCCATGATCATCGCTATCTTCACGACGGCGCCGTAGATTCCCAACTGGACATTGGCATCCTCCCCGGGATAAACCTTCGGGAAGAGGATCTTGTCGGCCGTCTGGTTCAGGATGCCGGCGATGCCGAGCACGAGGATGGGCCAACTGTAGGAGAGCATCCGCTTACACAGTTTCCCGTCGAAGCCATAGCCGATCCCGCGCAGTTCCTTCGCGAAGAAGAAGGTGACGAGGGAAGTGCAGAACAGGTTGATATAGAAGACATAGCCGACGCCGACTTCGGGGTTGTACAACTTCCCCCAGACGTCCGGATTGCCCTCGTACAGTTTCGGCAGCAGGACGAAATACACCAGGTTCAGGCCGATGTTCAGGCCGATGAAGAGCAGTTTCAGCGCGGCGAACTTCAGCGGCCGCTTCTGGTACCGCAGATAGGAGAACAGGATGGCCTGGAAGGCGTCCAGGGCCACGACGATGGCCAGGGACCAGATGTACGACGGATGCTCCGGGTAGCCCATCGCGCTGGAGATGGGGCCGATGAAGGCGAACACCAGGCCGATGAACACGAGCGAAGTGAGGCCGACCATCCGCAGGATCGTGGAATAGACCAGCCTGGGGTCCTCGTCCTCCTTGTTGGCGAACCGGAAGAACGTCGTCTCCATCCCGTAGGTCAGGATGACGAGGAGGAGCGCCGTGTACGCATACAGGTTCGTGATGACTCCGTATCCGCCGCTAGACGCCGCGATCTTATAGGTGTAAAGGGGAACCAGCAGATAGTTCAGGAACCTCCCGATGATGCTGCTGAGTCCATAGATGGCCGTATCCTTGGCCAGGGATTTCATGTCAGCCATATTACTTGCAAAGCATGATGTCCAGGATCATCTTGTCGGTGGCCTGCATGCCCACGGAGCCGATGGTGCCCAGGTTGCGGATGGTCTTTTCGATGTCGTCCTCGATGATGCCGTCGGTGGAGGGGATGCAGGTGCCACGGAGGGCGAGGACGGCGGACTGGATGGCGCTGGAGACGCCGGAAGCGACCTTCATCGCACAGCCGATCTTGGCCCCGTCGCACACCATGCCGGTGATGTTGCCGATCATGTTCTTGATGGCGGCGCACACCTGCTCGTAGGTGCCTCCCTGGAGATAGACGATGCCGCAGGCGGAGCCGGTGGAGGCCACCACGCAGCCGCACAGGGCCGACAACTTGCCCAGGTAGCCCTTGATGTGGATGGCCACCAGGTTCGACAGGATGAGCGCCCGGGCGAGCGGCTCGTCGGCGATGCCGTTCTTGAGCGCGAAGGCGATGATGGGCATGGACACGGTGATGCCCTGGTTGCCGCTGCCGCTGTTACTCATGGCGGGGAGCGTGCAGCCGGCCATGCGGGCGTCGGAGGCCGCGGCGGTCAGTCCCATCGCGTAACTCATCAGGTCGTCGCCGAAGACTTCCAGTTGGTTGTCCCGGATGGCCTTGCCCACGCGGAGGCCGTAGTCTCCGTCCAGGCCTTCCTTCGCGAGCGCGAGGTTCAGGGTGCGGTCTTCCAGGATGAACTTGATATCTTCGTAATCGGCCTGACAGGCGAAGTCGTAGATTTCCCGGACGGTGAGCCCGTAATCCAGCGTGGTGCGGTCCTTGACGGCGGCGCCGGATTCGGAGGTCATCAGGATGCGGTCCGCAAAACTGGTTTCCACGATCTTATCGTGGTCGTCCTCGATGACGGCGTAGGCGTGGGGATGGACCTCGGCCGATGCCCGGATGCCTTCGCCCATCGACACGGTGGCTTTCACGTACAGGAGGTGGTCCGTCTCGGCGACGGAGATGGCGACGCGCTTGGCGGCAACCAGTTCCTTCGCCCGGGTGACCGCACTTTCGGACACGCCATGGAGGACTTCCAGGCCCAAGGAGGGATCGCCGCAGACGGCACCGAGCGCGGCGGCGATGGGAAGGCCCACCATGCCGGTTCCGGGAATGCCCACGCCCATTCCGTTCTTGAGGATGTTGCCGCTCACCTCCACGGCGATGCGGAAATCGGCCGTCTGCCTCCACAGGGGGCAGTCCCCGCAGTGCGAGCAGTTCTCGGAGATGATGTCCACGGCCTTCGCGACGGCGAGGGCGACGGCGATGGGTTCGGTACAGCCCAGGGCGGGCTTCACTTCCTTATGGATCAGTTCGATGAGTTCGGCTTGGCGGTCTGTCATGGGGTTCAGGTCTGTGGTCCTTTACAAAGTTACTCCTTTTTGCACGAAAAGCAAATAATCCGTATCTTTGAGAATTCGAAAAACCTGAATGTCAGATACGATGAATTTCCTCAAAACCATGCTGAAGGCATCGGCCTTCGCCCTCGCCGCCGCGGCCGTCATCGGCTGTGGCCGCAAAGCCCCCGCCGTCGAACCCGCCATCGCACCCGATGCGAAGGTCGAGGCGAAAGTGGAACAGGTCCTCAAGGGGATGACCCTCCAGGAGAAAGTCGGCCAGATGGTCCAGATCACCATCGACTACATCACGAACCAGACCCGGGACGACGTGGATCCGGCGAAGATGGACATCCTCTTCGGCAAGTACAAGGTCGGCTCCGTGCTGAACGTGCTGCAGGGCCATTCCTTCGACCGCGCGAAGACGGCGGACTACATTTCCAAGATCCAGGCGAAGTCGATGGAGCACATCGGCATCCCGTGCATCTACGGACTGGACATGATCCACGGCGCCTCCTACCTCACGGACGGCTCCTTCTACCCGCAGGAAATCAACCTGGGAGCCACCTTCAACCGCGATTATGCCGCGTACATGGGCCGGGCGATGGCCTATGAGACCCGCGCCGCCCAGTGCCCGTGGGTGTTCTCCCCGGTGATGGACCTGGGCCGCGACCCGCGCTGGCCACGCCAGTGGGAGAGTTGGGGCGAGGACCCGTACCTGCAGTCGGAGATGGCCCGTGTGGAGACGATCGCCCTCCAGGGCTCCGATCCCAACCATATCGGCCTCGAGAACGTGGCCGTGAGCATCAAGCATTTCATGGGCTATGGTGTGCCGCACACCGGTAAGGACCGTACCCCGGCCTACATTGCCGAGAACGACCTCCGCGAGAAGTACTTCCGTCCGTTCAAGGAGTGCTTCCAGGCCGGCGCCCTGACCGCCATGGTCAATTCCGCCTCCATTAACGGCATCCCTACGCACGCGAACAAGACCCTCCTCACCGGCTGGGTGAAGGAAGAACTGGGCTGGGACGGCATGCTCGTCACCGACTGGGCCGACATCGACAACCTCTTCACCCGCGACCATGTGGCCGCCGACAAGCGCGAGGCCCTGGCCATGGGCGTGAACGCCGGCATCGACATGATCATGGACCCGTACGATCCCGAGGCCTGCAACATCCTCATCGACCTGGTGAACAGCGGGGAAATCCCGATGGCGCGCATCGACGATGCCGTCCGCCGGGTCCTCCGCCTGAAAGTCCGCCTGGGCCTGTTCGACAACCCGACCTGGGAGCACGCGTATCCCGAGTACGCTTCCAAGGAGTTCGCGAAGCAGTCCTATGACGCCGCCGTCGAGTCCGAGGTGCTTCTCAAGAACGAGGGCGTCCTGCCGCTCAAGGGCACCGAACGCATCCTCGTGACCGGCCCGAACGCGAACTCCCTCCGCACCCTGAACGGCGGCTGGTCCTATACCTGGCAGGGAGAGGGCGATGCCTTCGTCCCGCAGTACAATACCATCCTGGAGGCCATCCAGAAGCGGTTCAAGCGCGTGACCTATGTGCCCGGCGTGGAGTATGACAACGCCTATGGCAGTTGGCAGTCCGAGAATGCCTCGGGCAGCGCGAAGGCTGTC
>JAEEGI010028236.1_pt1 | contig 10689 bp, 6 predicted proteins | sample 8958751 | NCBI WGS metagenome assembly JAEEGI01 (sample SAMN16246545, study PRJNA631951) | gut metagenome | biome: gut microbiome; feature: rumen; material: KS-attached | host: Bos | place: Iran: Karaj | collected 2018-10 | reverse complement strand
AAGAACTCCTGCCACATGGGGGCGAGATAGACCAGGTGGTTGGCGGCGCCGAGATACTCCTGCGTGAGCTGGAACTCCACCATCATCGGCGTATGCTGCATGGCGGTGAACAGGGGGCTGTAGGGCTCGCGGGGCTGGAAGTCGACGGGGCCGTTCTTGACCTGGATGATGACATTATCGGCAAACTGGCCGTCGAGGGGCATGAACTCCTCGTAGGCTTGGTTGGCACGGTCGCTGCTCTGGGGGGCATAGACGAAGGCACGCCACATGACGATGCCCTTGTGGGGACGCAGGGCGGCGGCCAGCATGTTGGCCCCGTCGGCATGGGAGCGTCCGAAGTCCTGCGGCCCCGGCTCGCCCTCGGAGTTGGCCTTCACGAGGAAGCCGCCGAAATCGGGGATGAGCCGGTAGATTTCGTTCACCTTGTCTTTCCACCAGCCGATGACCTGGGCGTTGAGGGGGTCGGCAGTCTCCAGTCCGCCCAGCCTGATGGGGGAGGCGAAGTTGATGGAGAGATAGACGCGGATGCCATAGGGCCGCAGCTGGTCGGCAATGCTCTTGGCCTTCTGCAGGCTCTTGGCAGACAGGGCCTCGGGCTTGGCGTTCACATTGTTGAGCACGGTGCCGTTGATGCCCACGGAGGCATTGGCACGTCCGTAAATCTTCATGCGCACGGGGTCAGGATTGAGGAAGATGCTCCGCCCGGCAAAGCCGCGCTCTACGGTGCCGTTGGGGTTGTCCCAGTGGTTGAGGATGCGCAGGTCGAAGAAAGGCTGCTCGCTGATGTCGAGGGTGCCGAGGGGCTGCCCCGTCTGTTGCAGGCGCAGCAGGTGGTTGGCTCCGTAGAGCAGGCCAGCGTCGCCACCGGCGGCAATGACGGTCTTTCCGTCCTGGCTCTTGATGGTGTAGGCCTCGGGCGAGAGGCCCTTCTGCCGTTTCAGGGCGACGGGGCCTCCCTTCCAGTAGGTCTGCAGCTCGGTCATGGCCGTCCCCTTGACGCCTGTGATGGCGGCCGGGGTGCTGACGGTTTCCAGGCGGAGCCACAGCAGGCTTCCCGACGACAGGTTCTCGCCGCTGTCGGCATGGTTCATGGCAGCGGCATTCCATCCTGCGGTCAGCAGGACAAGCATGGAGAAAATGATTCTTTTCATCGTTCTGGTCTTCGTTTTTATTCGTTGGCTGTTCAGGCTTCACGCTGACGGGTGCCCATGCGAGCCTCGACCACGTTCACCACATAGTCACCCAGCTTCTCGCATTCGCTGATGAGGTCCATGTAGACGGTACCCTCGGCGTAGGTGTAGGCATGATTGTTGATGTCGATGATATTCTGCGCCTTCAGCTGGTTGCGGAAGTTGTTGATTTCGTTCTCTATGTTGAACGTGCGGTTCACGTCGAAGCTCTCCTTGCGCCCGCCCATGAGCAGGTTCATCTGCTGGAGGGCATTCTCCGTGAGCCCCATCATCTGGTGGAGGTGGCTGTACTGGTTCTCGGTGAAGTGGTCCTGCTTCTGGGTGTACTTGCGGTTGATGGTGCGGGCCATGTTGAAGCAGGCGTCGCCGATGCTCTCCAGCTCGCTGATCTCACGCAGCATGGCGCGTATCTTCGCCTTGGTCTCGTCGGAGAGATGGGCGTCGCTCACCTGCTCCAGGTATTTGGCAATCTCCAGCTCCATGTTGTCGCTGATGCCCTCATATTTCTCTATACGCGAGTAGAGGGTGTTGAACTTCTGGTCGTCCTGCTTCTTGCCCGTGAGCGACGACGACTCGTTGAGCAGCTCCTGCACCATGCCAAACATGCGCTGCATGCGCTCGGAGAACGACTGTATCTCCTTCTGGGCCTCGAGCACTGAGAGCTCGGGGGTCTTCATGAAGCCGGCGGTGATGAAGTGCAGGCGGAAGTCTTCCTCCTCGTCGACCTTCTTCGACTTGATGACCCAGCAGACGAACTTCTCTATCTGCGGTATGAACCAGATGAGTATGCTGGCGTTGATGACGTTGAAGCCCGTGTGGAAGGCAGCCAGGGTGAAGGTCAGCCTCGACTGGGTGCTCATGTTGGCCATGTCCTGACCCAGCAGATTGGAACCGACATAGTCCACTGTCCATACCACGCCGTCGATGAACCAGCGGAACAGGAGCAGAATCCACAGCACGCCAAAGACATTGAAGAACATGTGGGCCAGGGCGGCACGGCGGGCCTGCGTGTTGGCCGAGAGGGCGGCGAGGTTCGACGTAATAGTGGTGCCGATGTTCTCGCCCAACACCAGCGCGATACCTTGATAGATGGGCATGGCTCCCGAGCCGCAGAGCAGCATGGTGATGGCCATGACGGCAGCCGACGACTGCACGCAGAACGTCAGCACACCACCCAGGAGCAAGAATATCAGCGTGGTCCAGAAGGAGTCGGGGTCGAACGACTGGAAGAAGCTCAACACCGTGGGGTTGTGGCCCAAGTCCATCTCATTGCCCGTCATGCGCAGGGTGGTCAGTCCCAGCAGCAGCAGTCCGAGGCCGAAGAGGAAGTCGCCGATGTAGCGGTGCTTCTTCATGTAGATAAGGATGATGCCGGCAAAGAATCCCACATAGGAGACGATGCTGATGTCGATAGACTGCCCCAGCGCTATGATCCATGCCGTCAGCGTGGTGCCGATGTTTGCACCCATGATGACGCTGATGGCCTGTGCCAGGGTGAGCAGGCCGGCATTGACAAACGATACCGTCAGCACAGTGGTGGCGGTGGAACTTTGCACGCTGGCCGTGACGAGCGTACCTGTCAGCATGCCAGTAAAACGGTTGGTGGTCATGGCACCCAGCACATGGCGCAGCTGCGGGCCGGCCATCTTCTGCAGGGCATCGCTCATCGACTTCATGCCGAACATGAGCAGAGCGAGGGAACCGAGGAGCTTGAAAAGAATGAGCATAATTTTTTAATTTTTAAGATTTTTCGATGTTTCGATGTTTCGGGATTTCGAGATTTCGGGATTTCGGGATTTCGGGATTTCGAAATCCCGAGATCCCGATTAATATTTAAACGACGAGCCTCCCAAAAACTCGCGCAGCAGCGAGGTGGGGGGGATCTGGTCTTCGGGAATGGGGCGAATGTAGCGGAGGAACTTCAGCAGGCGGTAGGCCTCGGAATACTCGGGACAGTTCTCGGGCACCTGCTCCAGCAGCGGCTCTGCCTGGCGCTTGAGGACCGCCAGCTCGAAGAGCATGGCCGTGTTGAACATGGCATCGGCATGCTCCTGAAAGGGGAATATCCAGCGGTTCTCGCCATTGCGCACGGAGGGCCAGCGGTGTATGGTCTGCTGGGCAGAGACGGCGCGGTACTTATGGTCGCGGATGATGCGGCGCAGCAGGCGGTTGTCGGTGGTGGGCACATAGTTGTGATTGTCGAGCAGCAGCGTGGTCAGTGCCGAGGCATAGACGCGGTAGATGTATTCCGGCGGTATCTGCGATGTCAGCTCCGGGTTCAGGGCGTGGATGCCCTCGACCACGAGGACGGCATTGTCGGGCAGCCGCATTTTCCTGCCGCTCATCATACTGCGGCCTGTAGCGAAGTCATAGCTTGGCAGCTCCACCTCCTCACCACGGAAGAGAGCGTTGAGCTGCTCGTTGAAGAGGTCGAGGTTCAGGGCGTGGAGATGCTCGAAGTCGTAGTCGCCCGAGGCATCGCGCGGCGTCTTCTCACGGTCGACGAAGTAGTCGTCGAGCGAGATGTTCATCGGGAAGATGCTGTTCACGGCCAGCTGCACGCTGAGGCGCTTGCATGTGGTGGTCTTGCCCGACGACGACGGCCCGGCGATGAGCACCAGCCGTATGCCCTTGCGGCGGGCAATGTCGTCGGCAATCTGCGAGATTTTCTTCTCCTGCAGACCTTCGCTCACCTGGATGAGCTGCGAGGAATAGCCCTTGTCGATGGCATCGTTCAGGTCGCCCACGGTACGCAGTTTCAGGATGTCCTGCCAGCGGTGGTGCTCCTTGAAGATGCCGAACATCCTGTCCTGCATCACCAGCTCGCCCAGCTCCTGCGGGTTCTCGTAGGAAGGCAGGCGCAAGAGCAGACCGTCGTAGTATTTCTCCAGGCCGAAGAGGTAGATCTGGCTGGTATTGGTGAGCATGGCGCCGTAGAAATAGTCCACGTAGCCGTCCAGGCTGTAATAGGTGGTGTAGAGCGAGCCCTGACTCTGCAGCAGCTTCACCTTCGAGGGCGAGTCCCCTTCCGTGAAGATGCGGATGGCCTCCTCGGTCGTCGTCTCATGGCGGCGGATGGGCAATGCCTGGTTGATGATCTCCTGCATGCGGCGGCGCAGCAGGCCCACGTCGTCGAGCGTCACCGGCCGTCCCAGCTGAAGGTCGACGTAGTAGCCGTTCGACACGGGGATGTCGATGGTCACCCGGCATTCCTTCCACAGCTCATGGGCAGCCTTGCACAGCACGAAGAACAGGGAGCGCGTATAGGTGCGCCGTCCGCTGGATGACGTCACGTCGAAGAACTCGACATCCTTCTGCTTGTACAGGCGGAAGTGCATGCCCTCCACCTTGTTGTTCACCTTGGCTATGACCGGAGGGTTCGTCATCTGCAGTCCTGTCAGGGCATAGATTTCTTCCAGCCTGCTGCCCATAGGCACCTCCAGAGTCTGTCCGTTGTTCTTGCAACGAATGGTTATTGTTTGCTCCATAATTATTGTAGTTTGTCGTTATGCGCTCCCATTTTCTTTACTTCTTTTTTTACCACCCCGCCATCTACTTCTTCTCCTCCGGGTAGCTGATGCGGGTGTGATAGATGGTCTTCAGCTTCTCGATGAGCACGGTCTTGGCATACTGGATGTCGCGGAAGGTGATGGGGCACTCGCGGAAGTAGCCCTCCTGCACCTGGCTGTCGATGATGCGGTCCACCAGGTTGCGAATCGACTGCTCAGTATAGTCGGGCAGCGAGCGCGAGGCGGCCTCCACGGCGTCGGCCATCATCAGGATGGCTTGCTCCTTGGTGAAGGGGTTGGGACCGGGGTAGGTGAAGAGCAGGTCGTCGACCGGCTCGTCGGGATGCTCGTTCTTATATTTAATGTAGAAATACTTGGCCTTGCCCTGTCCGTGGTGGGTGGCGATGAGGTCGCGTATCTGCCGGGGCAGGTTGTACTTGCTGGCCAGCTTCAGCCCCTCGGTGACATGGCCTATGATGTACTGGGCACTCTCTATGTAGGAGAGGTGCTCGTGGGGCGAGATGCCGCCCGACTGGTTCTCGGTGAAGTAAATGGGGTTCTGAATCTTTCCGATGTCGTGGTAGAGGGCACCGGTACGCACCAGCTGCGCGTTGCCGTCAATCTTTCGGGCAATCTCAGCCGCCAGGTTGCCCACCTGTATGGAGTGGTTGAAGGTGCCCGGCGCCTCCTCGCTCATGCGTCGCAGGATTTCGCGGTTGGTGTTCGACAGTTCCACCAGCGTGATGTCGCTCACGAAGCCGAACGTCTTCTCCACGACATAGAGCAGCGGGTAGGAGCAGAAGACAATGAGGCTGCAGATGAACAGGTAGGTGTAGTTGGAGGGGTCGAACGACGTGAGGTCTCCCCGGCGGATGAGGTAGAGGGCAAAGCAGGTAGCCATGGATGCCACCATGAAGATGACGGCCGTCCAGAACAGCTGCGAGCGGCTGCTCAGCTCGCGCAGCGAGAAGATGGCGGCGATGCCGCCCACCGTCTCCACGGCGATGAACTCCAGCGGATACTGCAGGATGGAGGCACAGATGAGCACCACCGTGACATGGGTCACGAAGGCGGTACGCGAGTCCATGAACACACGCACGAAGATGGGCACGATGGCAAAAGGCAGGATGTAGACATGCAGCAGCGTATGGCCTACAAGGATGGAGACCAGCAGGGTGAAGACGATGATGAGGGCATAGAGCATGCAGGCCGGGCGGATGCGGCTGAAGTAGTCCTGGCGATAGGTGCCCAGATAGATGGTGAACAGCAGGATGAAGATGAACACATAGAGCGCCCGGCCGGCCAAGGTCAGCCCGTTGCCGTTCGAATCCTGCCGCACGTCGTTCTCCTGCTTATAGGACAGCAGCACCTGATAGGTGTCGTCATCGACGATGTCGCCCCGGCTGATAATCTTCTGACCGCGCTGCACCAGCTTGCGGATGGGGGCCACGCTGCGGATGATTTCCTCGCGCGCTGTCTTGCTGTGCACACTGTCGTAGGTGAGGTTGGGCACGATGAACTCGTTCAGGTTGATGTCCTTCAGGATGTCCTCATAGCTGTGCAGGGCGTTGTCCTGAATCAGCATCTCGTAGGCCTGCTTCGGCGTCAGCGCCTGACTGGCGGCAAAGGGTACGGCCGTCTCGCCGGTCACACGCCACACCATCTGCGAGGTGTCGCCCCGCAGCGGGTCCTTCGTGTCGATGATGCCTTGGCTATAGAGCGCACTCAGCCGGTTGCTCACCACAATCCTCAGCTGGACGGCACCAAAGAGCCGCATGCTGTCCAGCTGCTGGCGGAACAGCGCCGTCTGCCGACGGGCCATGCCCTCGTTGTAGGTGTAGTAGGGGCGGAAGTCCTTCAGCGCCTCCGTGCGCTCCTTGTCCAGCATGTCCTTGCTTTTGTAGACGGGGAAGTCGAACATCGCCGTCAGGTCGCTCATGCGCCAGGGCGCATCTTTCTCTATCTTGAAGTTGAAGCCCGTGTCGCGAGGCATAAACCACACGATGGCGGCCACCGTCGCAAGAATGAAGCCCGTGCGCACGGCTGCGTCGCGCCAGGAAAGCCGGGCCTTTAGATTGAAATTGGTCATGGTCATAAGTACTTTCAGCTCGAAAAATCAGACCTTTACTTGGAGGATGTCGTAGCTGTCGAGAGTGCGACGGTCCTCGCTGACATTCAGCCCTACGGCCCAGACAGGCCGAGGGTCGGCGGCAAACCGCACGGCATAGTCTTTCGCCAAGATTTGGCCGAGAGCCTCCTGAGCAGTCCTGCCGTACTTGAACTCTAGGATGTAGATGGCATCGGGCATCTTCAGCGAGATGTCGATACGTCCGTCGCTGGTTTTCTCCTCAGCATGCACATCGGCACCCATGCCTACGAGCAAGGCGTAGAAAAGAGCCTGATAGAACTGTTCATTTTGATTTTTGTCTGTCACGTCGTAGGGCAGGCCGGCATACCACTTGCGCACTGACTCGAGGAACTGCCCGAAGGTGGTTTTCTTGTCACACAAATCCCAATAGGCACGAAGCATGAGATCACGGCTACCCTCATAATGCTCTGTATAATAGTTGTAGAGCGACCGGCCAAAGCCCACGCGCACTTCCTCATTAGGAAACCCCAACGTGATAACATTCCTACGATAGTTATAGTCCTTCAATGTGAGGTATCCGCTCTGGAAGAGCACGGGGATGGGGTCAGTGATGCGCTCTGTCGGGGCGCTGAACTTCTCCATGTCGCATTCCAGTCCCTCCAGCTCCGGCAACAGTAGTAGCTTCGTACGCAGCAGATTGATGAGCGACGACGGTGTGCCTGTGGAGAACCAGTAGTTGTCTATCATGCCCTTGTCGAAAGCATAGAAAAGGCTCCAGGGGTTGTAGATGTCGCTCATGCGGGCAGAGAAATGGTAACCGTCGTACATGCGTTTCACCTCACGCACGCAGTCATCGTAAGTCCAGTTCAGATGACGCCAGCGGTTCATGCTCTCAGTGAGCCACTCCAGATCGGGCTTCAGCGTGGTGAACAGCTCCTCCTCCGTGATGCCGCAGATGCCCTCGTACTCCGGGTCGTAGGTCAGCTCAATGAGGTTGTTCAGCTCACTGAACACAGACAGCTGTGAAAACTTCGAAATGCCCGTCAGGAACACGAAATGCAGGTACGCTGACAGTCCCTTCAGCGGAGAAAACAGGTCGCGTACATGCTCGCGCAGGATGTCCTGCAATGCAGGCTTGTGCACCGTGTCGAGCATCGGAGCGTCGTACTCATCTATAAGAATCACCACCTTCTGACCTGACCGATGGTAGGCCTCCATGATGATGTCTCTCAGGCGCTTGCTGAGCTTTTCCCCTTTTTGCACGGGCAAGCCATATTCCTTTTCGTATGTTTCCAACAGTCCTCCCGCTATCTGCTGCACGCTGGGCTCGTCGTAGTACTTGCCCATTGAGAGGTCGAGATGGATGACAGGGTACTTTTTCCATTCCTTCTCCAGCTGCTCAATGGCCAGCCCCTCAAACTGCTCTTTCCTGCCCTCAAAGTAGGCGTGGAGAGTGCTCACCAGCAGGCTTTTGCCAAAGCGACGAGGACGGCTCAGAAAGAAGTTAATGCCGCCGTGATGCGCCAGCTTGTAGACGTATGCCGTCTTGTCAACATACACGCAGTTGTTCTCCTTGAAGTCGGGGAACCACTGCCGTCCTATGCCGTATTTCCGTTTCTCTGCCATATAAGTAAGCGATTGCCCGTGCAAATTTACACAAAAAAAACTATATGGCAAAGTTTTATGGCTCTTTTTTTCTGATTGTCATTTACCATCACTTCTTCATCCTCCTGTATAACTTCTAGATTCCGACTGAGCGAGGATGTACAACACAGGGCCATCAATATTAAGCAAATAATGATATTATGGCGTACATGTGATTTAACAATGTCAATATTTCAGTAAACCTAAAGGGCTAGTAGTTGTTCAGGCCGTAGATGATGAAGGCGATGCCCCTGCTCTGGACGCACTCCAGCGAGCCGTTACCGTTCTACCGGTAGTAGGAGCCGCCGCCCTCTTGACCCCTGCCCTTACAGGGAAGGACAGGGTGCTATTATTCATGTTTGCTTTCGTTTAACCAATCATCAACTTCTATGTAACTAATATTATTTTGGCGTTTGCGTAGAGACACTACATTGTGGCGTCTCTACTGACCGCTGCAAAGTTAGAAAAAACCAAAGTTCCAAACTTTTTCACCACCAATTTACTATTACTATATATACCAGCCTCGCGCGTGCGCGTATATAGAAACAAAAAAAGGAGCTACAGGCGCTACCTTGGCATCTAACCTGCTGGAATGCAAACCATTATCGGTAGCTACAAGCCTCCATTTCGCGCTACCACTGTAGCTACAACATCTGCCACCGGCCTTTTCTGCTCAATTCTCTAGAGAATTCATCCAAAAAGTGCCGCCGTTTGGAAAAATACTGCCGCCGTTTGGAAAAATACTAACGCCGTTTGGGAAAATACTAACGCCGTTTGGGAAAATACTAACGCTATTTTGAAAAATACTGCCGCCGTTTGGAGAAATACTGCCACCATTTTCCACCTTGCTCTTCCCACAGACTTTGCCGCATGTAACATTCCCCATGTTACACACGGCAAAGTCGTTGTCTCAGCCTGTAGCTACTAAAGTAGCTCGCTTTCAAGGCCTATAGCTACAGACAACCGCCTGCAAGCCAGCTCGTTAACCCCCAAAGTAGCACTTGTAGCGCCTATTTTCGACTTTTATATACGCGTGTACGCGCGCGAGAAAAATGAAGGCAATAATATAGCAGTTGGCACAGGAATTCTTCTCCGGCGGTAGCCCCTCCCATCCCATCAAGGGGAGGGGAAAGGCTATGGCCTCCTTGCCTCCCATGAATGATTGTTTTAGAGTTAGAGTCAAACGTTTCACTAGGGGGGGTCACTTCGCTACTCGCTTCCATCCGTCTTGGATGTACACACCCCGATGTGGCAACCCGTTGAGACTGCGTCCGTCCAGACCATGGATCTCATTTCTACCATGATAAGCGGCCTGTGGACTGGTAACTGCATTTGTGTTCTGCCATTTATTGATGTCATTTGGGAAAAGGAACCATGTGTATTCGTCTTCTTCACATGTGGTGTACATGCTGTATTCTTTGGTGGGTAACGGCAACCAAGGTGAGAAAGGCCCAAAGCCAGAGCCTACTCCCTCCACCCAGATGACCGGGTCAGCGTTCAACATCCACTCTTTGAAAGCGTCCAGAAGTCTGAGCGTAAAACAGCGGAACCCCTGTCCTCGTGTCTCTATGGTATCAATACGCTCCACCTTGAGATAAGCCTTGAAAGGGTAGCCCAGTAACGTGTCGGGTTCCTCGTCCGCATCTAGCAGACAGGCGAATAAGCTTGACTCTACCCCGCACCTTACCAAGTCACCTACCTTCAGCCCGAAGTCATAAAGGAGGCGTGGCCTATTACTGCCCTTGGCGATGGCGTAGACTTTCTTGTCGACATCGCGTATGGCTGCGTAGTATGTTTTGTCCAACCCTTCGGGCCATCCAAGGTATTTATATACCTTCTTCCAATTGTTGCCGTCTATCAGCGTGTCACCCTCAATCAGGCAGTCATAGATATTCTCCATGATCAGCCCTATCTGCGTTTCCCACTTCTTGCCTTCCTTCGCCATCGGCCGGTAGCCATCAGCCGCTGTCTGCACCTGTGCATGCGTGCTGAATGCGCACAACAGGGAAACCAATAAAGAAAAACTCTTCATCATCATGTTACTTCCTTTTTAAAACGAATTAGAATGAATAGTTGTACTAATAAAAAGTTCCTCAAATAAAGAAAGAAGAAAATTAAATAATCTGCCCAGACTCGACATCAACAATGGCTCCCACAGGAGCTAGAAAGCCATATCGAGTCTCTAAAACACCGCTATTAAGAATAATTAAGGAAGCCCCAGCTTTTAATTCTACGTCAACATTCGATAGCGTTCCTC
>JAEEGI010028234.1_pt1 | contig 10689 bp, 12 predicted proteins | sample 8958751 | NCBI WGS metagenome assembly JAEEGI01 (sample SAMN16246545, study PRJNA631951) | gut metagenome | biome: gut microbiome; feature: rumen; material: KS-attached | host: Bos | place: Iran: Karaj | collected 2018-10 | reverse complement strand
GGCTTCATCCGACAGTTGCCGACCCACCTCGTGGAATCCTTCAAGAGCACCCTCGATGAGGTGCGTGACAGCGACGTCCTAGTGCATGTCGTGGACATCTCGCATCCCCAGTTCGAGGAGCAGATCGAAGTCGTGAACCGCACCCTCCAAGAAGTGTGTGACGCCGGCGATAAGGAAATGATCATGGTCTTCAACAAGATTGACCAGTTCACCCATGTACCCAAGGACGAGGACGACCTCACGCCCCGTCTGCGCGAGAACATCCCTCTCGAGGAGCTCCAGGAGACCTGGATGGCACGCATGGGTGAGAATTGTGTCTTCATCAGCGCCAAGAAGCAGCAGAACATTGACGCCCTCAAGAAGTTATTGTACAACAAAGCCAAGGCTGTCCATACAGCCCGCTTCCCCTACAACGACTTCCTGTTCCAGACCTACGAAGACCTAGAAGAAGAAAATAATTAATAAGATGGTCATTCCAGAGGGATAAATGGGTTCTGTCCTCTGGATGACTGCGAAATGTATTTAGAACCCGTCATAACCGAAATGAAAAAATTATCTATTTTAATGCTTTTGCTGGCTATGGCATTCCCCTTCGGTGCTAAAGCAGCAACACAGACTGGAGATGTGAATGGTGACGGCAAAGTGTCCATCGCCGATGTGACAACACTGATTAACTATCTGCTGACTCACGAATGGCCTGCCACACAAGTTGATGAGTACGTTGATTTGGGCTTGGGTAGCGGTACACTGTGGGCGACGCATAACTTGGGAGCCATTAACCCCGAGGACTATGGTGACTACTTCGCTTGGGGCGAGACCGTGCCCAACAAGGACACCTATACGTGGGCAACTACCGCGTTTGTGTACTATGAGAATGGTTCATTGCGTTTCAGCAAGTACAACACCGACAGCCAATATGGCGAAATTGACAACAAGACCGAGTTGGATCCTGAAGACGATGCCGCATACGTTAACTGGGGACCACAGTGGCGTATGCCGTCCGTTGCCCAGATAGATGAGTTGCTTAATCAATGCACTTGGCAGTGGACTGAAGTGAACGGCGTGAAAGGTCGACTGCTCACCGGCCCCAACGGGAACACATTGTTCTTGCCCGCCGCCGGCCAACGTAGTGGAGCTAACCTCAGCAATGTGGGTACGAACGGCATCTATTGGACGCGCGAACTCTATTACGTTAGTGCGAACAACTACAGGCCGATGAATGCTTTCAGGTTATATTTTAGTTCGGGAATGAAGCAAAAGGGCAATACCTCCCGCAATTACGGTTATCCAGTGCGTCCAGTGTATGTTCCAGGGGAGGAACCGACCAGTGATTATGAGCCTGGCGACTGCAACTTTGACGGCTCGGTGACCATCAAGGATGTGACGGCCTTGATTAACTACCTGTTGAGTAATGAATGGCCCGACCCCACACCCGTTGAGGAGTACGTTGACCTGGGCTTGCCTACAGGCACGCTGTGGGCTAAGCACAATGTGGGCGCCAATAAGCCTGAGGCCTATGGTGGTTATTTCGCCTGGGGCGAGACTGAACCCAAGGAGTCTTATACGGGTGGCACTTACAAGTGGGCTTACACTGAGGATGGAAAGATGTATTACACCAAATACAACACCAATAGCGCTAACGGTGAGGTTGACAACAAGACCGAGTTGGATCCTGAAGACGATGCCGCTACTGTTAACATGGGTCCGGAGTGGCGTATGCCGACTAGGGATGAAATCACAGAATTGGTTGAAAACTGCACTTGGGAGTGGACTCAGCTGAATGGCGTGAACGGTTATCAGGTCACCGGTCCTAACGGTAACTCAATCTTCTTGCCCGCAGCTGGAGAAAGTGCAATGTATAGCATCGGAGTGAAAGGCTACTATTGGTCAAGCTCGATGGGTTTCCTTGAGCCGGACAATTACTTCCCGACGAACGCCAACAACCTTTATTTTGCTTCAGATTTGGCAAAGTTGAATGGCAGCAGCCGCTTTATGGGCTGCACAGTTCGTGCCGTGCGTGTTGTTGAGTAATTGAACCCTCTTTTCAAACGAAGAAAAAATATATTTTGCCGCTTGTCGCCCCGTTCAGGGTACCGACAAGCGGCGATTTTCATAATGAAAAGGCAAAAAGGAATAGCTCTAAAATCATTTTGTTAAACTATTCTTTATATCTTTGCTGCAGTTTATAAAATACTGTTTAATCATTTAATCCTGATTGTTTTGGCTAACCCGACTAATAAACAAGAGTTGTTGGCATCCATTGCCGATGGATATGCCAAATTGTGTGACCAGATCGCTAAGATGAGCGATGAAGAAAAGGCTGCTACATTTGATTTTGCCGCCGATCCCAAGAAGTGCGGCGTGCGCTGGCAATATGACCGCTGCCTGCGTGACCTGCTCATCCATCTGCATGAGTGGCAGGTGCTCATGCGCGAGTTTGTGCAGAACATCCGTGATGGCCACCCCAGGGACTATCTGCCCGATGAATACCGTCGCAACTACCATGAGATGGACAAGATGCTTGTCGAGAAGCACCAGGGCACCACTCTTGAGGAAGCCCAAAGCCGGCTGCAGCAGACGCAAGAAGAAATGCTGCATCTTGCCGACAGCTTTACTGATGAGGAACTTTTCAAGAAAGGTTACTACAAGAACACCTACACCACTACGATGGCTGCCTATTTTGTTAGCGTCACCACCAGTCCCTATGGCCAGGCTGTTAAACTCCTCAAGACTCACCAGAAGAATTGCCGTAAATAATTGATGAGCTATCATGCGATAAGTCGCTTGTTCATGGCATGACTTTTGCAGTTAAACTGATGATAAAGTAACCTTTAACCAAGTGATGATGAAACGATTATTGTATGTAGCAATCTTTGGCGTGTTGATGGTGGCGTTCACAGGATGTAAAGAGAATTATTCGGTGGGCGAGAAGGTGGGCAACTTGATTGAGTTCACCAAGAAAGGCGTCTTCTGGGATTCATGGGAAGGCCGGATGAACTTGACCCAAACGGGTATGAATACGAGCGGAGAACCTTTCCAGTTCTCGTTTGACAATGACCGCAACGATCAGGACTCGCTCGTGCAGGTGCTCTATCAGGCGCAAGTCGAGGGCTGGAAAGTTAAACTCAAGTACCACGCAGTGTGGGGCTTCAAGAACGTTTTCAATAACCGTGGTGAGACGGATTATTTTATCGATGACGTTGAGGTGCTAGACAAAGATTTTGCCAATCCCTTACGTCAGATGGGTAGCCGTCAAGGACGCGTGGTAGATACCGTATGGGTCGTTGTTGATAAAGCCGAGGTGCTCAAGCACATGAAGCATTAAGCGGCCTATGGGTTGTAGTAATCCTTGTTATAGAAATCAAGAAGTTCCTGTAGGTGGCGGTAAGCCTCGGCGGCGGGACCATCGGGATCGATTTCCATGGCTTCAAGGTAGCTGTTGAGGGCCATGCGGATATTGCCGTTCTGGCGATAGGCGTTGCCGCGCAGGTAATAGGCATTGGCCAGCATCTCACGGCTGACACTCTTGTTCTCAACAATCTCGTTTGCAGCCTCAAGCGCTGCGTCTCCCTCACTGCGGGAGAGCATATCTTTGATCTCTTGTATGGTTTTCATATTATTTTGTTGTTTATGGTGGCAAAATTACACCTTCTTCGTGAAAAAACACTATCTTTGCCCAAAATAAATTTCTGTTAATATGGACTCAAAGAAAGAAAACATCAACGACCAGCAGCGATTGGGGCAACTCAAGAACCTGGTGATGCTCGCTACTGCCGATGAACGTTTCACCGACTCGGAACTCGCTGTGCTGCTTGCCGTGGCATCGCGTGAAAACATTACTCCTGAAGAGTTTAACAACGTCATTGAGAATCCCGACAGTGTGAATATCACCCTGCCTGAGGATGAAGAAACCAAGCTTGCCTACCTGCGTGATATGGTAGCCATGATGATGGTTGACGGCGAACTCGATGAGCAGGAACTCGCTATCTGCAAGCTCTATGCGATGGCATTAGGCTATCGTGGCAGTATCGTTGACGGCATGATTGCCGGTGTAGTTGACAGCCTTGATGCCGAGTCTTCGTCTTGTTGATTGGACATGATGAAAAAGTTAGGCCTGCTACTCATTGTCCTCGCCTTGTCAATTCCGTTGTGTTGTTATGCCCAGGAAGTGGAGGATGAGGATTTTGAAACCTATGTTGCCAGGCTCAATGCCGAGTGCCCTATCAAGTCAGGAGAGCACTGGGCTTTGCTGTCGTTTGCTAAGCCAGGAGACATAGTTGTAGTTGAACTTCAGATACCTGCTTCGCTAGGTCCGTTCATGTCGGTGCTGACTGATAATACCGACAATGTGAGGCGTCTTTGGGTAAGGGAGATGGAGGTATTTGGCGAGATTTGGGAGGACTTTGTCGCTAGGCTTGTGAAAGAAGATTTCCCCATGAAACTCTCTTTCAAGCCCAAAGGCAGTGATACAGGCGCCCAGATTCTATTGAAGCCGTCAGATTTCAAGAAGAAATAAGCTTTTTTCACCCTATTTGCCGTGTCCCAAACCTCAGTAAAGCGTTTGGCACAATTCTTGCAAACATCTAATTCAGCGGTCTTTATCCCGTGAATTGTATAACTAAAAATAGTTGAGATAAGTAAGATGAATAAGAAAACTGTTTTTGCTTGCCTGATGGTTTCGGTCTTGATGCTGTCGAGTTGCCAATCAATGAATCAGTTCTATGGCGCAGCCACGGGAGCATCTATCGGCGGTATGTTTGGTTCGGCAATCGGTGGCATTTCCGACGGTCGTCGAGGCAGCGACTTGGGTACTGTGGTGGGTATGGCAGTCGGCGGCATCATTGGTGCTGCAGCCACTGCGCCTAAGACCGATGACGGTAACTACCGCTCGTCGGACTACTACTATGAATACGGCATGGATGATTACCGTCAGAACAATGCATATAGCCCCTATTACAACATCGAGATAGCGGATATGCGTTTTGTTGACGAGAACAATAACCGTGCTCTGGATGCCAACGAGCACGCCAGACTGGTGTTCATCATCCGTAATACGGGCAGGGACTATGTCTATGATATCGCTCCCGTAATTACCGTGTCAGGTACCAAGGAAATATACCTTTCACCCACGGCCATCGTCAAGGAATTGGGACCAGGCAAGGCCGTGCGCTATCAGAGTGAAATTGTCGCCACCAAGAAGTTGAAGAACGGCACTGCCGATTTCTCTATCGGACTCTCAGACGGCGATAAACTCTACACCCTGAGCTCCTTCCAGCTCCGCACTAACAAGCACTAAAAAAATAGACCCGTCAAGGTCTATCTGTGCCGTGGCTCTGCCGCGGCTTTTTTGTTTATTACTGGTCAGAGGATCACGCGATGAGCGTTGACGGGCTCGTTGACGAACACGCTGGCTAGCGGAGAGAAGTGGTCGGGATCCTCAGTAGTATAGTAGTGGCAGGTTCCGCCCTGGCTGCAATGGCGCTCAATCTCAGGGTGGCGTTGCAGGTAGTCGGCAAGACTGTCGGCAACAATAGGGCCTTGTTGGATGATGCTTACGCCTTCGGGCCTGTACTTGTTGATCTTGTTGATGAGCAAGGGGTAGTGGGTGCAGCCCAGAATGATTGTGTCGATATCGGGACACTGCGACATGAGTTGGTCGATGTCCTTCTTCACGAAGTAGTCGGCGCCGTCACCATCACTCTCGCGATTCTCGACAAGTGGTACCCACATGGGGCAGGCGTGCCCATGAACCTTGAAGTCAGGATACATTCCTTCAATCTCGATATTGTAGCTGCGGCTTGCTATGGTGCCCGGCGTGCCGAATACACCGATGTGTCCAGTGCGAGTCAGTTCACCTACTTTTTCCACAGTAGGACGCACGACACCCAGGACACGGCGGTCGGGAGCAAGAGTGGGGAGGTCGTTCTGCTGAATGGTTCGCAACGCTTCGGCCGAAGCCGTGTTGCACGCCAGGATGATCAGGTGGCATCCTTGTTTGAAAAGATGTTTTACGGCTTGAAGAGTGAACTCATAGACCAGTTCGCGGGAGCGCGTGCCGTATGGCGCCCGTGCATTATCGCCCACAAACAAGTAGTCATATTGCGGCAGCACCCGTCTGATATCCCGCAGGATGGTCAGTCCGCCAAACCCCGAGTCAAACACGCCGATAGGTGCCTTTTCCATGCCATCTTTTGTCATCATTGCCATGTACATTAAATTCTTGTGCAAAGATAGGCCTTTTTTGCGATTTTTTTGTAAATTTGCAAGTTAAAATGTGATGACTATAATGATGGAGCCGTTCAAGACATATAGCCTGAATCTGAAGGGACGCCTCGTGACCATTCACCGTCCGTGGGTGATGGGCATTATCAACGTCACACCCGACTCTTTCTATAGTGGTAGCCGCGTCGTTGATGAGCAGACGCTTATCAATCGGGTGCAGACGATGATTGCCGACGGTGCCGATGTGATTGACGTGGGTGCTTGCTCCACGCGTCCCGGCAGCGCATCGGTTGATGCCCGTGGTGAGATGGAACGCCTCGAATGGGCGCTGACCGTCATCCGTCGTGTGGCTCCAGATGTCATCCTCTCGATTGACACCTTCCGTGCCGAGGTGGCACAACGATGTGTCGAGGAGTGGGGAGCAGACATGATCAACGACATCTCGGGTGGTATGATTGACGATCGGATGTTTGACACCGTGGCTCGTTTGCATGTCCCTTATGTGCTCATGCACATGCGTGGCATCCCCGAGACGATGTCGTCCTTGACCGACTATGATGATGTCACTGCCGAAGTGCTTGAATGGATGGCACGTCGTATCGACGAGTTGAGGCAGTTGGGGGTGGCCGATGTCATCGCCGATCCCGGTTTCGGCTTCGCTAAGACGCTGGAACAGAATTACGAGCTGCTGGCACGCCTCAATGCCTTCAGTGCACTTGACGCTCCATTGCTGGTGGGCGTTTCCCGCAAGCGCATGATTTATACACCTCTTGGCTGCGATGCCGATGAAGCCCTGAATGGCACGACGGTCATCAATACTATTGCCCTGCTTCAAGGTGCCCATATCCTGCGGGTACATGATGTGCGTGCAGCTGTCGAAGCGGTGAAACTAACCACGATGGTCATGGACAATGGCCCGATTAATTTACATCCAACAAACCAGAAATTCTAAACTATATATATGATAATTTTAGCTAGTTCTATATTTGCGCTATTCAGCATCAAGGACCTGCTCGACATCTTGTTGGTAGCTACCATGCTGTTTTATCTCTACCGCACGATGAAGGACTCAGGTTCGCTCGACATTTTCGTCGGTGTGCTGGCATTTGTCGTGGCTTGGGTAGTGATGTACAAAATCTTGGACATGCGCCTCATCGGCACGATCATGGACAAGTTCATTGACATCGGTCTGTTCATTTTGGTAATCCTTTTCCAGGATGAAATCAAACGCTTTTTGACTGAGTTGGGTTCCAGGAGGGGACTCAAGATTTTTGAGAAACTTTTCAGGAGTAAGACTGAAGTGGCCGATGCCAAGAAATGGATTTTACCAGTGGTCTATTCCTGTATGAACATGTCCAAATCCAAGACGGGTGCACTCATTGTGGTGCAACAGACCATTCCGTTGACTGACTATGAACGCACGGGCGATATGATTAACGCCGATATCAATTCGCGCTTGATTGAGAATATCTTCTTCAAGAATAGTCCCCTGCACGATGGCGCCCTCATCATCAATGGCGCTAAAATCATGAGTGCAGGTTGCATCCTTCCTGTGTCACATGATACCAATATCCCCCGTTACTTGGGCCTGCGTCATCGATCAGCCAAGGGCATTTCTCAGGCTACCGATGCCATTGCCATCGTTGTGAGCGAGGAAACAGGTCGTATATCATACGCCCACAAGGGCGAGTTGCACCTGAACTTGTCAAGCACCGATTTGGAGCACGCTCTCTCGGCCCTCGTTGAGAACGATTAACTAACTGATAACTAACTACTGAATACAGATGTTTGACATAGATGGGACATTGGTGAGTCTGGACCTGGTGGAACGCTTTTTCTGCTGCGATTTAGATACATGCCTCGGTGCTTGCTGTATTGAGGGCGATTCTGGGGCACCCTTGACCGAGGAAGAGTATCAGCAACTGAAAGAGATTCTGCCCGAGGTCTGGAATGACTTGTTGCCTCAAGCCCAGGAGCAAATCAAGGAACATGGCGTGGCCTATGTGGATGTTGAAGGCGAACTGGTGACGCAACTTGTCGGCGGTGCCAATTGTGTCTTCACCACCTATGAGCGTGGGGGCATGTGCCTGTGTGCTATTGAAAAAGCCTATAGAGAGGGACGCATCAAGTGGCGCAAACCCATCTCGTGTTACCTATATCCCGTGCGCATTAAGCGTTATCCAGGATATGAGGCCGTGAATTTTGACCGCTGGAAGATCTGTAAATGTGCCGAGGTGCTGGGTCGTCGAGAGAACATACGCCTTTATCAATTCCTGAAAGAGCCGCTGATTGAGCGTTATGGACAGCAGTGGTATGACACACTTGTGGCGAATTGTGAACTTTATATAAAAGAATATTTGTCATGAAATGGAGATACTTATCTGCTTTTGGGTTACTCTGCATCTCCTTGTCAGCCATGGCTCAGTTGACAATCGGTGGAACACGACCCATCTATGACAGTCGCACCAAGACCTATATGCTGACTGTCCCCGAGACAGTGTTCGGTGGCGCTTACCAAGCCCCTGTGGTTATTGAAAGTGGAGTGACATCGGTGAAAATCGACGGACGTGAAGTAACCAATCAGGTGACTTTTCCCCTTGTCGTGGCCGACACGAGTTACACCTTTGTCTTCAAGAAGGACGGCAGGTTGACGCAATCGACCATCCACTTTACCTATTTGCCCATCATGTGCATAACGGGCACGTTCAGTAACAGCTATGTCGTCGCTCCCGTCGAAATCACATTCCCTGATGGGCAGGGCGTGCAGAGCTACAGGGCGCGCATCAAGCAGGCTGGTACATCAACCAACCTACAGTGGATTTATAAGCGCAACTACCATGTGAAGTTCGTGGATGAAAACGGCGAGAAGATGGACGTTTCTTTTTTTGGGCTTCGCAACGATAATCACTGGCGCCTTGATGCGGGAACGCGAGATATGATACGTTTTCGCAACTATGCCGCCAATGGCCTTTGGGCCGATTTCGGCACCAAATCCTACTATGCCGACAAGCAGTCCAAGGCGCTTTCCTATGTCCGTGGCTCCCATGTAGAGGTCTTTATGAATGGCGCATATCACGGCTTCTACAACTTCCACGAATTTCTTGACCGTAAACAGATGAAACTCAAGAAATACGAGGAAGTCTTCGACGAGGACAATCCGGAACAGTCGTCAGTTCAATTTCACGGCATGATGTGGAAGGGCGCCGACTGTACACCTCAGACGCTTTTCTTATTGTCAGGAAGTGTACCTGATAATACCAAGGAAAGATGGTGTGGCTATGAATTGGAATATCCTGAACTCGATGATGTGTTCCCAACAGACTACAGTGTGTTGTACAATGCTGTGAAATTTGTGGCAAGAAGCAACGACGATAATTTCAACAGACAGGTTGGCGACTACTTTGACTTGCCTGTGGTAGCCGATTACTTAATGTTTCTCCATGTGGTGTTCGGTATTGATAATGCCGATAACAATATGGTACTGGCATGTTACGACCAGGCAGTTGACAAGAAGATCACCTTTGCCGTGTGGGACCTTGACGCAACTGTGGGGCAGCACTATCTGGATATTGACGGCTATTACCATGCCGATGAGATTCAGCCTGAAAATGAATTGGAAGATGTGCCAAACAACATGTGCATGTTCAAATCCAATAAACTGTTCAATCGCTTGAAGGCTATACCTCAGTTCTACAGGATGGTAGTGAACAGGTATTGGCAGTTGCGGGAGAACGTGTTGCATCCCGATAGCCTCGTAGAACGCTATCAGGCCATCTATCGCCGTCTTGATGCTTGTGGCGCTCTGGACCGTGAGTCTCAGCGATGGTCTGGTACCGATGAGATTGATTACCGGACCCTGGATTTTCCTGCCGAGTTGGAATACCTGTGTGACTGGCTGCGGCGCCGCATTGCCTATCTTGACACCCACACCTTTGCCTGCAGGCGTGGCGATGTAAATGATGACGGCAAGGTGGGTATTGATGATATCACAACACTGATAAACTACCTCTTGGCTGGTGCCCCGACTGATGAATTCAATGACATAAATGCTGATGTGGATGCCGATAATCTGATTAACATTAGCGATGTCACTTCGCTTATCAACCTCCTCTTGAGTTTATGATAAGGGAAACACGCTAAAAAAATCATAAAAAACCCTTGTCAGTTCAGAAATTTGTAGTACCTTTGCCCCGCTTTTCGTAATCTCTGGCAAGAAATAGAGTGGCTTGTGTATATTGCGGAGTGATTATTAACAGATTAAATGACATAACAATGGACTTAATTAAAGTTGCTGAACAAGCATTTGCTACAAACAAGCAGCACCCGCAGTTTTTCCCGGGTGACACGATCACGGTAGCATACCGCATCAAGGAGGGTAACAAGGAGCGTATCCAGCAGTACCGTGGTGTGGGGATTAGGATCACTGGCGAGGGTGAGAAGAAGCGTTTCACCGTTCGCAAGATCAGT
>JAEEGI010028233.1_pt1 | contig 10690 bp, 8 predicted proteins | sample 8958751 | NCBI WGS metagenome assembly JAEEGI01 (sample SAMN16246545, study PRJNA631951) | gut metagenome | biome: gut microbiome; feature: rumen; material: KS-attached | host: Bos | place: Iran: Karaj | collected 2018-10 | reverse complement strand
ACTTCGCTGAGGAGAACGACCGTATCTGGGGTAAGAAGGTGGTTACTGATGCTGGTGACTCAGAGAACCTGCAGAAGGGTCAGATTGTGACAGCCCGTCGTCTGCGCGATGAGAACTCAAGCCTGAAGCGTCGTGACATGAAGCTCGTTCAGGTTCGTGACGCTGTGCCCGCTACGTCTACTCAGATTCTGCAGGGTATTACCCGTGCAGCTCTGCAGACCAAGTCGTTCATGTCGGCTGCATCGTTCCAGGAGACCACGAAGGTGCTCAACGAGGCAGCTATCCGTGGTAAGAGCGACAACTTAGAGGGTATGAAGGAGAACGTGATTGCCGGTCACCTGATTCCTGCTGGTACTGGTCTGCGCGAGTTCGAGAAGATCATTGTAGGCTCGAAGGAAGAATACGAGCGTATGCAGGCCAACAAGAAGAATGTGCTCGACTTTGCTGAAGAGCCCGTTCTCGACGAACGCTAATTTTTAGAATTGACAATAAAGAAAGAGGATGTGCTCAAGCGCATCCTCTTTCTTATTATGCTTATTATTTCTTACATCTTCCATCATCCTTCTTCCATCGTAAACCGGCAGTCAGGATTCTCTTCCATGAAAGTCTTGGCATATGCCACATAGTGCTCGGCATTGTCCGTCTGACCGGGGCGCGTGGGCTTGATATATTTGGCGGGTACACCGCCCCATATCTCGCCGGCTCCTACCTTGGTGTTCTGTAGTACCAAGGCACCAGCGGCAACGATGGCGCCTTCGCCAATCTCGCATCCGTCGAGTAGGGTAGCGCCCATGCCGATAAGGGCGTGGTCGTGAATGGTGCAGGCATGTACGGTGACGTTATGTCCGATGGTAACGTAGCTGCCGATATGCGTCGGACCGGTTTCGTGGGTAACGTGGACACACGAGCCGTCCTGCACGTTCGAGCAGTTGCCGATAGTGATAGGTGCTACGTCGCCGCGTACGACGGCATTAAACCAGATGGAACAGTTGTTGCCCATCTTTACATCGCCAACAATGGTGGCGTTCTCGCTGAAGTAACAGTCCTTGCCCCATTTGGGTTTCAGACCTTTATAACTCTTTATCAGTGCCATATTTTTTTTCCGTTCTTAATGACGATGCCGTTATGATGGTTTTCTGAAATGCGGCGACCCTGCAGGTCGTAAACAGCACCTCTTCCATCTTCCTTTTTCCATCTTACATCTTCGCTTATACCGTCAGTGCCAGCCACTGTAAACTGCCAAGCGTCTATATAGACGTTAGTAGCTGAGGTGACGACAAAATAGACGCTATTGACACCTTTGAACTTGGTGGCATCAAGCTCAATCATGTGGTCGTCCAATGTCGTCGATGAGAATTCAACGGTGGCCGCAGATTGGACTGTCTTGCCGCCGATGCGCAGTTCGAGTTTGCCCGTTCCCTTGGCACGCAACATGAATTTTGCTGCGCCGCTGGTTCCAAAATCGATGCTGCGTTGCTGAATCCATGAACCTGCCTTCATTCTTACCTGCATATTCTCTGAGGCATCATTGCCCAATGTGCTGATGCTGGTGTTCTTGGTGATGTTGGTGAAGTCCTCATAGCTGACACCACCACAGTTAGCCATTGTCTCGGCCTGTTGCAGTTCGTAGGGATTCATGTTTTTGATGGCGCTCACGCCGGTGAGGTTCTGTGAAACCGTACTGACGGTTGCCGTATTCTCGTTGACTGTCGCTTTGTTCACGCAGATGGAACGATAGCCATCGCAACTGCTGTCAATGGCTCCCTTGTCTTTCATCTTCTGCATCAATGGTCCCCAGTGGTAGATATGATAGTAGTTGCCTTGGAACTTATGCAGATGCGAATGGTTGTTGGGTGACGGGAAACCTGGATGTGGTCCGTAAACGCCTTTATATACCCATGAGTTGGGCTCCATGGGGGTATCGGAAACCATATAGCACATCGTGCAGGTATTCGGTTTGCTGACGTTGATGCCATGCTCCTTCTTGTAGGCGTTCCAGTCGGCATCCTTGCGATCTGCCCACGATGAACAATATGTATAGACAAACTTACCGCCAATGATGTTCAGCTCACTTGCCTCGAAATGGTAGGGTGCTGGCAACTTGATGGCCGAGCCGTCGATGTGTATCATGTCTTTCTTCAACTTCACAAGGCCGGCATTGTTGGGCATGAGATCGGTACCTTTGTTATTGGGGTCACCACCGCCGAAGGAAAGCCAACCTGTGCCGTTCTCATCTATGACCACGCCTGGGTCAAAGCACCAAGTACAGGGATTGACGCCAGGCGAATTTCCTGTAACAATAGCATTAGTCAACGGGGACTTCCAAGGACCAATGGGAGAATCAGCCGTCAGTACACCTACATTGACGGCCCAGTTGGCAAAGTAAAGGAAGAACTCGTCCTTGCCGGTTTCTTCATTGTGTCGCCATGTAACCGATGGTGCCCATGACCTGAAGAAATTGCCACCCCACTTCGAACATACTTTGGCCACGTCTATCGTACCGTGAAAAGTCCAGTTCACCATGTCGTCGGTCGAGAAGATGACCAGTGACTTGATATCGCCATAGCCGTTGCCGTCCTTCTTGCCGTTCTTGATGAATTGCTGGTGGTCGTTAGTACCATAGACATACAGGCGGCCGTTGTAATCCAACGCTGTAGGGTCAGCGCAAAACACGCTGGCACTAATCGGGTTGTTGTTGCTTGCCGACTTATACTCATCAGCGATAGTCTGCGCATTTGAAAGATAGCATGCCGTCATGATGACAGCTGTCATGAATAGTCTCTTATATATATAATTCATTAGTTTATCGATTTCAGGGCGCAAAGTTACTACAAAATGATAGAATATCCAATATTATTTCGTACTTTTGTGTGCGAAAACGAAAAAAAGTTCAAGAAAGTGCGAGATTTTTTCCTGAACTTGTCGTATAACAAATAGAAGTAGATAACTGATGAGTGCTCTGAAGGAGACGGAAATCGTGGCAGCTGTCCGCAATGGGCAGCGCGAGGGACAGACGGAAATGGTCGGTCGCTATGCACAGCGCATCTTCGCGATGATAGCTCGCCAGGTGACGGATCCGATGGATGCTCAGGAGCTGACACAGGACACTTTTTTGCGGGCTTTCAGTCATATAGACAGTTACGACCCACAGCGAGCTTCGCTCTCTACCTGGCTCTGTCGCATTGCCTACCGACTGACGCTCGACTTCCTGAAGCGGCGACGGCCAATGATTGTCTCGATGGAGGACCATGCAAGCTTTCAGACGGACATCAGCGACGAAGTGTTAGAGGCTGAACTGTCGACAGGACGCGAGGAACGCATTGAACAACTGCAGATAGTGATTGACGAACTGCCCGACGATGAACGAATGCTGTTGACGCTCTACTACTTCGAGGATAGGCCGCTGACAGAGATTGCCTACATTACAGGCATTGATGCAAAGGCATTAGCCAACCGACTATATAGAACGAGAAAGAAATTGTATAAGAAACTGACATATAGCAATGAATAAATATAAAGACACGGACCTACGGGAGGCATTGCGCCGCAAATATGCCGACGAACCGCAGCTGCCAGCTGACTTCATGGCAGGCTTGGAGCAGCGGATGAATCAGGTAGGCGATATTGCCGCTGAATCCGATGGCGAAACCACCGGGAATAAACGCCGCCCGCTTTGGCGCTGGGTGGCCGTCGCGGCCTGTTTCTTAATAATAATAGGTATAGGCGTGCATTACCAATTTGAGGAGCCAGTAGTAACAAGCGACGTTACCTTAGGTAACACGGCACGTTACCTAAGGCAACAGGCTCCGTTACCTAAGGTAACGTCGGAACCCACTTCCGAGCCTTTGTCTGCAGCCCAAAATTCGAAGCCTTCGAAGCCGATTCACGCTCCTTCGCCAGTTCGCACGCGACGGACTGAAACTTCTTTGACCAAGGTACAAAGTGTGGCGTTGCAATCGCTCCCTACGGAAAAAGACTCCGCTCCCTACGGAAAAACAGCCGCATCGTATGACCAGAACTTGCACTACGCTTCCATCACAACGGTTGACGACACGGTGAAGTATCAGGCGCCGAGCCGCGTGGATGAGTTCATCGCCAAGATGGCTGAATATAATAAGGTAAAAGAGGCAGAACTGAGATGCTCGATACCGCTGGACAGCAACGTCGTGTCGAGGGTGTACGTTTTCCCGGATAAACAGGAGATTGACGTCTTCGGACGCCTGCTGCAGGTGGCTTGCAGCTATTCGGACGCGATGCCTGGCTATCACCTTTACTTCTCGCACCTACAGTTCTTCTTCGAACTGCAGGACGTTCGCAAACATTTACAGTATCGCTGGATAGCCGAGCGCGTCAACGGCAAGATACTGCTCTACAGCACCAACGCGCCCCTCGGCGTCAATACCTCGTCTGCCTGCTATCAAGAGTATCGCGACGAGCTGATGCATGCAAAGATTATTAACACTAAAACGAAAGAAATATGAAAAGGATGATGATTATTGGCCTCATGGCTTTGGCATGCTTGGCCGTGCAGGCGCAGAAGAAACCGACGGCCGCTTCCAGTCGTCAGAATGTAAAAGTACTGGCTAAGTGTGATGGCATTTTTATGGCAGGCGTCCCAGAACCAACTGTGGACAAGAAGAACAAGAAGACCGTCGTGTGGCATGATACTGAGAATAACTCGTGGCACGAGGATATGGGTTTTGTCGGTTCAGTCCCAACGGTTGACAACATAGAGGAAATCTTTCCGAGTCTTGCCAATGTGCCCAAAGAAAGGCCTTACAGTCCCGTCGTGTGGCAATTGACCGAAGAGAACGATGAAACCGTGCTACATTGCTACTTCCGTATGCCGGCAGATATCGTCAAGAACTTCTGGCTGTGCAGCGACGAGTGCGTTATCCTTGACAAAGCGTCAGGAACCATCTATCGCTGTCGTCGAACGTTGCCCGACTGCTATGGTAAGGTGTTCAGCTTCAAGGGCAAGGAGGGTACAACGCTCGATTTCCAGATTGTCTTCCCCAAACTGGCTGAAACGGTCGAGGAGATTGCCATCTATGGTGTTCCCAACTGGTATATGCGAGGGATGGACGTCAACCTTGTCAGCCAGTCAGGACACTTCTGGCAGGACTATTGCGGCGCTGAGGCCTTCGACACCATTCCGCAGTTCCACAAACCGCACTTGGTCGCCGAGGCCAAGCAGTACAACAAGGACGACCACAAGACGTGGGCTGTTTACGACGACGCCCATCTCATCAAGCCTGTTAAGGATGGCACTTACGCCATCTGGCAGACCCCCGAGGCCACGTATTTGGCTGAGGCGTGCGAGATGAACTGGATGCGTGAGTACTTCGGTCGCGGTGGTGACGAAATGCTTATCGACCAGTCGGGCCGTCGCTACAAGTGCAAGGGTCTATTGGACTACCCCAACGACTTGCTGTTCTGGAACGAAGGCATCACGGGCGACCACTTCGCCATCGTCCACATCTTCGAGCCGTTGCCCTTGGAAATCGAGACCGTCACACTCGTCGTTCCCGAAGGCGAACCCTTCGCCATGTGGGGCGCCAACTGGAGCGGCAAGGTGCAGCCCCTCAACCTCAAGGAACTGCGCCAGAACCAGCGCCTCTTCGAGTATCATCCCCGTCAAGTTGTCAAATAACCAAAAGATCGTATTATGAATAGTTTTTGGAAGCCGTTGAAAGGTGAATACAAGTTCAATCCCAATTTTATATTGAACTTGATAGGAGCACTTGGCCTTATGCCAGCCATGTATGTAACTCGATTGACCGGCATTTTTTGGATTGGTGCAGTCCTCTTCCTCCTATGGTATGCCGTCGTTTATCTCACCTATCTTACTTATTGCTATTTCAAGAACAAATAGCGTGTAGAATGAAAGTCTGAGTTTACTGCCGGTAAACTCAGACTTTACCGCTACTAAAGTAGGAGTTTAGTGCCGGTAAACTCAAAATCATATTTTTGTGATAGGCTTAAGATTAATTAACGCACGGACTGCAAGATATTATATAGGTATTGTCGTATAACAAATAAAGAAATGGTTTTTGTTAGTTAATTAGGTAAAAAGACATGTCAGAGCACAAAACGACCCAGGGAATAGCATGGGACGCAGTGATGCGCCCCGTGCTTTGCATGTTACTCTGGAGCGTTGCAACTGCAGGGTGGGCTCAAACCAAAGACAACGGAAAGACGGTGCATTTGCCTGACTCTGCAAGGCATGACTATGAGGAGTGGCTGCGAAATGAGCCGTCGAAGACAATTCTTCGCGATAGTTCCATCCTGCAACCATTGCCCCCACAGTCGACAACCGCCGATCCTCAAAAGCTAAGCCCCCAAAATCCTTCTGTCTCAGTAGTCATCATGACGCCCATTTTACGCCAGAATATGCGACTGGACTACCAAAGCCACTGGCTCGAAGAAGAGCGCAAGGCTCAGAAAGGCGGTGCCATGACCATTGGTGCCAATCCCATCAGCCTTATTGCTTGGGTTGTTCACAAACTCTTCCCCAAGTACAAGTCAAAGAAGCAACGCCAGCGCGAACAGCTTCAACAGATACTCGATAATTATTGAAACATATCAAACCAACGGAATGAAACACTACATCATCACCATGCTCCTTGCCCTCATTGCTGTGGGTGTTCATACACAGACACAACAGCAGGACTCTACGAAGGTCAAGAAAGAAAAGAAACTCTATCTGTGGGGCTACCTGTCCGACTCGTTCACCCGAACATACATCCCCGACGTGAAGGTCGTGGTGCTGAGGCCCGACTCGTCGCTGGTCGACTCGGCCCAGATTAGCAATGGCTACGGCAGTTTCAAGTCTTCGGAGTACTATGTGCAGGTTCCGGCCAAGCCGGCCAAGTACATCATCAAGGCCACCCATCCTGACTACGAGACAACCTACAAGGACTACGAAATCAAATACGTCGCCCGCAACCGCGAATTCGAGGTGCCGTCCATCCGCATGCGTCGCATCCAACGCAGCAACTACGACAAGGAAGGCGGTACGTTGCAGGAAATTGTCGTCAAGGCCACGAAAGTCAAGATGGTCTATAAGGGCGACACTATCGTCTTCAATGCCGATGCCTTCAATGTGCCCGAAGGCTCGATGCTTGACGGACTCATCAAGCAGTTGCCAGGCGTAGAACTGAAGGAAGACGGTGAAATCTTCGTCAACGGCAAGAAGATTGAGAACCTGACGCTGAACGGCGCCGACTTCTTCAAGGGTAAGAATAAGATTATGCTGGAAAATCTGCCGCACTATACGGTGAAGAATGTGCAGGTTTTCAACAAACGCACGCCCAAGAGCGAATTCTTGGGGCGCGACGTGGAGGATAAGGAATACACGATGGACGTCGTCCTGAAGAAGGAATACAGGGTAGGGGGTACCGTCAACTTGGAGGCCGGCTACGGTACTGACAATCGCTACAAGACCCGTGGCTTCGGACTGCGCTATACGGACCAGACCCGCGCTGTGCTCTTTGGCGGCATGAACAACCTGAACGAATACATCGACTACGACCGTGAGGGCAACGAACGTGACCGCACGCAGGCTTCCGGCGACCGCGACCTGAAGAGCATTGGCGGCATGTGGGCGTGGCATGCACCCGAAGAGCGCATCACCGATAATCTGGAGTTCAGACTGAACTGGCAGGACGTCCATACCGAGAACGAAAGCAATAGCGAGAACTTCCTCGCTGGCAAGAGTACCTTCGGACAGTCGCGCTCGGTGAGCGATTACCGTCCCTTTGCACTGACGGCCCGCAACACGTTCTATATCCGTAAGCCCGTCTATGTCTATTCGTGGATCAACTTTGAATACAATCGTGGCAATAATCGTGGTGAGAGCTGGTCGCTGACAGCCAACGACCAATTGCTGAAGGACTCGGTAAACCATACATGGAGCATCTACAGTTCGAAAAACAACAGCATACAACTGAGCTGGGATACCAATGGCGAATTCAAGTTGCCTTGGGGCGACGAGTTGGAACTGGGCATCGATATGAACTGGCAGCGTCAGTGGGGCGACGGCAGTTTCTCACAGAACCGCTATACCTTGTTTAATACGGGAACCATCGATCAACGCAACCAATATACCGACAGCCCTTACAAGAATTACGGCATCGGCGGACAGCTGTCCTATCGGTTGCGACTGACCGAGAACTTATCCATATCACCACGGTTCAGTGTCAACTACAACTACAATACCAACGACAACCACATCTATCGTCTGGACTGGCTGGGACCGCAGTGGGCCGTCGGTGGACCGAATCCGATGGGCTCGCTGCCTGCCAGCGACCAGTTGGCGCAGGCCCTTGATGCCCCCAACTCGTCGGAGCAAAGCAATCGGGAAAACCAGTATGGCGCCGGCATGATGCTGAACTACAGCAAGTCGCTGGAGAATAGCAATGGTTACCTGTATTATTACGTCATGCTGACAAAGCAGTTCCATCGCAAGCACATGTCGTACGACAGCGACGCGCTGCATACCACCATGAACAATAACTATGACTACTTGAAACTGAACTTCCACTTCAACTATAGTTTCGACAAAAACCATAAGTCTATCTATGCTTACGGACAGAACTCCGTCTCGCTGCCCAGCATCGGACAGTTGGCCGACATCACCCAGACCAATAATCCGCTATATATCCGCAAGGGTAATCCCGACCTGAAACCGCAGACCTACTGGTGGTTCAACGTCAGCTACCAGGCAAGGGTTGACAGCACTAATCAGCACTTCAACATCAGCGTCAGCGGCAATATCCAGCACAACGCCATGGCTACCGCCTATACTTACGCTCCCGCCACGGGTGTTCGCACGACGTGGACAGAGAATATCAACGGCAACTGGAGCATGAATGGTAACATCGACTTCGGGCGTGCCTTGGACAAGAAGAAGTTCTGGTTCATTGGTGCCAACTTCAGTGGCGGCATCGGTCAGAGCACCGACCTCTCGTCCGTACAGTCTGCTGCTGTGTCACAGCAGCAAATAGAACCCCAGCGTAATCGTGTCACCAACACGAGCCTTACCTTCGCGCCTAATCTCCGTTTCCAGAAAGAGAAGTTGACGCTTACCCTCAAGGGCGATGTCACCTGGCGCCATTTCCGTCGCAGCATCGAAGTCAGTGAGTTGCCCACCAATATGTATGACTTCGGCTATGGTTTCAACGCCAACTACAAGCTACCTTGGAACTTCACCATCGATACCGACCTGCAGATGCATTCGCGCCGAGGTTATGCCGACGAACAGATGAACGACAACCGCCTCTACTGGGATGCTACGCTCACCAAGTCGTGGAAACAAGGCCGTTGGGTTGCTAAGCTGAAGGGCTACGACCTGCTGGGACAGGTCACCCAGTGGCAGTACTACGTCACTTCGCAGGGTCGCACAGAATACTGGACTAACAACATGCGCCGCTACGTTCTGCTCTCCTTGTCCTACCGTTTTAGCGTGACACCAAAAAAGAAATAAATAGCATAAAATAAAGCACAAATATGAAGAAACTATTATTATCAATTACGATGCTGGCCCTCGTTGCTATGACGGGGCAGGCAAAAGAGAAAGTTATCGTGTGGGAACAGCCCACCATTGAGTATGGGAACAGTAACGGCGACGGGTTCTTCAATCTCGCCCTCGACGTAACGAAGGTGGAGTTAAAGGAGAACGAAACAGTGGTGTATATCACTGCATTGCAGCGGTCGGACTATCCCGACTTTAGCTTTCAGTTTGCTGGTGACACCTATTTGAAAGTGGGCGAGCAGCGTTATATCATCACTTCTGCTGATGGCATAGAACTCAACAAGTTTGTACAAACCAATAAGGACTATAAGCGCGAGATGACGTTCCACTTCCCACCGCTGCCGAAGGGTACGAAGGTATTCGACTTCATCGAGGGCGATGGACAAAGGGCTTTCCAGATTAAGGGCATCAAGCCTGTGGAGGAACGCTGGAAGCAACTCTTCCCTTCCTACTGGTGCGACGATAAAGGTGACTGGAAGATAGCTTTCTTTGAGGATTGTGTCATCTACGACTGCAAGTTCTGGAACTACAAACAGCGCGACGTAAACTCCAAGACTGGCGAGGCGTCCATCGTCATGACCACTGGTAAAGACGAACTGAAAGTCGCCATCGGCAAGGACAAGAAAGGCCAGCGTCAGATACAGATTGGCAAAGATAAGAAGGTCTATTCGATGATTACCAGTCGTTTCCTGCCTGATTATCCCTCGAAAGACACCCGCACAGGTTTTGTGGATACAGGCTATAAGGAGGATACCGTTACTGTTGTAGGCTGGATTAAGGACATGCCAGAGCATTTCAAGCAGTTGAAGACTTTCGATTTCGGTTATCAAGACCTCTATACGGACGAACAAAAGTCTGCCCATGCCGAACTTGACGAACAGGGACGCTTCTGCGTAAAAATTCCCGTTCTGAACAGTACGGAGTTCACCATGGATTGGCGCCGCTGCTTCCACCGCAACATGTTTGAACCCGGCAAGACCTATTTTATGCTTTATGACTTCAAGGAAGGCCGCCGTTTGTTCATGGGTGACGACTGCCGCCTGCAGAACGAACTCTTCAAATACCCGCTCGATTGGAAGACGGTAGATATGTATGATGGTGTGGAGACAGCTGGCAAGGGAGATGCAGAACTCTTTGAACCATACATTGCCTCGG
>JAEEGI010028232.1_pt1 | contig 10691 bp, 9 predicted proteins | sample 8958751 | NCBI WGS metagenome assembly JAEEGI01 (sample SAMN16246545, study PRJNA631951) | gut metagenome | biome: gut microbiome; feature: rumen; material: KS-attached | host: Bos | place: Iran: Karaj | collected 2018-10 | reverse complement strand
TGATCATGGTACGGATCTCCGCATTGTCGTAAATGCGGTCCTCGCGGGCCTTCTCAACGTTCAGGATCTTGCCGCGAAGCGGTAAAATGGCCTGAGTCTTCCTGTCACGCGCGGATTTGGCCGAGCCGCCGGCGGAATCGCCCTCAACGATGAAGATCTCGCACTCGGAGGGATCTTTTGAAGAACAGTCGGACAGTTTGTCGGACAAAAACAGGCTGTCAAAAGGCGACTTTCTTCTGGCAAGGTCGCGGGCCTTGCGGGAAGCAATGCGGACACGCTGAGAGTCGATGGACTTTTCGCAGATCGTTTTAGCGGTCTTCGGATTCTGCTCGAAGAAGATCGTCAGCTGTTCCGACATGACGGAATCCACAGCTGCCCTGGCTTCGGAGTTTCCGAGTTTCTGCTTGGTCTGGCCCTCAAACTGCGGCTCTTCGATCTTGATGGAAACGATGGTCGCAAGGCCTTCCTTGATGTCCTCGACGGATACATTTTCATCCGAGTCTTTGAGCAGTTTCTGGTCACGCGCGTACTTGTTCACGACGCGCGCCAGCGCCATGTTGAAGCCCGTCAGGTGCATGCCGCCTTCGGGTGTGTTGATGTTGTTGACGAAGGTATAGGTCGATTCCTTGAAGGAATCATTGTGCTGCATCGCGACTTCGACCTGGATCGAGTTCCGCTCGCCTGCACAGTAGATCACTTCGGGATAAAGCACCTGATTGGCATGGTTTAAGTAGGAAACAAACTCGCGGATACCGCCTTCATAGCAGTATTCGGCGGTCTTTTCCTTCCCCTCGCGCCTGTCGGCCATCGAGATCTTGATGCCGGCCGTCAGGAAAGCCATTTCCTGCATCCGCTCCTGAAGACGCTTGAAATCAAAGACCGTGATCTCGAAAATCTCCGGATCGGGCTTGAAAATGACGGTCGTGCCGTGTTCGTGTTCGCCGCAGTCACCCAGAACTTCCACGGGCGTCAGCGTGATGCCGCGCGAATACTTCTGCCCGTAGATTTTGCCCTGATGGCGTACTTCTACGGAAAGACTCTCGGAAAGCGCGTTCACGACCGACGCGCCCACGCCGTGCAGGCCGCCGGACACTTTATAGCCGCCTCCGCCGAATTTGCCGCCAGCGTGAAGTTTCGTGAAAACGACCTCCAGCGCGGACATGCCGGCGTCTTCCTTCATGCCGACCGGGATGCCGCGTCCGTTGTCCCGGACCAGGCAGGATCCGTCCTGAAGAAGTTCGACCTGGATCTCATCGCAGAATCCGGCCAGCGCTTCGTCAATCGCATTGTCCACGATCTCATAGACCAGATGGTGAAGACCTGATTCCGACGTGGACCCGATGTACATGCCGGGACGTCTTCTGACAGGCTCCAGACCTTCCAGTATCTGGATCTGGTCCTCGTTATATTGCAGTGCTTCTTTTTCTTTGATCTCGTCAATCATTCGAAATCGCTCCGTTTATGACTTGATAGGCCTTATCGATCTTTAAAAGGCCGTTTTTCAGGTTGTCCACACCTGTACAGGTGAGAAATGTCTGGATCTCGTCCATGCTCTTTAAGAGGTATTTCTGCCGCTCAAAATCCAGCTCGGACAAGACGTCGTCCAGAAAAAGGATCGGTTTGTCTCCTGTTTTCTGCTCCGAATAGGCGATCTCCGCCATTTTCAGCGACAGCGCCGCAGTCCGCTGCTGTCCCTGCGAACCATAGACCCGGGCGTCGATGGTCTCTTCCGTGCCGTCTTCTTTGTGACGGGTCACAAGAAAACTCATGTCGTCCCGATGCGGGCCAGCCGTGGTCGTCTTCGCAGCAATGTCACGGTCTCTTACAGCCCGGAGTTTCCTTGAAAACTCCTCTTCGGAAACATCCGGCTCGTACGAAAGCCTGAGCGTCTCTTTCCCGCCGGTGATCTCCCGCTGCTTTTCTTCCGTAAGCGCGGACATTTCCGAAATGAACGCCTCGCGTAAGGAAATCAGGCCCTTTCCGTATTTCACCAGACTTTCGTCCCATACGTCCAGCGTGGCATGGAAGTCCGGTTCATTGTAAAAATCTTTCAGCAGCTTATTCCGCTGATCCAGAGCTTTCCGGTACTTTCCCCAGAGATCCAGATAGATCGGATCCAGAAGACAAAGCTCCGTGTCGATGAATTTCCGCCGCTCCTGCGGCCCTTCTTTGACGATCTGAAGGTCTTCCGGGGAAAATATGACGGCGGAAAGCGTTCCGAGAAAATCTTTGGCCCGCCTCAAAGGCACACCGTTCACGGCAATGCCGCGGCGCCCGGAAGCGCGAAGATGCATGTCGATACGGATGTCTACGCCTCTTCTTTCCGAAAAGACGCGGATATGGCCTTCTTCTTCCCCGAAACGGATCAGTTCCTTGTCTTTCGCGCCGCGATAGGAACGGTTTGTGGAAGAAAGATACAACGCTTCCAGAAGATTCGTCTTGCCCTGGGCGTTGTCTCCGTAGAAAACATTGACTCCGTCCTCGAAATCCAGATGAAGCCCGGCGTAATTTCTGTAATTTTCAAGGTCTGCCGAATTGATCTTCATCTATACGCCCGTCGTCATTCCATTTCCACGGTCTTGCCCTGATAGAGGACGACGTCTCCGGGCACAAGCTTACGCCCGCGGCGGACTTCCGTCTCCCCGTTGACCATGACTTCTCCGTTCTGAATGACTTCCTTGGCTTCCGCGCCGTTTGAGACCAGATGAGCGGCTTTAATGGCCTGACCCAGCTTGATGAAGGGCCCTTCGATATGGATCTTCAACATCAGTCCTCCGTAAAGTTCACGGGAAGAATCACATAGGTATAGCTGCCCGCTTCATCTTTGATCGTGCACGGATAATTGAACTGGATAAAGAACAGTTCCACTTCTTCGTCCGAAATGACGCGAAGCGCGTCGATGAGGAACTTCGGGTTGAAGGCGATTTTCAGGTCCTCTCCGCTCTTCTCGGCGGCAATCGTTTCGCGCATGTCGCCGATCGCGGACTTCAGACGCAGCACCATCTGATCCTCGGAAATCTCGATGATGACCGGCTTATGATCGCTTTCACTGATTAAAAGCGTGGAACGGTCCAGGCAGTCCAGAAGCTCACGCTTATTGACTTTGACGGAAGTCTTGTGGTCATGCACGAGCATGGCATCGATCTTGAAATATTCGCCGTCGATCACTCTGGAAATCATTCTGGTCTCATCATAAGAGAACTGAATATGATTTCTGGAGAAGGAGATCGTCATGGGCGAATCCAGATCGCCGTTTGCGATCTTGGACAGATCATTCAAGGTCTTTCCGGGAATGATGGCTGCATCTTTTTCGGCTTCTTCTTTCAGTTTGGTCACGCGGATGGAAATTCTGTGCCCGTCCAGCGTCGTCATTTTCATGTTGTCGCCGTAAACTTCCAGATAAACGCCGGCCATGGCTGCGTTCAGATTAGAATCCGACGTGGAGAAAATGACTTCGTTGATCATTTCACGTACCGTGAACTGAGAAACTTCGACAGAAGAACGTACATCCACGTCCGGAAGATCGATAAACTCTTCCGTTCCGCGGCCCGCAATCGAAAAACGTGCGTTCTCGCAGGAGATCGTGATCTTCTTCTGCGCGTCCGTTTCGATCTGCACGTCATTGTCCGGCAGTTTCCGGATAATGGAAGAGAAAAGCACCGCGTCGACGGCGACGGAGCCTTCTTCCGCCACGAAAGCCGCCATCTTCGTCTCGATGCCGAGAGAATTGTCGTTCGTGACCATGGTGAGACGTCCGTCTTCAGCTTCCAGAAGGACGCACTTTAAGATCTCCATCGTTGTCCTGACCGGGACAGCTTTTGAGACCGTGTTCAGACCCTTGACCAGGGTATCTTTTGAGAGGATGACTTTCATGCCCGTCTGCGCTCCTTTATGAGTGTGTGTTTGTATGTAAATCAGCAGTTGTCACAGTAGTATGAGGGAAAACTTGAAAAAGTACATTTTTGTCAATAAAATCAAGCCTTCCGGTGTCTGATAACCCTGTGGAAAAAAGCATTCATTTCTCCACAATTTCCAACACTTTTTACTGGTTTTGTACACAAATGATCAACCAAGAATCTTCTTTTTCAGGGTTTCGATCGTTTTTTTGAACTCTTCGCGTTCATTCATTTCCGTCATGATCTTTTCGAAACCATACTTGATGGTCGTATGATCACGGCTGCCGATGATTTCGCCGACATCTTTCAATGTATAGTCCGTCATGACGCGGATGAGATACATGGCCACATGTCTGGGCGTCGCGATCTCTTTTGTACGCTTTTTGGACTTGATGTCCTCCGGACGGATCTTGTAGTATTCCGCGACAGCCTTGATGATGTCGTCAGGCGTGGGTGTTCTCTGGCTTTCTTCATCAATAAAATCTTTTAAAAGATCTTTTGCGGTGTCCAGAGAAACCGGCTCCAGCTCCGAATTGTGAAGATGCTGCGTGGAAACGATCTTTCCAAGCGCGCCTTCCAGCTTCCGGATGTCGGACTTGACGTTCTTCGCGATGTACTGAAGCACTTCATCGTTGAACTTGCAGCCGGAGTCCTGGACTTTCCGGTTCAGAATGGCCATCCGGGTCTCATAGACAGGCGCTTTGATCTCCTGGATCAGGCCCTGCATGAAGCGGCTCTTGAAGCGGTCTTCCAGCGTCGCGAAATCTTTCGGCGGTTTATCCGAAGAAATGACGATCTGATGGCCTTTGACGTACAGATCGTTGAAGGTGTTGAAGAATTCGACCAGCGTATCTTCGCCTCGTCCGAAAATGTACTGAATATCGTCGATCAGAAGAATGTCCACGTCACGGTACTTTTTCTGGAATTCGACCATGGCCGGACGGTTTTTCTTCAGACATGCGTCGATATAGTCATTCATGAAGGTCTCGGAAGTCACATAACGGACCTTCGCCGTCTTATCCTTGTCCAGGATAAAATTGGCGATGGCGTGCATCAGATGGGTCTTTCCAAGACCGGGGTTGGAGTAGATAAAGAGCGGATTGAATACTTTACCGGGATTTTCCGCAACAGCCAAAGCCGCGGCATGCGCTTCGTCATTGGAGCTTCCCAGAATGAAATTATCAAAAGTGTATTCTTTTTTAATGCCGCTGCGCTCGGTAAGCGGATAAACAGAATCACTTTCCTTATTATTTTTATATAAAGACTGCGAGGGCTTCTTTGGTTCCGGAACAAAACGGATATCCACGCTTTGTCCGGTCACTTCTTCGATCGTGACCTTCATCAGGACAGAAAAACGCTTGGTCAGATGATCCAGGGCAAATGAACTGTTCTCCCCGGTGAAAATGATTTCCAGAATACCGTCTTTTGCCACGGATCCGACCTCCAGAGGTTCGATCCATGTGTTGTATGATACGGAAGTCAGATTGTAGTCCAGCCGGAACTTTTCCTGGATCTGGGGCCACTTTTTATTTACGATTTCATTCAGTTTGGCTGCCACGTCGTACTCTTTTCTAAAAATCTAAGCCATTTTACTTGGAAAACCCGAAAAATGGCAAATTTTTGCGTTAAAACGGAAATGACCGTTTTGTTTTCGCCAATGCCCGGATCAATGAAATGGCATTATAAGCGCGAAAAGGGGCTTTTAACACATTGTCATTATAGCCAAAGCCCTGTATGAATTCAAGAGTAAAAACGATTCAGGCTCCTGTTTTTGAAAAAAAACGAAGTCCGTAAAAAGTGGAGATTTGCATTTGTTTCCACATTAAAATGGGTAAAATGGGTATAACCTTCCACAAAATAAACATAGAACATCCATTTGTTTTATAAGACTGCTTTTTTGAATACAAGCGGAAAAAGACCTCAAATTCCTGTAAAAATGAACAAGTTATTCACAAGTTATTCGCAAAATGTGGAAAACTCGGTTTTTGGATTGCAGGCGATGTGGAAAACTCTTGTTTTTTTGTGGATACGGTTAAAGAACCGCAGTGATTGAATTTACCCTCGTTTTCCGCAGTATAAAAACTATTGACTTCATATTTAATTATATTTATAATCTTGCGTGCGTCTGATTTTTGAACGTGCAGATGCAGTATTGTATGTGGTTATCAGAATAAATACGGAGGTGATCGGACATGAAGATGACGTTCCAGCCGAAGAAGGGCTCTCACGCGAAGGTTCATGGATTCCGTGCCAGAATGGCTACCGCGGGCGGAAGAAAGGTTCTTTCCGCAAGACGCGCTAAAGGAAGAAAAGTCTTAACGGTTCAATAAGCCACTGAAAAGTGGCTTATTCTTTTCCTCTAGATATGCGTGGATTTGATTCACTGAAAAAAACAGAGGAATTCCAGGCCATTTACCGGGAGCGCAGAAATGCAGCCGACCGGGTAATGGTCATGTATACGGCGGAAGGAACTCAGAGGATCGGCATCGTCTGTTCCAAAAAGATCGGCAATTCCGTCGTGCGGCCCCGCTTTGTCCGGCTCGTCCGGGAAGTGTACCGTAAACAGAAAGAGCACGTTCGTTCAGACAGGGATCTCATTGTGATCGCGCGGGAAAGCGCGAAGGGGCTCGGATTTTTTGAGATCGAAGAGTCGTTTGTCACACTTCTTAAGCGGCTAAAGATCTATGTGTGACCGGAAGGCCACAAAAAGCATTTTTCGAAGTGAGTGCCTGAGATGAAAAAGGTTATGATAGGCATGATCAGGTTTTATCAGAAATACCTGTCCGGCCTGAAAAGGTACAGTCACTGCAGATTTTTCCCGACCTGCTCTCAATATGCCGTCGAGGCGATTGAGCGTTTTGGTGCGCTGAGGGGCGGCTGGCTTGCGTTCAAACGCATTCTCCGCTGCAATCCCTTCAATCCGCATACGGGATACGACCCTGTCCCCTTAACACTGAAGAAGGAGAATCTATGACATTTATCGTCGCAACCCAGAGTAACTGGTTTTTGATCGGCTGGATCGCCTGGCTCCTGGGCAACGTCATGAACTGGATCTACGAATTCCTCAACTGGGTGGGAATTCCGAACATCGGTCTGGCCATCATCATTTTCACCATCGTGATCAAAGCACTTATGATCCCGATGTCCATCAAGCAGCAGAAATCCGCCAGGCTTCAGTCTATCATGATGCCGGAGATTCAGGCCATTCAGGCCAAGTACAAGGGCGTTACGGATCAGGCGGCGCTGTATCAGCAGCAGCAGGAAACCAAGGAGGTCTATCAGAAGTACGGCACTTCCGCGACAGGCGGATGTCTGCAGCTTCTGATTCAGATGCCCATTCTGTTCGCGCTGTACCAGGTCATTTACAAGCTTCCGGGCTACATCGGCAAGCTCAAAGACATGTACGGCGTGGTCGCGGATAAGTTCCGCTCGCTCGGCAGTTTTGGCACGCTGGTCCAGAACGAAGAGCTCCTGACGCTTGCGAAGAACAATTCCCTGACCAAGAATCCGGCGGAACTTCTCACTGACGCCGCTCAGGGCCGTAACTACACCATCGACATGCTGTATAACTTCGATAAGACGGAATGGACGAAGTTCCACGAGATCGTCAACGATCCGGGCGTCCAGGAAGCTTATACGCAGGTACAGCCTCAGATCGAGCGTGTCAACACCTTCCTGGGCATTTCTCTGGCCGCGTCCCCGTGGCAGCAGATTACGCAGGACGGCATCTGGTGGGCCGTTTTCATCCCGATCCTCGCAGGTCTGTTCCAGTTCCTGTCGACGTTGGCGATGAAGACCACCAATCCGCAGCAGAAGGACGACCAGAATCCGATGGGCGGAACCATGAAGATCATGAACTACATGTTCCCGATCATGTCGGTGGTCTTCTGCTTCATGTTCTCTGCCGGTATCGGCATCTACTGGGTCGCCTCATCCGGCGTCCAGCTTGTCATCCAGCTCTTTGTGAATGCCTATATGAATAAGGTAGACATCAACGAGATGGTGCAGAAGAATGTGGAAAAGGCCAATGTGAAGCGTATCAAGAAGGGTCAGAAGCCCATCAAGGCGACCAACGTTCTTCAGAATGTCCGGAACCTTGAGGAGCAGAAGGCCGCGGATGAAGCCGCGAAGCTTGCGCTTAAGCAGGAAGCGGAGAAGAGCTCATCCTATTACGAGAGCCATTCGACTTTCAAAAAGGGCAGCCTTGCCGAAAAAGCGGGCATGGTCCAGCAGTACGAAGAAAAAGAGAAACAGCGGAAAGCCGGGAAACTTTGACCCAGGGCCTCCGAAGCAATTGAAGGAGTCAGCATGGCAGATTTTATGAAGAAAACATTTACAGGCGACACGATAGAGGATGCGATCACGCAGGCCTCCATGGCTTTGCGCCTGACGAGCGACAAGCTCGGCTATGAAGTCATTGACAAGGGCGCGAAGGGCTTTTTGGGCCTCGGCGCCAGAAAAGTCATGATCGAAGCCTGGGACAAGGAAGCAGAAGCGGAAGCCCTGAAAGAAGCGGAAGCGCTGGCCAAAGAGGCCGAAAAGAAGGTGGAAAAGGCAGCGGAAACCGTGAAGGAAACGCTCCGGAACGAAGGAACGAAGGCCGAGAAAGCGCTTTCCGAAGTGAAAGCAGCCGTAGTTGAGCCCGAGAAAGAAGAACCGGCAGGCGTCGTTCCGCCGACAGCGGAAGAAATTGCCCGGTTTGAGACCGGCAAGAAGTTCCTCGAAGACATTTTCAAACAGATGGGCCTCGAAGTTCTTGTCGAGTACCGGCTTGCCCCGGAAGACACGCTGGAGATCAATCTCTCCGGCCGTGAGATGGGCGTTCTGATCGGAAAACGCGGCCAGACCCTGGATTCTCTCCAGTACCTCACCAACCTGGTCGTGAACCGCGGGGAAGAGAAACGCTTCCATGTCCGCGTGGATACGGAAAATTACCGTTCCCGCCGGAAGGAAACGCTGGAATCCCTGGCGAAGAACATTGCCTACAAAGTCAAGCGGACGCGTAAGTCCATGGCTCTTGAGCCCATGAACGCCTATGAGCGCCGCATCATCCATACGACCCTCCAGCAGGACAACTTCGTCATGACGAAGTCGGAAGGTGAAGATCCTTACCGTCATGTCGTGGTCTTCTACAAGAGGAATCGGAACGGAGAGCCCAGGCCCTGACCAAAAGTCACTGCCTGAAGCACACGAAGGGAATTCCAGGCGGAGCCTTCCAGTTTGAAGGTTCCTCTTGGAATTCCGCTGTTTTATGAGGAAAATGCTGAAGGACAGCTCTGCCAATTTCAAAGAAACGACCATTGCGGCAGTCTCTACGGGTCTGACGCCGGCCGGCATTGCGGTCATCCGTCTGAGCGGCCCGGAAGCCCTGTCCGTCGCGGACCGGGTGTTTTCGGGCCGGAAAAAACTCTCTTCCGTCCGGACGCACACCGTGCATTACGGGAAGATCGAGGATTCTGAGAACGATCAGGAGATCGACGAGGTGCTTGCGACAGTCATGAAAGGGCCGCACAGCTATACCGGAGAAGACGTGGTGGAATTCAGCTGTCACGGCGGTCTGTTTACGGCGAAAAAGATCCTTTCGCTCCTCTTCTCTTCCGGCGCCGTTCCGGCAGAGCCCGGCGAATTTACGAAGCGGGCCTTCTTAAACGGCCGGATGGACCTCAGTCAGGCCGAAGCTGTCATGGACATCATCGGGGCGGAAAATGATTTTGCCCTGAAGGCAGGCGTGACTGGCCTTCGCGGGGACATTTCCCGGAAGATCCGCGAGATCCGCGAGCATCTTCTGGACGAGATCGCCTTTATTGAGGCCGCTTTGGACGATCCGGAGCATTATGACCTGGAAGGCTTTCAGGAGAAACTTTCCGAGGCGCTTCAGCCCGCCGAAAAGGCGCTTTCCGAGCTGCTCCGTGTCTCTGATTTCGGCAGCATCCTTGCGGAAGGCATCCATACCGTCATCGCAGGCCGTCCGAATGCCGGCAAATCGTCGCTGTTCAATCTCCTATCCGGTCATGAAAAGGCCATCGTGACGGAAATTCCCGGAACGACGAGGGACATTCTGGAGACCCACGTGAGTTTCGGTCCCTTCAGCCTGATCCTGATGGATACTGCGGGCCTTCGGGAGACCCGGGACCAGGTGGAACAGATCGGCGTGCAGCGCGCAAAAGACGCGATCCGGAACGCAGACCTCATCCTCTATGTACTGGACGGAACGGAAGGCATGACGGCAGAGGACCGGGAGGCGCTTTCCGGCCTTTCCGGAAAGCCGGTGATCGTGCTCCGAAACAAGGCAGATCTCCTTTCGGATGCGCCCAAGGAATCCGGCGAGATCCTCTTCTCCTGCGTGACCGGCGAGGGCCTCAAGGAACTGGAAGAACGCGTCAATGCCTTATTTGACGCCAAAAAACTGACATTCAACGACGAAGTCGTGATTACGAACGAGCGCCAGAAAGCACTCCTGCGGAGCGCGCTCCGCTCGCTTCAGCTGGTGGATGAAGGCATCGCGGAACAGCTCTCGGAAGAGTTCCTGGCCGCGGATCTCACCGACGCCTATTCGGCGCTCTCTGAGATTTTGGGCGAAGCTGTTTCAGACGACGTCATCGACCGCGTGTTTGAAAAATTCTGCATGGGGAAGTGATTCACCAGCGGATCAAGCGGAAAGTTCAGGAATCATGCTCGCATGATTCCTGAACTGGACGATTGGGAGGCGCCCCTTCATGAGCCTGCAGCGGGGAAAGTCCCGACGCGAAGCGAGGGGCAGGGCCCCCGCGGAATGCGAATGAAGGGTAGGATCGC
>JAEEGI010028228.1_pt1 | contig 10693 bp, 12 predicted proteins | sample 8958751 | NCBI WGS metagenome assembly JAEEGI01 (sample SAMN16246545, study PRJNA631951) | gut metagenome | biome: gut microbiome; feature: rumen; material: KS-attached | host: Bos | place: Iran: Karaj | collected 2018-10 | reverse complement strand
CTGCCCGAAAGCTCACAAATGTCTCTTTTTTAAGGAGTGATAACCATTGAAAAAGCTGCTGACGCTAAAGAACGTGCTTATTGCCATCGCCTTTACGGTGCTGCTTTTGCTCGTAAAAGACAACATGGACGTGGTATGGGGTATACTCGGTAATATTTTATCGATCCTGTCACCGTTCTTCCTCGGCTTTATGATTGCCTATATTTTGAATTTTCCGTATAAGTTCTTCTACGGCAAGGCATTCAAAAAGATGGGCTCAAAGCACAAGATATGGCTGAATTTCAAGAAGCCGCTCTCGGTAATCTGCACATACATCATATTTTTTGCGGTTATCGCCGCCTTAATAGGCATTGTTGTTCCGCAGATTGCAGCCAACCTGAGTACCCTGTATGAGAATATGCCTAAGTACATGCAGACGGGTTACAACTATATTGATCAGCTGTTTAAGTTCCTCAACACTCATCTGCACACCAATTTCAGTCTGGACGCGACGGTCACAGAGCTGCAGACAAGACTTACAAAATTCCTCATGAGTCTTGACTTTTCCACCACCGCGGACGCGACAAAGAATGTCCTCGGTATTGTGGGAAATATCCTCACAAACACAGCATCGGGACTGTACAATTTCCTCATGGCGATTATCATTTCCATCTATTTCCTCGCCTCAAAGGATCAGCTCTGCCGTCTTGTAAAGCGTCTGGCGGTTGCCTTCATTCCCATGAAGTTCCTTCCGCGCGTGTATGAAATCGTTGACGTAACCGACACAAAATGCGGTCGTTTTCTGGTTGGCGATATTCTTGACGCGGGACTTATCGGAATTTTGACTTATATAGTAATGTCGATCTTCCATCTGCCTTACGCTCCGATGATTGCGGTTCTTGTTGGCGTAACCAACATCATTCCGTTCTTCGGCCCGTTCCTCGGCGGCATTCCGAGCGCATTGATTCTTTTCCTCGTCGACCCGATTTACGCGTTCTGGTTTGTAGTGATCCTCATTGTGATCCAGCAGCTGGACGGCAATATTTTCAAGCCGAAGATCATTGGCAACCAGCTCGGCATCTCGAGCTTCTGGGTACTGTTCAGCGTAATCGTCGGCGGCGCGCTTTTTGGATTGCCGGGCTTCATTCTCGGTACCCCGATTTATGCCGCTATCTACACTCTTATCGGCAAGCGTGTCCGCAACCGCATTGATGAAAAGGGTAAGATCGCGCAGGAAGCTCTTGATTTTGATGTACTTCATTATACGGAGATTGCAGCCGAGCAGAAGAAGCTTCGCGCCGAGAAGGAACAGGAGCAGATGGATAAGTTAAAGAAGCGCCTGCACCTCGATAAGTTTCTCAACCGCGAATCTGATGATGAAGAAGACGCTGATAATAAATCAGAAGACACAGAAAGCGAGAATACAGAGAAATAAAAAACTTCTCACAATTCTTAATAATTCATGCAAAACAGCGAAACCGCACAGTCAAAGTTTTGATTGTGCGGTATTGCCTTGACAGGGCACTTTTATTATGGTAATATATTAACGCATTATCACACTAAAGCGTTTTATGGAGTAAGAAATGAAAAAGTATTTAAAAATTACCCCCGAAGGAACAAAGGATTTTCTCTTTGCCGAGTGCTCCGCGATGGACGACATCTGCGGAAAGATCGAGCAGGTATTTGTAACAAGGGGTTTCAAGAAGGTAATAACCCCGGGAATTGAGTTCTATGATGTTTTCTCCGTACCCTGCAGCGGCATTTCCCAGGAGGAGATGTTCAAGCTCACAGACAATAAGGGAAGACTTCTGGTTGCACGTCCCGATTCAACTCTGCCGATCGCGCGCATGGTTTCATCGCGTCTTAAGAGCAGCCTGCTGCCCGTAAGACTTTATTACAAACAGGCGGTTTACCGCAACCAGCCGACTCTCACAGGCCGCCGCACAGAGTTCATGCAGATGGGTGTTGAGCTTCTCGGAGCACAGGGTCTGAGAGCTGATCTGGAGATCCTCACCACAGCCATCAGCGCGGTTTCGGCAGTCGCCAACGATTTCCGCATCGAGCTCGGTCATGCAGAGGTGTTCGACGCGCTTGCCGACGGCCTTGATATCGATGAGGATTACAAGGAAAAAATCCGTGTTTCAATCGAGAGCAAGAACTATTCTGCTCTAAACAATCTCCTCGATAAGCTCGAGCCGAGCAAGTCGGTAACGGCTATCCGCAAGCTACCCTCACTTTTCGGAGGAGAAGAGGTGATCGAGCAGGCGGCGCATATCTGCGAGGGCACGAAGGCGCAGTCCGCTCTTGAATACTTACATACATTATATAAGAACCTTTCGACCCTCGGTCTCGGCGACAAGGTTATCATCGACCTCGGTCTTGTTCAGCGCAACGATTATTATACAGGCTTTGTGTTTGCGGGATATGTCAACGGCATCGGCGACGCTGTTATCACAGGCGGCCGCTACGACAAGCTCCTCTCGGAGTTCGACGCTCCCATGGGGGCTGCGGGCTTTGCCATCGACACAGACGCGCTGACCATTTTAAGACTGTCCGACGAAAGCATAAGCTACTCGGACAACCCCGATGTGCTTGTTTTTGCCTGTGACGGGGCTGAGATGAAGGCTATCGAAGCTGTCGCAAGACTTAACGCCGACGGCAGGAAAGCCAGATTCAGCGTACTCCCGACATTGGAGGAAACGAAGGCATTTGCCGCAGCCCGCGGTATCGCGGAGGTCATCAGCGTAGGGGAGGAAGAAGAATGAAACCGTTGAGAATAGCTCTGACAAAGGGCAGGCTCGAAAAGACAACAGTCGAGCTGCTCGAAAAAATCGGTTATAACTGCGACGAGGTCAGAAACAAGGGCAGAAGGCTTATCCTTCCTGTCGGCGACAACGACTTTGAGGTGGTTCTCGCGAAGGCGGCTGACGTAATTACCTACGTTGAGCACGGCGTATGCGACCTCGGAGTAGTAGGCAAGGATACTATACTTGAGAACGGCAGTTCCTTCTATGAGCTGCTCGACCTTAACTTTGGCAAGTGCCGTTTCGCGCTCGCAACAAAGAAGGATATCGATTTCTACAGCGGTTATAATACGAAAACAATCGCTACGAAGTACCCGAACGTGACGCGCGCGTTCTTTGACGATAAAAATATGGATGTGCGGATTATCAAAATCGAAGGTTCAGTTGAGCTTGCTCCGCTTGTAGGACTTGCCGACGGAATCGTCGATATCGTAGAAACAGGCTCAACCCTCAAGGCAAACGGTCTTGAGGTCATTGAGTGGGTAACAGACATTTCCGCGCGTCTGATTGCCAATACAGCCAGTCTCAAGCTGCGCAAGAAGGAAATTGAGGCATTACAGAAGAAATTGGAGGCAGTTACCCAATGATTACCACAGTAAAAGCAGACGGCGTACAGGAGTACGCGTTTATAGATACTCTAAAAAAGAGAGCGCAGAATTCGGACAAGAACGTAATTCCCGTAGTATCCGAGATTCTCGAAAACGTCCGTGAGAACGGCGACAAGGCGGTGCGCGAGTACACCGTAAAGTTCGACGGCAAGGCTCCCGAGCACACCGAAATCACCGCCGAGGAAATCGATAATATCGTTAAGCTTTGCGACCCTGAGCTGCTCGAAACCTTCAGGAAGGCGTCCGACAACATTGCCGACTTCCACCGCAGACAGGTGCAGCAGAGCTGGCTCACCACAAAGACAAACGGCGTGATCATGGGTCAGCGCGTGCGCGGCTTAAAGCGCGTGGGCATCTATGTTCCGGGCGGTACCGCTGTTCTTCCGTCATCGGTACTGATGAATGCGATTCCCGCGAAGCTTGCGGGCGTTGAGGAGCTTATCATGGTAACTCCGCCTCAGAAGGACGGCACTCCTAATCCCAATATCGTTGCCGCTGCAAAGCTCGCAGGCGTTGACAGAATGTTCCTTATGGGCGGCGCTCAGGCAGTCGCGGCTCTCGCGTACGGCACAGAGACAGTTCCGAAGGTCGACAAAATCGTTGGCCCCGGCAATATCTTTGTCGCTACCGCCAAGAAGCTTCTCTTCGGTACGGTTGATATCGACATGATCGCGGGTCCCAGCGAGATTCTCATTATCGCCGACAAGACCGCCAATCCGAAGTTCCTTGCAGCCGACCTCATGAGCCAGGCTGAGCACGACAAGCTCGCTTCCTCGATTCTGCTTACCGACAGCGAGGAGCTTGCCAAGCAGACAAAGGCAGAGCTTTCCGTTCAGGTTGAGAAGCTCTCAAGAAAAGAGATTATCGACAGCTCACTTGGGAACTTCGGCGCGATCATCGTTTGCAGCGACATGAAGCAGGCGGTTGACTTTGCCAACGAGCTTGCACCCGAGCACCTCGAGGTATGCTGTGAGAATCCGATGGAATATGTAGGCAAGCTCGACAACGCGGGCTCGGTATTCCTTGGCAATTACAGTCCCGAACCGCTCGGCGACTACTTCGCGGGACCCAACCACGTTCTTCCGACCAGCGGCACCGCCCGTTTCTTCTCGCCGCTGTCCGTTGATGCTTTTATAAAGAAATCCAGCTTTATTTACTACACCGAGGACGCTCTTAAAGCCGACGCAGAGGACGTTATCCGCTTTGCCGAGGCTGAGAGCCTTACCGCGCACGCCAACTCCATAAAGGTGCGCTTTAACCTCGATTAAAGGACGAGTATAATGTATACGTTAAATAAAAAGATAATAAACCTTGTGCCGTATGAGCCAATCAGCGGCACATATGATATCCGTCTTGACGCGAACGAATGCCCGGACAATCTTCCTGAGTTTATCCGTGAGGATATCAAAGCTGAAATCGACAAGCTCGCTTTCAACCGCTATCCCGACCCGATGGCGAGCTCTGTTGTTGAGGCTTTCGCGTCATACTACGGCATAAATTCCGCGCTTGTCACCGCGGGCAACGGCTCCGACGAGCTTATTTTCCTGATTGAAGCCGCTTTTCTCGAGAAGGGCGACAAGATGCTCGTTGTATCTCCCGACTTTTCGATGTACAACTTTTACTCCTCGATCTGTGAGGTGGAGTGCGAGACCTTTGTCAAGAACGACAATCTCGACATTGACGTTGACGCACTGATTGAGAAGGTAAACAGCGACGGAATAAAGCTCTTGATGTTTTCAAATCCCTGTAACCCCACCGGCAGAGGAATCACCGCCGATGAAGCGCGCAGGCTTGTCACATCTGTCGATGCGCTTGTTATTCTCGACGAAGCTTATATGGACTTCTGGGATCAGTCCTTGCTCAGCGAGGTTGAGAAGTATTCCAACCTGATTGTTTTCCGCACCGCGTCAAAGGCAGTCGGTTCAGCGGCGCTCCGTCTGGGCTTTGCCGTAGCCAATGAAACGATTTCGCGCGCTGTCAAGGCGGTAAAATCGCCTTACAACGTCAATAGCTTTTCTCAGGCGGCAGGCGCGGTAATCTTCAAAAACAAAGAATATTTGCAAAACCGTCAAAAAACGATTGTCAAAAACCGCGAAACATTGTATAATGGTTTGATGGAACTCGGAAATGCGCAGGAGGATTTCACTCCGATCGAGAGTGTCGCAAACTTCGTGTTTGTCCGCACCTCCCAAGCCGAGAAAATCTTCGCTTACCTCAAGTCAAAATCCATCGTTGTCCGTCTGATGGGCAGTTATCTCCGCATTACGGCAGGCACCGGGCAGGAGGTAGAGCAGGTTCTTAATTCTATACGAGAATATTTTGAGGTGACAGCATGAGAACTGCGACCGTAAACAGAAAAACAAAAGAGACTGATATCAAGCTGTCTCTCTGCCTTGACGGAGGAGAGGTCAGCATCAGTACAGGCGTGGGCTTTTTTGATCATATGCTCAACTCCTTCGCGACACACGGCAGATTCGGCCTGATTGTAGACGTGAAGGGTGATTTGGAGGTTGACGAGCACCACACCGTTGAGGATACGGGCATTGTACTCGGCAAGGCATTTGCCGAGGCATTGGGAGATAAAGGCTCAATCGAGCGTTTCGGCAGCTTCTATGTTCCGATGGACGAAGCGCTCGCTTTCGCTTCCGTTGACGTCAGCGGCAGACCGTTTCTTGTGTTCGACGCCGACTTTCCGCAGGCGCGCTGCGGCGATTACGACTGCGCCATGACCGTTGAGTTTATGCGCGCGTTCGCGTTCAACGCTGGAATCACCCTGCATCTTAAATCAGTTTACGGCGACAATTCCCACCACATCACCGAGGCACTCTTCAAGGCGGCGGCTCACGCAATGCGTCTGGCTGTAAAGGAAAACGCTTCGGGCAAGCCGTTATCGACAAAGGGAGTGTTATAATTGTATATTTTACCGGCAATTGACATATATCAGGGCAGCGCTGTCCGCCTATTAAAGGGCGACTATTCCACCGCGAACAAGGTTGCTTCATCGCCCTATGACGCGGCGCGTTCGTTCGCCGAGGCAGGCGCTTCGATGATGCACATGGTTGACCTCGACGGCGCAAAGGACGCCAAGCTCGTTAACGCCGACTTGATCGCTGATGTTGCAAAAACTTCCTGTCTATCGGTCGAGGTCGGCGGCGGTATCCGCGATATGAAGGCGGTTGAATATTATCTTTCGCGCGGAATTGACCGTGTTATCCTCGGTTCGGCGGCAGTAAAGAATCCGCAGCTTGTAATTGATTCGGTCAGGGAGTACGGCGACAGGATCGTCGTCGGAATCGACGCGAAGGACGGAATGGTCCGCGCGGAGGGCTGGCTCGACAACAGCGAGATCAACTACATAGAGCTTGCGAAGCGCATGGAGGACGCAGGCGTCCGCACGATCGTATTTACCGATATCGACCAGGACGGCACTCTTGCGGGGCCTAATCTCAGGCAGCTTGGCGAGTTAGTTAAAAGCGTAAGCTGTAATATCATCGCCAGCGGCGGTGTAGCTGTACTCAAGGATATCCTCAATCTCGCCGAGCTGAAGGTTTACGGCGCGATCTGCGGCAAGGCTATCTACAGCGGCACACTTGACCTCAGACAGGCAATAGAAATGACGGAGAAGAAATGATGGATCTCGATAAATACTTTGTAAAATCGGAGCTTATTCCCGCGATTGTGCAGGAAAAGTCCACGGGCGAGGTACTAATGCTCGCCTACATGAACCGCGAGAGTATGCAGCTGACACTTGAAACAGGCTTTACATGGTTCTGGTCGCGCAGCAGACAGGAGCTCTGGAACAAGGGCGCGACCTCAGGTCATCTGCAAAAGGTTATAGATATTTACGCCGACTGTGACGACGACACTCTTCTCATCACGGTTGAACAGACAGGCGCTGCCTGTCACACCGGAAGCCACAGCTGCTTCTTTAAGAAATTGAAATGAGGTTTAATATGAACGACAGAGAAATTCTCGCCGCGCTTTACGCGACGGTTGAAAACAGACGCGACAACCCCAAGGAAGGCTCCTACACCTGCTATCTGCTCGACAAGGGTCTGGATAAAATACTGAAAAAGGTGGGCGAGGAGTGCAGCGAAACTATCATCGCGGCAAAGAACGGCGACAACAGCGAAACCGTTTATGAAATCGCCGATCTGATATATCACCTCACTGTTATGATGGTGCAGCAGGGCATTCCGCTTGAGGACGTTCTCGCAGAGCTTGACAAGCGCAGCGAAAAGACAGGCAACCTCAAGACCTTTCATCAGGTAGATAAGAATAGCTAAAAAATAAAGGGCGTGCATTGCACGCCCTTGTGATTACTAAAAGAGTATTGAATTTCTTAGCCGACTCTGCTGAGAACATAGCTTGAAAGCGCGTTTTTGAGGCTTTCGGAAGGTTCGTTTTCCATCAGCAGCTCGATAGGCTTATGAATGTCGAGAGAGAAAACTCCGATGAGTGAATGAGCGTCTACGGTGATATCGCCGCTGCGCATCATCATCTGGCTGGGATAGTGAGAGAGAATTTCGAAAATCTCCATTAAACCGTTTTTGTTCATTGCTGAAATAGGCAGTGAATACATAAGCGCACCTCATTATCTGAAAATAGCTTGTTGATAATCTTTATGACAGTATTATAATACCACTTAAACGGCAAATATTCAATCAATTATTACAAAGTTTTACAAAATCAACATTTTCAATAAAAAGGAATCCATAATGATGAATTTTAATGTAGTAACGCTGGGCTGTAAGGTCAATCAGTACGAATCTCAGGCTATGCGTGAGGACTTGATTGCCCACGGATATCTGCCGTCGGACGACAGGGAAAAGGCGGACATCACCATCCTAAACAGCTGCACCGTAACAGCGGTAAGCGACGCCAAAAACCGCAAGCTGATCAACCGCCTTCGCCGCGTAAATCCCGACGGAATTATTATCCTTACAGGCTGTATGCCGCAGGCTTTTCCCGAGGAAACAGAACGGTTCACAGGCTGCGATATCGTTCTCGGCAACCGCGAGAGAAAGCGCCTGATTCCCGCGATAGAGGAATATCTCTCAAACCGCGGCAGACTCGTCGACATACCCGCCCATATTTCAAAAGGCGCTCAGTTTGAGCCGATGACGGTGTCGTCCTTCAACGAGCATACCCGCGCCTTTATCAAGATTGAGGACGGCTGCAACCGCTTTTGCTCATACTGTATTATTCCTTACGCGCGCGGCAGAGTCCGCTCAAAGCCCGTTGATGAGCTGAAGCGCGAGCTTGAAACTCTCGCTTCGAATGGCTACCGCGAGGTTGTGCTGGTGGGAATAAATCTCTCCGCTTACGGTCAGGGCGAGGATTTTGACCTTGCCGATGCTGTGGAAGCCGCTTGTTCTGTTGAGGGCATCGCCCGGGTCAGACTCGGTTCACTTGAGCCAGAGCAGATGACCGAGCCGCTTGTGAAACGCCTTGCGGCGCAGGAGAAGTTCTGTCCGCAGTTTCATCTTTCGCTCCAGAGCGGCTGTGACGCGACACTAAAGGCGATGAACCGCCACTACAACAGCGCGGAATATATGGAGATTGTCAACCGCCTGCGAAATGTTTTTGACAATTCGGCTATGACAACGGACGTTATGGTAGGCTTCGCAGGGGAAACGGAGGCGGATTTTGAGGCGTCGATGGCGTTTGTAAAGTCCGTAGGCTTCGCTAAGGTTCACGTTTTCCCGTACTCGCAGCGCAAGGGCACTAAGGCTGCGGACGCGCCAAATCAGGTTGACCCTGCCGAGAAGGAACGCCGCGCAAAGCTGATGGGAGAACTTGTTTCCCGCGAGAGGGAAGAATTCCTTAACTCTCAGGTCGGCTTGACAGAAGAGGTTCTTTTTGAGCGGATCCGCAAGGGATATCTCGAGGGCTATACAAAGAACTACACTCCTGTTCATGTCATTTCCGACGACCATTCGCTCTGCGGCGAGGTCTGCAAGGTAAGATTGGTTTCCGTCGGCGATGACTGTTGTATGGGCGAGTTAGTCTGATTTCAGCTCATTGCACAGATTTTTGATTTCCTCGGCTGCGTCCGCGTTTTCAAGACTCGAATAGCTGTAGAGCATAAATCCCGAAAACTCATTTTTCTTTTTCAGAATATTATATTCGGTTTTCAGAATATCATTTTTTTCAAGCCAAGTACCCTCGTCCGCGTCTGTACCTGCTTTGTAGCCCGCAAGACCGGCGTAAAGCTGAACGCCCTCGGCAAGCGGCAAATCGCACCAGTCCTGTGCTGCCTGTTCAAAACCGAGCTTCGGATTGTCAAGGCTGAAATACAGCTGAGGACAGATGTAGTCGGCGAAGCCCTTGATACAGCACCAGCTGACAACATCGGCAGAAAGATTTGCGTTGTTGTCGAGGTTCCCTTGAGGAGAAATACCAAAAGTAACGTTTCTACCGCAGTTTTGCAGCCGCAGGTAAATCTCAGATAAAAGTATGTTCACATTAAGCTCGCGCCACCTCTCAAGACTCAGACCGCTCGACGGGTGTGAGTCAAGATACTCCATATATTCTGGATAGTCTGTTTCTCCGATATCTGCAGGGTAGAAGTAATCGTCAAACTGTACGCCGTCGATATCGTAGCTTTCCGCTATTTCGAGCACACCGTCCTCAATAAGCTGTCTTGCGTCTGCATTTGATGGGTCGAGGATAATCCCGCTGTCTGTTTCAATGCACAACTCGGGATGTTTGACGAATATATTATCATCACAAAGCTCGTTCGGGACGTTGTTAACTTTAACTCGGTACGGATTTACCCACGCTTGAATATCCAGTCCGAAGTTGCCGCAGATCTCGCACATCACTTTTAGCGCGTCATACCCGGCTGTTTCTCCCTGGATACCCGTCAGTACATGCGACGCGGGGTATAGGTCGGAGCTGTAGAGAGCGTCGGCAAAGGGTCTTACCTGCACGACAAGCGTGTTGAAGCCTTGCTTCTTGCAGGTGTATGCCATATGCGCGAATTTCTCGCGGAAGGCTGATTCACTTTGATTATCCTCGTTTTCCATGCTCAGCTCCATATAGGTAATCCATACTCCGCGCATTTCTTGTTTTGGTCTGGCTTCCTCTGCGGTGGCGGCGACCTGCAACGCAGGTTCCTCGCTTTTCGGCGGAGTCAGTACGCTGAACGCAACTGATAATCCGAATAAAATAAAACTGACGACAATCGGTACAATTTCTTTTACCTTCACATTTCTCAACCTCGGTGATATTATGATTTACTTATTAATTTATCTCGCGCTGATAAGCCTTATCTCTGTTATCCTGACGGTCAGCGAC
>JAEEGI010028227.1_pt1 | contig 10693 bp, 9 predicted proteins | sample 8958751 | NCBI WGS metagenome assembly JAEEGI01 (sample SAMN16246545, study PRJNA631951) | gut metagenome | biome: gut microbiome; feature: rumen; material: KS-attached | host: Bos | place: Iran: Karaj | collected 2018-10 | reverse complement strand
ATTCTTCTTATGTTCCTTATTATCGCAGTACTTAATTTCTTTATCGGCAGCGGCACCGCGAAAGCGTTTCTTATAGTTCCGCTTATGGCGATGCTCTGCGACCTGACGGGACTTCACAGACAGTCCATAATCATCACGTTCTGCTTTGCCGACGGATTTACGAATCTGCTCTACCCGACAAACGGACTGTTGGTTATCGCTATCGGCATGGTCGGCGTGTCCTACCGCAAGTGGATGAAATGGACCGGAAAGCTCTTCCTTATCGAGGGCATTGTTTCCGTATTCTTCATGCTGTTAAGCGTTGCTATCGGCTATCATTAATCCCTTGCTAAAGCGCACTGATTGTGATATAGTTTTTTAGTAAACAGAGTTGATTTTGAGTTGGATAAGAGGTAGTTTTATGCAGTTTCCCAAATTTGTCGCGCCTGATTTCAATAAAGAACCGTTTGTCTCTGCGCCCGACGTTAAGACCGAGCCTGCGGGTGACGGCTTTTTGCCCGAAAACTTCTACGCGACAACTATATATCCCGAATATTTCAAGATAGACGGCAAGTGGACGATGCTTCACAAGAGCCGTATGGACTGCGCCGTTGTAATTAAGGACGGCATTCCGACCGTAACCGAGCCACGACGCATAAAGGCGGGCGATCAGGTTGTTGTCGGCAGAAAGGACGACGGCACAACCGGCGTTTACGTTCATGCCAACTGCTTTGTTGAGGCAAACGACGACTCAAACTCCGCGTTCGCATTCCGCACGGGCCAGTCGCGTGAGACCTCATTCTCGTGGGAATATGACCGTCTTTACGAGATACTGCGCCACGACAGAGATAACGGTTATATAGTCTGGGTTTTAGGACCTGCCTGCGTGTTTGACTACGACAGCCGTACCGCTATGGCAAACCTCATTAAAAAAGGCTATTGCGACTGTCTGTTCGCGGGTAACGCACTCGCAACTCACGATCTGGAAGCGGCGCTTTTCAATACGGGACTCGGTCAGGATATCTATACCAAAAAGCACGTTGAAAACGGCCATTACAACCATCTTCACACAATTAACCTTGTACGCCGTGCGGGCTCAATCGAGCGTTTCCTTGATGAGTATAAGCTCGACACGGGCGTTATGCACGCTCTGACGACAACGGGAACGCCCTTTGTCCTTGCGGGATCAATCCGTGACGACGGTCCGTTGCCTGAGGTTATACCGAACGTTTACGAGGCGCAGAATGCGATGCGTGAGCACACGCGCAAGGCGACAACGGTAATTTGTCTTGCAACTCAGCTTCACACCATAGCGACGGGCAATATGACGCCGTCGTACTGCGAGACCGAGGAAGGCATACGTCCCGTATATATCTATTCGGTTGACATTTCGGAATTTGCCGTAAACAAGCTTCACGACCGCGGTTCACTCTCGGTCAAGGGCCTCGTCACGAATATTCAGGACTTCCTCGTAAATCTCGAAAGAAATTTATAATAACGGTATAAAAATAAAAAGCACTTGCATCTGCAAGTGCTTTTTGTGTGTTACGGTTTTATTTAATCATATCATGCTCTTTTATGTATTTGACCGTCTCGTCAATTGTAGTGAAGGCGAGAGCGACGGTGGTATCGGCTGCGCCGTAGTAAATTGCGATTCTGCCTGTTTCGGCGTCGGTAAGAGCGGCGCAGGGGAATACTACGTTCGGCACATCACCGACTGTCTCGTAAAGCTCGTGAGGAGCCAGAAGGAAGCTGTCGGCTCTGTGAAGCACCTTCCAGGGCTCGTCTCTGTCGAGAATTGCCGCGCCCATGCTGTAGGTAAAGCCGTTGCAGCTCGTGATAACGCCGTGGTAGAACAGCAGCCAGCCTTCATCGGTTTCGATGGGTGTCGGGCCTGCGCCTATCTTGGTCATTTCCCAGTTCTTGACGGGGCCCATCACGAAGCGGTAATTTCCCCAGTAGTTTAAGTCCTTGCTTCTCTGAATGAATATATCGCCGTAGGGAGTGTGACCTCTGTCGCAGGGACGAACAAGCAGCATATACTCGCCGTTTATCTTGCGCGGGAAGAGTACGCCGTTACGCGCCACGGGATAGGTGGCGTCTTCAAGCTGAGTCCAGCTTCTGAAGTCCTCGGTATAAGCAACGCCTATGGTTGTACCGTGAGGCGTGTGATTAACCCATGTCAGATAATATTTACCGTCGATTTCGCAGATTCTCGGATCATAGCCGTAGAAAATAATCTTTTCGTCAAGCTCCCAGTTGACAGCGTCCTTACTGAAACCGGTGACGATATACTGGTCTCTCGTTCTGCCGTCAACTCTGAAAACGCCTGCGAAGCCGTCGCCGTAGGGAACGACCGCGGAATTGAAAATACTGTTTGCAAAGAAGAGATTATCCCTTGTAATAATCGGGTTGTCCGAATAACGCCAGACGGGGTACCGATAGCCCTCGGGCTTGTCCTGCCAGGGAATGTTTTTCATAGGTTCTCCAAAAATCTTAGCCATAATATGCCTCCTGTATATTAATCGTTGATTGTAAGACGTACTGTGTTGCCGCCCGACTTTGCGGGAATTGAAATGAGACTTGCGCCGTTTTCGTACTGTTCAATTGTATTATATTCGCAGTCGGCGGTAAAGGGTCTGTGAACGTAAATTACGGTTTCGCCTTTGCCGTCGGAAGTGTAGTTGAGTGTGAAAACTTTATTAGCGCGGTCATAGCCGTAGCTTTTTATTTCACCCGCCACAGCCTTCGGGCAGGTGCGCGACAGCATAGTCATAAGCGGTGCGTCCATATCGTCGCCGTGGTAGTCCCAGTACATCTGTCCCCACTGCATTTCGTCAAAGAAATCGAGAAGCTCGTAAGCGTGGGGGAACCATGACGTGTCCGTATTGTCACTGCAGCCTCCCCATTCGCCGACTATGCAGGGAACCTCAAGACGAAGCTGAGTGTTGCGCATTTCGGTAAAGAACGCCTTGACTCTGTCTGCGTTGGCATACTGATAAAGCGGAGTGTCAACCGTCATATCGTAGGCGTGAGGGCCGAAGCACTGCTGCGGCTCCTTCTGAGAGTTCACGGTTATGGGCGGTGCGGACTGCTTCACACCCGTGTTGCAGATATAGCTCTGCTCCATCATAATAATACCGTTTTTCGTCTTTTCACGGATTGCCGTGCTGATTTTGTTGACAAAGGGCGAATACTTATTGATATCAAACTTGGCCTCCGCCTTGTCAACGCGTTTCATAACGTCGCGGATTACGTTACCGGGAATTGAGTCGAGCATAGTCTTGTCGTCGTGCCTGAGAAAAGCTCCGACAAGTCTGCCGGTTTTGATTTTTTTACTGAAAAGCACGGCGCGCGCAATGCTTAAAACAAGGCGTAAAAACATACCCGTCGCATCCGAGCCGGGAAATGGCTCGTTCATAAGGTCAAAGCCGAACAAGGCGGGTCTGTCGCCGTAACGTTCTGCGAGCATCTGCCACATTTCGGCATAGCGGTCCTGAATGCCCTTGCCGTTTACGGGAGTGTTTGCCCAGAAATGGTCAAAGGCTTTGTGTACCCATTTACCCCAGAAGTAGCCTTCCGCCCAGACGTTTTTCGGCATTTTCGGTTTAGCGCCGTCGGTAATGGCGGCCCATGAGGGTGCGCCGTCTCCGACACTCTGAGCGTCAAAGTTAGAGTACAAATCCTGATGCATATCAAGAAGTATATATACTCCGTACTTTTCGGCGAGGTCGAAAATATCATCTATCGATTTGAGATAGCTTTCGTTGTATTCGCCCATAGCGGGTTCGATATTCTGCCAGGTGACCGCAAGCCTTATTATATCAAGGCCGAATGCGCGGTATTTTCTGAAAAACTCTTCGTCAAGCTCATAGCGGAACGCTTCCTGATCGGTAAGCTTATCGTCGATATTCATACCGTTGAGAATACGTGTTCTGCCGCTCTCGTCAACGAAACGCAGTTTATCGCATAAGATTTTTTCCATTATGTTCTCCTTGATATCAGTGGTATTTCGGCAGGAAGTCGCCGTGAGCCTCGATAAGGTCGTCAACCATCTTCTTTATGGTGTCAATGTCGAGCTCGCTGCCCGTGTGCGGTTCAAGCATAGCTGCCTGATAGATATGCTCCTTTTTGAGAGTAACCGCGGCTTCGATTGTAAGAAGCTGAACATTGATATTGGTCATATTCATCGCCGCGCACTGCACGGGGAGTGCGCCTACGCGGCAGGGATGAACGCCGTAACCGTTGACGAGGCAGGGGACCTCAACGCATGCGTTTTCGGGCAGGTTGCTGATAAGACCGCCCGTGTTGAGCACGTTGCCGCCGATTTCATACTGACCTGCGGTGACTATAGCCTCCATAATTCTCGAAGCGTATTCGTTTGAGCGCTCGTGTTCCTTAACGCCCTTTTCAATCATCTCGGCGTAGTCCTTCTTCCAGCGGTCAATCTGCTCAATGCAGCGGCGCGGATACTCGTCGAGCGGAATGTTGTATTTCTCGATAAGCTCGGGATACTTTGACTTGATGTAGAACATATTGTACTCGGCATTGTGCTCGCTTGACTCGGTGCAGTAGTAGCCGAAGTTCTTTATGTAGTCCATTCTAACCTTATCGTCGGCATCGGGCTTAGCCATGTATTCGTCAACTCTCGACTTGATTTCGGGGTAGAGGTCAACGCCGTTTTTGTCCTTGATTTCAAGCAGCCAGCCCATGTGGTTGATACCCGCGATAAGCTCCTTGCGTCCTTCAAGCTTATCCTCCATACCAAGCTTTCTGAGAAGTCCGTCGGAACAGCACTGAACACTGTGGCAAAGACCGACAGTCCTGATTGGTGTGTAGCGAAGCATATAACCCGTGAGCATAGCCATAGGATTTACGTAGTTCAAGAAAAGCGCGTCGGGACAAACCTCGGCCATATCGTCGGAAAAGTCCTTCAATACGGGAATGGTACGCAGCGCGCGCATAATTCCGCCTATGCCGAGGGTGTCGCCGATAGTCTGGCGAAGACCGTATTTTTTCGGCACTTCAAAGTCGATAATCGTGCAGGGGTCGTAAAGTCCGACCTGAATTGCATTGACAACGAAGTCGGCGCCCTTAAGTGCCGCCTTTCTGTTTTCAACGCCCGCATAGCACTCGATTTTGCCGTAGTTTCCCTTGGCGGCGCGCATGGCTTCGAGTATTACGCGGCTCTCCTCAAGGCGCTGAGCGTCAATGTCGTACAGTGCAAAAACGCTGTCGCGAAGAGCCTCGGCGCACATACAGTCGCCGATAACGTTTCTTGCGAATACGGTACTGCCCGCACCCATAAACGTAATTTTCATAGTAAATCCTCCCGTATGTTATTATCTGTTTTCCTCTGCTTTTTTGAGTAATTCCTCTTTATTGACAAAGGCGCTTAATGCACCCGCCTTTGTAACGCATTTTCCGCCCGTTATATTGCCGAAGAGAAGGCAGTCCTCAAACGGATAATCATAATAAAGCCCGAACGAAAAGCCTGCCAGAAACGCGTCGCCCGCACCCGTCGAGTCGACGTTCTTATACTCGTCAATGCTCTTTACGAATACGCGCCTGCCGTTTTCAAGACCGACAACGCCGTCACGGTCAAGCTTGACAATAGGCTTTTCGAAAAAGCGTGAGAGCACGTTGAGCGCGTCGTCGGAATTGTTCGTGTTTGTTATTTTCAGCGCCTCTTTTTTATTTGGCGTATAGTAGTCTGCTATTTCAAGATATTCGCGATAGTTTTCTATTGAGAGATTGTCGTCCCAGCCCGTATCGAGCACAAGCGTTGTGCCCTCAGAGTGAAGCTTACGGTAAACCTCGAGAAAACCGCCCGGCTGCATGAGTGTAATCTTCGAGCCGTGAGCGAGTTTGTAGAATTTGTCGCACGCGCCGTCAGCTGAGTCAATGCTTCCGCTGCCGTAAGTGATAAAGCTTCTGTCATACGGCAGAATGATAGCCGAGGTGATATTTACGGGTATCGCGTCGCCGCTGTAAAGATTTTCGGGCTGTACGTTGTTTTCGGCAAATTTTTCCTTTGCAAAATTCGAGAAAATATCGTTGCCCAGACACGTCGCGATTTTAGTCGGTACGCCGAGCCTTCCGAGATTTATCAGCGTAGCGGGCAGACCGCCGCCGAGCTGAAGCTCAAAGCCCTCGGAATAAATCTCCTCGCCAACGTCGGGAATGCGCGGCATACCCGTATAAAGCAAATCTATATTTGTCAGTCCTGCTCCTGCGATAAACGGCATATTATTTCCAACCCTCTGTATATTTTTTGTTCAAGTCGAGATACTGTCCGACAAGCTGTTTTGCTATTGAATAGGAATTAACAAGCGGATGAAGCGTGAGCGCCTCGACGGCCGCCTTTACCGACTTTTCGCGTATTGCCATTGATGCAAGGCGCTCATAAATTTTAACGCGTCTGATAATTTCAAGGTTTTCCTCGTCAACCTTGCCGAAGCGGTGCGGGAACACACCGTCGGGCGTGACGTCGCAGGTGATTTCAACGACGTCGCTGTCGGCAAGTCCTTCTATTGCACCGCCGTTCGGAACGCATAAAATCATACTGTCGGGTTTCTGGCTGTTCTTGATTTCAATGAACCTGAGCGCAACGCCCGCGTAGCCGCCCGAGTCCTTCTGGTTAATATCAAAATGCCACGGCACCGTGCGCTTAACGCCCGTTTCGCTCGCCATATAGTTGTTTTCACGCTCACCGTACCATTTTTCGAATATTTTCAGCGCTGTGTCAAAATCGTTTTCAACGTCAATTTTTTTAAGTTCGGCTGTCATGGCTTTGTTGATTTCGCAAATCTGCTCGCCGCGGGTTTTGTCGGCGTTGAGAATATTGCTGAGCGCCTTTTCACGGTAGTAGAAATAATAAAGGTATTCGTTGAGCACGCAGCCGCGGTCTCTGAGCAAATCCTTTTCAAAATAGCGCATATCCGTCTTTTCGTACGCCTCGTCGTTCTCGATAAGTTCGGGCATAATATCCCTGCCGTCAAGAGTGATTGACTTGAAATACGAAAGGTGATTAAGTCCGTAAACCTCACCCTTCACGCTGCCCTCAGGCGCCAAATAAAGCTTTGCAAAGGAATTAAGCATACCGCTGGGTGCGTCGCATATACCGTAGGTGAAGTCGTAGCCCATATCGCGAAGCGTCTGGCTGACAACTCCCGCAGGGTTTGTGAAATTAAATACCTTGCAGTCAGGCTTGGCATATTTTTTGATGAGCTCGCAGTACTCAGCCAGCACGTTTATGCTTCTTATCGCGAACGAAAAGCCTGCCGCACCCGTGGTTTCCTGACCGAGCACGCCCAGCGAGAGGGCAATCCTCTCGTCGCGTACGCGCATTTCGTCGCCGCCTTCGCGTATTGTAGTAATAACATAATCAGCATTTTCAACGGCTGCTTTCGCGTCTGTCGTGAGTTCAAAGTCAAGTTCGGGGTTGATATACAGCGCGGTCTTTTTTGCCATTCTGCCGTAAATATTAAGCTTTGTTTCGTCGTTGTCCATAAAGCACAGCGAGCTTATTCCCAGCTCGTCCGACCTCTGGGCAAGACTCTTTGCAAGAAACATTGAGCGGACTCCGCCGCCTCCGATAACCGCTAATTTCATACTGTCCTCCGATAAAGCGTAAGAATACAGACCAATTATACAATCTTTTTTATCTTTATACAATATACAATCCGTTTTTTGTTGTGTTATTGATAAAAAATAATTTCTGTTATATAATTATAAAAACATTTACATACGGGGTGAGACATATGCTCGGCACAGTTCCTGCTATGAATATTGCTGCTATGGTTGTTACGGCTGTTGTTACGGTTCTGATACCGATTGCGGCGTTTATTATTCTTAATAAAAAGGCGAAGTGCAAACAGACCTGCCTTCTTGTCGGCGTCGGCACGTTTATCGTGTGTGCGCTTATACTTGAGAGCATAGTAAATTTTGCGGTTTCACGTTTAATGGGCGAAACGCTTCGGGAAAATATATGGGTTTATGCGCTTTACGGCGGACTTGCGGCGGGACTGTTTGAGGAGACGGGACGCTATATCTCGATGAAGCTCTTTATGAAAAAGGACCTCACGAAGCAGAACGCCCTTATGTACGGCATAGGCTACGGCGGCGCGGAAGCGGTTATTGTAGGTACGATGACGTATATTTCGAATATAGCCGTATCCGTTATGATTAATAGCGGTCAGTTTGAGCCGATACTTGCGCAGCTTGACGAGGCTGCAAAAGCTCAGGTAGAGCAGTATTCGGCTCTGTGGAACCTGCCTGCATACGAGTTTCTGCTCGCGGGACTTGAGAGAGCTTCGGCGTTCGTGCTTCAGCTTTGCTTTACGTACATTATTTATCGTGCGGTTAAGAACAAAAAGCCTGCCTTTTACGTCCTTTCCGTATTTATGCACTTTGCGGTTGACGCGGGAACGGTACTTCTTTTGAAAAAGGCCATGCTTCCGTCCGTGGCGGTTGAGCTTATACTCGTTGCCGTAACGGCGGTGCTTGCAACCGTTATTTTCAAGCAATACAAAGCCGAAAAAGAAGAGGCCCCCGAAAATCGGGAACCGCTTATAACACAATAAAAAATGCGGCGCAGCATCGGCTGCGCCGTAAATCGTCTATTTTACAAATCTTTCGATAGCTTCGTTGAGTTCTTTAATTGCCTCTGTATCTCCGCACTCAACCGCGTCAACAAGGCAGTGCTCAATATGGTCCTGCAGTATAATCTTGCCCGTGTTGTTGATAGCCGAGCGCACCGCGGAAAGCTGGATGAGCACGTCGCTGCAGTCCTCGCCGTTTTCAACCATGCGCTTGACCTTTTCAAGATGGCCTATTGCGCGCGCAAGACGGTTGACTACCGCTTTGGTGTTCTGGTGAGTGTGGGCGTGGTTGTGGCCGTGAGAATGTTCAATTACGGTTCCGTCCTCAAGTATATGCTTATGGACGGCGTTGTTTGTTTTTTCTTTCATTATAATCCCCGCCGAGAATTGATAGGATTATTTTACTAAACTTTTTTGAAAAAGTAAATAGCAAAAAAACGGGGTGAGATTTCTCTCACCCTGTTTTCGTTTATGTTGTGAACATACCTGCTTTGTCCATACGCATAATGATTGTTGCGATTTCTGCGCGGGACGCCGTTGCAGTCGGGGCAAGGGTTGTTGCTGTTTTACCGTTAATGACACCGTTCGCATTTGCCCACGCAATTGCATTTAAGGCGAATGCGCTGATGCTGCCTTTGTCGGCGAACTTGTTGAGAATGCTTGTATCAACGTCGGGAGAATTCATATAACGATAGAGAATCGTTGCAACCTGTTCTCTTGTTATCTTATCGCCTACGCCGAATTTGCCGTTATCGTAACCGCCGATGATTTTCTGATCGACCGCCCATGCTACAGCCTTGCCATAGTATGCCTTCATATCAACATCTGTAAGCTTGCAGCTTGTATAGCCGTCAACATCAGCGCCTGCAATTCTTGCAAGAATTACAACGAAGTCCTGACGCTGAAGTGCGTCTGCGGGGCCGAATTTACCGTTCTTGTAGCCCGTGATAAAGCCCTTCTGTGCGCAATACTGAACTGCGTCATAGAACCAGTCACCCTCGTGAACATCGGGGAAGTTAATCGGCACGAGAGGTGCCTCGGAAGCTTCACAGATAACGGATGCTTCCGTCCAGCCGCCGCTTGTGATTGAAACGGTCTCGGCGAGAGTTATTTTATCCTCGGGAATGTTTGTTGTTACCGTTGCGCCGTTTATTTCGAGTTTGCCCCCGTTTACGGTTAGCGTTGCGTTAATCTCTTCCGTTGTGCCAACAGGCTGAACGTAAACGCCTTCTGCCTCGACTGACGTGAGTGACAAATCGCCCGAGTTAATTACAAGAGCGTGCTGTGAATCGTCTGTGTTGCCCATATGTACGGCTGCCTTTTGATTGGTTACGCTTACGGTTCCGCCGTCAACGGTAATTGTGCCGCCTACGTTTGAAACGATTCCGTTATAGTTTGAACCCGTTCTTGTGATTGTAACGCTGCTGTTAATGAAATTGATATTGTGATTTACCCAGAGACCTGCGCATGCACTGTCGGTAACGGTAACGGTTGTATCCTTTATCGTCAGGTCTGCGCCCTCTGTATCATAATAACCGATATAAGTTCCGTAATACGTGTCAACGAAATCGAGAGTGCCTTCGCCTGTTATAGTGATATTGCAGCCGCCGTCTGCATCAATTCCGTCGTTGTTGCTCTTGCCGTCAAGAGTGTTTGCACCTACAAGCACTATGGTAAGGTCATCAAGAAAGCTGTTGATTACGCCGTACTGAGAACCGAACACCTTATCTACGGTTGCGTTTGTAAGAGTGAGAGTAGCGGTTTCAACGTCAAATTCTGCGGTACCTTCGCCGCAGGCTATTACGGTGTTTTCGGCTGTGAATTTTTCGCCGTTAACATAAAGCTCGTATCTGCTGTCCGCTGCGAAAGCGATAAACGGAATGGATATAATAAGCAAAATGCTTAAAAGTATTGATAATGTCTTTTTCATATAGTTCCTTCCTTTTTAATATGTCCGGATTGATAGCAAGGCGGGATTTCTCCCGCCTTGTTTTAATAATCATATTCAATTCTGAGTTTAGTCAAACATGCCCTTCTGATCCATACGCATAATGATTGTTGCGATTTCTGCGCGGGACGCCGTTGCAGTCGGGGCAAGGGTTGTTGTTGTT
>JAEEGI010028223.1_pt1 | contig 10694 bp, 7 predicted proteins | sample 8958751 | NCBI WGS metagenome assembly JAEEGI01 (sample SAMN16246545, study PRJNA631951) | gut metagenome | biome: gut microbiome; feature: rumen; material: KS-attached | host: Bos | place: Iran: Karaj | collected 2018-10 | reverse complement strand
AAACGCAGCAAAGAAAAAGATGAGTCGACCGACTCGTGACCCCACAGCAGCAGAGGGCCGAGCGACTTGCCGACAACTCAGCGACTCATCCACAACAACCGAGCGGGAACCACAATGGCTCCCGCTCTGTTTTTTTCCCATACTCATCATCAGCCAATAGGCTATTTATATTTAATGGATGCTTAAGATGATACTTTTCATGTGAATATTTCTATTTAATAAATAATCAAGTAATAAAAAACTCAGAACGGCAAACCGTTGGTTCTTGCTTGCCAATAATTGCCTAACAATCGATTACAAATTTAGGAAAAACATCTTGAACTAACAAAACAGATTGCTTTTAAGCCTCCATTTCTTGCCGTTATCGGCAAAAACCACTATATTTGCACCAATTATTCACTAAATTCTTGCCGATAGCATGATGGATTATATTTCAGTAAAACAATTTGCCCAAAAAACGGGCATCTCTGAGCGCACTGCACGCAACTATTGCGCCACGGGAAAGATTGATGGGGCCACACTCGTGGGAAAAACATGGAACATTCCTGCCGATGCCACCCTTCCAGGTCGCAGGTCAAAAGCGAAGTATTCACCCTTGCTTGCTGCCCTGAAAGAGCAGCAATCGAGCAAGATGCGCGGAGGCATCTACCACCGAGTGCAGATCGACCTGACCTACAATTCCAATCACATAGAGGGCAGCAGGCTCACCCACGAACAAACAAGATATATTTTCGAGACAAACACCATAGGTCTTGCCGATGAGGTCATCAAGGTTGACGATATCATCGAAACCACCAACCACTTCCGCTGCATCGACCTCATCATCGAGCAAGCACAGACACGGCTCACCGAGACCTTTATCAAGCAGCTCCACAGCCTGCTCAAGTCGGGAACATCGCATGCTTCAAAATCATGGTTTGCCGTGGGTGAATACAAACTGTTGCCCAACGAAGTGGGTGGCATGGAGACTACACCACCCGATGAGGTGCACCAGCAAATGAAACAATTGCTTCATGATTACAACAGTCTGAAACATCCCAGCATCGAAGACATCATCGACTTCCACTACCGTTTCGAGGCTATTCATCCTTTTCAAGATGGCAACGGGCGTGTGGGCCGACTCATCATGTTTAAGGAGTGCCTCAAAAATGGCATTGTACCATTTATTATAACAGATGAACTCAAGTTGTTCTATTACCGTGGGCTGCACGAGTGGCCTCGCATTAAAGGATATCTGCTCGACACATGCCTCACCGCACAAGACAACTTTAAAGCCCTACTCAACTACTTTAAAATCAAGCACTGAACCTCTATCACAAAAACAATCAACCAGAATTGTATTCACACAACAAGGGTGCGGCCGTGATTGGGTCGCACCCTTGATGGTGGTTATCTCTATAGTACCAACAGGTGTAGCGGGATTTCAACCTCTCCAGCGCCCCCTGCTGGTTCCTCTGGTTTACTTCAAGCCGCGGAAGCGGAGCAGTGCGTCGGCATTGGGTTCCTTGCCGCGGAAGAGTTTGTAGAGCGTCATGGCGTCGTCGGTGTCACCAGCCTCGAGAATGTACTTGCGGTAATCGTTGGCAGTGTTCACATTCAGCGGGTCGTTAGCAAAGCGTTCCCAAGCGTCGGCCTCAAGCACCTGTGCCCACAGATAGGTGTAGTAACCGGTAGCATACTGGTCGCTATCGAAGATGTGCTTGAAGTAAGGGCTGCGGTAGCGATACTCGACCAGTGCGGGTTTCTTCAGTTTCTTCGACACATAGTTCTCGAAGCCCTTCACATCGATGTTGCTGCACCAGTCAAGCTTGTGCCACTCGATGTCGAGCAGGGCGGCACCCACCAACTCGGTGGTCATGAAGCCCTGGTTGAACTTGCCCGAAGCCAAAATCTTGTCGACGAGTTCCTGCGGAATCACCTCGCCGGTCTTGTAGTGGCGGGCATAGTTCTTCAGCACCTCAGGCACATAGGCCCAATGCTCGTTGAGCTGTGAGGGCATCTCCACGATGTCGCGGTCTACATTGGTACCGGCAATGCCGCGGAAGGGTGCTGTGGTGAGCATTCCGTGCAGGGCATGGCCAAATTCATGGAAAGCAGTCTCGACCTCGTCGAGGGTGAGCAGCGAGGGTGTGTTCTTGGTAGGAGGTGTGAAGCTACCCACATTATAGATAATGGGACGCACGCTCTTGCCATTGTAGTTATACTCGGTAAGCATCTCGTTCATCCATGCACCCTGTGCCTTGGTAGCACGGGGGAAGTAGTCGGTCATGAACACGGCAACATGCTTACCCTGAGCATCTTTCACATCATAGACGGTAACCTCGGGGTTATATTTGGGAGCATCCTTCATTTCGGTGAAGGTGAGGCCATAGAGTTTATTGGCAATATAGAAAAGGCCGTTTTTCACCACGCTGTTCAGTTCAAAATAGGGGCGCACATCGTCGTCGCTGAAGCTGTAGCGTTCAGCCTTTACCTTGGCAGCATAGTAGTAATAGTCCCAGGGAGCCAGTTTGAAGTTGGCACCGTGAGCATCGGCATACTTCTGCATGTCGGCCACTTCCTCGTCAACCTTCTTGATGGCGGGCCACCAGATTTGGAGCAACAGGTCTTCGGCGGCATTCACAGTCTTGGCCATCACGGGATCTACTGCATAGTCGGCAAAGGTGTCAAAGCCCAGCAGTTTAGCCTTGCGCTGGCGAAGTTGCAGTATCTCGTTGATGTTCTTGCTGTTGTCCCACTCGTTGCCACGACTGGCGGTCATCGTGTAGGTTTCATACATCTTGCGACGCAGTTCGCGGCTATCGGCACTGCCCAGCACTGCCAGGCGAGTGGCTGCCGATGCTGTGAATGCCCACTTGCCGGGCTGCCCCTTCGAGGCTGCGAGAGCGGCGGCATCGTCGATGGTAGCCTGCGACAGACCCTTAAGGTCGGCAGCATTGTCTACCCAGATGATGTTGTTGGCAATCTCGTGCATCACATTGTTGCCAAAGTTGAGCTGCACGGTTGCAAGGCGGGTGTTGATGGCCTTGAGCGTGTCTTGCAATGCTGTCGACAGCAAAGCGCCATTGCGCACAAAGCGCTTGTAGTATTTTTCGGTGAGTCGCTTCTGCACCTTGTCCAGTCCCAAGGCATCGGCGTTGTCATAAACGGCCTTGATTCTCTTGAACAGGTCCAGGTTCATATACATCGCGTCGCTCTGTGCGGTGAACATGGGCGAGAGTTTCTCGGCCAGTTCCTGCATCTCGGGCGTGGCATCGCTCTCGCTCAGGGCAAAGAACACGCCGCCCACCTTAGCCAACATATCACCACTGTTGTCAAGAGCAAGCACGGTGTTCTCGAAGTTGGGAGCGGCAGGGTTGTTCACGATGTCGGCAATCTCCTTGTTCTGTTGTGCTATACCGGCCTCAAGAGCGGGCAAGTAGTGCGAGAGTTGAATCTTCTCGAAAGGAGGAATCTCATACTTGGCCGTATAGGGGGCCATAAACGGATTTTCGTTAGCTTTCACATTCTTCTTTTTTGCGCCGCTTGCCAGCAATGTGAAGCAGGCTATGATAACGGCAAATGATACAATACGTTTCATAAATAATGGTATATTAAGTGTTTAGTTTTTCCAGACAAAAGTGGCGATTTGCGGGTAATGGTCGCTGTCGCCCTTCTTATCCACCCGGCAACGCACCGCCTTCATGTCGCCACGATACAGGATGTGGTCGATCTTGAAGTAGAAACGGTTGTCGCGGAAGGTATTCACCGGGCCAAAGGCGCAGTCGGCATAGGCATCGCTCATGTCGCTGCCCTTGATGGTGCGATAGGTGTAGGAGGCGGGCACCTCGTTAAAGTCGCCACACACAATCACATTCTCATTGCTCTGGTCAATTACCTGCCTGATGACGTCGGCCTCCCTAGCGTGTTTCTTGAAGGCCTGGCTAAGCTTGGTCACCACCGAGTAGCGCATCCGGGAGAGTTCTGAACGATTGGGCTTGTCATTCAAGTTCGTCAGGTCCATATAGGCTTTCTTGTCTTCCTCGGTAAACATCATCGACGAGAGGTGCAGGTTGATGAATCGCACCGTGTGGCCGGGCACAAGCACATCATAGGCCCGGGCATAGAAGTGATACATGCTCAGGGGTTCGTCGGGCGATGCAAAGCCCTCTTTGATAGTCGAGTCCTCGACAGCAGTGTAGGGGTGCTTCGAGAGAATCACCTGGTCGTGATAGCCATGCGAGCGATAGGGATAGCGTTTCTTGAACAGGTTCATATAAGGCTTGAGCAGTGGCAAATTGTTGATATCGATAGAGAGCGAACCCTCCTGCAGCATCACGATGTCGGCATCACTGTCAAGAATATATTTGAGCGTCTGGGCGCCTTCAAAGTGCTTCTTGGCACCGTTCTTCTCAAAGTTCATCACATTATAGCTGAGCACGGTAAACTTTGTTGAATCTTCTTTAGCGGTTATCTTGTGCTGGCTGATGTTGAGCGGGCTCACGATGCGCACAGTGGGCCACGACAGAGCGATGGCAGCCAGCGGAATGAGCGCAACGCGCCAGCGCAAAAGAACGAGCCAAATGAGTGCCACTGCCAGAGTTACCCCTAGCACAAAGGGGAAAGCCAGTGTTATGAATGCGAAGAGCGAGGTGCGATTAGGGTCGACATGGCCACTATAGGCCGACAGTACCAGCACACACGAGAGCACGATGGTGCCTATCACGCACACCGCCTTGCACACCTTCCTCAGTTTGCTTTTCTTTTTCTCTTCCATTATCAACGTTTTCTTGAGGCCATAAACAATTGTTCTTTCTCTTTGTCGCTCAAGGCGCCATAGCCCGAGCGTTTCAATTTGTCGAGAATGGCATCTATCTCATCCTCATCGGGCACAGTTGTGCCTTGCTGTGCTGCAGCAGTCTTTTGCTTTTGTGCCGTACTGCGCACTTTTTTCTTCTTCAGGGCAGGCTTGTGCCCTTTTACCAGCATCACCAGCCAGTCGATGCTCTTGTTGAGCCAGGCCGTCACGTCGTGGCCCCGGCGCATCATCAACCCGAAGATGAGGCCCATGAGCGCACCGCCCAGGTGAGCCACCTGGCCGCCCACATTGCCCTCTACCACACTCAACAGGTCGATGACAAGGGTGATGATTGCCACCCACTTGAGCGACACGGCCCCGAAGAACAGCAACCCGATCTGGTAGTGAGGCACATACACCGCCACCGCTACCACAATGGCCAGTACCGAGGCCGAAGCGCCAATCAGGTAACCCATCTTGCCGTCGAAATAGGGCAACACGGCATAGGCAACCCAAAAGAGCAAGCCACCAAGCAAGCCACCAAGCACATAGAGTGCCCCAAGTTGCTTGCCTGTGAAGTATTCCATAAAGATGCGGCCCAACCAGTAGAGCCACAGCATGTTAAATAGTATATGAAGCAGGTCGTAGTGCGAGAACATGTAGGTGAGCAGCGTCCATGGTCTGCGCAACATCAGGTCGCCGCTGGGCACCTCGAGCCAGGTCAATATCTGCATGGCAGGGACATTGAGCAGCATAGCCAGCAAGGCCATCAGCCTGATGACCAAGAACAGCGCCACATTAATATATATAAGGCGTACCAGTATGGAGCCCGCGCTGTACCTACGTTTCAGTTCGCTCGCTATTGCCATCCGCTTCTCGGGAGTGTTCCTTTATGTTTCCAGTAGAGTAATATGATGATGCCAAAGAGCATGCCACCCAGGTGCGCATAATGGGCCACGCTGCTCATCGAGTGCGACACGCCCAGGAACAATTCCAGTGCACCATAGCCTATCACCAGCCATTTGGCCTTGATGGGGAAGGGGAAGGGGATAATGTACATGCGCATATTGGGGAAAGACATACCGAAGGCGAGCAGCAAACCGAACACCGCACCCGAGGCACCCACTGTAATGAGCATGTTGCAGAACTGGGGCACCAGGTGATTGAGTTGACCACTGCGGTAGAGCATCTCGGCCTCGGCTGCCCCTATCTGGGTACCGCCAGCCGAAATGTTGGCAAAGAAGTCGTTGGTCCACGTCAACTGCCACACCACTTCCTGAACCAGGCCTGCACCCAAGCCGCACATGATGTAGTAGAACAGGAAACGCTTTGCGCCAAAGTGGCGTTCCAGCAACGTGCCGAACATCCACAAGTTGAACATGTTGCAGAAGATGTGGATCAGTCCGCCTTGCACACTGCTCGAGTCGTGCATGAACATGTAGGTGAAAAACTGTGTGGGAATGAAGTCGGCACCTTTCCAGAAGTGTAGCGCCAGATAGTCGTCAAGGTCCACTATGCCTCGCGACTTGAGCACCAGTGTGGCGACCCACACCAGTAAGTTGATGATGAGCAGGTTTTTCACTACCACCGGAATCGAACTCAAAAACGAGCCTCCTCCACCATATCGGTTTGCCATTGCTTCCTTTCTTGTTTAAATTCAATTTCTAAAGGGCAAAAGTAATGAAAAACTCTTTATCTTTCTACATTTTATGACATTTTCGGGGATTTTTCGTGAAAAATTGATTTTTTTTCGCATTTTTTTTTGTTTTAATCATTGCAATACCTATATTTGCGGTAGTAAATGCCTATAAACTATTGTACTAATATTTAAAATTTCAATTGTTATGAACAAAACAGAATTAGTAAATGCTATCGCTAACGATGCTAAGTTAACCAAAGTTCAGGCTAAGGCCGCTCTCGAAGCAGCTCTCTGCGCAGTAACAAAAGCTCTTGGAAAAGGTGACAAAGTAGCTCTTATTGGTTTCGGTACTTTCGACGTGAAGAAGAAAGCTGCCCGCAATGGCAAGAACCCCGCTACTGGTGCCGCTATCAAGATCCCCGCTAAGAAAGTTGTGAAATTCAAAGCTGGTGCTGAACTCGCTAAAAAAGTTGCTAAATAACTTCACATCTTAGTGTAGAACCTAAAAAGGCTTCGCCCACTACGGCGAGGCCTTTTCTTTTGGACTCATCTCCCTCGCCACGCTCTTGATGACAAGCTTTTGATTGGGCCTAAAGGTATCTGTTTGATGGTTTTTCACTAAAAATGACGAGTGATTTTGGGGCTATAGAATAAATAATTGTAAATCTGAAAAATAATTCGTAACTTTGCACGATTTTTACAAGAAGATATATATCTATTTAACCAATTTATGTTTACACCTACTAAAAAAACCATCGTACTGGGTGATGGTCGCGAAATCACCCTCGAAACTGGAAAGCTTGCCAAGCAAGCCGATGGAGCTGTTGAATTGCGAATGGGCAACACCATGTTGCTCGCCACTGTGGTTTCTGCTAAAGAAGCCGAAGAAGGGGCCGACTTCATGCCTCTTCAAGTTGAATACAAAGAAAAATATTCGGCCTTTGGCCGCTACCCCGGCGGTTTCACCAAGCGTGAAGGACGCGCCAACGACTACGAGATTCTCACTGCCCGACTCGTCGACCGCGTGCTCCGCCCTCTTTTCCCCTCTAACTATCACGCCAACACCTTTGTCAACATCCTGCTCTTCTCGAGCGACGGTGCCGACCAGCCCGATGCTCTGGCAGGACTTGCAGCCTCGGCTGCCATCGCAGTGAGCGATGTGCCCATCGAGGACTATATTGCTGAGGTGCGTGTGGCCCGTATCAATGGCGAATTCGTCATCAACCCCACCTTCGAACAAATGAAAGAAGCCGACATGGACTTAATGGTAGGTGCAACTTACGATAACATCATGATGGTGGAAGGCGAGATGGACGAAGTGCAGGAAGAAGACCTGATTGCCGCCCTCAAGGCCGCTCACGACGCTATCAAGCCCATGTGCCTCATCCAGAAGGAACTGGCCGAAGAACTGGGCATCGTGAAGCGCGAATACTGCCACGAGACCGACGACGAGGAAATCAAGGCCCGCCTGCGCGAAGAGTGCTATCCCAAGTGCTACGAGATTGCCAAGGCTGGCAACGCCGACAAGCATTGGCGCAACGATTCGTTCGACCAGATCTATAACGACTTCCTCGAGACCATTCCCGAAGAGGAGCGTGAAGAGAAGACTCCCATGGTAGCCCGCTACTTCCACGATGTGCAGCGCGACGCTGTGCGCCGTTGCATCCTCGACGAGCACGTGCGCCTCGACGGTCGCAAGACCACCGACATCCGCCCCATCACCTGCTGGCCCGACTACTTGCCCTATCCCCACGGTTCGGCCGTGTTTACCCGTGGCGAGACACAAGCTCTGGCTACCTGCACCCTGGGTACCAAGGACGACGAGAAACTCGTCGACAATGTGCTCGAGCGCTACGATGAGCGCTTCCTGCTCCACTACAACTTCCCGCCCTTCTCTACCGGCGAGGCTAAGGCTCCCCGCGGCGTGAGCCGTCGTGAGGTTGGCCACGGCCACCTGGCATGGCGTGCCCTGAAGCGCATGCTTCCAACCGAGGACTTCCCCTATACCGTGCGCATCGTGAGCGACATCCTCGAGTCTAACGGCTCGTCGTCAATGGCCACCGTGTGTGCCGGCTGCATGGCTCTGCTCGACGCAGGCGTGAAGCTCAAGAAACCCGTGGCTGGTATCGCTATGGGCCTTATCACCGACGAGGGCAACGTGAAGCACGCTGTGCTGAGCGACATCCTGGGCGATGAAGACCACCTGGGCGATATGGACTTCAAGGTGACAGGTACCAAGGACGGTATCACTGCCACTCAAATGGATATCAAGTGCGACGGTCTCCCCTACGAGGTGCTCGAACAGGCTCTGAACCAGGCTAAGGAAGGTCGCCTCCACATCCTCAATCTCATCAACGAGGCCATTCCCGAACCTCGTGCCGACTACAAGCCTCATGTGCCTCGCATCGTGAGCATGACTGTCGACAAAGAGTTTATCGGTGCTATCATCGGCAAGGGTGGCGAGGTGATTCAAGGCATTCAGGAAGAGACCGGTGCCAACATCTCGATCGACGAGATCGACGGCAAGGGAGAAATCCAGATCAGTGCCGCCAACGCCGACTCTATCCAGGCAGCTGTCGACCGTATCAAGGCCATCATCGCTGTGCCCGAAGAGGGTCAGATCTACACCGGTACCGTGCGCTCTATCCTCGAGTTCGGTGCATTCGTTGAGTTCATGCCTGGCCGCGACGGCCTGCTGCACATCAGCGAAATCAGCTGGAACCGCCTCGAGAACATGGAAGCCAGCGGCCTGAAAGAAGGCGACGAGGTGACCGTGAAACTCATCGAAATCGACAAGAAGACCGGCAAGTTCCGCCTCTCGATGCGTGCCCTCCAGGAGAAACCCGAGGGTTACGAAGAGCGTCGCAACGAACGCCGTGGCAACGGTGGTGGTGGCAACCGCAATGGCGGTGGCAACAACCGCGGACCGCGTCGCAACAACAATAACGACCGTCGTCCCCCTCGCAACAACGCCCCACGCCGCGACAACCGCAACGACCAGGACTATGAGGGATAACCTCGTTAAATCCTGCTCACATAACATAGCAAAGGCTTCCACAATTGGAAGCCTTTGTTGTTTTTCTTATTCTGAGCCTTTGCCTTTATTTGCTCATCCCTTGTCTACTTGTTTCCCTGTTAGCTCATTTGCTTGTCTACTCACTAAACAGTGGGCAGGGCAATGCCGTCGAGCTGGCGATAGAGGTTCAGGGCATACACGTCGGTCATGGCGCTAATGTGGTCGAGCACCGCCTGAATTTTCTCGAAGAGCGTGGGGGCAAACACGTCGTACTGCTGCGGGAACTTGTTGAGCAGCAGTTGCGAGTAGTTGCGTTCCGGGTGCAGCACAGCATCCATCAGTTTCTCGAGCAGCAGGTTGATGATGCGGTTACCGGCCAGGTCCACATCCACCACATAGCCCGCACAATACAGTTTCTTGTAGGCCAAGTCGCTGCACCGCCGATAACCGGCGGCGGCAAGCGGCGACACATGGTCGATGAGCGACCCCTCGAAAGTGCCATTCAGTATCTCCTCTTCATGCGCCACAAAGGTTGCAGCACACTCCTGAACCAGCAGACCAATCACACACGAGCGCAGATACACGATTTTCTCATTAGGGTCGGCCACTTGGCTCATCACCTCAAGCATGTGCCGCTTGCGGTCATCGTCGAACAACGAGGTGAGCACATCAATGGTTTCCTCGGTACTGATGATGCGCAGCTTGTGACCATCCTCAATGTCCATCACCTGGTAGCAGATATCGTCGGCAGCCTCCACCAGATACACCAGCGGGTGGCGGCTGTAACGGCCTTCCGAGAGTTGAATCAGCCCCAACTGGTTGGCGATGCGCTCAAACACCTCCTTCTCGGTGGTGAAGAAGCCGAACTTGCCCTTCTCGCCGGCGTAGCTCGACGAATAAGGGTATTTCACGATCGATGCCAGCGTGCTGTAGGTCATCGCAAAGCCCCCGGGACGACGGCCATTAAAGGGATGAACCAGCGTTCGGAAACTGTTGGCATTGCCCTCGAAGTGCGTCAGGTCGCTCCATTGCTCGGCAGTGAGCCGAGACTGCAACTCCTGTCCACGTCCCTCGGTGAAATAGGCGCTGATGGTGCGCTCGCCCGAGTGCCCAAATGGCGGATTGCCCAAATCATGTGCCAGGCACGCCGCTGCCACTATCTCGCCCAGGTCGCGCAATTTCTTGTGCCAAGGCTCAGTGGCATATTTTGGATACAGCCGTTCGGCAATCTCGTTGGCAAGCGACTTGCCCACGCAACTCAC
>JAEEGI010028220.1_pt1 | contig 10695 bp, 7 predicted proteins | sample 8958751 | NCBI WGS metagenome assembly JAEEGI01 (sample SAMN16246545, study PRJNA631951) | gut metagenome | biome: gut microbiome; feature: rumen; material: KS-attached | host: Bos | place: Iran: Karaj | collected 2018-10 | reverse complement strand
GAACCGCCTCGAGAACATGGAAGCCAGTGGCCTGAAAGAAGGCGACGAGGTAACCGTGAAGCTCATCGAAATCGACAAGAAGACCGGCAAGTTCCGCCTCTCGATGCGTGCCCTGCAGGAGAAACCCGAGGGTTACGAAGAGCGTCGCAACGAGCGCCGTGGCAACGGTGGCGGTGGCAACCGCAATGGCGGTGGCAACAACCGCGGACCGCGTCGCAACAACAATAACGACCGTCGTCCCGCTCGCAACAACGCTCCACGCCGCGACAACGCTCCACGCCGCGACAACCGCAACGACCAGGACTATGAGGGATAACCCATCATAACCTGCCTACATAAAAAACTCCCGAAGCTTCACAGCTATCGGGAGTTTTTTTGCTTTTTACCAAAGGCAGGGGTTCTAGTCCCTCTAGTATTTCTAGTTCTTCTAGTACTACTAGATATTCTAGAAAATCTAGATAAGAAATTATACAGTGGGCAGTGCTATGCCATCGAGCTGGCGATAGAGGTTCAGGGCATACACATCGGTCATGGCGCTGATGTGGTCGAGCACCGCCTGAATCTTCTCGAAGAGCGTGGGGGCATGCACATCATACTGCTGCGGGAACTTGTTGAGCAGCAGTTGCGAGTAGTTGCGCTCGGGGTGTAGCACGGCATCCATGAGTTTCTCGAGCAGCAAGTTGATGATGCGGTTACCAGCCAGATCCACATCCACCACATAGCCGGCACGATAAAGCTTATTGAATGCCAAATGACTGCAACGGGCATAACCCGCCATTGCGAGCGGTGACACATGGTCGATGAGCGACCCTTCGAAAGTGCCGTTCAATATCTCCTCTTCGTGCTCCACAAAGGTTGCGGCACACTCCTGCACCAGCTGACCCACCACACACGAACGCAGATACACGATTTTCTCGTTAGGATCGGCAACACCCGCCATCACCTGATGAATGTGCTGCTTGCGCTCCTCGTCAAAGAAAGCGGTGAGCACATCCACAGTCTCTTCGGTGCTGATAATCTTCAGTTTATGACCGTCCTCGATATCCATCACCTGGTAGCAGATATCGTCGGCGGCTTCCACAAGATAAACCAGCGGATGACGGCAGTAGCGACCCTCGTCAAGACGAATCAGTCCCAGTTGGGCGGCAATCTTCTCAAAGTCGGCCCGCTCGGTAGTGAAGAAACCAAATTTCCCCTTTTCGCCCGCATAGGTCGACGAATAGGGATACTTCACAATAGCGGCAAGCGTGCTATAGGTCATGGCAAAGCCGCCCGGCCGCCTGCCGTTGAACTGATGCACCAATGTGCGAAAACTGTTGGCATTGCCCTCGAAGTGTGTGAGATCGGCCCATTGCTCGGGCGTTAGCGAATCCTTGAGGCATTGCCCCTGACCCTCGCTGAAGTAGGCGCCTATCGTCTTCTCGCCCGAGTGGCCAAAGGGCGGATTGCCCAGGTCATGCGCCAGGCAGGCCGCTGCCACTATCTCGCCCATGTCGCGCAATTTCTTGTGCCAAGGCTCAGTGGCATATTTTGGATACAGCCGTTCGGCAATCTCGTTGGCAAGCGACTTGCCCACGCAACTCACCTCAAGGCTGTGGGTGAGACGGTTGTGCACAAAGATGCTGCCTGGCAGCGGAAACACCTGCGTTTTGTTCTGCAGGCGGCGGAATGGCGACGAGAACACCAGGCGGTCGTAGTCGCGCTCAAAGTCGCTGCGCACACCCGTTTTGCCATCATGCTTCTCCTCCAGTCCCAGACGCTTGTCGCATATCAGTTGGTTCCATTTCATACTCATGGATTCACGTTTTTTGTAACTACTTGCAAATTTAGTCATTATTTCGCAATTTCACAGCCTGTAGCACTCACGTTTTTATTTTCATATTATATTATAAACGGTCAAATAATATTATGAAATCTAAAAATATGGTAGTTTTTCATAAAAAAAGTATCTTTTTTTAGAATAATTTATTATATTTGTGGTTGCAATCTAGGTGCGCCCCTTGTGCACACCACTCTCTACAATCACTACAATCTTAACTACGATTTATAAACATATTAATAACCTAAAAAAATTATTGAACATGAAGAAATTTACTGTTTCATGGATGCGTGGCATCGCTACTGCACTCTGCCTCATGGCAGTGCCCGCCTTGTATGCCGCCAGCATCACAGTCGATGGCATCAACTACACCACAGCAACAGGTGCTAAAGCCACTGTGGCAAAGTACACCATCGACAAGACCGTCACACCTTACGACACTCTTTACTATGAGGGTGACATTGTAATCCCCCAAACTATCACCTACGGAGGTGTTGAATACACTGTGGTGGCTACCGCCACTAATGCCTTTCAGAATTGTCGAAATCTAACCTCAGTCGTGCTGCCCAGCACCTGCGTCACCATTGGCCGTGGTTGTTTTTCTGGCTGTACGGCACTCACTGCGAGCCCCATTCCTGAAACTGTCACCTCAGTTGGTACTGGTGTCTTCAATGGCTGTACGGCTCTTGAAGAGATCACGATTCCTGCTGGATGGAATAAACTGGCAGCTGAGGAGTTTGCCGGCTGTTCTTTGAAGAAAATCACCGTCGCCGAAGGTCCTACATCTTGTATCATAACAGTCGATGCATTTGGCAAGAACACCGAAGCATCTCCGCTCAACACGCCCAAGAGTTGTGAAGAGCTCGTTATTCATCGTGACATCTATCTCGATCCTGCGACTTATGTCAACAACAAGATGCCCTTCCACAACTTCACTGCTTTGCAGAAGATAACCGTTGGCGGCAACACTACCGCCCTCAACAACACTTCGATGTTTATGGGTTGTACTGCCCTCACTCAGGTGATTTTTGAGGATGGCAACCTGGTGACCACTATCGGTCCTAATGCATTCCAAAGCTGTACCTCATTGCCCAGCTTCACCTTCCCTGCTGGCGTTACTGTTGTGGAGAGTGGCGTGTTCAACGGCTGCCGCAACCTGACTTCGGTAACCCTCAACCCTGCCACCACCAGCATTGGCATCTCGGCATTCTACAACACTGGACTCACCAGCATCAACCTGCCCTCGACAATCACCTCGATTGGCACCACCGCCTTCACCAACAGCAAACTGGCCGGAACCCTCACATTACCTGAAGGGCTCACCAGCATAGGCGGTCAGGCTTTTGCCAACACGCTCATCTCGGGTGTTGTGATTCCTGCATCAGTCACCTCGATTGGTGCTGCCGCCTTTGGTCCCACGCCCAACCTGGCCACCATTAACCTGGCTGGTGGTAACACCGCTTTCAAACTCACTAACGGTGTGCTCACCAATATCGCTGGTACCCGACTGCTCACCACTGCTCATGAAAGCAATATCGGCACTGCCCTCAGCGATGCCACCATCGAGACCATCGACAACTATGGTCTGTCGTATGCGCCCTTCAAGACAGTGAATCTGCCTGCACTCACCAAGATTGGCGACTATGGCCTCGCTTACAGCGACATTGAGTCGTTCACCATCGAGAGCAATGTGGAACTCGGTCTGAACCTGTTTGCTGGTTCGGCACTTCAGACTCTCGTGATTGCCGACGGTCGCAACGAGATTCCTCAAGGACTTGCCGCCAACTGCGAGCATCTGGCCAACCTCACACTCTCTAACACCACCGTGAGCATGATGAGAGACTGCTTCGCCAACTGCCCTGCCCTCGAGAACATGGAACTCCCCAACACCGTGAACTATATGGAGCCAGGTTGTGTGCCTAGCACCATCCAGAACATTCGCATGCTCAACCCCAGAGTGCCTGCCATGGCTAGCGGCGTGTTTACTGCCGACCAGAGCAATGTGCTTTGCAAGGTTGCAACCTCTTCGGTCAACGACTTTAAGGCCGACACACAGTGGGGTTACCTCAACATTGTGGGCGATGCCACCATCCCCTCGACAGGTGCCGCACTTGGCTGTCCTACCGGTCTCTATTTCACCACCACCAATGGCAAGCTCATGTATCGTGACGAGGATGGCAACATCATCGACACCGAGTTCAACGCCGGTGCTCACGCCTTCACCCTCGCCAACTACAAGAACCGCATCTATGTGGCCGACGCCGGTGAAAGATTCACTTATCAGGATCCCAACCAGCCCCTGGGCGACGGTCAGCTCTTCTACGTGAACAAGACCAACGACATCTTCTACCGAGTGACCGTGCTCAACAACGTGGGCTATGCACCCAGCGAAGACCCCTTCACCATGTACATCGACTCTACCGAGAACAAGATTTACATCAGCGACCGCAACGTGGGTATCCATGAAATGGATGCCGATGCTACCGGCCTCTACGGCCAGCAGCCATTCTTCATGCAGAACCAATGGCTTCCCTACTACAACGACTACATCTCTTGGGGCTCCATTACCGGCGGCTTCACCCGCGACAGCAAGGGTGTTTACTGGATGTCGAAGAAGTTTAACGGACTTGGCATTATCCGCTTCAAGAAATCTGATATCTATAGCGACGGTGCGATTGCAGGCAAACCTTACAACTACAGCAAGCTCTTTGCCGATGCCATCGTCAAGACCTTCTTCCTCGATGAGAAAAATGGTTATCTCTGGATGCACGTGCAGACCGATCCTTACGGATGCGTTCCTGGCATTTACCGCATTCCTCTGAGCACCATTGCTGCTGAAGATGCTGCTAATACCGATAACCTCCAGACAGGATGGAATAGCAACATCAAGATTGCCGACTGTCAGCTTATCGATGACAGCCCCATCCGCTCCATTGGTAATGAACCCAGTGGTGAAATCGACTGCATCGCTCAGATCTATGGCGACGGCGAGAACATCTACTGGGGCTACATTGCTCCCGTCGACGATGCACATGCTATTGCCGGCAGCACACCGCTCGACGAAACCAACCCCCTGCACCACAGCGGTATCAAGACCTGTAAGGCCGCCGATGCACAACCCGTCGTGACCTTTGCAATCGAGAACGTTGAGGCTTATGGTATCACCGGTGCCACCTTCATCCCCGAAGAAGTCATGATGCTTGGCGACGTGAACAACGACGGCAAGGTGAACGTGAGCGACGTGACCTTCCTCATCAACATGATTCTCGGCAAAGTGCCCGTGGACATGGTAAGAGGCGATGTGAACAAAGACACCAAGTTGAACGTGAGCGACGTGACCTACCTCATCAACATAATTCTCGGCATCATTCACTAATCTACACCTAATCACATAACTGAAGGGTGCACTAGCTAGTGCACCCTTCGTTTTCCCCCAAAAAAAGAGACTCACCCATTTAACGGGCGAGTCTCTTCTGTCTCTCACAAGGTTAGGCTCATTACAGCTTGTTGAACTCTTCTTCAACGCGAGCGGCAATGGCTGCCATCTCCTCGGCAGGGAACGACTTCTTGTTCCTGAAGTCCATGTCCTTCTCCTGATTGATGGGCACCAGGTGAATGTGTGCATGAGGCACTTCAAGACCTATCACAGCCACACCAATGCGCTCGCAAGGTACAGCGGCCTTCAGGGCTTTAGCCACCTTCTTGGCAAATGCCCACAGTCCCTGATAGTCTTCATCTTCTACATCAAAAATGTAGTTTACCTCCTTCTTGGGTATCACCAGCGTGTGACCCTTGGCCAGCGGGTTGATGTCGAGAAACGCATAGTAGTTCTCGCTCTCGGCACAACGATAGCTCGGTATTTCACCAGCGGCTATCTTCGAAAAAATCGTTGCCATAGTTCCTTTATTGTGTTACGGTTACTGTTAAATCTCGATTTTCAAGATTTCAAACTTCATCACGCCTGCAGGAGCAGTCACCTCAACCACATCGCCCACTTTGTGGCCCAGCAGGCCCTTGGCTATGGGAGTTGCTATCGAGATCTTGTTCTCGCGCAGGTTTGCCTCGGTCTCGGTCACAATGGTATAGGTCATCGTGGCCTTGTTCTTCACATTCTTGATGGTCACGCGATTGAGCAGCTGCACCTCGTCGGTCTGCAAGTTGCTTTCGTCAATGATGCGGGCATTTGCCACAAGATTCTTCAGTTCTGCAATCTTTGCTTCGAGCATTCCCTGACGCTCCTTGGCAGCGTCATACTCGGCATTCTCCGACAAGTCGCCTTTCTCGCGAGCCTCTACAATAGCACGAACCACCTCGGGACGTTCCTCGTTCTCGAGTCGTGCCAATTCTTTCATTTTCTTGTCATAACCTTCCTTGGTCATGTAAGTTATTGCCATGGTAAATTCCTTTTTTCGTTAGCAAAAAATTTGAAGAATCTCACATTGAACTGAGATTCCCCACAGATTATATATTTCTTATTTTCACAACAAAGTTAGCGACATTTTTTCGCTCACCAAAATATTTGCCTGATAAAAATGCTTATTTTTCAATTTATTAACGGTTGCATCAACGCTCACCGACGTTTCCACATGTGTCGCACTGCCAATACCGCCACACACGCTATCACCAGCGTGAGCACAGCGGCTGCAATCCACCATCCCTGCTCCATGAGCACAACCATGGCAGCCGACGTTGTCAGCGTGCCCACGAGGCTCAACAGGCAACCACGTGTGAGCGTCAACCCGAAGTGCTTGCAATAGACAACGCTCACAATCACTGTATAGACGCCATACCACAGCACATACGACACACCCAGGCCCGTCAACCCCCACTGCATGTAGCACACGATGTTCAGGGCCAGACCAGTAATGGCGCTCAACGTCTCGGTGAGCAGATACACCTTGCCTGCACCCTTGGCAAGTATCACAAAGGCGATGCACCACGACACCGTGCGCAGCACTGTGCCTGCCATGCCCAGCGAGATGAAGGTGACTATCACACGGAAGTCCTCGGTATAAAGCAGGTCCACCACCTGTGTGCGCAGCAAGATAAAGATGGCCACGATGGGCATCATCACCATCATCGAGATGTTAATTTCTTGCGATACGAATGCCCTGAGCCGCATCTTGCTGTGTGCCACGCGAGCCAGGCGCGGATAGTATTCCATGCCCAATGCGGCAAGCACAAGCCCCACATACTTGTTTACCAGCGTATATCCGGCCTGATACAGACCCACCTCACCCGTGCCTGCGTGCAGGTTAAGCCAGGCGTTAAACACATAGGCGGCAAGCATCGTCACAAAGTTACCTATAGTCATATACACCCCCAGCTTCACGAAGTCTTTACCCACCGCTGCCGTCTCCTTATTTGAGATGCGTGCCGGTGGATACTCCTTGTTCTTAAGCACCAGGGCAAAGAAAGCGGCACTGGCGGCATATGCCACAATCGACGGCACCACGCTATCGAGCCTGAAGAAGTAGAACAGAGGTATGGAGATGGCAAGGCCGCTCAGCGTGCCAAACATCGTGACACGAGCCAGCCTACGCAATTTGGCCAGACCTTGAAACACGGCATATTCGCCATTAGTCACCGCCATGAGCAGCACAGCGGCACTCAGGGCCACAAAGCCCCAGATGTGAGCACTGTCGCCAAAGGTAACCTCACTGAGCAGTGGGGCAAATGCCATGGTCAGCAAGGCGCCAGCCAATCCCAGCCATAGCGACCAACGCCGCACCACGGTGATGATGCGGGCTATGAGTTTGTCGTCGTTTAGCTGCACGGCCTGCGACACATCACGCACGCTGCTCTGCCTGATACTCAGGTTCGTGCCTGTATTGATCATCTCCAGTGCCTGATTGAACAGGCCAAAAAGGCCCATACCCACATCACCCATCCACAAGGCCACCAGCTTGGTGCGCACGATAGAGCATATCACACCAACAGCCTGCACGCCGCCAAAGAGTCCCATGGCCTTCATGATGCGTTGCGAGATATTGCTGCTGTCGGTTGCCATTGTTACAGTTTGATGAAAATTATTACAGTTTCAGATGATACACGTTATAGGCCACGCCACGGCCCCCCAGACGCGACTTTTGCTGCAGCAGGCCCTCGTTCAGCCAAGTTCCATGCTTCTCGGTCGATACCCCGAAGTCGAAGTAGCGCACCCCGGCCTCACTAGCCTCCTCAATCAGTCGATTAAAAAGCAGGGCAAGCGCCTTCATATCGCGACCCTGGGCCGACGATGCTATATATTGGCAATGCCACACCATCGGCATCTTGAACATCACCACGCCGGCAAGCAGTTCACCTTGCAGCGTGGCAGTGTGCAATGCGATACATTCAGGAAAACGGCTGTGTAACAGCAGTATTTCATCAAGCTTATGCACTGGATTTGTGTCGTGACGCTCCTGCAGCACCTGCTCCAGCAAGTGCCAGTAGCCCGAATAATCTTCACTTTGGTTAATCTCTATGCCAGCTCGCAAGGCACTGTTCACACCGCTCTTGTTGCCGCGGTCAAAGGGCAACAGGTTCTGCAGGTCGATGGCACTGGAAATGCTGCACTCTGCCAGATTGGCTCCGCAACGGTGAAGCGCATACAGGTCCTCATCGGCGGGATAGGCATGATAGATGTAGGGCACCGGCTTGTAAACCAGCTGATTGAAACCATTTCCCCGCAGCCACTCGCAAGCGGCATCCATCACTCGCAGCATCACAGTGGCATCGAAGTGCTTGCGCTGCGTGAGCCAGCCACCATAGGTGAGCCCCTGATGCGAGTAGAGCACACCAGCTGCCTCATTGGCGGGCAACAAGGCCACCAGTCTGCCCTCGTCACGGGCCATCAGCGAGCAATCGGTGAAACGGTCGCTATGGTAGTCCATAAAACGGCGGTCGTGCAGAAAGGTGCTGTTGTGACTCAATGCCACAAACTCGTTCCACACGCTCTCTTGGTCAGGACTATATCGGGATATCTCAATCATGATCTCTTGTTGTTTGGCAGGTTATCTAATGATCAGTTTCCACCAAGCAGGTTCAGCAGGCTACTGCCACGCATGCGCTCGTAGTTCTTGGGAAGGGAGGTATCGATTTTCACCTCTTCGTTCCATTTCATGCTCTTGTATTCAAGGCCCAGTTTCACTTTCGAGCCGCTTATCACGGTAGCCACGTTCAAGTCATGAGGCACATTGCCTGCAACGGTCTTTTTCACATTGCTATAGGTCACCGAGTAGCTCTCGTTCTTCCCGCCATCTTTGGGTTTCACCGTAGCTGCCAGGATTTTCAGTGCCTTGTCAAACACAAATTCATAGTCAAAATCCTTCTCGCCTTCCACGGGTTGCAACACCATTTTATCGCCACGCTCCTTCAGACTGAAGGCGGTGGTCAAACTGCTATTGTAGGTACCCGTGCCAAGCAGGAAGGCGCGCCCCAGAAAGATGTCCTGTACTGTGCTCACATTGGCGGGGATGCCGCTGGTAATGAGTTTCACATTCTCGCACAGGTAGCGCTTGTGTATCTTGTCGACCACGATAAGCGTGTCGCCGGTAATCACCAGTTTTGCCACTTCCATGATGCCCATGGGCCGCACCGAGATGAAAATGCTGCGGTTGCGCTCCATCTTCATCACCATCGACGACGACAGGCTTTTGGCTCCACCTATCGAGATCGAACCGCTGGCTTCCAACGACTTCCACGACCCAAATGTGTTACCAATGAGCGATTTGTAAGGCTCAAGCGGGTCCTGCTCTTCGGGTTGAGTAGAGGTAATTCCCTGTGTGGTAGTTGTCGTGGTTGTCACGACTGGCTTTTTTGAACCGCATGCAGCGAGCATGAGGCAGGTGAGCAATATGATGGGGGTTCGTTTCATGCTTTTTTCAATATTGGTTTATTTTTCATAATAGGTCTGGTCGTTGAATTTGCGCATCAGCAGTTCGTTATCGCCGTCGAGTTCCAGGGCCTTCTGCCACTGCTCCACAGCTTTCTCGGTCTGTCCGTCGAGGAACAGGATATCGCCATAATGTTCAAGCACCTCGGCACTGGGCCCATCGGTCTTGTTCACTGCCGACTCGATATAGAACAACGCCATCTTATAGTCCTTCTTCTTGAAGAATACCCAGGCATAAGTGTCGAGGAATGTGGCACTGTTTGGTGCCGACTTCACGGCTATGGCACTCATACGTTCAGCCTTATTCAGGTCACGGTTGTTCTGTGCAAGGTAGTAGGCATAGTTGTTCAAGATGCTGGTGTTGCCAGGGTAGATCTTGAGTGCCCGCTCATAGCTCTCCACAGCATGCACGCTGTCGCCCATCGACGAGTACACATCACCTTTGCCACCCACAAAGTCGCTGTACAGCTCCACATCGGTGCTGTCTACAATCGACAGGGCACGGTCGTAGGTTGCAAGGGCACGGTCATACTCTTTCATCTGATAATAGGCGGGGGCTATGTATCGATATAGGTCAAGGCTGTCGGGATTCAGTTCAAGCGCTTTCTCGGCGGCCTCGATTGCTTTGGGATAGTTCTCGTCCATGATGTTGATGAGCATGAGCCGGTGCCAGGAGTCGGCATCGGTTGCATCGATGTCAAGGGCATAGCCCAGCTGTTCGGCGGCACCCTTGTAGTCTTTCTTCGCCACAAGATACTCACTGTAGAGGGTCCTGATCTGTGACTCGTGCGGGTGTTGGTCGAGCATCACCTGAAACAGGTTCTGGACGCGCTCGGTCGAGTCTCTGGCCATTAGCTGATTGCGTATGTAGCCCATAAGCACATGCATCTTGCTCTCCAGCTCCAGGTCCTTGCTGATCAGGGCCTGATAAATCTGCTGGTCATAGTTGGCCGAGTCACCAATCTCGTTGTAGTACTGGGCTTTTGCCAGATAAGTGTTA
>JAEEGI010028216.1_pt1 | contig 10696 bp, 3 predicted proteins | sample 8958751 | NCBI WGS metagenome assembly JAEEGI01 (sample SAMN16246545, study PRJNA631951) | gut metagenome | biome: gut microbiome; feature: rumen; material: KS-attached | host: Bos | place: Iran: Karaj | collected 2018-10 | reverse complement strand
GAGGAATAATTGGATCATTTTTTATTTCTTCAGTATTATTATTTAATGATGTGCATTTATTATTATTTTTATTAATTATTTCAACATTTGAGTATTCTCTTTCTAAAGAAGTAACTTGCATTTCTAAATAAATATTTTTACATAAATTTTCAGGAGTGAAATTATTTAAAACATCAAAAGAATTTAAATTATCTCCAAAATTTGAAATATCATTTATTGAATAATATAAATAATATTTTCCACTATCAGCAATAAAATCTAATATAGAAATACTATCACTCCCATCAGTTCCTTTAATATTTTTATTAATTGCTAAAATTTTTTCATCTTTATCAAGAAGGAAAATACCTACTAAATAATTTTCTCTATTTTGTTCAATATAAATTTTAATATGAGATAATTTAAATAAAGTAAATGAAGTAACATGATTTTTGGCTTTAATATTTTTAATAGAATATTTCCCACTTATATGTAAATTACCATCTAATTGTAAATAACCTAAGTTATCCAAATCAGAAGGAATAAATTGGAAAGAACAATCATTATCAATTCTTCCTAATTTTTCGAATTTAACAAAACTGCCTTTATAAAATTTTTTATAATTCCCTTCATTTAAATCATCACAATTAGGATAAATTTTTTTATTATTAAAACACTTATCACATTTATTTCCTATAAAATTAGCTTTACATTGGCATTTAATATTATTATTACCATTAAAATTGTCTTTCACACAATTTCCATTCCCATTACAAAAATTTTTATTACAATTATTTAAAGAAATACACTTACCATTATTCATAAAATATCCATCAATACATTCCATACATTTTTCTCCTGTATAAGGAGATTTACAAATACATTTATTATTTTCAAAATCACATGAATATTCTGTGTTCATATTTGGATTACATTCACAAGTTTTTGTACAATATTTATGTTTAATTGGATAATCTGATATTATTGTTTGATTTTCTAACTCTAATGATTTAAGTCTTTGTAAATTAAACTTTAATTCGTAACATTCATTAAAATCTAAAGAATATTCTTTAAATATTATTTGGAATTTATTTTTTAATAAAAGTATTTTAGAAGGATATATCTTCTTTTGATTTATTGTGTTTTCTAAATAAAATGTTTGATTTATTGGAAAGTTATTATCAGGTAAATGTTTTAATGTTGTACTTAATGGGTAATTAAATGATATATAAATTTGCATTTTTTTATTTATTTTTTGGGAAGATAAGTTAGGTGGATCTATACTTATTATTTTATTTACACTGTCATAAAAAAATATTTTGTCAACTTCAGAAATTGACTCTATTGGAATTGACTGTAAATTTAAATTAAAGTTAAAACATAATTTGTTTGTGTTTTGAATATTTTTATTTGAATATAATAATTGAATTAATTGATTTGGAATTATATTTTGCTTTATCTTAAGTATATAATTACCTTCTGTTAATAAAGTGGATAAACCTGAAAATAAATTTATATCATTTTCATTATTTGATATTTCACTTAATAACCAATTTCCAGTTGCTATTGGATAATTTAAATTTATATCTATTATTTCAAAAGAAATATCATTTGATATAAAAGAATAACTTGATATTGCACTTAAGGTAATTGGTTTAGTTACTTTAACTATAATATTATATTCAAATGGTTCATTTATTTTTCCTTGAGATAAAAATCCTTTATTACTATTATTATTATCATCTCCTTTGCTTTTGAAAAAAATTTTATTTTGAATATTACTCTGTTTTAATATATCATTTCCATTAATATATAATTTTTTATCATTAAATTTATTCAATATTTCAGTATCATTACCATTTAAATTAAATTCACTATTAATTGAATCTCCAATAGAAATAAAATTATTAGAAATTACATTATTATTATCACATTTTAAATCTTCAAAAATTACAATTAAAGGTTCAATTTCTATTTTTAACTGAAATCTATTACAACTATATTTTAAATTTAAATGTTCAATTTTGATAATATAAGGTACTTCTCTTGGATTTAATTTCATAATAAAACTTTCAATACCTTCTTTTCCTTCAGTTTGTATAATGGGAGTATTATCATTTTTATTATATAATAAACTTACTTTCCCTCTATTCATTTCTTTAGAAATAAACATAACTCTAATAATACTTTCTTCACTAATAATAAATTCACTTTTTTCATTATCACCATTTACTTTATAAATTTCATTTAAATTTAATGATGAATCACTTTTTTGAAATTCAAATAATTTATCTGGTAAAGTTGGAGCTCTAATAATATTATAACAATTCGTATTCCAACCGAATTTAATTATTTCATCATCATCACTTTTAAAAGTGTAATCATTACAAAAAGGGTAATATTTATTTTTATCAATACATTTATTACAAAAACTTACTGAAGGAAAACCTTTTTGATTCTCAAAACCTTCATTACAAATACATGGATTAATTAAATTTATATCATAAGGATTAAAAGTTGAAAAGGGTATTTTACAATAACCTTGTTCATTACAAGTTTCTTTATCTATACAAATTAAATTAGTTAAATTTTTATCTACACAATTTCCATCTTCAGTTTTTGAAAAACCATCTTCACATTCATAACAATTATTTCCTGTATATGGAAATTTACATCTACATTTATTATTTAATGAACATATATAATTACTTTTTGGATTACATTGACATCTCATTGTACAATAAATATGATTTTCTTTTGATATTGTTAAATCATCAATATGATTAGAAGTTGAATATAAAAATACATTCGAATAAAATAATTTATAACATTTTTTTATTTGGAATATATTTTCATTTATTTCAAAAGTATATGTTAATGAATCTGTGTTGAAATCACCTATATAATTAGGAAATATTTTTTCTCCTAAAATTGAATCATTTATTTCATCATATTCTTTTAAATATATCATTTCTTTCATTGAAAATAATTGTGAAGAAGAAACAATAAAATCATTTGATAATTGTAAATTTATATCTAATTTACTTCCAATTCTTATATTATTTAAATTTGAAGGAAAAACACTTATTATATTTGCTGATTCTTTATAATCAATTTCTAATTGTTTTATTTCATTATTATAATCATAATCTGTTAAATTTTCAGTTATTGTTGCTGAAATATCTAAATTAAATGAATGACATATTTCACTTAATTCTGTGTCTGAATATATTTTAGATAAAAAGTAAGTGAAAATTTTATGATATGTTAATTTAATTGTATATTTTCCTTCATATAAATCTATTGTTATTCTCTTATTTATTCTTATTCCATTTTTATGATTATTATCAACTGATTCAGTTCCTAATAAATATAATAAATTATCATCTTTTAGTGATATATCCATATAGTTATCTGAATGAACATAATTAAGAATTATGTCTAAATTTGCACTTTTATCAATATAAATTATAATTTCTTTTTCTAAATTATTTGTATAAGGATTTAATGTAAACCCTTTTAATTCACTACAATAAGATGAAAATTGATAAGTTTTAGTTTTTGATATATCTAATATATAAGGAATACTTTCTTTGCCTGTTAAATCTTCATTAATATTATTACAATTAGTATATAAATCCTTATATAATTTCTTAGGAATAATACTAAATAAAATTTCAAAACTTTCACATTTGGTTAAAGTTTTGTCAAATATAATATCTAAATCATAAAGTAGAAATTTTTCGTTTGAAGAAGATAAAATATCTTTATTACTAACACTTTCAATAACTAAACCATTAAATTCAGAACTTCCATATCTATAAAAAGTATCAGAATGACGATAAATTTCAATAAATATATTATTACTATTTATTTTATAAATAGGATTAACTTGAATGAAAATTATAGATTCTTGTAAAATCATAAATTCAGTTCTTAAAGAATTAGTAATTTTAGGAATTAAAAATTTACCATAAAAGTAAAATTCTCCAGTGATTTGATCAGGTAAATTTCCATATTTTTTAATTAAATCTCCATTATTATTTTCTTTAGTTAAAAATAAATATGATGGTAAACTATCCGTAATTTCACATTGAATTTTTTTACTCTCTTGAGATTCAGTTAATATATTATAATAATTATAAGATAATGTTCCAATTGTACATAATGAAATTGAATTATATACTCTTGAAATTAAATCAATTTCATATGGAGTGTTTTTTTCTATATCTAAATTTAACCAAATGAAATTTGCATTTTTTAATAATTTAACAGGTGTTAATCTTCTTTCATTTTTCAAAATTTTATATACATTGAATGTATATAAAGGATCAATATATGAATTAAAAATAAATTCTAATTCAAATCTTGTTTTACCTAATTCATTAGGTAATAATTGAATTGTTTTAATTAATTTATTTTTTTTTGGATCTTGAATATTTTGAAATATAATTCTTTGATACTCCTCACTTTGATCTTTTGAAATTTCATCAATTAATTCTAAACCTCTATTTTCACAAAAACCCATATTACTTAATTTATCAAAATCATATATTTCATTAATTGGAATTAATGAAAGTAATAAATCAAAATAAAAGCATAAATGATCATATTCTTCTTCTCTTTTATAAAATAATTTATATTGATTTAAAATAAATTCAATTTCAAAATTATATTTTCCAGGCTCTAAAACATAATCAATATAATTTTTTTTCTCTCCTTTTTTAATAACTAATATTTTCATTTGATTATTTTCTTCTCTAAAAAGTTTAATTGAATTATGAGCATGAATACCATCTTCATCAGGAATATATAATTTAAAAAGAGATTTTTCTTTAATATTAAAACTTCTCATTAATTTTTCAGATTTAATTTTAAATCTTTGCATATTATTTATTGTATAAGAAGTATCTCTTTCAATCCAACCTGGAATATTTAAATTTTTTGGTACTTCTATATAAGGACAATTTTCATTTTTTCCAAAAGCTCCTTTTGTTAATGTATTATATGATTTATTTTCTATTATTAATTTTGCTGTAAATGACACACATAAATTAAAATTTAATAAATCTAAAATATTTTTATTTATCATTGATTTATTTATTCCAAAAATCACTTTATATTTGCCAGATGATAAAAGTAATCCTCTTATAGATAAAATATTTTCATCTTCCATATCTTGATTTGAAATTAATTCATTTATTAAATTTTCCGTTTTATTCTCATTACTATTATCATTTGGAGTGAATTTATAAAATGATTGTTCTAATAAATAAATTTTGGCAAATAAATTTAATGGTAAACCATATGGTGTTTCTATTAATAAAGTAATTCTAGATAATTCACTTTTAATTTCAAAATCATATGTAAAAAACATATTTGGAGCATTATTTAAATTAAATTTAAATTGAAAAAGAGAATGTTGTGATGTTAAAGAAGAAATTGCATCATATTTATTTAAAAATGTTTCACCTTTTTGATTCACTTTATCACCATATATTTCTTTATAAAACATACTAAAAATACTTTGAGATTTATATTCAGTTAAAGAGTTATCTTGATCAATTAAACGAGTATAAATAACATTTTTAATATCTGGTTTTAAATTAATACATTCTTCATTAAAAATATTTTTGGTATTTACAATTGAAAATTCTAAAGTAAATAATCTACATTTATCAAAAAAAGTTCCAAAATTTTTATATTTATTACTAAATATAATATTATAATTTGTTTCATTTTGAAGTAAATAATATAAATAAAAAGTTGTTGATTTTTCTCCTTCTTCAGAAATTTCTTTTTTACCTTTAATTAAAGTTATATTATTAGTTTCAAGCCAAAATTCCATTGAATCAACATCATAATTATCTTCAAATTGAACTCTAACTTTAAGTAAATATTTACTATTTTCAGGAATATTTAAATGGAAATTATTTTCATCAATTGGAATTAAAAGATGATGATTAAAATAATAATATTTATCTTGATCATTTTTCATTGTTATATTATAAGGTACATGATGATATTTCATAAAATTGCATTCCCATTTTTTTTTATTTTTTGAATCTAATAAAATAGAAACAATTCTAATTTTAAATTGTACACATTTTGGTATTTTATCTATATTCAATAATGAATCTAATTGTAAATTTGACTCACTATTACTTGATGTATATTGAGATAAACCATGTACTAAAATTAATTGATATTTTCCTTCTGTCAATCTCATATTTATTCTTGATTTATGTAATAAAAATTTACGTAAATATTCATTTGATAAATTAAAATCTATATTTTCTTTTAATGGAATTATAATTGGAATAATAATTCCAGTAATAAATTCAGAAATGCATTCAATATAAAAATTAATATCCTCTTTAATTATTATTGTTCCTGAGTAAATAATTGAAAAATCTTGTAATGATTCTTTAAGAAAACTATTATCCAAATTATTATAACTTAATATATCTTTACTGATAATTTCATATCTAAAAAAATAATAATTACTTTCATCAGAATGTTCATCAGAAAATCTCTTTATAAATTCATCAACAGTTTGATTAATAGAATTACTATAATAATCTTTACAAGATTGTTCAGTATAATAAGAAAAAGGTGCAATTTTTTTAATATATTTTTCACTTCCTAAAACCATTTTTAAATAATAAAGTTCACAAAATTTTCTTTCATTTTGCGTAAAAAAAGAAGAAGAATAATCAAATTCAACTGAATATTTTTTTCCCTTTGATAATGATGCAACTATTGAACTTTGACCTCCCCAATAAGAATTTTTAGTATATAATATTTTATCATTTATATCTTCACTTTGAATTTCATATACTTTAATATCAATATTATTTCCATCTTGATAATATGTATTTAATCTTAAAATATAATCATCATCTTCTGGAATTGATAAATAAAATTCATCTTTTAATATTTTTAAATTAAATATTATATCACCTTTATATTCAAAATATTCTTTATTTCTTTCAAATAATATTTGAAAGTTTGGTGGAAGTCTTTTTCCATTGCAATTATATCTATTTTGTGTTTTTTTCATATATTTTATTTTAATTCCTAAAGAAATAGGCAAATAAGATAATTTTATGTCTTGAGAAAATAATCCATTTGAAATATCAATAAATAATATTTCATAATCTCCTGGAGTCAACAAAGTTTCTAATAAAATTAAATTTTTGGAATTTCTGTTTGACATTATACATTTTCCAATCGATAAACATTTTAAATTTAATAAATTTTCTTTTTCTGATTTTTTTATTATTAAAATTCTAATTGAACCTCCAATAATAAATTCAGAATACATTTGAAATTTAAGAAAATATTTTGTTAATATTGTTATTTCTGTATTATTTGAATCATTATTATTATATAAATCTTCAAACTCTGGAATTGTCAAATCAAAAGTATTATATACATAAATTTTATATAAACCTAAATAATGGCCATCAGGTATTAAAACATTTAATTTATAAGAAGAAATATCTTTTTTAGATTTTTGAACTAATAAATCTTTTCCTTTTTTTTTAACTTCTGCATTTTTAATATCTTTAAAAATTTGAAAAAAATCTTCTCCAAATTCATATAAACCATTAATTTGTTGATTAATATTATTTATTCTATTATTAAAATGTTCATATTCTTCAAAAGCTAATTCTAATAACATATAAGGTTCATTACAAAAAGAATCACTTGACATACTTTGAGACATTTCAATTGACATTGTATCTTGTTCATTAATAATATTTGTAAATTTAATGGTAATTAATCCTTCAAATAATTTATTTTTTTCATATATATTAAATTCAATTGGAATTCCACTTTTTGCTTCTATTGCACTATAATTTTCAATTTCTACTTTCATTCTAGCATGAAATGGAGTTACTTGTAATTTAAATATTGAAGGTTTTAAAATATTTATTTTTAATTTTATTGAATCTGAATTTGTATTTATTTCTGATAAAAAGAAATTATTGTAAATATGTACTCTTGGTAATTTTTCATAGTTAGGGAGAAGGTTTTCAAAATTTTTAGGTAATACCGCTACTTTGTCACATGTTAAAGATAATGAATTTTTTATCAATAAAAATGAAAGAAATAGAAACAGGATTCTTAACCTTTTTCTACATTTAAAAGACATTATTTTTTTAAATAAATTTATTACATTAATTTTTTAATAAATTCTTAACAATTCGTATATGATTTGATAAATAAGAAATTAAAAAATTTTTTATAGTATTAATAATATTTTTTTACAATATTTATAAAATTAAGAATAATTAATCTTTCATATTAAATTATTTTTTGATAAAAACCCCATTGTATTTATAGGTTTCAATATATTATATATATTTAATTTAATGCTCAAACAAAAAAATATCAATTTATTAAATTTAAAAATTAAATTATAATATTTCAAAATTTAAATTTTAATGAAAAAAGAAAAATGAAATTTTAAAAAATTAAAGCAAAAACAGCCAAAATAAATTTAGAAACATTGACAAATTTCTCTCCACTATCTCCACTTCCACCAGAAGAACTAGAAGAACAAGATCCAGCTGTCCAAGTGCAGGTTCCACCTGCAGAAGTGAAAGTAGTTCCAGTACAATCACCAGAATTTGTAGTATGACTGGTGCAAGTATCATCCCCTTCACATTTGGCACTGACAGGAGCAGTATAAGTGCAACCAACAGCAGGGCATTGAGTTGCATCTATAAATTCATTACAAGTTTTTGTATGGCTTCCTTCACAAACATTATTAGTTGAATCATATGTACATCCAGTAACATAACCACATTTTGTTGAGTCATCTAATTGTGCACATGATTTAACTGTCCCGGTACATGTTGCTGCTACTGCATCTGTGAATGAACATGGTGTTGTTGCACCTGGGTATTCTGTTTGTTTACAGGTTGCTTCCACTTTCACCGCAGAGCATGTTTCTCCTGTATCTCCTGAACATTTTGCTGCAGTCCATTTACATTTTGAATCTGATGTACAATCTGATTCACTTTTTGAGGTACAATCATCTGCACATAATATTAAAGAGATTAAAGAAATTGTTAATAGTAATTTTTTCATTTTTTATCATTTTTTACTTGCATTATTATTATTTTTTTTGAATATTTTTTGGAAAAATGTTTCATTATGTTAAAATATTATAGAAACGATCATTAAAAATCCTCACAATAAAATATTTTTGATTGAACATTGATTCTCTCTGATAACGTTTGAAACGGATTATAATAAAATATGAGTAATTTAATTTTGAAAAAAAATATAAAAACAAATATTTTTAAAAAAAAGGAAAGGTTTTGTAACAATATTTATATATCTAATTTATGTGAAATAAATGTTTGATTGAATTGAACCATTTATATATGTTATGTTTATTATTTGAAATTAAGATTTATCATATGATAAAATATATATTCTTAAATCTTTCATTAAATTTGAAAACAATATATTACAAAGAAATTAGAAATCTCTTATTTAAAAGAAACATTTATTTTTGAAATTATTGAACATTTCCGATCTTTCATCATTAGTAATATATTTTGTATCTTTTCTTCTTTATCAATCATAGAAGTAGTAATAATAATTTCCTTAATGGTATCAACATTTTCACTTTCCCTAAAATTAGTTTCCTCAAAATCTTCTAAATATTTATCAAAAGAAATCAAAGATGCATCATATATATACAATTAACATTTAAAAATCATTTAAATCCATTTTTCCGAATTAATTGCTTTCTTAATATAATTCATATGATTTCTTTTGAAATATAATTTTTTATCTTTTATAATTTTAATAAAATTTTTATTGACTTGAATCAAATATCTTAAAGATTGAAACATAAATTCTTCAATATATTTTTAAATAACATTTCTAACATCTTTTATTGTGACAAAAACCATTTTTTTAATTTTTTATCGATTTGAGAATTAAAGAAAGCTAATTTATAGATGATTAACAATAAAATATTTTAATCTCACATAAGATTTTTTTCCTATTTACATAAATGTTTAGATATTTCAAGTAAAATACATTGAAAGTTTTTAAATGATATGTCTTTCTTTTCTTTTTTATTTATTACTTTATCTCCTTTTGATTAAATTAATTAATATAATGTAAATTATAAATATTCATTTTATTATTTTGAAATATTCTCCATATAAATAATATTTTTACAATAATCTTAATATTTTGTTGTATTTGAAATGAATTATAAATTTTTTTTCTATATTTTTCATTTATTATTTTTTATAATATTTTCCAAATAAATCTTTTAATCCATTAATATAAGGGATAAATTCATATGTTGAATTATATTCTTTTTATTCATTTCTTCAAATTTATTTCTTTTTAAATTTCATTCTTTAAAATATTCTTTTAAATGAATTATATCAATCCTTATATGAAACTAATTATCCGAATTATCTTAAACATGAGATTTCTTTTAATCTGCTTTTTTTATTTACATTTCATTTATTCTTCTTTTGAGAGTGGGATTTTTTTTATTTTTATAAATTCTCCTTTATTAATTTCATTAATTATTCATCCTTTTATTTTTCCAAAATAAAAATATTTTTATCACTAAAAAATTAAATAAATAATTGTATATAATAATATTATATTTAAACAAGAATAATATACTGTATTGGGGATTGGGGATTGGGGATTGGGGATTGGGGAT
>JAEEGI010028212.1_pt1 | contig 10696 bp, 8 predicted proteins | sample 8958751 | NCBI WGS metagenome assembly JAEEGI01 (sample SAMN16246545, study PRJNA631951) | gut metagenome | biome: gut microbiome; feature: rumen; material: KS-attached | host: Bos | place: Iran: Karaj | collected 2018-10 | reverse complement strand
AAACAAACAATGCAGACACCTAATTTTGACCAACTGCTTGAGGCTACTTGCCACTTTGGTCACCTGAAACGCAAATGGAACCCCGCTATGGCGCCCTACATCTTCATGGAGCGTAACGGTATCCACATCATCGACTTATACAAGACCAGCGCCAAGCTGGAAGAGGCAGCAAACGCGCTGAAGAACATCGCCAAGAGCGGCAAGCGCATCCTGTTTGTTGCCACCAAGAAGCAGGCCAAGGACGTGACCCGCGAGCGTGCCATGAGCGTTGATATGCCCTACGTTATCGAGCGTTGGCCCGGCGGTATGCTGACCAACTTCACCACCATCCGCAAGGCTGTGAAGAAGATGGACACCATCGACAAGATGGAAACCGACGGCACCATGGACAACATGTCCAAGCGCGAGAAGCTGCAGCTGAGCCGTCAGCGCGCTAAGTTGGAGAAGAACCTGGGTTCCATCAAGAACCTGAACCGTCTTCCCAGCGCCCTGTTCGTGGTTGACGTGCTGAAAGAGCACATCGCTGTTGCCGAGGCTAACCGCCTGGGTATCCCCGTGTTCGGTATCGTGGACACCAACAGTGACCCCAGCAATGTTGACTTTGTGATCCCCGCCAACGACGACGCCAGCAAGTCTATCGACATCATCCTGGCCACCGTTTGCGAGGCTATCAAGGAGGGTCTGGAAGAGCGTAAGGTTGAGCAGATTGACAACAAGGACGAAGAGGCCGAAGCCGAAGAGGCAAAGGATGCTCCCAAGCCCCGCCGTCAGCGTGTTCGCCGTGCATCTGCAAAGGCAGAAGAGGCTCCCGCTGCTGAGGAAGCCCCCAAGACCGAGGAATAATTCCAAAACTATAACAACTAACCAATTAGTTAATTAAAACCGAATTATGGCTGTAACCATCAATGACATCAAGAAACTGCGCGACATGACTGGCGCAGGCTTGAGCGACTGCAAGAAGGCTCTCATCGAGAGCGACAACGACATCACCAAGGCTATGGAGCTGATCCGCAAGCGCGGCCAGGCCATCGCCGCCAAGCGTGAAGACCGTCAGGCAGCTCAGGGTATCGCTATCGGCAAGACCGACGGCAAGTTTGCTGCTATCATCGCCCTCAAGTGTGAGACCGACTTCGTTGCCAAGAACGAGAAGTTTGTCAACCTCGCCAAGGCTATCCTGGACCTCGCAATGGCCCAGAAGCCCGCTAACCTCGACGCGCTGAACGCCCTTGACATGGACGGCAAGCCCGTGAGCGAGCAGATCACCGCCCTGAGCGGTATCACCGGCGAGAAGATGGAGTTGGGTACCTATGAGTGCCTGGATGCCCCCTCGACTGTTGTCTACAACCACTTCAACGGTATGCTGTCGGCTGCTGTTGCCTTCAACCAGGAGAACGTGGCCGAGGATGTTGCCAAGGCTATCGCTATGCAGGTTGCCTCGATGAACCCCATCAAGGCTACCCGCGACCAGATCTCTCAGGAGGTTATTGACGAGGAGCTGCGCATGGCTATCGACAAGACCAAGGCCGAGCAGGTGAGCAAGGCTGTTGAGAACGCCCTGAAGAAGGCCGGTTTCAACCCCTACTACTGCGCTACCGAGGAGCATCGCGACGAGGCCATCCGCAAGGGTTACATGACCGAGGAGCAGGTTGCCGAGGCCCTGAAGCTCATGGATGAGACCGCCAAGCAGAAGGAGGCCAACATGCCCGAGCAGATGATTCAGAACATCGCACAGGGTCGCCTGAACAAGTTCTATCAGGAGAACGTCCTGATGGAGCAGGTTTACGAGGCTGGCGAGAACAAGGAGACTGTTGCACAGTTCCTGGCCGCTGCCGATAAGGACCTGAAGGCCATCGACCTGAAGCGTGTCAACCTCAACGTGGACTAATTTCTCATTCGAGATACAATCCGTGTGAGTGCCAGCGGCTTTATCCGCTGGCACTCAGTTTTTACCCACATCAGGGCATTGCTTGAACTTTTTACCGGAAATCGCATTGCCGGTTTGGAAAATTGTTGTATCTTTGCCCCGCTTTTTTCAAGTTTTCCAGTGTGATGGGAAATTAAAGGAAGCGTTTTTACAAACCAAAACTTTAATTTTGAGTAACACAACCAATTAAAAATGAAGACTTTTCAATTGAACGCAGAGGCTCGTACCGACCTCGGCAAGAAGGCCGCTAAGGCCCTCCGCAAGGAGAACAAGATTCCCGTTGTCCTGAATGGTGGCAAGCTCGTTGAGCTCGACAAGGACGGCAAGTACAATGGCAAGCTGCTCGCTGGTGAGAAGGTGGTTCCCGTTGGCCGTGACGGCAAGGGCATCATCACCACTGACCTGGTAGTGAACAAGGCCGACGTTCGCAAGCTGATCTACAGCACCGACGTGTATGTTATCGACCTGACTTATGACGGCCAGACCCGCAAGGCTGTCCTGAAGGACCTGCAGTATCACCCCGTGAGCGACGCTGTCCTGCACATCGACCTGCTGGAAGTTACCGACGACAAGCCCGTTGTTGTTGAGATTCCCGTGCACCTCGAGGGTCACGCTGTCGGTGTTAAGGCCGGTGGTAAGCTCTACCTGAGCATGAAGAAGGTGAAGGTGAAAGGCCTGTACAAGGACATTCCCGAGACCATCCTGCTCAACGTTGACAATCTGGAGATTGGCAAGACCATCAAGGTTCGCGACTGCCAGTTCGACAACTACGAGCTCGTTAACGCCAAGGATCTGGTTATCGCTGGCGTACGCACCACCCGCAACGCTGCTGCCGCTGCTGCAACCGAGGAGGCTGAGGGCGAAGCAGCTGAGGGCGAGGCTGCTGCCGAGTAATCAATGTCCTGTAGCGGCAATCGCCGCTACAATAAACGACAAACAACCCTATGAAGTATCTCATTGTCGGCTTGGGAAACATTGGTGCCGAGTACCAGGGGACCCGCCACAACATAGGTTTTACAGTATTGGATGCTCTCGCCGAGGCATCCAATATTGTTTTCAAGACCGGGCGTTATGGTGCCGTGGCCGAAATGCGGCTCAAGAACCAGCAGCTCGTGCTGCTCAAACCGTCCACCTACATGAACCTGAGCGGTGAAGCCGTGCGCTACTGGATGATTAAGGAAAAGATCGACCTTGACCACCTGCTGGTCATCGTCGATGACATCGCATTGCCCTTTGGCCAGATACGCATTCGTCCCAAGGGTGCCGATGGCGGCCACAACGGGCTCAAGAGCATCAACGAGATGCTGGGCAGCCAGCAGTGGGCCCGATTGCGCTTCGGTATAGGGAATGACTTCCCGCCGGGAGCCCAAGTGGATTACGTGCTGGGCTACCCCACCCCCGAGGAGCTCGCCATATTGCCCGAGCGGGCCAAGGTGGCGGTGGACGCGATCAAGGCCTTTTGCCTGTCAGGGGTGACCTTTGCGATGAACAACTACAACAACAAGTAGCAGGGTGTGTCATAATTCAATTGCTAGAATTATAACCGCCCTGCGGGCGGGAAATTATTCAAATTATTTATATAATTTCTATTATTATAAATAAAGCTTAAATTTTAATTTAACAATTTGTTTAATTTCCCGTGCGTTAGCACGGTTATATTACCGAGTCGTAATTATGACACAGTCTCTTACTGTTTAGTGTTAGAGATTTTTCAAATGAAAGAAGTGAGAATCGACAAGTGGCTGTGGGCCACACGCGTGTTCAAGACGCGCACCATCGCTACGACAGCCTGCAAGCTGGGCCGAGTGACCATTGGCGGCATGACCGTGAAGCCGTCACACGGCATCAAGGTGGGCGACCGCATCGACGTGCGCAAGCCCCCGGTGACCTATTCCTTTGAAGTCATCGCGCTGCTCAACAACCGTGTGGGGGCCAAACTGGTGCCGCAATACCTCAAGAACGTCACCAGCGAGGACCAGCTGCGCCTGCTCGAGATGGTCAAGATCGATGGTTTCGTCAACCGCCAGCGCGGCATGGGGCGTCCCACTAAGAAGGAAGGCCGCGAGTTGCAGGACTTCACCGACGACGCCTTCTTCGGCTTCGACGATCCTTCGCCACTCGACGACGCGTTCGACTGGGACGAGGACGATAATCCCCTGTGGACCGAGGACGACGAGAACCGCCTGAACGAGGAAATCGCCCGCCGCAACAAGGGCAACAAGTGATTACCCGCGGCCAGGAGAACAGCAAGGCACTGTGTCATCATTCAATTGCGAGAATGACGATACAGCGCCTTGCCATATCTTAAAAATTGGGCTAGAAGGCCTTTTTAGGAGGCATGCGCCGGCAAAAGTCGATAAAGCGGCAATGCCCGCACACTGTTGAGGCCTCATCGGCCTGTCCAAAGGCTTTACTGTACAGGTTATTGATGGTTTCCCCCATCTCGGCAATGAATGCCATGGCCACACCATCATTCATCGAGAACACATACTGCTCGCCCGGTTGCTTGCTGTTTGGCTGCGGCTTGTACTTGACACCGCTGTCCTTCATCGAACCGATCTTGTAGATGAGCGGGGTAACGCGGTCCATCTCCTGATGTTCCAGCAAATAGGCATAGCAGTACAGGAAAAGCTGCAAAATGGCCTTGCGGCGCCCATTTTCGCCTTTGTTTTTGTTCTTTTTCTGGTCAAACAGGTCATCCATTGTTGAGAAGGTGGTAGGATCGGAACCCGTCTTGTAATCGATGATGCGCACGGTTCCGTCGGCAAGGCGGTCGATGCGGTCGGGCGTGTAGGTGAAGTTCATGGTCGCACCGCCGATTTTCATGGCTGGCAACACATGGCGGCACTCACACTCCAGGATGGTGAACGGCCCTTGACTGTCGATGAGTTCCAAGTCATGGTCGAGCACAAAGTTGACATAGCTCTTGATGGTGTCAACAAGCATGAAAGCCTCGCCGCGCAGGGGTTTCGTGTCGGTATCCAAGTCCTGTTCACGCACGTGCAGGTAGGTCTTCTTGATATTGCGGGTAACCACATCCTCCATCCTGCTCTTCTTGAACCACTCGATATAGGGGCGGTCGATGAGCCCGCCACGGGCATGCGACTGATCGCAGTCGTAGCAATCCTTCAACGTGTCGTGGACAATCGTGCCAAAGGTGCCATAGTCCATGAAATCGCTTACATCGTTGTCATCACTCAAGCCCTGCATGTATTGCATGTAGAACGACATGGGGCAGTTCACATACTTGTTGATGGCGCTGGCCGAGAGGATCCACTCCTCGGCATAAGGGCGATAGGACAGGTACCGACGGCGCAGGTCGTCATAGCCCGCATTGGGCACCTCGATAGTGATAGGCGATGACGTCTTGACGACAGGGCTCATCTCGATGTGCTGCAGCTTCATGCCGTAGACCTTCTCGAGCTGGGCGATGTATCGCGACGGTTCGCTGGAGCCCAATTTTTGAGCACTGGAGTCATAGACCAACGTCACATTCACGGCACGGTTGAGCAAACGATAGAAATTATAGGCCACGATGGCCTCTTGCTGCTCGATGGTGGACATGCCGTGAGCACGACGGATATAATTGGGAATGAAAGAGTTGATGCTGCGACGTCGCGGGAAGACGCGCTCGTTCATCGACAAGATGAGCAAGTGTTTGAAATCGAGGCTTCGCGTCTCGAGCAAGCCCATGACCTGAAGGCCACGCAAGGGTTCACCAGTGAAGGATACTGTGGCCGACGAGGTGAGCCTGTCGATCAAATAGAAGACCGTTGTGCTCTCCAATCGCTGCCGGCACGTTTCCAAGGAATGCTTGAGCTGATTGAGCACGTTGATGTACATGTCCAGGAAGGCCTGCTGCAGCGGCAATTCAACATGATTACCGTCTGACTCGTCATCGTCCTCATCTGTCTCGATGGCGGGCGCTGTTGACATCTTCTCCATCAATAAGTTGCAGAATGCCAGCAAGTGGTCCAGGTAGCGAGATCTTGACTCTTGCACAGAGGTCGACGCCTCGCTGTCCATGGCCGGTGCGAACAGGTCGTGGAACGGCAATGACTCAAACTCGGTTGCTGGCACTCGAAAGCGGTTGGTACGGGCCAGTTGGGCCGCCATCGTCATGGCGTCGCTGGTGAAGTGCGTCTTGATGAGCGGATGCGACAATATGTCGTTCACGTCCTCACGGTAATAGGTCCAGGCGCCCTCCTCCTTTTTGGCCTGGTGATGCATGCGCGCAACCAGATGCATGAGTGACACGATGCCCGAACTGCGCAGGGGGTAGCCCAGCGTGACGTTCAGTTGTGCCACATCGTGAACCGAGTGCAGCAGGGGCACCAACAGGTTCTCATCGGGCAGAACAATGGCAGTTTCGATGTCGTCGGCATTCTGTTCATCAGCCCGCATCGCCTGCACGAGGCCAAAAGCCTGCTTGGCCTGTCCCACATTGGACGCCACTGCGACCACACTCACCTTGGGTGTGCAGCCATCGAGAGGCTGCAACTCCTTGGCACCAAATCGCTTGCAGTAGCCATCGATGAGCAATGCTCCGGGGTCATGCGGCGCCTTGTCGAGCTGCTGCTGAATGCCCGCATTATCCCACCAGAAGTCGGCCTTACGGGCCTTATTGAAGCGGTCAAACAACTTGACCTCGGCAATCGACAACACACCAAAGCCCACAAACACCAGCCGGGCATAACGGTTCATGTCGATGTCTTGTTCGGCCGCCAACCGCAACTGTCTGCCAGGCGAAATCACCCCCTTCTCCCCCAACGCACGATGATACTCCGCATAGATGGCATGCAGGGCATTCCACAGGCTCATAAATTCCTGTTTGACAGCGCCTTCTGGCTGTTCACCTTGGCTACGTCGCTGCCACAGGTCGGCATCGGCACTGGTGTCGAAAAATGCGGTGAACAGGCTCGGTCCGAATACCCTCTCGACCGCCTCTTGCACCTCGGGTGTCAAATAGTTGCTGCCCAGGCTGTTCAGACTGTCGAGGTTGCGGTAGATTTCCCCTGCATCGGCCATCGAGCGGTCGATGTCGTTAAAGTCGCTGATAATGAGCTGGGCCCAATAGACGAACTTGTCAAACGACTGCGCCCTGTCGCCCATCGCTTGGCAATAGGCATCATAGAGGGCGAACATCATCTCAATGTCGGTGGCAACGGTAGTACGGGTCAACTCGGTGACCAAGTCATTGATGGTCGTCACCCGCGGCAACAGATGAGGCTGGATAGAGGTTGCAGCAAATTCCCGCTGCATATAGTGGGAGAAGAACTGACCGCTACGACGATTGGGAAAGACGAAACAATAGTCCTCAAGACACTCAGCCTCAAGGTAATATCGTGCCACTTGCTGGAGAAAAGGTTTCACAATTCAGTTGTTAGTTCTTAGTTGTCAGATATTTGCCTAAAGCCTATTTCCTGATGAGGATGGATAGACGGATCGTGAGGTCGAACAGCACCAGTTTGGCATTGGCATTGCCGGCGATGTCGGCACTGGCTCGCTGCAACTCGCCAGCTATACCCTCGACGTTGCGTTCGTTGATGAACGGAGAAAAACGGGTCGAGAAAGCTTCTTCCTCGCGGGTCAGGTAGTTGAGGGCAGGATTGTGCAGGTTGTAAATGAAGTTCTCGCGCACCTGCCGCACCGCGTAATCGAGAAAACGGCGCGCCTTCTCACGCTTCATGTCGGCAACAGCCTCGCTCCAGACCTTGAGCTTGGCCAGGTCATGCTGATAGGACAGACGCATCAACTCGATGAAACGCTCACGAAACTCGTGGAACTCGCTGCCCGTCTGCACCATGCGTTCGGCCATGGTGACGTTGCCGTCGGCCGGGGCGGCAAGCGCCAGGGCGTCCTGCATGTCCATGCCGTAGCGGTCGACCAGATATTGGGCCACCACGGGCGTTGAGGGCTTGCGCAACTCGATGCGCTGGCATCGCGACAGAATGGTGCCCAGGATGCCTTTCTCGTTATCGCTCACGAGGATAAACTTGCAGTCGTCATAGGGTTCCTCGATGAGTTTGAGCAACTTGTTGGCCGCCTCATCCTTCAGTTTCTCGGGCAACCACATGATCAGGACTTTGTACTTGGCTGTATAGGCGCTCAGGGTCATCTTGCGCATGATGCTGTCGGCTTCACGCACAAAAATCTGCGGCTGGGCATTATCGTTCTTCAACAGACCCAGCCAAGCCTGATAATCCTCGACGGGATACTGCGTGACAAACTCACGCCACTCGTCGATGTAGTCGTTGGCGTCGCAAGGGCTGTTGCTGTCGCCCTTGCGGTTGGTAAACGGGTAGCTGAAGTGCGTGTCCACCTGGTTAAAGGACTGGTGCTGGCGGCACATGGGGCACACGCCGCATGAATCACCGTCCACATGGTTGCGGCAATGCAGATACTGCGCGGCCGCCATCGCCAGGCCCAATTTGGGGACGCCGGGCTCACCATAGAGCAGCAATGCGTGGGGCAAACGGTCGGCATCAATCATCCGCCGAATCTGCCCTATTGCCTGCTCATTGCCTATAACTTCACTGAATTTCATGTATTGCTCGTTTTTAGTTTCTAGTCCCTAGTTTCTAGTCCTTGGTTTTTAGTTTTGAATTGTAAAGATACTGCTTTTTTTCCACCCGACCTCGTGTGCACAGATTATTTTTTGCAGAGTGACGGGAAATGTGGTAATTTTGCCGCAGAGATGGCGGACAGGATGACACCGGAACAGCGGCACCGTTGCATGAGCCGCATCAAGGGACGCGACACCAAGCCTGAGCTGGTGGTGCGGCGATGGCTGTGGCACCAGGGATTCCGCTACAGGCTGTATGTCAAGTCGTTGCCGGGACGGCCCGACATCGTGATGCGCAAATGGCGTACGGTGATTTTTGTGAACGGCTGTTTCTGGCACGGACACGGTTGCCAAAAGCACCGCCCGGCGACCAATGCGCAATTCTGGCAAGAGAAAATCGTCCGCAACCGCGAGCGCGACGCGCGCAACCAGGCGCAGTTGCAGGCCGCGGGGTGGCACGTGATCGTCATCTGGGAATGCCAGTTGGCCCCCAAGCGCCGCCTGGACACGCTACGTGAGCTGGACCTGGCGCTGAGCCGCATTGTGCTGCAGCACAACGGTGCCCCCGCACCCTACCCCGACATCGATGACAGCCCTGCCATCGCTGCCGAGCCGCCAATGTCCCCTCTCGACCCTTGCACAGGTTGAAGAAAAGGCTTACCTTTGCCTTGCAAAACTGAAGAGCCATGACATCTGATAAAAGTACATTCCTGCAATCCCTGAGGTCCCTGCAACTCCTGGCGGTCATCGCCGTGGTACTAGGGCACTTTTGGCTGGACGACTCGGTGTACATGAACAGCGTGGGCGTGAGTTTTTGCTTTGTTTATAGTGGCTACTTCACTGCAAGGCGGCACACCTTTGGTCGTGGCTATGGCCTGAAAGAACACTTAGCCTTCTTGCGCGACAAGCTGGCCAGACTCTATCCCCTGCATGTGCTCGCCGTGGTGCTGAGTATCGTAGTGGCGATACTTTCATGGGGCGGCGCTGTGAGTCTGAAGATACTGTTGGCGCACCTGACGTTGACCAGTTCTTGGATTCCCGATCCGGCCTACTACATCGGTGCCAACCCTGTTGCATGGTTTGTCTGCGACTTGTTCTTCTTGTACCTGATGGCGCCCATTGTGGTGCGAACGCTGGGTCGTCTTGCGCCCCTGTGGCAGGTCGTGTTGATGGCGGCACTCCTGTTGATGGAAGTTGTAGGGGGGGCTATTGCCAATGCCCACTCCGGCTCCGACTTCCTGAACATCTATGTGCCGTATCAGTTCCCGCCCATCCGCCTGCTGGACTTTGCCACTGGCGTGGTCATCTATAATGTCGGCCACACGCAAGCGTGGCAACGGTTGCAAGAACGCCTCACTCCCCGGGCCAGCACTATCGCCGAGGTGGTTGCCCTGCTGCTATCCGTTGTGTTTTACAGGGTGGGTAAGGACGTGATTCATGCCCACTGCTACCGTGCCTATTGCGCATCGGCACCCGCCATCGTGGTGCTGTTCACCACCTTTATTATGACAAATTCCCGTCAAGGGCTGATTTCCAGGGGTCTAAGCATCAAGCCGCTGACAGCGCTATCAGGTGTGAACGCCGAAATTTACCTGATGCAGTATTGCGTGTATTTCTTCATCAAGTACCTGTGTAAGCCGCTTGGCCTGACCGAACAGCTGCTGCCCTACTTCCTGATCCAAATGACAGGACTGATTCTCACAGCCTGGCTTACACACCGCTACTATGTCTTGCCACTGGCAATGCGGCTGCGCACGCCCAGGAACACTTGATTCATCCATTTGTTGTTGAAAAAAGGTGCCTAAAAAATGAACGGATCAAAAAGCGCCCAAAACAACAAACTGAAAGCGAAAGCATATAAAAAGTGCCATTTCCCACGTTTGCCCACAATAAAACTTCTGGTTTCCTGTCAGCCGAAATAAGCTTGTGTCATGACCTGGAAAACGTGTCGATAAAACATCGGGAAAATATTTTGCCAATAATAAAATAATGCCTAATTTTGAGCGCTATTTAAGCAACCCTCTAATTGGTAATTGACTACACATTAACGAACTTTTATTAATATTTTAAAAACGTTTTCAATCTAAACAATGGAGATCAAAACTGCAATGGCCGGAACGCTTGAATCCGGCGACATCTTCATCCAGATTGCGCCCAACGACAACGCTGGACTGCACATTGATCTTGACAGTACGGTAGCCTACCAG
>JAEEGI010028210.1_pt1 | contig 10697 bp, 17 predicted proteins | sample 8958751 | NCBI WGS metagenome assembly JAEEGI01 (sample SAMN16246545, study PRJNA631951) | gut metagenome | biome: gut microbiome; feature: rumen; material: KS-attached | host: Bos | place: Iran: Karaj | collected 2018-10 | reverse complement strand
ATGCACGTGAAAAATTTTCATATCTCATTGTCCCACCTAAAATTCCATTATTATCTCCTTGTTTATTTAGTTGAATTTCAATTGGAAATATTTTTCTTTTTGATATTGAATATATGTTTATTTTTAATTTTTGATCTGCTTTTTCTTTTATCCAATCACAAAAACGAATTTGTCTTTTATATATTTCTTCAGGGGGAATTATAAAATTATCTATTTCTTTTAATCCTGCTTTATCTAAAGGTCCTCCTGGGAATACTTTATATAATCTAAATCCAAATTCTTTTTCGTCTATTGGAATTGATTCATTTATTCCCATTTTATTTTATTTAATTTTAATAAATTATTTTAATTTTAATTTTTTTTTATATTTTTATCTTTATTATTTTATATTTTTATATTTTTAAGTATTAAAATTAAATTTGATAATTATTAAAGTTTATTTTAATTTTAATATATGAAGAATATAGATCCAAATCTCTCAATGTTTTTTTCGTATATTTTATTTAATTAAATTTAAATTAGGAAACATAAAAGATCTCATGATGATAAACATAAATGTAATTTGAATAAAACTCCAAATTCAAAAAATTTTGATGAACAAAGTTATTTAACATTAAATGAAAATGAAAATAAAAAATTAATAACGTTACCAAAATATAAAAAACAAAAAAAAAATGAAGAATATTATGATAATCTTTTAGAAAAATTAAAAAAAGAAAATGAAGGAACAAATATTTCAACAACTCTTAAAACGAAACATGTTAAAAATAAATTTAGTAATATTGAAAGAATGACTTTTAATAAAAATCAAAATAATATTCATTTAATAATTGATAGAGTATTTGATAATGAAAAACAAAATGAAAAAGAAAAAGAAAATGATAAATATGAAAGTAAAAAAATTAAAATTTATTTAATTAATTCTGAACCACCTAAAATTATAAGAAAAAAAAATAACCAATTGAAAAAAAAGAATAAATCTTTTATTCAAAATGAAGAGAATATTATAAATAAAAATATAAAAAATATTGAAGATAATCATAAAAATTATAGTAAAAATAAAATTTTTCAATGTTTATTATGTTGTTGTCCAACAAGTTAATTTTTTTTTTTGTTTTTATTAATCTTATGTATATATTATTTTTTTAATATTAGGAAATTAATTGTATATAAAACAATTATTATTTTTGCAATTTTAATGAGTAGTAAAAAAGGTGATTTTTTTTTTGTATTGTTTAAAATCAAAACAAGTGCAAAAGATATTTGCACAAACTTTGCTAGCATACATTTTATCATTAGAGTAAAAATAAATTTATTGATTATTGATTTAATTTAATATTTTGTTTTTTAATTATAAATCTCATACTTTTTAATTAAGTTTTTTTTTAAATAATTAAATATGTCTAAACAAAAACCAATAATAAATAATATGTCAAGAAAATTAAAATTAAAATCAAAAAATTCAAGTGATGAAGAAGAAGATGATATTGACTCTTCATTATATGATAAATATAATGATGAATCTTCTTATTTAATAGAAGAAAATAAAATTGAATCTGAAATTAAAAATACTAAAGAAGATTTAAATTATTTAAAACAAACATTAAATTATAAATTAGATGATTCTCCTGTAAATAAAAGTATAAATTCAAAAAAAGAAAATGAAATAAAAAAAAAAAAAAGTCGAAGATTATTTAAATTTAAATAATGAAAAAGAAGGAAATGAATTACCAATGGTAAGATATACATCAACAAATTATAATACAGACGAAACTTATAATAATTAAAATAATTTACAAAAACAATTAAATGAAATAAATCAAGAAGTAAAAAAATTAAAAAATGATAAAAATTTAAAATATTATCAACGTTTAGAAAATAATTATATAAAAAATTCAAAAGAACTTAATTCTTTAAAACAAAATAATAATTTATTAAAATTTCAACTTCAAGATATGGTAAGAAAATTTAGAAAATCATCTACTTCAAATCCTCCTTCAAGTGCAAATAATATTCAAAAAAGAATTGAAAAAATGAGAATAAATAAAAAAAATAATATTGCAAAATTATATGGTGTAAATGTTTCAATATCAGTAACATCAAAAATATCTAAAGCTACTTTTGATAATGAAAATCATAAAAATATTACTAATAAAAAAAAATTTTTTAAAATAAAAAGTGAATGTGAATTATTCAAAAAAATTGAAAATGAAAATAAAGGTTTAAAAAGAGAAATAAATACTATTCTTTCTAATGTTAAAGATAGAGAAAATAAAATTAAAAATAAATACTCAAATAAAATAGATGAATTTGAAAATAAAAGTAAAAAATTGAAAGATGATGTTAAAAAATTACAAACAAATTTATCTGAAGCAATTAATAATATTGAAGATTTAAAATTAGAAAATGAAAATTTAGTTGGTGAAAAAAATATTATTCTTGAAAAAGAAAGTCAATTAATTGAAGAAAAAAATAAAATGAATGAGGATAAACAATATTATGAAGATGAAATAAATAAATTAAATGATGAAATTGAAGAACATAAAAAAAATGTTTCTAAAACTTTAGGAAAAATAAAAAATTTAAATGAACAAATGAAACAAAAAGATAATTTAATTAAAAATTTAAATATAAAAAATAATAAATTAAATGAAAAAAATAATACATTTATTAATGAAAAAGAACAATTAAATAAAGAATATAAAGAAAAAAATGAGAATAATTTAAAAAAAATTGAAGTATATGAAAAAGAAAAAGAGACTATTCAAGAAAAATTGGAAAAAACAATTCAAGAAAATAATGAGTTAAAGATAAATTCAGATGATATAAATAATAAATTTACTAAATTAAAATTGAATAATGATAATTTTGAAAAGGAAAAAGAAGAATTAATAAAACAAATTACTGATTTGGCAAAAGAAAAAGAAAAATTAAATGATAAAATAATATCAAATGAAAAAGAAAAAAATAATAAAAAAGAGGTAATAGAAAAAATCAAAAATGAAAATGAAAAAATAAAAAAAGAAAAAGATGAAATTAAAAATGAAATAAATAATATGAAAGATAAATTAAAACAATCAGAAAATATAATTAAAGAATTAAATAAACAAATAGAAAATGAATTAAAAGAAAAAAATGAAAAGAATAATTTAATTGATAAATTAAAAGAAGAAAAAGAAAATATAGAAAAAAAGAATATTCAATATGAGGAAAAAATCAAAAATGATCTTGAAATAATAAAAAAAATAATGAGGATATAATTTCTTCATTAAAAAATGAAAAAGAACAATTAGAAGAAAAGTTAAAAATAATTCAAGAAAATTATGAAAATTTTCAAAAAGAAAATGATGAAATAAAAAGTAATTTAGAAAAACTCAAAAGTGAAAAAGAAGAATTAGAAATTGCTTCTAATAATAAAAAAGTAATTGAAGATGATTTTAATTTAGTAAAGGATCAAAAAAAAATAGAAGAAAATATAAATTTAATTAGAAAAGAAAATACAGAAATAAAAAATAATTTTGAAATTATTCAAAATGAAAAAAATGAATTAGAAAAAAAATTTGATGAATTAAATCAAAAAAATTCATCTTTAGAAAATGAAATTAAAACATTAAATTTAAAAAATGATGAAATGAACAAGATGAATATAGAAATAAATAAAATATCAGAATTAAATTCTCAAATGGAAAAAGAATTAAATAAAATTAAAGAAGAAAATAAAAAATTAAAAAAATCAAATTGAAAATGATTCATCTAAAAAAGAACAATTAAATAAAGAAGAAGAAGAAAAAAGAATAAAAGAATTTAATGATAAATATGAAATTTTAAATAATGAAAAAAATTCTTTTGAAAAAGAAAATAATTTACTTAAGGAAGAAATAAACAAATTAAAAGAAAAAATTTCAAATAATGAAAATATACAAGAACAATTAAATGAAGAAATTCTTAAAACTCAAACTTTAAAACAAATTGCAGAAGAAAAAAATGAAAAAATAAACAAATACATGAAAAATATAAACAAGCTAAATTTAATAATAAACAATTATTTGAAGAAATTGAAAAAATTCAAAAAGAAAAAGAAAAACAAATTAAAGAATATGAAAATAATTTTGAAAATTTAAAAAAAGAAATTGAAGAAAAAGAAAAGTTAAATCAAGAAATAAGTCAATTGAATTCTAAATCTGAAGAAGAAAGAAATAATAGAACAAAAGAAATAAAAGAATAGAAAAAATGGAATTAACATTTAAAAAAAATATAAATGAAAAAGAAGAAGAAATTAAAAAATTAAATGATGTTTTATCAAAATTAAAAGTAGAAAAAGAGAATAATAATAATTTAAATTTAGAGCAAATTAAAAAATTAGAAGATAAAATAAAATTATTTGAAGAAAATAAAACAGGAAAATGAAAAAAATAAAGGACTTATAAAAAAAAAACAATGATTTAATTAAAAATGAAGATAAAGAAATAAAAGAATTAAAAAACAAAGTTGATAAAATAACAAAAGATAAAATAAATGAAATTGAAAAAATAAAAAATGATTTAAATAATAAAAGAGAAGAAAAAGAAAAAGAATATAATTCATTAAAAGAAGAAATTATGAAAAAATATGAAAATAATCAAAAAGAAATAGAACAATTAAAAGTAAATTTCAATAAAAAGATATCAGAAAAATCAAATGAAATACAAAAAATAAAAGAAAATAATTCAAAAGAAAAAATAGAAAAAGAAAAAAAAGAAAAAGAAAAAGAAGAAAAGAATGAAGAAATAGAAAAATTAAAATTAGAAAAAAATAATATTGAAAATGAATAAAAAGAACAAGAAGAAGAATTTAAAAAAGAAAAAAAATAATTAGAACAAAAATGAAGAATTATCAAAATCAGAAAGTTTACAACATATAATAGATGAACAGAAAAATTTAATAAATGAATATAAAATTAAAATAGAATCATCAAAACATCAAAATGAGGAAATTTCAAAAAAATTAAATGAAAGTAAATTAAATAATAATAAATCAGGAATTGAAATGAAAGAAATTAGTGAAAAATTAGAAGATGAAACTTTAAAAGCTCAAGTATTAAAAGAAATTGCAGAAGAACAACAATTAAAAAATCAAAAACATCATTTACAATTAAAGCAAGCTATTTTAAAAAATGTAGAATTAATAAGAGAATTAGAAAAAAGAGATAGAGATATTAATTTATTAAATAAAAAAATTGAATATTATCAAAAAAGATTAAAACAAAAAGAAGAAGAAGATGAAAAAGAAAAAATAGATGAAAATAATTCTAAAAAAAATGAAAATAAAGATAATGAAGATGAACAAAAATTTAAAGAAATTATAGGAAAAAGAATTATGGATTATGAAGAATTTAAAATAAAAGATTTTTCCAAATTATCATCTATAAATAATCTTCAAAAAGATAAAAATACAATTGATAATGATAATGATACTTTAGAAAACATTTCTCAATTTTTTAATGAAAAAAAAGAAACAGCTAAATTTGAAGTAAAAAATGATAAAAATGAAAATATAATGTATAAAAATAATTTAAATAAAGATAAAATAGATTGTAATGGTAGTTTTACAGATAGTTTAATATTAACAGCAAATGGAGATATAAATAATAATATTATTTATATAGAAGAAAAAGAAGATAATGATAAAATAAATGAAAAAGAAAGTAAGAAAGAAAATATTAAAATTCAATCATTTCTTGAAACTTAAATTTATTAATTTAAAATTTTTGCATTACTTATTATATATATATATTATATTTAATATATTATTTTTACTATTTATTTTTATAATATTTAATAATATTAAAAATTATTAATACATTTTATAATTAGTAAATCATAATATAAATTAAGTATTATAAATTTAAATTTTAGATTTCATTGATTCTTGAATCTAAAATAACATTATAAAAATATCCTCCACCATTATAATTTGAAAATAAAATATTTTGAATTTTATAAAGAGAATCATCACTTGAATCTCCTTCCCAATAACTTATTTGAATTATATGATCTTCATAATTTAAATAACAATTTGGATTATCATCAATTATTAATAATTTATCTTTATCTCTTTTTTCTATTTTCATTTTTTTAACATCTTTCAAAAATTTTCCATTAGAATTAACACAATCTTGTCTAAATAACTTTTTTTTAAAATAACAATTTCTATTATCAATATAATTAATTATTTGATTTGCATATTCTTCAGTTGCACTAGTATAAATAAAAAAATCACATATTTCATCTAATGATGATAGAAAATTTCTTGTATAAGGTCTTATATAAATATAACTCCCATCATTTAATAATTGAAATTGTCTTAAATTAGGTATTTGTCTTGATGATTTATATATTAATGTATTATCTAAATCTAATATAATTTGCATTTTTGATTTATTATAATTTAATGTTTTAATTGAACGATATTTTATATAAATATGAATTTTATATAATAAATATATTATGTTATCAAGTAAAGAAAGAATTGGAGATAATAATCTACTTAACATTGTTAATGTTATAATTAAAATTTGAGCAAATCTTGTATATATATGTTTAAATACAAATAGAAAAATATTTTCCTGATTTTCATTTGTTGGATTTTCTGAATTTTCTATTATTGATTTGAGCTTTGTATAATATACATCATTTAATACTTTATGAAATTTACATAACATTTTTAATACAAAATAATTAGTTAAAATAAAATAATTATTTATATTTGAATTTTATATTTTTTTTCTAATATTTTTATAATAAAAAGATTTATTAATTTATTTATTTCTTTCAAAAAATTAAAAATATTTATTAAATGAATAGTAATATATTCTATTATATTGAAAATGTAGGAATTTATTTTCATAAGTATTAATTTAAAGTTTCATTTTAATTTTGGTTTCTTTTTTTATAATATACAGAAAAAAAGAAGGTGATGAATCAATCATAACAGATAATAAAAGAAATAAAAATGAATTTGAAAAAATCAGAACAGTAAAATATTTAGATTTTCATTATTCTTAAATTTATAAAAATAAAATAAAAGATAATAAATTTCAATCAAAATAAATTTATAATTTTAATAAATATCAAATCATTATGAAAGTTTTAAATCAAATCAATCATTAATACAAGAAAATAAAGAAATTTTGGTAAAATTAATTACAATTGAAAATGAAAAATATTTTAAGTTAATAATATTTGTGTTAAATGATATAAATGATCAATATTAATTCATTGTTCTTTATTTATATACTAGAAAGTTATCCTAATTTTTTTAAAAATGTAATTAAAACAACTCCAATTTCTTATGTGTTATAAGAATTACTTTTAAATGTTTCAAATGAACAAAATACACCTTCTGATTTTAAAGATTCTTTTACATCTTTACATAAAGAATTTTTTGATAATTTAGAATATGATACTCAAGAATTTTGTAGGTTTTTATTACAAGATTTTAATAGAGAACTTAAAACTATTGAAACTCCATCTTCTTATAAATAAGAAATAAAACATAAAAATAAGAAAGAAATGTTTTTTGATTATCAAAATAATTGTAATAAGAAAGAAAAAAGTGTGGTTTCTGATTTATTTATTGATTATTTTTCATATGAATATACTTATCAATGTAATAATAAAGATTATAATTTTGTCACTTTTTATATATTCCTATTCAATATCAAAAAAATAGTATAAATACAAGATATAAATTAAATAAATTACTATATCAAAGTTTTATTAAAACTGAAACTATTCAATCAAATGAAAATTGTATAAGTTGTAGAAGAAAATTAAACTTAAAGCAAAATATGAGAATAGGAAAATTACTTCAAATATTAATTTTATCTTTACAAAGAATAAATCAATACTTTAATACAAAAAATGAATCATATATTGGTTTTGATGAAATGTTAGATATGATAATGAATTAGAAAATAATTCATTAACAAAATATAAATTATTTGCATTAACAAATCATATAGGAAATTTGAATAATGGACATTATTATAGTTATTTAAAATTAATCATGAATGGTATTATTTTACTTATTCAAAAGTAGTTAAAAATAATCCTGATTATGATTCAAATGAAGTTTATACATTATTTTATATTAAACTTAGTTCATAAAAAAAATAAAATTTCAATTATTCAAAAATAAATTAAATATCAATAAAAAAATGTAAAAATTATCATCTTATTATCTTTTAAAAAAATATTTATTCTTCATCTTTAGGATGTAAGACTCCTTTATTTTTATCATTTTCTTTATCTTCAATATAACCATAATATTCTTCTTTATTACCTTCTTCACCATTATCATCTTTAATTTCTACTTCTTCAGGTCCTTCTTCTCCTTCAGGTCCTTCTTCATTTTCTTCTCCTTTTTCAACTGCGTCTTCCTTTTCATTTTCTTCTTGAGCTTTATCAATTGCATTTTCTTCAACATTTCCTTCTTCTTCTTTACCTTCATTTTCACCTTCTTTTACTTCTTCTGCTTTATCAATTACATTTTCTTCTAAATTTTTTTCTTCTTCATTATCTTCAATTTTAGCTTCTTTTCCTTCTTCTTCTTTATCAATTGTTTCATTACCTTCATTTTCAACTTTATTATTTTCTTCTATTATTTTTTCCATTTCATTTATTTCATTTGCATCACCTCCTTTTTGTATTAATTCATTTTTCATTTTATTATATTGTTGTTCTGTATCATAAAATTCTTTTAATTTTTTTTGATTTTTCTTCTTGTTGATTTTTTTATTTCTTCATCTTCTTTTGTTAATTTTTCATTTTTTCTATTTTTTTCCTATTTCTTCTTTTTCTTTTAAAAATTCTTCTTCTTTTTCTGCATCTTTTTTTAATTCATTTTCTTTAAATTTATTTTGATTTTTTTCATTTTCTTCTTTTTCTTTTCTTTCTTTTTCTTTTAAAACTTCTTCTTCTTCTTTTAATTTTTTTAATTCATTATTTTTTTCTTCTAATTCTTTTTGATTTTTTTCACTTTCTTCACTTAAAGTTTTTAATTCTGTTTTTAAATCTTCAATTTTTTGTTTTAAATCTTTATTTATTGTTTTATTTTCTTCAATTTGTTTAATAAAATTTTCTTTTTCTTCTTCATTTTTTTTTTTTTATCTTTTAATTCTTGTTGATATTCTTTATTTTCTGCATTTTTTTTTGTCCAATTGCATCTAATAATTCTAAATCTTCTTCCATTTTTTTCATTTTTTCTTGATTTTCTTTTGGCTTTCTTGCTTTTTTCTAAATTTGGTTTTTCTTTTTCAAATTTTTCATTTTGTTTTTGATAATCTTCATTTCTTTTTTCTAAATTTTCAATTTGTTGATTTAATTTGTTTTCTTCATTATTTAATTTTTCTTCAGTTTTTTTATATTTTTCATATCTTTTTTCCATTTCATTTCTTTCTTTTAAATATATCTTCTTCATCTTTTAATTGTTCATTTAATTTATTGGTATTATTTTTTTTTTTTTTAATAGTATTATCTTTTTTGTTTTAATTTTATCATCTTTTTGTTTTGAAATATCGTTTAATTTCTTTTTTTTATTAAGTTCTTCATTTGCTCTTTCTTTATTAACAAAATTTTTTTTTTGTTTTTCCCATTTCATCATTTATTTTAATTTGAGCATTATAACAATCTCCTATTTTCATATTTAAATTTGCAATTTCTTTTTCATCTTCCCATAATTGAACTTGCATTTCTTCTGCTTTTTGTGTTAATTCTTCTAAAGTTTTTTCTCTATCATCTAACATTTCTGAAAGTTTTATAAAACGAGTTGGATTTAATTCTTCTTTTTTATTTTCTAAATCTACATTCATTTTATTTACTGATTTTTTATAATCTGCTAATTGTTTTTTTAATACTTTTAATTTTTGAGATTCTTCTTTTTTTTTTGATTTACCCTTTTTATTGTTTTTCTTTTTTTATCATCTGAATTTTTTTCTTCTTCTTTTCTTTCATCATATTCTTTTTTTTCTTCTAAAGCTATTTTTCTTTTTTAATATGGTTATCATCTTTTTTTTTAATCTTCATTTTATTTATTTTGTTCTGTTTTATTTTTGTCTTTTTCTAATTTTTTACCTTTACTTTTCTTTTTTAATTTCAATTTTTTCTTTTTTATTTTTTTTATCATCCTTTTATTTTCATTTTTTTTTTAATTCCATTTTCATTTACAATTCCATTTTAGTTATCTTTTTCAAGTTATATTTTCATTTTTATCACCTTCTTCATTTTCTTCTTCTTTATCATTTTTTTAATTATTAATCAATCAATTCTTTCTGTAAGACTATTTTATTATTTATTGTTTGATTTCCATTTAATTTTACATAAAGTTCTTTTGTATTTACATCAATATAAATATATACATATCTATTTGTAATTAATTGGACTATTATATACACTTCGAAAATTTTATTTTTATTACAATAATAATTATTTACTCCAAAGTCTTTTATCTTTTCCCATATTCTTTTTCTCCATATATTCTAATTTCATTATTCTTTCTATTGGAAATCCAAATTATATACTTATTCTCTGTTTAATTTCATATAATGTAGCAGATTGATTCAATTTTTTATTTTATTTTTACATTTTCGATAAAAATTTTTTTTTTATTTTATTGATTTAAATGATTACTTCAATTAATATTTATAAAATAAAATGATA
>JAEEGI010028209.1_pt1 | contig 10697 bp, 7 predicted proteins | sample 8958751 | NCBI WGS metagenome assembly JAEEGI01 (sample SAMN16246545, study PRJNA631951) | gut metagenome | biome: gut microbiome; feature: rumen; material: KS-attached | host: Bos | place: Iran: Karaj | collected 2018-10 | reverse complement strand
CGAGATCGACCTCACTTTCGACCCGGTATGGGACCAGAGCATGCTTTCCGACGAAGCGCGTGTCATCCTCGGGATGGACGTGGACTTCGAGGACGAACCGACCGACTTGTGATGCCCCGCATCTATCTTTCGTTAGGGACCAACCAGGGCGACCGGGAGCGGCAACTCCGTCAGGCGCTCGAATCCCTCGAATCGACCTTTCACGCCGCTCCAACCGCGATTTCTTCCGTGATTGAAACGCCGTCCTGGGGCTTCCTGGGGCCGGATTTCCTCAACTGCGCAGTCTGTTTCGTGCTCGGAAAACCCTGGACGCCGACCCGTCTGCTGGACGCCTGCCAGGCGATCGAGCGCGAGATGGGACGCACGGGAGGACCCGAATGGGACGCTGCGGGACGACGGATTTATCATGACCGCCCGATCGACATCGACATCCTCTTCTGGGGCCGCCGCCACATCCGGACCAAGCGTCTTGAGATCCCCCACCCGCTGATGAAAGACCGCGATTTCGTGGTGATTCCCCTGCGGGAAATCGCAGACGAAGCGACAAAACGCGCCTTTCCGGAGATTTTTGACGGGAAATGATTATTTTTGCATGATTTACGGAAAATTAAAGAACAAACGATATGACACAGGACGAACTATTCAAGGTGCTGGTAGCCCATTGCAAGGAGTATGGTTTCATCTTCCCCTCCAGCGAGATCTATGACGGACTCGCAGCCGTGTACGATTACGGCCAGATGGGCGTCGAGCTCAAGAACAATATCAAGCAGTATTGGTGGAATGCGATGACCCGCCTCAATGAGAACATCGTGGGCATCGACTCCTGCATCTTCATGCACCCCCGCATCTGGGAGGCCTCCGGCCACGTGAGCGCCTTCAACGACCCGCTCATCGACAACAAGGATTCCAAGAAACGCTACCGCGCCGACGTCCTGATCGAGGATTACCTGGGCAAGATCGAGGAAAAGATCGCCAAGGAAGTGGCCAAGGGCCGCAAGCGCTTCGGCGACAGCTTCGACGAGGCGCAGTTCCGCGCGACGAACCCGAACGTCCTGCGCGAGCAGGCGAAGTATGACGAGGTGCACAACCGTTACGTCAAGGCCGAGCAGGCTTCGGACTTCGCCGAATACCGCCAGATCATCATCGACTGCGGCATCGTGTGCCCGATCAGCGGCACCTGCAACTGGACCGACGTGCGCCAGTTCAACCTGATGTTCTCGACTTCGATGGGCAGCACATCAGAGGGCGCGAATATCATCTATCTGCGTCCGGAGACGGCCCAGGGCATCTTTGTCAATTATCTCAATGTCCAGAAGACCGGGCGCATGAAGCTCCCGTTCGGCATCGCGCAGATCGGCAAGGCGTTCCGCAATGAGATCGTCGCGCGCCAGTTCATCTTCCGGATGAGGGAGTTCGAGCAGATGGAGATGCAGTTCTTCATCAAGCCCGGCACTGAACTCGAGTGGTTCAAGAACTGGAAGGAGAAGCGCATGGCCTGGCACGTCAACCTCGGCATGGGCGCGGAGAATTACCGTTTCCACGACCATGAGAAGCTGGCGCATTACGCCAATGCCGCGACGGACATCGAGTTCCAGTTCCCCTTCGGTTTCAAGGAGTTGGAGGGCATCCATTCCCGCACGGACTTCGATCTGGGCAACCACCAGAAGTTCTCCGGCAAGAAGATCCAGTACTTCGATCCCGAGACGGGGGAGAGTTTCGTTCCTTACGTGATCGAGACTTCGATCGGCGTCGACCGCACCGTACTGGCCGTACTCTCACATGCCTACAAGGAAGAGAAGTTGGAAGGTGGCGACACCCGCGTGGTCCTGTCCATCCCGCCGGCACTCGCGCCGGTCAAGGCTGCGGTGATGCCGCTGGTCAAGAAGGACGGCCTGCCGGAGGTCGCGCAGCAGATCATGGACGATCTGAAGTATGATTTCAACTGCCAGTACGACGAGAAGGATTCCATCGGCAAGCGCTATCGCCGTCAGGATGCGATCGGCACGCCGTATTGCATTACGGTGGACCACGATACGCTTGAGGATCACTGCGTTACCGTCCGAGACCGCGACACGATGACCCAGGAGCGCGTTCCGATTGCGGAGCTGCGCACCCTCATCGACAAGAAGGTTAACCTGAACAACCTCCTTCGCAACCTGTAGGGCGCAGGGCTTAGTCTTCCGGCCAGCCGGGGGCGCGGAGGGGGAGTTCGGCGCCTTCGGGGAGGACGAGGGTCGTACCGGCGTCGCTCTGGGCGAGGTGGCCGACGATGTCGAAAGTCTGGAAGTCCCGGCGGAACTTCTCCAGGTGCAGGATCGGGACGGCGAAGAGCAGTTTGTAGTCGTCACCGCCATTCATGGTCGCAGCGACCGGATCGACGTCCATCTCCTTGCCGAGCTGGAAGGAATTGCCTTCGAAAGGAATCTTGTCCGCATAAATCTTGGCGCCGAGGCCGGTCTCGAGGGCCAGGCGCTTGACTGCGTCAGCGAGGCCGTGGGTAACCAGGCAGCCGGCGGAAGGGTAGATCTCCGCGTCTTCGAAGGACGAAACGACGCCCGCGGGAAGTTCGGGCTTCAGATAGGCACCGACCAGCATACGGTAGGTCTCCAGGCTGGACCGGCCAGCAGGGGAGTCCGACTCTGATGCCGGAGCGTTCGATGTGGCCGATGCCGGCGTCGAAGCTGAGCCCCCTTCAAAGGCCCTCTTTTCCCGCTCCAGCAGGCGAAAGCCCAGATATGCCGCGCCGAGGCTGCCGGACACGCAGAGCAGGTCCTTGCTCTTGGGTGCGGGCCGTCGGCGGGCCGTCAACTGGGAGACGGACCCCGTTGCGGAAAGACTGATAGCCAGCCCGTTACGAGACGGAACCAGATCCAGCGCCACATCGGCGTAGCCATATTCCCGGGCCGCCGCGACGACTCCGCCCCAAATCTCCCGGATCTGGGCAAAATCCAGTTTGGCGGAAATCCCCAGCACAAGCGACAAAACCTTCGGATGCGCCAAGGCCGCCAGCAACTCACCGGTCACGGCGACCACCGCCTTGTAGCCCAGATGCTTCAGTGGGAAATAGACCAAGTCGAAATCAATCCCCTCCAGCAGCAGTTTCGATGCCTGCCGGACCGTGTCGCCGGCTCCTGCCGCCGCGAATTGAACCGAACGGACCTCCCGGAAAGGGGTCCCTTCATATAGCCGCCGGACGGCCTCTCTTTTTCCGATGTCTGCGAAACGGGTTTCTTCCTGAGGAGTGCGGGTTTCTTCTTTCGAACTGCGAGTCTCTTCCATAGCTGTGCTGGCCTGATTTGTGCAAAAATAACAAATAAAATGAGTACATTTGTCTTTTGGCACAGCAACAAAACGCCCCCAAGCATGAAAAAAATCACCCTCGCCCTTGCGATCCTCCTCTGCGCCCTTCCCTGCGGCGCCGGCAAGCCAGAAAAAGACAGCTTCAACGGAGTGACCGCGATGTCTTTCAATATCCGTGTCGGCACGGCCAAAGACGGCACCAATTCCTGGGAACTCCGTGCGGACGCCGTCCTGGAGATGATTAAAGACCAGCATCCGGATGTGATGGGCCTGCAGGAAGCGCTCCTGGGCCAGATCAAGCCCTTGGTCTACTTCCTGGATGACTATAAATGGGTCGGCGTCGGCCGGGAAGATGGCAAGCAGGAAGGGGAGCACATGGCCATCTTCTACAACAAACGGACGACCTCCCTTCTCAAATGGGGCACGTTCTGGCTTTCCGAGACCCCAGACAAGCCCTCCAAGGGCTGGGATGCCGAATACATGCGCACCGCCACCTGGGCCCTTCTCAAAGACAAGAAATCCGGCAACAAGTACTTCCTGGTGAACACCCACCTCGACAACACGGGCGAAAAAGCCCGCGCCGAAGGCCTCTCCCTGATCCTCAGGAAGATCGCCGAGATGAATCCCCAGGGCCTTCCGCTCCTTGTGACGGGAGACTTCAACATGACCATTGATGATCCTTCGATGGCCCCGATCAAAAAGGAGATGTACGACTGCCGCGCCATCGCGACCAAGTCCGACAATCTCGATACCGCCCACGATTGGGGAAAGCACTATTCTTCTATCGATTTCATCTGGGAGAAAGGATTCGGCAGTTGCGTGGAATATGAAACTCTGACCAAGGCGTACGGCGGCCGCGCCTTCATTTCCGACCATTTCCCGGTCAAGGCGAAGCTCCTATTTTAAGAAGGCCAAAAAACAGACAAAAAATAAAAGAAACAGATAAACAATGAAAAGAATCGCATTGGCTATCAGCCTGTTCCTGCTCTCCCTCTCCCTTCTCGCACAGACCCCCAAGTATGTGTTCTTCTTCATCGGAGACGGCATGGGCGCTAATTCCGTGCAGCTCACGGAAATGTATCTCGCATCCATCCAGGGCAAACTTGGCATTGAGCCCCTCTGCTTCTCGCAGTTCCCCGTCGCTACGATGGCCACCCATTATTCCGCCAGCAGCAATGTGACGGATTCCGCCGCGTCCGGCACTGCCCTTGCGACCGGAGTCAAGACCAAGAACGGACGCCTCGGCATCGACCCGGACGGCAATCCGGTCCGCAATATGGCGGAGATGGCTAAAGCCAAGGGCCAGAAGGTCGGCATCGTGACCACCACGGGTATCAACCACGCTACCCCCGGCGCATTCGAGGCCCATCAGATGGACCGCGGGATGTATTACGAGATTGCGCAGGACATGATTGCCAACGGATTCGACTTCTACGGCGGAGCCGCCCTCTATCACGAGAACAACAGGCCCGGCAACCCCCTGCGCCCCCAATTCGAGGCCGCAGGTTACACTATCTGCAACCCCCAGGAGTTCCAGGTGGGCTGGAAGGACATGAAGAAAGTCTTGATGCTGCCCGGCGAGGGCCAGTACGTCTCCTATTCCATCGATACGGTCAACGACACTCCGGAGCACCAGCAGGACCATGTCACCTTCAAGCAGCTGGTCGAGAGCGCCGTCACCTTCCTGATGAAGGACAACAAGAAGGGCTTCTTCCTGATGGCGGAGGGCAGTGAGATCGACCACGCCAACCACAGCCATGATGCAGCCACTTGCATCCATGAAGTCATCGACTTCGACGAAGGCATCAAGGTCGCTTACGAGTTCTACAAGAAATACCCGAAGCAGACCCTCATCGTCGTCACGGCCGACCACGAGACCGGCTTCCTGACCCTGGGACCCCGCAACGAAAAAGACCTCTCGCTTCTCCGCGTGCAGAAGCACAGCATGAACGTCCTTTCTTCCATGTTGAAACAGCGGATGGAAGAGCGCCAGGATGTCCTCAGCTGGGACGAGATCCGGGAGTTTCTCAAAAAGGAACTGGGTCTCTGGGATTCGGTCAAGATGACCTGGAACGACGAAAAGGCGCTCCGCGACATCTATGAAGAGACGGTCGCCAAGCGCAAAGCCGGCTCCGTCAAGGACCTCTATGCCGACAACGCCAAGATCGTCGCGGCCGCCATCGGTCTGCTCAACCAGAAAGCCCGTGTCTACTGGGTCAGCGGCCATAGCTCCGGCTATGTACCAGTCTTCGCCATCGGCGCCGGCTCCCAGCTTTTCACCCACAAGACAGATAATGCGGAGATCGGAAGGCTGATCATGCAGGCAGCGGCCTACAAATAGACGATGAACAAGGCCGCCCTTTCCCTCCTTGCCGCCGTCTTGGTCGCGGCAGGCGCCCAGGCGTCGCCGGCGGTCTGGCACGTTTCCCCGGAAGGGGATGATGCCGGAGCCGGGACCCGGGAGCGGCCCTTCGCGACCCTTCGCAAGGCGCTTGAAAAGGCAGGGGAGTGCGACACCATCCGCATTGCCGGAGGCAACTACTTCCTGGACGGACCCCTTACGCTGAGCGGCGCCCGCGGCGTGGTAATCGAAGCGGCAGAGGGCGAGACGCCCGTGTTCCGCGGTTCCATCCCCGTTAAGGGCTGGCAGCGCGTACGCGAGCGAAAGACGCTCGCCAAACTCCCGCAAGAAGTACGCAAGCGGCTCTATTACACATCTTTAGACGAACAGTATCTCGGCGACCCGGTCAAGGACCGACACCGTCCGGCGCTCTTCTGCGACGGCGTGGTCCAGACCTTGGCCCGTTACCCCAACGAAGGTTTCGTCTATGGCGGCCGGGCCCTGGGCGCAACCCCCATCCCTCCGGTCGAAAACGGCAACTCCGGCACCGTCGAGGGCGTTTTTGAATACAGCGACCCCCGCATCGACCGCTGGGTCGATGAGAAAGAGCCTTGGGTCGGCGGTTACTGGTTCTTTGACTGGACCGACAGCTACAAACCCGTCACGCGCATCGACCCGCGCCAAAGGATCATGGAGCTCCCGGGCAAGCGCTTCCGTCACGGCCTGCGCTTTTTCGGCCTGAACCTCCTATGCGAGATCGACGCCCCCGGCGAATGGTACCTCGACCGCGATACGCGTCGCCTGTACTGGTATATGCCCGAGGAAGTGGATCCCAAAAACGCCAGGATTACGCTCTCGACGCTCCAGGCCAAGTTCATGCTGACCCTGGAAGACTGCGAAGGCGTGACCCTCAAGGGCCTGAGCTTCTGCGAGAGCAGGGGAGGGGCGCTCCGCGTCAATGGCGGCCGCGACGTGAAGATCCTGGACTGTCGGATGGAAAACCTCGGCACCGAAGCCCTGCGCGTGGACGGGGGGGAGCGCTGCCGCATCGACGGCTGTGTCCTGCGCCACCTGGAAGCCTCCGGCATCACGATGCGCGGGGGAGACCGGTCCCGTTTTCTCCGGGCGGACCACGTCTGCGCCAACACCCTCGTTGAGGATTACGAGCGCTTCCACCGTACCTACAACGGCGCCTTTACGGCCGACGGCTGCGGCATCACGATCCATCACTGTGTCCTGCGCGAAGGCCCTTCCTCAGCCCTTTCCCTGGCCGGCAACGACCTCGTCGCCGAATTCAACCGGATCGAAAGGGTCGCCCGGGAGTCCGACGACCAGGGCGGATTCGACCTCTATCTCAACCCCTCGATGCGCGGCATCATCATGCGCTGGAATCACTGGCGTGACATCCGCGGCGGCACGCGTTACGGAGTCGCCGGCATCCGTCTGGACGACCTGATTTCCGGTGTGGAGATCCGCGGCAACCTCTTCGAACGCTGCGGTTCCGTCGAGTTCGGAGGCATCCAGATCCACGGCGGCAGCGACAATGTGATCGAAGAGAACGTCTTCTTCGACTGCCCCTATGCCGTCTCCTTCACGCCCTACGGCGATTCCCTCTGGCATGCGACCTGGGACCGTATCCGCGAGCGCATCTGCCGCGAGATGGACATGGAGTCCGAGGCCTTTCTGACCCGCTATCCCGAGGCGCGGAACTGGGGCCGGACGATCGATGTCAACGTCGTGCGCCAGAACCTCCTGGTCGACTGTGACTCACTCTATTTCCGCGCCACGACACCACAGATCGAGGGCGGCAACGTCTCCGTCTCTTCCGGGGGCCGGGACGCGGCGTACTTCTGCACCCCGGAAATCCTGCACCCCCTGGGCATCCGGGAGATTCCCCTCGGGGAAATCGGAATCCGCAAGAATAAATGGTTAGACGATGAATAAATCCACTCTCCTGGCGCTGGCCCTCGTGCCGGCCGCTCTGCTCCTCCTGTCCGCCGCCAAAGCTCCCAAGGTCGGGGTCAAAGACTTGACCACGGAACTTCGGACCGACCCGGAAGGCATTGACTGTGAGACGCCCCGCTTCTCCTGGAAAGTCGACTCCCGGGAGAACAAGACCCTGCAGACGGCCTACCAGATCACGGTCTGGCGGGGTGCCGACGGCAAGAAGGTCTGGGACAGCGGCAAGGTCCCGTCTTTCGAGAATGTGCTCGTGCCTTACGGCGGTCCCGCCCTGGAGAGCGAGACCGATTATGAATGGGCGGTGAAGGTCTGGACGAGCGCCGGCGTGACCCGTGACGAAACGCGCGCCCGCTGGTCCACCGGCCTCCGCGACTCGGCTGCCTGGATGGGCGCGAAGTGGATCGGCATCAGCGAACGCGAAAAACTCAAGGAAGACCCCTGCCACCTGCCCGCCAGATACCTGCGCAAGGATTTCCGTGCCGGGGACAAGATTGCCTCCGCCAAACTCTATATGTCCGCCCTGGGCATCGGGGACGCCTCCATCAACGGCAAGCGCGTCTGTCCGCAGATGTTCATGCATCCGCCGGTCCTGTTCGACAAGGTCGTCTACTACCGCACCTACGACGTGACCTCCCTGGTCCAGAAAGGAGACAACACCCTCGCCGTGCTGCTGGGCTGCGGCCGTTATCAGTCCCTGAGCGCCAAGACCCTGCGCAGCGTTTCCGACCCGCGTGTCAAGCTGGTGCTGAAGATCCGCTACAAGGACGGGCGGCAGGACGTGGTCATCAGTGACACGGACTGGACCGGCACCAGCGGAGGCCCGGTCACCTCCAACAACGAGTACGACGGCGAATACTATGATGCGCGCCTCGAGATGCCGGGTTGGAACACCGTGGGCTTCAAGGGCGACCGCCGCTGGAAAGGCGTGGATGAGATGGGCGCCCCCAAGGGAAGGATGCGCGCGATGACGATGGACGACATGGCCATCCAGGACAAGATCATGGCCCAGAGCGTGCGCAAGGTGGGTCGCGACCGCTATATCGTGGACTTCGGACAGAATATGGTCGGTTATGTCATCATGACCCTCGAGGGCAAGGCCGGGCAGCCGATCGTCTTCAAGTATGCCGAGAAACTCACCGACGCCGGCGACAGCCTCAACATGGCCAGCCTGCGCCGCACCCTGGCGACCGACCAGTACACTCCGGCCTCCGACGGAAAGTTCACCTGGACCCCCACCTTCCCCATGCACGGCTTCCGTTTCATGGAAATCGAAGGGGTCACCGCCACGCCCATCAACCGCAACCTGGTCGGGCAGGTCATCTGGGACAAGATGGACCCCAAAGGGAGTTTCGAATGCTCCGACGAGCGCCTCAACCGCCTGTACAAGAACATCCGCTGCGGCCTGCGCAGCAACTACCGCGGCATGCCCATCGACTGCCCCCAGCGCGATGAGCGCCAGGGCTGGATCGGAGACCGCGGCGGCACGATCTGGGGCGAGCCCTATCTCTTCAATGTGGCTCCCCTGTACCGCAAATGGATGGACGACGTCTATGACTCGATGAAGAACGGGCAGCGCATCTCCGTCGTCTCTCCGCGCTACTGGAGCATCTACACGGACGACATGTCCCATTCCTCCGTGTTCCTCTACATGGCCGAGATGCTGTACTCGCGTTATGGCGACGACAGCGGAATCCGCACCTACTATCCGGCCATGAAGGCCTGGCTCGAATATGCGACGGCCAAGAACCTCAAGGAAGACGGCATCTTCCGGATGAAACACGATGAATACAAGGACTGGATCGTCCCGCCGGAGTCGCCCGAGCTCATCCATGCGACCGACCCCTCCCGCATCACGAACAGTCCGGTCCTCCAGACCGGCATCCTGGTCGGCACCCTCGACCTGATGATGAAGTTCGCCCGCCTCACCGGGAACGACGCCGATGTGCCGTTCTACGAGGGCATGAAGGCGCGGGTCGTCGAGGCCTACAACCGCGAATTCTTCGACCCGGAACGCAACTGCTATGACAACAACACGCTGACCGCCAACCTCATCCCGGTGTATTTCGACATCGTCCCGGCGGCGCACAAGCAGGCTGTCGTGGAAAACATCGTGAACCGCATTGAAAACGACTTCGACGGGCACCTCTGTGTCGGCAACGTGGGCATGCGCTACGTGATGGAAGTCCTGACCCGCAACGGGCACGCAGACCTTGCTTACAAGCTCTGCACGATCGACACCTATCCCAGCTGGGGCTATATGATCAAGAAGGGCGCCACCACTGTCTGGGAGCTCTGGAACGGCGACGAGGCCGGTCCCTCGATGAACTCCGGCTGCCACGCGCACCTCATCGGCGACCTTCTGCGCTGGTATTACGAAGACCTCGCCGGCATCGCCCCCGAGCCCACCGCCTCCGGGATCATCGCCGCCGCCCCCGCCTTCCGGCGCATCTGGATGCAGCCCTGTTTCCCCGAAGGCCTCGACCACGTCAAAGCCTCCTTCGACTCCCCTCAGGGCACGATTTCCAGCGAATGGACCATCATCGGACGCAAGATCGTCTGGCGGATCGAAATCCCCGTCGGCTCCACCGCCACCGTTGTGGCTCCCGCTCGCTTCAACCTCAACCCCGGCAAGCTCGCCAGCTACACCGAAGGCGGAACCACCAAGATCTTCCTCCCCTCCGGCAAATACATCCTGCAAAGCAAATAGCGCTATGAAAAGACTGACCGCTGTCCTGATCCTTCTCTGCCTCGCGGCAGGGGCCTATGCCCAAACCCAGACCGTCCGGGCCTTCTCCCATCGCGGAGGACGTCTCGAACGGGACGAAAACACCGCCCAAGCCTTCCGGGAAAGCTGGGACGCCGGCTACACCGGCTTTGAGACTGACATCCGGATGACCCGCGACGGCGCCCTCTTCCTGACCCACGACCACACCCTCGAAAGGACGACCGACGGCACCGGCGTCTTCGAAGAAAAGACCGCCGCCGAGATCCGGAGCCTCCGGACCAAAAAGGGCAACCCGGTCCTCTCCCTCGAAGAATTCTGCCGCTTTCTCGACGGTAAAGACGGGCTCTATGTTGAATTCGAGATGAAAAC
>JAEEGI010028207.1_pt1 | contig 10698 bp, 10 predicted proteins | sample 8958751 | NCBI WGS metagenome assembly JAEEGI01 (sample SAMN16246545, study PRJNA631951) | gut metagenome | biome: gut microbiome; feature: rumen; material: KS-attached | host: Bos | place: Iran: Karaj | collected 2018-10 | reverse complement strand
GAAAGATACATCAGCTCCGATGCCGTGATCTCAACCTCAGCTAGTTCATGACCAAAGAACAGATTCAGCTGACGCATCAATACAGATATATATGTTCCTGCCTTGTCCATTTTCATTCCTCCATTTCAGTTGACATGTCAAGTATAATTGTTTTGGATTGACTTGTCAACTGATTTGCAAAAAACGTATAACCGATCCACACCAACCAGCATTCATCATTTTCGTATCACAAAAAATCAAAAAGCCCGCAAACCGTTGTAAATACAAAGGTTTGCGGGCTATATAATCTTGTGACGGGTCTATTCCAGCTCGATCGTTCCCGGTGGCTTGCTGGTTAAATCGTACATGACGCGATTCACCCCACGTACTTCGTTAATAATACGGCTCATAACCGTCTGAAGAACCGCAAACGGAATCTCCGCAGCTTCAGCAGTCATGAAATCGATGGTGCGTACGGCACGAACAGCAACCGCATAATCGTAAGTACGCTCGTCTCCCATAACACCAACGCTACGCATATTGGTCAGTGCCGCAAAATACTGGTTCGGCATCCAAGGTGCTTCCACACCATTGGCTTCCTTGTATTCGCGAGCAGCCTTATCTACCTCTTCACGATAGATATAGTCTGCATCCTGCACCATGCGAACCTTCTCAGCGGTTACTTCTCCGATGATACGGATGCCAAGTCCCGGTCCCGGGAATGGCTGACGGAATACCAGATACTCCGGCAATCCAAGTTCCAAACCAACGGCACGAACCTCGTCCTTGAACAAGTTACGCAACGGCTCGATAATCTCTTTGAAATCAACGAAATCCGGAAGTCCTCCAACGTTGTGGTGGGACTTAATGACGGCAGATTCTCCACCAAGGCCACTCTCTACCACATCCGGATAGATGGTGCCCTGTGCCAGGAAATCTACCTTACCAATCTTCTTGGCTTCTTCCTCGAAGACACGGATGAACTCTTCACCGATAATCTTACGCTTCTGCTCCGGTTCGGATACACCGGCTAACTTGGCATAATAACGCTCTGCCGCATTCACGCGAACAAAATTAATATCGAAATCACCCTTCGGACCGAAGACGCCTTCTACCTCGTCGCCTTCATTCTTACGGAGTAGGCCGTGATCTACAAATACGCAGGTCAACTGCTTGCCGATTGCCTTGGCAAGAAGTGCTGCCAATACGGAAGAATCCACTCCACCGGACAATGCAAGAAGCACCTTGCCATCGCCAACCTTGGCACGAATCTCGGATACCGCCTTCTCTGCGAAGGAATCCATTCGCCAATCTCCGGCACATCCACAGATGTTACGTACGAAGTTAAAGAGAATCTCCTTGCCGCGAACGGTATGCAATACTTCCGGATGGAACTGGATGGCGTAGAGCTTACGGCTCTCATCTGCATCTGCTGCCACCGGACAATCTGCGGTATGAGCTAAAATCTCAAATCCCGGCGCCGGCTTGCTGATGTAGTCGAAGTGACTCATCCAAACAACGGTCTCCTCTTCAACGCCGGCAAAAATGCTATCCTTGCCGCCATCAATATAAGTTGCAGTCTTACCATACTCACGGTTATCGGCCTTCTCAACCTTGCCGCCAAGGACATGGTTCATCAGCTGTGCACCATAGCAAAGTCCCAACACCGGAATGCCAAGTTCAAACAATTCCTTGGTATAGGTCGGTGAATCCGGCTCATAACAGCTGTTCGGGCCACCGGTCAGGATGATTCCCTTCGGGTTCATGGCCTTAATTTCATCTAATGGGGTACGGTAAGAATAAATCTCACAATAGACCTGACATTCGCGGACACGACGCGCAACCAGCTGGTTGTACTGTCCACCGAAGTCAATGACAATAACTTTTTCCTGCTCCATGCTTCCTCCTTACTTCTCTACACAAAGCTTGCTTGCCCTATATCATACATGGATACCGATGCTTTTTCAAATAGAAGTATTTATTATTTTTAATTTTCTTCCGATATAAAAAGTGTAACCCAAAAAACATCTCATAGGAGTGCACGCCATGAGTAACTATTTTGTCACATACAACCAGAGTCTGCGCAATCTCTACACCGACAACCGGATGTACGCAACCCGTAACGGTAGAGACAATGCCGCACCACTTGCACTTGCCAAGGCCGATTCCAATGCCGTCGGCAAAGGTATCCTTGCTCTCGGGAAATTTAACTACGGTTCCGACACCAAGGAAGCCACCGAAAGTGAGAAAAAATCCCTCTCCGACAAGCTGAAGGCTTTCGTGGACAGTTACAATCTTTCCATCGATTCCGTCAAAGCTTCCAAGGACAAGACGGCAACCAAGGTTTCCAAGAAAATGCAGAAACTGGTGGAAGATTATAAAAATGAATTATCCGCTTACGGAATCTCCGTCAAAGCCGGCGGTTATATGGAATTATCCGCTTCCGCAGTGGAGAATCTTTCTTTTAAAACCTTTGAAAAGAAGTTCGGAAAAGACTCAGACTTCATGAAAGAATTATCCAAGTTTGAAAAACAGCTTTCCCGCCACTTCGATGCATATGCTTAACTCTTTCTCCTAATGAATGTATATAAGCAGAGAAAAAGCGTTGGTTCTTCTCCTTCCCAACGCTTTCTCTCTGTTTTTTTATTCTATTTACTTATCTGTATGCTCGTCGTAACCGAAGTTAACGCCGGTCTCATCTCCGTCATGGAAGTCATAATCCTTACCAGGAAGAATGGCATTCAACAGGATTCCGAGAATTGCTGCAATTGCAATAGAAGTCAATGTAATGTGTGTTCCGCCAACTACGAAGGTCAATCCGTCAGAGAAGCCAAGTCCGCTGACTAAGATGACTGCTGCAATGATTAAGTTACGGGAACGGGTGAAGTCTACCTTGTTCTCTACCACGTTACGAACACCGATTGCGGAAATCATTCCGTAGAGGATGAAGCTGACACCGCCGATGATTGCAGTTGGAAGAGATCCGATTAACTCTGCGAACTTCGGAGAGAAGCTCAATACCACTGCGTATACAGCTGCCAAGCGGATGACACGTGGGTCATGTACGCGGCTAAGCTCCAATACACCGGTGTTCTCGCCGTATGTTGTATTTGCAGGTCCGCCAACCAATCCAGCAAAAGCAGTTGCAAGTCCGTCACCGATTAAGGTTCTGTGTAATCCAGGATCGGATACGAAGTTCTCATCTACAGTAGCGGAAATTGCAGAGATATCTCCAACATGCTCCATCATGGTTGCAATGGCAATCGGTGCCATAACCAGGATTGAGGTAATATCAAACTTGCAAAGTACGAATGGCTGTAACTGTACGAAGTTGGCTGCTGCTACTCCGGAGAAATCCAGAATTGCGGAGCCGTCTACGTTGGTCATGCCTGCTGCATTGAAAATCAATGCACATACATAAGAAATTACAACACCCATCAGGATAGGAATAATCTTAAACAGTCCCTTGCCCCAGATGTTAAAAATTACAACTACACCGAAAGCGATTAATGCCAACAGCCAGTTCTGGGATGCATTGGTAACTGCGGATGGTGCAAGGCTTAAGCCGATGCAGATGATGATTGGTCCGGTTACAACCGGTGGTAAGTAGCGCATAACCTTGTGCACGCCGACGAAACGAATGATCAGTGCCAAGACTACATACAAAAGACCTGCCACAACAATTCCGCCACATGCATATGGAAGCTTCTCTCCCATGGTCATGTTGGCATAGATGCCGGTCTTTAAGTTCGCTACGGTTGCAAAGCCACCTAAGAATGCGAAGGAAGAACCTAAGAATGCAGGCACCTTACGCTTCGTAATAAAATGAAAGAGAAGAGTTCCAATACCGGCACATAACAATGTAACCTGAATCGAAAGCCCTTCTCCTTCAAAATAACCATTCACTAAAATAGGAACAAGAATAGTAGCACCGAACATAGCAAACATGTGCTGAAGTCCTAATAAAAGGAACTTGCCGGTACCGAGCTGTCTTGCATCCTTAATTGCGGTTGCGTTTGTTTCCATTAATATACTCCCTTCTGTTTACAGTATTTTATCCTTGAAAGAGTATAGCGATTTTCCTTTTCATTTACAATCAATTTTTTTCATTTTTCTATTGCGAAAATTTCACAAATTTTACGCTTCGTTTCGTGCAGGTTTTCCCCTCCACATTTGTTGACTTATCCGGCTTATTCAACTAGAATTTAACGGAATATAGATACAATTTCGTTTTAAGGAGGAAAATATGGATAACGTAGTCATTATGGATCACCCGCTGATTCAGCATAAGATTTCCATGCTTCGTGATAAGAACACCGGTACTAACGAGTTCCGTACATTAGTAGAGGAAATCGCAATGCTCATGGGCTTTGAGGCTTTGAGAGATCTTCCATTGGAAGAGGTTGAGATTGAGACTCCAATCGAGACCTGCAAGACTCCTTTCATTGCCGGCAAGAAGATGGCAATCGTTCCGATTCTTCGTGCAGGCCTTGGTATGGTTGGCGGTATCTTGAATCTGGTTCCATCCGCTAAGGTTGGTCACATCGGATTATATCGTGATCCTGAGACACATGAACCTCATGAATATTATTGCAAGCTGCCTGAACCAATCGAGCAGCGTACCATTGTTGTTGTAGACCCAATGTTGGCTACCGGTGGATCCGGATCCGATGCAATCCGCATGATCAAGGACCACGGCGGCAAGCACATCAAGTTCATGTGCATCATCGCAGCTCCGGAAGGACTGAAGAAGTTGCACGAGGATCATCCGGATATTCAGATCTATGTTGGACATTTGGATAGAGAGTTGAATGAGAACGCTTATATCTGCCCAGGATTAGGCGACGCAGGAGATCGAATTTTTGGAACCAAATAATACATCCCATCAAAACATCATACTGATCGGGATGCCCGGAGTCGGCAAAAGCACCATTGGCGTAATTCTCGCCAAGGTGCTTGGTGCCGACTTTGTCGATTCTGATTTGGTAATTCAACACGCATGTAATAAACGCCTGAAGGACATCATTTCCGATGATGGTCTGGATGGTTTTCTTCATGTAGAGGAAGAAATCAATTGCACCATCTCCCCGGAACATGCCGTAATCGCTACCGGTGGCAGTGTCATCTACGGTCCGAAGGCCATGGAGCACTTCAAGAAGATTGGTACCGTTGTTTATCTTCGCATCGACTATGAACATCTGCAGAAGCGCCTGGGTGATTTGGATGAACGGGGTGTTGCCCATCGTCCGGACCAGACCCTTCGCGACTTATACGAAGAACGGTGTGTACTCTATGAGAAATATGCCGATATTACCATTGACGAAACCGATTTAAATATTGAGCGCACAGTGAAGGCACTGAAGGTCGCTCTCGGAGTAGAATAATTATGTTTGAACGAATCAAAGAAGACACAGACTTTCGTCCATTAAAAATTATGATTGTCGGATGCGGCAAGGTTGGTTCTACCCTGGTAGAACAGTTGGCCCAGGAAGGCAATGACATCACGGTGGTAGATACCAATGCCCATAAGGTTGCGGATTTGACTAACCTCTATGACATCATGGGATACGTAGGCAACGGTGGTAGTTACAGCGTCCTCAAAGAGGCCGGTGTGGATACCATGGATTTGTTGATTGCCGTAACCCATTCCGATGAATTGAACTTACTCTGCTGTACTGTAGGTAACCGCATGGGTAACTGTGCAACCATCGCCAGAGTTCGTAAGCCGGACTACAGTAATGAAGTGGGATACTTACGCGACAAGCTTGGCCTTGCTATGATTATCAATCCGGACTTAGAGGCTGCAAGAGAGATTTCCCGTATTCTCTATTTGCCGACTGCTTTGGAGGTTAACTCTTTTGCCCACGGCGAAGCCGAGATGATTAAGGTCAAGATTCCGGAAGGAAGTCCACTTGCCAACAACACACTGATGGAGTTCGGCAAGAAGACCGACATTAAGAACATGGTCTTCTGTGCTGTTGAGCGTCAGGGCGAAGTTACCATCCCGAACGGTAGCTTTACCTTCTTAGCCGGCGATATTGTCTCCTTCGCAGTTCCACGTCGTTTTGGACGTGCTTCTCTTAAGAAGTTAGGCATCATCACCAGCCAGGTACATGACTGTATTATCATCGGCGGCGGTGTTACTGCCTTCTACCTTGCGAAGCAGCTGATTCACAACAACATCTCCGTGAAGATTATTGAATCCAATACGGCCCGTTGCGACGAGCTCTCCTTACTGCTTCCGGAAGCTATTATTATCAACGGCGATGGTACGGACCCGGCCATCCTGAAGGAGGAAGGTCTACAGACCACCGAAGCATTGGTTCCGTTAACCGGCATCGATGAGGAGAATATTTTCTTAACCTTGCATGCCAACAAGATGTCCAATGCCAAGGTCGTTACCAAGGTCAATCGTTTCGCATTCCGTGATGTTTTAAACGGTTTGGATTTGGGCAGTATCATCTACCCTCGTTACCTGACCGCCGAAGCCATTGTCGGTTATGCAAGAGCGCGTCGTGCTTCCGTTGAGAACTGCAACATCGAAACCCTTTACCACATGTTCGACCAGCGGGTAGAGGCAATCGAGTTCTCTGTATTTGATTCTTCCGAAGTCACCGGTGTTCCTCTGATGAACCTGAATCTGAAGGACAATCTGGTTCTTGCTTTTATCAACCGTAACGGTAAGATTATTATTCCTAGCGGTTCCGATACCATTGAAATCGGTGATACCTTCATGGTGGTTACCACCAACACCGGCTTCAACGAAATTACAGATATTTTGAAATAACGGAGGATGCCATGAACAAATCAATCGTTCGGTATGTCCTCGGTTCTGTATTGAAGCTGGAAGGCATACTGCTATTACTACCTGCTCTGACAGGTCTTATATATCTGGAGATTGAGGGATTGGTATACCTGATGGTAGGCGCCTTGGCCACTTTACTTGGATTCCTGCTTACCATCAAGCGCCCGAAGGATATGGTCTTCTATTTGAAAGAAGGCTGCGTTACTACTGCGCTTAGCTGGATTTTGTTATCCCTTGTGGGATGTTTGCCATTTGTACTAACCGGCGAGATTCCGCATTTTGTCAATGCCCTGTTTGAGACAATTTCCGGTTTTACCACCACGGGAGCCAGCATTCTTACCACTGTCGAGAGTCTGTCCCATCCGTCTCTTATCTGGCGTAGCTTCACACACTGGATTGGTGGTATGGGTGTATTGGTCTTCATTCTGGCCATCATCCCATTAAGTGGCGGTTCCAACATCAACCTGATGCGTGCCGAGTCTCCGGGACCATCCGTTGGTAAGTTGGTTCCTCGTATGAAGGAGACCGCCCGGAATCTGTACATTATTTATTTTGCTTTGACCTTATTGGAGTTCATCTTCTTAATCTGCGGACACATGCCGGTGTTTGATGCCATCTGCACCAGCTTCGGTACTGCAGGTACCGGTGGATTCGGAATTAAGGACACCAGCATCGGTGGGTACTCCATCTACTTGCAGTGGGTTGTTACGATATTCATGATTCTCTTCGGCGTGAACTTCAATGCCTATTATTTCCTTATTGCCAAGCAATTCAAAAAAGCTTGGGAAATGGAAGAAGTGAAGGAATACTTCGTCATCATCGCCATTGCCATCGGATTGATTACCTTCAATATCCTCTCCATGTGTGAGAATGTATTCGATGCCATTACCAAGGCTTCCTTCCAGGTTGCCTCCATTATTACCACCACCGGATTCTCCACCGCCAACTTCGATACCTGGCCCGGATTATCCAAGACCATTCTGGTTCTGCTCATGTTCGTAGGTGCCTGTGCCGGAAGTACCGGCGGCGGAATCAAGGTCTCCCGTATTGTGATTGGATTCAAATCCTTCGTCCGGGAGAGCTTCTACTACATCCATCCGAAGAGCGTGCGTAAGGTGAAGGTCGATGGTAAGCCGGTAGATTCCGGAATGATTCATTCCGTAAATATTTACTTCATGACCTTCATTTGGATTTTTGTAATTTCCATTATCATCATCTCTATCGATGGCATGGATTTGGTTACGAATTTTACCGCGGTTGCTGCAACCATTAACAACATCGGACCGGGTCTCGAGCAGGTTGGACCGATTCAAAACTTCTCGAGATTCAGCGACCTGTCCAAGTGTGTGCTGATGTTTGATATGTTGGCCGGACGTTTGGAATTATATCCACTGTTGCTTCTGTTACATCCACTGATGTGGAAGGATGTCATCGATCATCGCAGACATCGTTTCAGTACCTGGAGACGGAAGCGCATTATGGAGCGTCAGAAAAAACGCAATTCATAAATCAAAAATGCCCACCACAGTTTTCTGTGATGGGCATTTTGCTATTCTTTATTTTGCAGCGATGACATCCTGCATATCATACATTCCGGCGTCCTTACCGGCTAAGAACTTCGCTGCTTCCACAGCGCCCTTACCGAAGACACCCTTGCTGGTAGCGGTGTGCTTGAAGGTAATTACTTCGTCCATTCCGGCAAAGATCACTTCATGCTCTCCTACGATATTGCCACCACGAACGGAGACAATTCCGATTTCTTTTTTCTCACGCTTCTTGCGATCCTTGCTTCGATCGTAGTTGTAAGCGTATTCGTTATCCAGCACTTCGTTGATGGAATCTGCCAATGCAATGGCAGTTCCGCTTGGCGCATCCAACTTCTGGTTGTGATGCTTCTCTACAATCTCAATATCAAAGCCTGCGTCTGCAAATACAGCCGTTGCCTTCTTCAGAAGGTCCATTAAGGTATTAATTCCAAGAGACATGTTGGCCGCCTTTAAAATTGCCACCTTCTTAGAAGCCTCTGCCACCTTGGCAAGCTGCTCCTCAGATAATCCGGTAGTACATAAGACAACCGGTACCTGCTTCGCTACGGCATAATCCAAAAGCGCGTCCACTGCCTTCGCATTGGAAAAATCAATAATTACATCTGCATCTACATCACAAGCATCAATGGTTGCGAACACCGGATAGGTATTGGCTACCTCTGTATATGGATCAACGCCTGCAACAATTTCAATTCCATCATCCTCTGCAACCAATCGGGAAATGGTCTGTCCCATATGACCGTTGCAGCCATGCATAATTGCTCGAATCATTCTATTCACCTCTTAGAGAATTCCAAAATCCTTCATTGCCTGTTCCAACTGTGCGGCATGCTCAGCGCCCATCTCACATAATGGGGAACGAAGAGATCCAACGTTCATGCCCATCAGATTCAATGCCTTCTTCACCGGAATTGGGTTCACTTCGCTGAACAATGCGTTCACCAATGGAAGGGAACGAAGCTGCATTGCTGCTGCCTTCTCAACATCTCCGTCGAAGAATGCCTGAAGCATATCGTGGGTCTGGCGTGGTGCTACGTTGGAAATAACGGAGATTACTCCGATTCCTCCGATGGACAAAAGCGGTACAACCAATCCGTCCTCTCCGGAATACAACTCCAACTTGCCGTCACACTGACGCATGGTCTCGGAAGCCTGTGCCATATTTCCGGTTGCTTCCTTCAAACCAACGATGTTCTCCTTGGTCTTTACAAGGGTAGCTACCGTCTCCGGCTGCAGGTTACATCCGGTACGTCCCGGTACGTTATAAAGAATAATCGGAAGCTTGGTCTCATCTGCAATCTGGCTGTAATGGGATACCAATCCGGCCTGGGTTGCCTTGTTATAGTATGGGGTAACGATGAGCGCTGCATCTGCTCCGTCTTCCTCCGCCTCTTTGGTCAACTGGATGGCGGTTCTGGTGCAGTTGGATCCGGTACCTGCTACCACCGGGATACGATGCTTGGTAAACTCTACCGCCGCACGAATCACCTGGCGATGTTCTTCCATGGTAAGGGTAGAACTCTCACCTGTGGTTCCGGCAATAATGATGGCATCTGTTCCGTTATCCACATGAAAATTAATCAGCTCTTCCAGCTTGTCATAATTGACATCCAGATTCTCTTTCATTGGGGTAACAATTGCTACTCCGGCACCTTTAAAAATTGACATATCTTTCCTCCTAATCAAAACACGAGCTTCCGGAAAAATGAAAAGGCGACTCGAATATGAGCCGCCATTGAATACACTTCCTTGATAGCCCAACATCTAAAAAAGATGACAGTCACAAGCTTCTTCAACTTGTGCCCAAGTAAGTATCTACAGGACGATACTCCTTTCGGCGTGGCTTCCTTCCTCCGGAATTCCTCTGCACCTGCTGCATCCCTCCGGATACTCATAAGACACGCGACCTCTATCTGTTATTAAAAATATAGCATTGCCTCATAGCAAAGTCAATGCTCCTACTCGCTAACTTCCGGCTCCTTCTCAGAATCAATACGAAGCACCTGATCCGCAACTGCGCGAATCTGCTCCGGCAAACTACGTCCCGTAAGAATTACGGTAGTAAAAACAGAGCGTTCCTGCAACACTTCCAGAATCTCTTCTGCGGTTGCAATGCCCTCATCCACAATTCCAAGGACTTCATCCAGTACCAGGACGTCGCACTCACCGGTAGAGAGTACCTTCTTGGCAAAATTAATGCCGTTCAAAATATTCTGCTTCTCGTCGGACTTCTCGGATTCCGATAAAGAATCAAATCCACCGACGGAACGTTCAAAACTAAATAACTTCACTTCCGGTTCCAGCTTGCGCATGTATTCTTCATCAATCTGACCCTTCAAAAAGCGAATAATATATGCAGTTGATCCG
>JAEEGI010028199.1_pt1 | contig 10699 bp, 6 predicted proteins | sample 8958751 | NCBI WGS metagenome assembly JAEEGI01 (sample SAMN16246545, study PRJNA631951) | gut metagenome | biome: gut microbiome; feature: rumen; material: KS-attached | host: Bos | place: Iran: Karaj | collected 2018-10 | reverse complement strand
CCCGGGATGGCATTGAGGTCCTCGCCCCAGATGAAGTCGTCGGCCAGGACGCCCTCGGCCACCTTGCGGACATCACCGGTCGCCCAGAGATCCTTCAGGAGCTGCATGATCTTCGGGTCGTCGTTCGGGACAATCTCGTCCTCACCGCGCTTGCCGCCCTTGTAGTAGGTGCAGATGGCGGCGAGGCCCAGGACGATGCCCTTCGGCAGTTCGCCCTTGCGCTCCAGGTAGGTCTTGAGACCCGGAAGGTCACGCGTCTTGAACTTCGGGAAGGAGTTCAGCATGATGCTGGTAACGAAGTGCTTCACAAACGGGTTGCGGAAGCGCTCCATCACGTCATGGCCGAACTTCTCCAATTCCTCCTTCGGAAGGTTGAGCGTCGGGAGAAGTTCCTCAAACATTACTTTCTTCACGAACGGGCCCACTTCGGGATCCTCGCAGCACTCTTTCACGGTGTTCAGGCCGCTCAGATAGCCCACGGGCGACAGAACGGTGTGAGGACCGTTCAGCAGCGTCACCTTCCGCTCGTGATAAGGGGCCTCGGACGGAACGAACAGCACGTGCAGGCCAGCCTTGTCGGCCGGGAACTCGGCGGCGACTTCCTGCGGCGCCTCAATCACCCACAAGTGGAAGATCTCGGCCTTGTCCAGCAGATGGTCGTCATAGCCGGCGCGCTCGCAAAGCTGCGCGGCGGTATCACGCGGATAACCCGGAACAATGCGGTCCACGAGCGTCGAATACACGCCGCAAGCCGTCTCAAACCAATTCCGGAAGCCTTCTCCGAGGTTCCACAGGTCGATATACTGGCGGATGCACTCCTTCAGGTGCTTGCCATTTTCGAAGATAAGCTCGCACGGGAAGATGATGAATCCCTTGTCCTTTGCACCGTTAAAGTGCTGATACCGATGGTACAGCAGCTGCGTGAGCTTGCCGGGATAGGACGATGCGGGAGCGTCATCCAGCTTGCAGGCAGGGTCGAAGGCGATGCCCGCCTCGGTCGTGTTGGAGATGACGAAACGCATCTCGGGCTGCTCAGCCAGTTTCAGGTAGGCCTGGAAATCCTCATAGGGGTTGATACCCCGGCTGATAACGTCGATGAGGTCCACGCTGTCCACAGGCTGGCCGTCCTGCAGGCCCTGGAGGTTCAGATGATAGAGGCCGTCCTGCTCATTGAGCCAGCCGACCATGCCCTTCTCGATGGGCTGGACCACCACCACGGAGGCATTGAAGTCCGTCTTCTGGTTGGTCTTCCAGATAATCCACTCGATGAACGCCCGGAGGAAGTTTCCTTCGCCGAATTGGATGACCTTTTCGGTATACTGCTTCGCCTGCGGGGCGGAAGTTCTGTTCAGTCTTTCCATATTGTATTGATTAATAGTTTATTCGCTTTCCGTAACGACAACCAGGATAACCGCCTGTTCTCTCGCCTTCTGCTGGATGGTGTATTCGGTGCCGCGTTCCAAAGTCACAACGCCCGAATCACCATAGTCGTCATAGGGTGTATCCCAGACCTGCGCCGTTCCACCAGCAGGAACGAGTTGGATCTTGGCATCGGACTCTGCCACCTTGCGGCGGGCAAAATAGAACTGGACGGTCGTATTGTAGGCCGAAGACGTCGTAAAGGTCACAAAACCTTTGCTGTCCAACTTGAAGCCACGCTGATAGGTAGTTCCATCAATCGTGAAAGGACCGTGGTATTTCTCGTCTCCGGCAGTACGGAAATCGGCAGCTGAAGTGGAATACGTGAAATACGTGCTTCCGGACTTCCCGTCCACCGTGGAGACCACCGAAGCGGAATCATTCATATAAATGACATACGTATGGGCCCCGGAGGGATCGTCCGGATTCTCGGGATCGTCCGGATCAGGATCCACGGGATCGTCGTCCGAACCGTTGAAATCCGTAATGCCGCCGTTGTTCACGGAAACAGGGGCTTCCGTCCAGCCGAGCTTGCCGTAACCGGCACCGCCCCGAACCACTTCGGGCACGTCTTCGGCCGGAGTGACGACATAACTGTACGCCGGCTTGAAATCGGCATAGGTCAACGGAGTGATGGTCTCACCGCCGTACGACTTGTACTTGACATTCGTCAGCGGATACGGGTCCTTGGCCTTGGCCGGACGGTTCACGAAGACATCCTGCGTCGCATACAGATAACCGGCCACGGATCCCTGGAGGTTGGACTCGTTGCTTTCCTTGGCGGGATAGGTGCAGATGTCGGTCGGGAGTTGGACCGCGTCGAAATAGTTGTATTCAACCAGCACCTTAGCGCCATAGGCCGATCCTACGCCGTAGGTCGTGCAACCATCGAAGAGATTGTTGTAAACGTGGGCCCTGCCATATCGCACGCGCGGATGGCGCGAACTGGACTGGTCGAACCAGTTGTGATGGAAAGTCGCGGTGATGGCGACATCGGCCGATGCGCTATTGGAATGGCCCACCAGGCAGGACTTCTGGGTCTTGATGAACCGGCACCAGCTCACGGTCACGTTCTTGGACTCGTGGGTAATGTCACAGGAGCCGTCTTCGTAGTCCTTGGTCTGGTTGAGGGAGGTGAAGGTACAATGGTCCACCCACACGCCGTCACAATCCTGCATGGACACGGCATCGGCACCGTTGTTGGCCTTCGGCTGCTGGAAGTTGATGTTCCGGATGATGATGTTGTTCGCCCGGACACAGAAGATGCCGATCCGGTCCATGACGAAATCATCGGTGCCGTAGAAGCTCAGGTTGGAGACATCCTTGACGTCGAACCAGGGATGGGCTTCGGAGAAATCGCGGCCGTCATCCGGCTTGAAAGTACCGCTGAGCCAGATGGTTACAGGAGTATGGTCACCATTCTTCTCAGCCTTGGTACGGGCCAGGAGCCAGGTCTGCAGGGCCTTGCCGCTGTTGAAATGGAGGATGTTGGCCGATGTGGCCGCATCGCCGCCGGTAACGCCCGTGCCATAGCCGTAGAGTTTGTCCAACTCCACCGTACCGGTCTGGGGCGGATCCGGGCATTCGAGTTCGGCCGTCTCGCCGGGATCCACAGGCTGGTCGGGGTCGTCGGGATCCTCACCGGAACCACCGGAAACATAGACGAACTTCCAGAAACGGATGCCGGCATCGGGATAGACCTTGACACTCCCCTCTTTGACGGAGAATACCAGTTCTCCCTTGGAGCCGTCGGTAGGAACGGACTGACTGTCAGTACCGACCACACAGACGCTTCTGACGGCATCTTTGGTCGGCGTGGAGGCCGTTACCTTCAAGGTTCCGTCCGCGGGAGCCGTGAACGAGAATACGCGTTCCGTCGTGCTGCCGGCGCCATTGGGCTGGATGTAGCCGTCCGTGCTCCACTTGCCATTCTTGCTGCCGGAGGTATAGGTGAGGCCATTCAGGCTGACACTCCAGTTCGCCTGATTGGTTCCGTTGGCACCCGGAGCCTGCTCGGCCAGGGCGTCCTGCCATTCCGTCGTGGAGAAGTCCCAGGTCCAGGACGTCACGCTGGACTTGTCCTGCACATTGTCGTCAGTGAGCGTGAAGTTCAAGGAAGTCACCTTGTTCTCGGCGAAGACAACCTCCTTCGGAAGGGTTACACTCTTGGAAATGAGGAGGTTGTCATCGTCCGTCGTCACATCCACCGTCAGGATGGAACCGGCAGCAAGGGTAGCGGGATTGACGATCAGGAAGGCCGAATGGTTTCCGTCCATCGTAAAGTCATCACCCGCATAATTGCCGGCGACGGTTGCAGAAGGAGTCTCCCACTTGGTGATATCGCCCGTGGTGATTTCCACATTGGCCTTACCGGTGAGGGTCGCTGCAGCCGTCAACGCCACGCGTGAAACCTTCTTGCCGGCGAGCAGGGTGGACTCGTCCTTGAGGGTTACCTTCACCACGGTGAACACGCGGCGGAAGCGCATGTTATCCACGTTCGCCTTGCCGTCTGCGACCGTGAAGGTCGCGGGCATGCCCACGAGGAGGTCCATCGCAGGGTCGAAGGTAGTCAGGGACGGTAGTTTCTGCTCTGTGGCAAGCACATACTTGTGCACACTTTCAGCGCGCCCCGCTTTGAGGCCTTTGGGATACCAGGCGGTGAGGACATGCTCCCCGTCTGCAACGTCCTTCAGGGTTCCGGTGAAAGTGGCCGTCCGTCCATTCTCCGCCGTGTTCCTGAGGCTGTTCGGCTTTTCATAAGCCCCGTCGACCATCACCGCCAGCGTATCGCCCTGATTCCAGTACGGAATCCAGGCCGTGCCGTCGTTCTCGATGAAAGTACGCGTCTCGGGAATACCGGCCGTCACCGTAATGGCGACGCCGTCACGCGATAAATCTTTCTCCCGCTGGCAGGAAACCAACGCAAGCACTCCGAGGAGAACCGGAAACAAAATCTTTTTCATAGCCCGTTCTCCTTAGAAATCAAACTCATCCCCGGGCTCCAGGTCGCTTCCGGGATATCCCCCGTCTCCGAAGTCGCCGCTCTCGAGGAAGTTCATGTCAAGTTGGACGTCGATTACGCGGCAGAAAGGAGCAAGATAGAAAGATTCGAGTTCTTTCATCTTATGAAAATTTATTCGTTCTCGTTGACAATAACCAGAAGTACAGCCTGCTCTTTATCTTTACGCTGAATTGTGTAGCCCGTTCCCTTTTCCAGAGTCAGAACGCCAGAATCAGCGAAAGAATCATAAGGTGTATCAAGAATCACGGGGTCCCCATTCGCGGGAACGAGTTGGATCTTTGCAGAGGAATCACCGGACTTTCGACGGATGAAATAGAACTGAAGGGTCGATGTCAGAGTGGACGAAGTCGTGAATGTAATCTTGCCGTCACTGTTCATCTTGACTCCCTTCGTGGATATATAGTCCCCAATGGTCCATTCGGAAATGGCATAATCGCCGCCCAGGTCAGTCTTGGCAGTTACCGTAAAATAGCTTCCGGTTTCCCCGTCCGTGAGATTGACAGCGTTGCTGCTGCTGTTATAGTAGAAAACATGCACGTGACTTTCACTGACACCGCCGGATGCCTTCTGCCTGACCGTCACCTCAACATCTTCCGCATCTTGATAGCTCAGCGTAACAACAGCAGTACGCGGTTCCGATTCCGTATTGGCCGTGCAATTGAAAGTAATCATACCGTCCGCGGCGGCTAGATCGAAAATCCAGTCGACATCCTCTTCTACACTAACGGTAACATCTTCGCCTTCAATAGGATTCACCACACTGTACCCAATGGTTCCGGATGTAGCATCTGCTTCAATAACGACATCCTTGGCGCTAATCTCAGGAACCAAGGAGAAAGACGGCGTACCCAGATTATAGACATATCCGAGTTTGAGTTTCACCTTGGACTTGGCGTCCGTGGACATCGACTTCGTCGTTCCGTCTCTGAATGTATACGTGAGCGTCAAGGTATTCAAGTTGGAATCCTTGCACAGCACGGGGATAAAATAGGTGGCACCATACTCCAGGGTGCCATCGGCGGCAGCCAGCGTAATGTTGTCCTTAGCACCTTCAATACCGGAATACTCACCCGTAGAAGCAACATACTTGGGACGTCCAGCAAAACGGGTGTTGCTGGTCTTCAGATTGACCGAAACAACATCCTCATTGCCTATTGTGACCTTGAAGAAAGCGGCACCGTGACGGAAAGAAATCTTGCCGTCTTCGCCGATAACAGCGGTCATCACAGCGAATTTCGAGTCGAAACCATCCTTCACGGCCGTCTGGGTATCACCAAGGGACTTGTCCACCTCAATGATATCACTCCCGAGGGAAGCGTGACGGATGGCTACATTCGGATAGATGGCATAGAACGTCGTTTCTTCTGCATCTTCCTCGGCCAGCGTACCGGTAAAGGAGGCGGAAGCACTACCCGCGCCGTCCGACAGGGTGAAGGTATACTGGTTTCCAGTGGTGGCGGCCACGACGTTGATTTCATCATTTGCGGCCCATTTGATGGACATGCCGTCCAAGGTGGTCCGAGTTTCGGGCGACAATACGGTGAAGGTCTTTTCGATTCCTTTGACGGGAATGGGTTCCTTAACCGGTTCCTTTTGGCAGGAAACACTCAGGGCCGCAATGGCGGCAAATAGAACTACACACTTTTTCATAATCATTTCCTCCATCAATTAACCCCAAATACTGTCTCCCCATCCATCTTCTTCCTCCAACTTTGGAATGTCTTTTTCTTGGGTGAAACTAGTCAGGAAATTACCTTCGAAAGTCATTTCCAACAATTCTGCCGACGGCGTTTCGTAGAATGTCTTTTTCATGATATTAAGATCGATATTTGTTTTCATCAAAGCGTTACACCACTCTTGAAGATCGCGATCTCGCGATATCCGTTCTTTTCGTTGTTCACCGGGGCGCCGGAAGCGGCGGCAAGAACGAAATCGATGAAGCGGGCGGAGACGTCCGCCATCGGTTCGCCCTGGGCGAGGACGCCGGCGTTGAAGTCGATCCAGTTGCCCTTCTTCTCGAAGAGGGGCGTATTGGTGGAGATCTTCATCGTGGGAACGAAGGTGCCGAACGGGGTGCCGCGACCGGTAGTGAACAGAACGATCTGGCAGCCGCAAGAAGCGAGAGCCGTAGAGGCCACGAGGTCGTTGCCCGGGGCGCTGAGGAGATTGAGTCCCTTGACGCTCAGACGCTCACCATACTTCAGGACACCGCGGACGATGCTCTTGCCGCATTTCTGGGTGCAGCCGAGGGATTTTTCCTCCAGGGTGGAGATGCCGCCGGCCTTGTTGCCCGGCGAGGGATTCTCGTACACGGGCATCCCCTGCTTCATGAAGTATTCCTTGAAGTCGTTGATCAAATGGACTGTTTTGTCGAAAGTTGCCACATCCTGGCAACGGTTCATCAAGATGGTTTCCGCACCGAACATCTCGGGGACCTCGGTCAGGACCGTAGTGCCGCCTTGGGCGACGATCCAATCGGAGAAGACACCGAGAAGCGGATTCGCCGTGATACCGCTGAGGCCGTCGGAGCCACCGCATTTAAGGCCCACACGGAGTTCGGACACTGGAACGTCCTCGCGCACGTCCTTCGAGCACACGGCAAAGATCTCGCGCAACTGCTGCAAGCCGTATTCCACCTCATCATCCACTTCCTGCGTCTTGAACATCCGCACGCGGCTTTCATCCACCGGGCCGACAAGTTCGCGGAAAGCATCCAGCTGGTTGTTCTCGCAGCCGAGACTCACCACCAGCACGCCGCCGGCATTGGGATGATGTACCATATCCGCAAGGACGGTGCGGGTGTTCTCGTGGTCATTCCCGAGCTGGGAACAGCCGTAGTTATGCGGGAAAGCGACGATGGCGTCGACACTCCCCTCACGACCGGCGACCTCCGCCTTGAAGCGGTCTACGATCTGCTGGCAGATGCCATTGACACATCCCACCGTAGGGATGACCCAGATCTGGTTGCGGACACCCACCTGCCCGTCCGTACGGCGGAATCCCTTGAAGGTCCGCTTCAATTGAGCATCAGGAATATCCACCAGGGCAGGCTGGTAGCTATAATCCAGCAAACCTTCCAGGTTCGTCTTGATGCAGGTATGGTCCACCATCGTGCCGGCTGCCGCATCACGTGTCACGTGACCGATCGGGAAGCCGTACTTGATGACGTTCTCCCCGGCCTTAAGGTCTTTCAGGACGATCTTATGTCCCCGGGGAATGTCCATCGACAGGGTCACACCCTCCACGACCTCGCCTTTCACGAGATCCTGCAGCGCGACAGCCACATTGTCCGACGGATTGATCTTGATGTAATTCATTAAAACTGAAAGTAATTCTTCGCGTTGTTGTAGGAGATGTCCTCGACCATCTTGCCGATGAAATCGAGTTCGGAGACCGGGAGCTTGCCCTGCTCGACATCCTTTCCGATCACATCGCAGAGGATGCGGCGGAAATACTCGTGGCGCGGGTAGCTGATGAAACTGCGGCTGTCCGTGAGCATGCCCACGAAACGGCTCAGGAGACCCAGGTTCGAGAGGGAGTCCAGTTGACGGCGCATGCCCACTTCTTGGTCCAGGAACCACCAGCCCGAGCCGAACTGCATTTTGCCGGGGACGGTGCCGTCGTTGAAGGTGTAAGCCATCGTCATCATGACGGCGTTGTCCTTGGGATTCAAGCAGTAGAGGATGGTCTTCGCAAGCTTTCCTTCCAGTGTGAGCCGGTCGAAGAAGCGGTGACCGGCAGCCGCGATTTCCGGATCGTGGATGGCGTCGTAGCCCGTATCCGGACCCACGGCGTTGAACATCCGGGTATTGTTGTTCCGAATGGCACCGATGTGGAACTGCTGGGCCCAGCCGGCCTCGGCGTCCATCACAGCCTGGTCGTGGAGGAAGGCGCTGCGGAACTTCTCCAGTTCCTTCGGATTCGGGGCGATGCCCATCAGGACCTTCTTGAAGATCAGTTCAATCTCAAGCTCCTTGTAGTCGGCGCTGTAAAAGTTCTCCAGACCGTGGTCGGAAAGCTTGCAGCCCATGGAGGCGAAGAAGTCATGCCGCTTCTGCAAAGCCTCGCAAAGGTCGCGGTAGGAGTCGATTTCCATCCCGGCGGCCTCGCCAAGCTGCTTCAGATAAGCCTTGTACGCGACAGGGTTCTCGATGGCCATCGCCTTGTCCGGACGCCAGGCGGGAATCACCTTCGTGCCGAAGGGCTTTTCCGCGATCATCTTGTGCCAACGGAGGTCGTCGGCCGGATCGTCGGTGGTGCACACCACCTCCACATTGAACCGGCGGATGAGGGCCTGGCCCCGGAATTCGGGCGTCGCCAGCTTCGCGTTGCACTCCTCGAAGATCTCGCGGGCCGTAGCCGGGCACAGGAGCTTGTCGATGCCGAACACACGGCTCAACTCCAGATGGGTCCAATGATACAGCGGGTTACGCATCGTATAAGGGACCGTCTCCGCCCATTTCTCGAAGGTCTCCCAAGCGGTGTGTTTGCCACCGGTGAGGTAATCTTCGGAAACACCGTTCCCGCGCATCGCACGCCACTTGTAATGGTCGCCGTAGTGGCCGTCCACCAGCCACAGCTGGGTGATGTCGCGGAACTGGATGTTCTCGGCGATCTGCTGCGGAACGAGGTGGCAGTGGTAGTCGATGATGGGCATCTTTTCCGCGTGCTCATGGTACAGTTTCTTGGCGGTCTCCGTCTGGAGCATGAAGTCAGGGTTGATGAAAGTCATATCTGCTTGTGTTTTAGAATCTTGGAAGAGAGTCGGGGTATCACCCCCGGCTCCCTTTGAAAAAAGCTACTTGGCCTTGAAGACGATTTCGTAGATCCAAGGCGACGTGGAGCCGCCGACTTTCACGATCTGGATCTCCTGCACGTTTCCCGTGGTGTTCTCGATGTTCCATTCGTACACCTTGGCGTCCAGGAGAGGCTTCTCGAGGTCGTACGGTTCCAGAGCCACGTCGTCATCCGACTGAGACGTTCCATTGACCTTGATTCCGAGTTTGCAGTCCTTGCCGTCGGCAGCAACCTTGCCCTGGGTAGCCGTGATGACCAGCTTTCCGGACTTGGAAGTCTTGAAGAAAGCATAGGCAGCACCGCCGCCGAAGGTAATCGGCTTGTAGTCGACACCGTCCGCACCCTTCTTGCCGGCATACTTGATATCCTTGCCGTTGGGCGAGAAATACAGGGTCTCCGTCGCATCCGTCGAAGCGGCCAGCGAGACAAGTCCCTTATCATACAGGTAGTTGTTGTTGTCATTCACCGTGAAGGCTTCGATATACTCGGCGGTGAAATCCCAGACAACCGACTGCGTGACGACTTCGGAACCGCCCTTCGGCTGGATCGCGATGGAAGCGGTCCCCTGCTCGGACTCCTGATAGTAGATGTCCCCTTCGGCAGGGAAGGCCTTGACCGTAAAGCCGTACAGGCCGGCTTCGAGCGCGGCGATCGTCTCGGCGGGAACCGTATAGGTCAGCGCACCTTCCTCCAGTTCGACAGGTTTCCGGTTGAACCTGAGTTCGTAGGACGCGGCATTGGGAACCGCATCCCATTTCACCGTGACGGGAGTTTCATCCCCTTCCTTGACAGTGACCGGATCCACGGTCAACTTCGGCGTTGCCAGTACCCGGTCGCCATTCAGGACATCCTTGCTCCAGGCGAGTTTGGTGACCGAGACGGGGCCGTTGGCATACAGGTAGACGATGCCCTGGCCTTTCACCTCGGGAATGACGACCTTCTGGACCTGCTGCTTGCCGCCTTCGGCGACACCGCCCTTGACGGCGAAACCATCATCGTCCAGGAGGGCGATCACCACGCCGGCACCCGACTTATTGGGATCTTCCACGACCAGGTCGACGGAGCCGGGAGCATCGATCTTGAAGGAGACGTAGCCATCCGTAGGAATGCCCTTGCGGTTCAGCACGGTCGCCACGGTAAAGTTGATACCGCCGTCCGCGTTGATCGGAGTGGCCTCGCTTCCCACGAGCAGGAGTTCGTCACGGACACGGCTGTTCTTCACCTCGCCGGCGAAGAGGCTGGCGTCCTGCAGATCCCATACATGCGGTGCAGAGACCACGTTCTGGGTCAGGTCTTCGGCTTTCTCCACATAGGAGATCCACCACTTGGAAGCGCCCACCTGCTCCTCGATGAGATCCTGGGCGGCCAGGTGGAAAAAATTGCCCTTGGAGTTGTAGCAGGGATCCACATTCATGGTCTTGCATCCGAGATCGGCCGCAGACTTCCTCTTGAAGAAGTCCT
>JAEEGI010028196.1_pt1 | contig 10700 bp, 9 predicted proteins | sample 8958751 | NCBI WGS metagenome assembly JAEEGI01 (sample SAMN16246545, study PRJNA631951) | gut metagenome | biome: gut microbiome; feature: rumen; material: KS-attached | host: Bos | place: Iran: Karaj | collected 2018-10 | reverse complement strand
CTGGATCCCACGACCCGGGTGGCGCCGGATAAGACCAAGTACGACCGCCGGCGGGAAAAGGCGAAATACCGCCGGGCCGGAATGGATGAATGATAAGAGATTTCACCAAACTTTCACAGAAATCAAGGAAAAAATCTTGAAAAAAATAATCTTTTTCGTGGAAAAGGGCGGAAGATTGTGATATACTGTCGATATATATGGTAACGAGGAGGTTCCCTAAATGTTACAATTTGAAGAAGCAACAACCAATCTGGCAAAGATTAAAGTCGTCGGCGTAGGCGGCGGCGGAAATAACGCAGTAAACAGAATGATCGAAACCCAACTGAAAGGTGTAGAGTTCGTCGCAATCAATACAGACGGACAGGCTCTGAGCACATCTCAGGCAGAAACCAGAATTCAGATCGGGGAAAAACTGACCAAGGGCCTGGGCGCTGGCGCAGATCCTGAAGTAGGGCAGAAAGCAGCAGAAGAGAGCACAGACGAAGTTACAAATATTTTAGCTGGTTCTGACATGGTATTCATCACCGCCGGTATGGGCGGCGGAACCGGTACAGGTGCAGCTCCGCTGATCGCCAAGATCGCGAAGGACATGGGCATCCTGACTGTTGGCGTTGTTACCAAGCCTTTCACCTTTGAAGGGAAGAAGAGAAGAGACAACGCGGAAGAAGGAATCAAGCTGCTGAAACAGCACGTTGACTCTCTGGTTGTCGTTCCGAACGACAAGTTATTACAGATTTCCGAAAAGACCACTTCCGTTAAGGAAGCATTCAGCAAAGCAGACGATGTGCTGAGACTGGGCGTACAGGGCATTTCCGACCTGATCTCCGATTCCGGCATCATCAACCTGGACTTCGCAGACGTGAAGGCCATCATGCAGGACAAGGGCATCGCTCACATGGGCGTTGGCGAAGGCAACGGCACCAACAGAGTGGAAGACGCAGTTCGCAATGCCATCGAAAGCCCGCTTCTGGAAACATCCATTGACGGCGCGAAGGCGATTCTGCTGAACGTATGCGGCGGCGAAGACCTGACCATGCTGGAAGTCAACCAGGCTGCGGAAATTATCGAACAGGCTGCGGACAGAGACGCATCCATCATCTTCGGTTTCTCCACCAAGGACAATCTGGAATCCGAACTGGTCATCACCGTAATCGCTACCGGATTTGAAGACGTGGAAGAAGATGAACCGGTCAATGCATTCGGATTCGGCGCACCGAAGGCTGCACCAAAGAAGAGTGAAGCGGCTCCGGCAAAAGAAATCGACAACGATTTCCCGATTCCTGACTTTTTAGCACCGAGAAGATAGCAACAGAATCAGGAACGGAAAAGACTAAATCACACGAAACGGATATTGGGGACAGGCATTTAGTCTGTCCCTGATTTTTATGAAAGGACGAAGGCCCATGATCAAGCGGATCACGTCAAAGGACAATCCGGCGCTGAAGACTTTCCGGCAGCTGCAGACCCGCAAGTACCGGGAGCGGCTGGGGGAATTCGTGCTGGAAGGCCCCACGGTGATTTCCGAAGCCCTGGAGCAGGGAACGCCGATCCGGATGGCGGTGTTTACCGACGATTTCCGGGAAGACCCGAAAGGGCGGGCGCTGATCCGGAAGATGGAAGAGGAACGGATCCCCCTGTACTGCACGGAGGAGGGCCTCTTCAGGGATGCGGCCGGCACCCAGACCCCGCAGGGCGTTCTGGCGGCGGCGAAGATCCCTTACTGGGATCCGGACATCCTGACGGAGGAAGGTTCCTGTTTCCTGGTGCTGGACCGGGTACAGGATCCGGGCAACATCGGCACCATGGTCCGGACGGCGGAGGCTGCCGGCTTCCGCGGCATCGTGGCGGTGAAAGGCACGGCGGACCTGTACAGCGGCAAGGTATCCCGGGCGGCGGCCGGAGGGCTGCTTCGGCTTCCGGTGTTCACGGTGGATTCCGGGACGGCGCTGCTGGAAAAAATGAGAGAGTGCGGGAAGAAAATCGTCTGTACGGACCCGCGGAGCAACGTCTATTACGACGATGCGCCGATGGCGGAGGACATCGCCCTGGTCATCGGCAACGAGGCGGGGGGCATCTCGCCGGAACTGCTGGCCGGCGCGGACATTTCCGTGGGCATTCCCATGGAAGGACGGACGGAATCCCTGAATGCGGCGGTATCCGCCGGTATCCTGATGTATGAATCCCTTCGGCAAAGAAGGATCAGATAGAATGAAAATCAATTGAAGGAGGAACGATTCGGATGCAGAATCAACTGAAGGAAATCCTTGAAAATGCAAGAAAGAACATTGCAGAGGCTTCTTCGAAAGAAGATATAGAAAAGATCCGGGTAGAGTACCTGGGCAAAAAAGGCCAGCTCACCGGTATCCTGAAATCCATGGGCAAACTGTCCAAGGAAGAACGGCCGGTCGTGGGCAAGGTCGCCAACGAGGTCCGGGAGAGCATCGAAGAGATGATCGCCAAAGCCGGCTCAGCCGTGAAGGCGGCGGAGCAGGAACGGCGGATCAAGGCGGAAGCGCTGGACGTGACCGTTCCCGGAACCGAGCGGAAGCTGGGGGCCAAGCACCCCATCAGCGTCACCATCGACGAAATCACCAAGATCTTCATGTCCATGGGCTTTTCCGTGGCGGACGGCCCGGAAGTGGAGACGGTGTTCTACAACTTCGACGCGCTGAACGCGCCGCAGAACCACCCGTCCAGAGACCTGACGGACACCTTCTACATCGAAGACCAGGAAGATGTTCTGCTCCGGACACAGACTTCCCCGGTGCAGATCCGGACGATCTTAAAGGAAGACCTGCCCATCAAGATCATTTCCCCGGGCAGATGTTTCCGCTGCGACACGCCGGATGCGACCCATTCCCCCATGTTCCATCAGGTAGAAGGCCTGGTGGTGGATGAAGGAATCACCATGAGCGACCTGAAGGGCACCCTGGACGCCTTCGTGAAGCGGCTCTTCGGACCGGAGACCCGGACGAAACTCCGCCCGCATCACTTCCCGTTCACGGAACCTTCCGCGGAAGTGGACGTTTCCTGCTTCAAGTGCGGCGGCAAGGGCTGCAGCGTCTGCAAGGGCAGCGGCTGGATCGAAATCCTGGGCGCGGGCCTGGTGCACCCCAACGTGCTGAAGGTCGGGGGCATTGACACGGAAAAATACAGCGGCTTCGCCTTCGGAATGGGCGTGGAACGCGTGGCGATGTTAAAATACGAAATCGACGATATCCGCCTTCTCTATGAAAACGACATGCGGTTCATCGAACAGTTCAAGTAGGAGGGGAAAGAGATGTTAGTACCAATCAGATGGCTGAATGAATACGTGGATCTGAAGGACGTTTCCCTTCAGGAATACTGCGATAAAATGATCATGTCCGGCTCCAACATTGAAGAAGCCTTCAAGGTAATGCCGGGGATCGAAGGAATCGTGCTGGGCAGAGTCCTGTCCATCAAAAAGCATCCGGATGCGGACAAACTTTTTGTCTGCCAGGTGCACGTGGGAATGGACAAGCCGGTGCAGATCGTGACCGGCGCCACGAATGTGACGGAAGGTTCCCTGCTGCCGGTGATTCTGGACGGCGGCGTATTGCCGGACGGCCGGAAGATCACCAAGGGCGAACTGAGAGGCGTGGAATCCTTCGGGATGCTGTGCTCCGCCGGCGAACTGGGCTGCGAGGACAAGGTCGTGCCCGTAGCCGTGAAGGACGGAATCTGGATCCTGCAGGACATCGGCGCCAACGCCGGGCAGGATTTTGCGAAAGCATATGAAGTGGAAGAAGACGTGGTGGATTTCGAAATCACCCCGAACCGGCCCGACTGCCTGTGCATGCTGGGGATGGCCCGGGAAGCGTCTGCGGTATTCGGCAGGGAACTGCAGTACCCGGATGTGAAGATCGAAAACGAAATCGACGACGTGAAGAACTATATCGACGTGGAAATCAAGCGGCCGGACCTGTGCAAACGGTATGTGGCGCGGGTCGTGAAGGACGTGAAAGTGGAGCAATCCCCCTGGTGGATGCAGAAGCGGCTGATGGCGGCGGGCGTCCGTCCCATCAACAACATCGTGGACATCACCAACTACGTCATGTTGGAATACGGCACGCCGCTGCACGCCTTTGACATCAAGATGGTGGAAGGCGGAAAAATCATCGTAGACACCGCGAAGGACGGCCAGAAGTTCGTGACCCTGGACGGGACCGAACGGACGCTGGATGCGGACAGCCTGCTGATCAATGACGCCGTGAAGGGCGTGGCCCTGGCGGGGATCATGGGCGGCCTGAATTCCGAAATCGAAGACGATACGGAAACGATCCTGATCGAAGCAGCCTGCTTCGACCCGGACGGCACGCGCCGGACTTCCAAGAAACTGGGCCTGAGAACGGAAGCTTCCTCCCGGTTTGAAAAGGGCGTGGACGGCAACCTGTGCCGGACTGCGGCGGACCGGGTCTGCCAGCTGGTGGAACAGCTGGGCGCCGGCACCGTAGTGGCGGGAGCCGTGGATGTTTATCCGGAAGAAATCAAAGCCGTTACCACGAAGGTGCGGACCAAGAGAGTGAACGACCTGCTGGGGATCGACCTGACCACAGCGGAGATGAAAGATATCCTGGAAAGCCTGGAAATCAAGGTAGAGGCTGACGGCGACGTGATGACCTGCACCCCGTCCACCGTCCGGTTCGACCTGCTGGAAGAGATCGACTACGTGGAAGAAGTGGCTCGGATGTTCGGGTACGACAACCATCCGTCCACCCTGCCGAAGGACCTGCAGATTGCGAAGAAGAATCCGGATCGGGAAATCGAAGACCTGGTGAAGGAAAAACTGATGGGAATGGGCCTGGACGAAATCCAGACATATTCCTTCGTAAGCCCCTCCGGCGTGGACAAGATCTTCATTCCGGAAGACAGCTATAAGCGGGATTTCGTGAAGATTATCAACCCGCTGGGCGAAGATACCAGCGTGATGCGGACCACTCTGATCCCGAACATGCTGGACGTGCTGGAGAGAAACAACGCCCGGTTCATCGATAAGGTGGAAGCCTTCGAACTGGGACGGATCTTCCTGAACGCGTTCAAGACCGAAGAAGGTCTGCCGACGGAAAAGAAGAACGTCTGCATCGGGATGTACGGCGAAGGCACGGACTTCTATGCGCTGAAGGGCGTGGTGGAAAGCCTGCTGAAGGAACTGGGCATCGGCGAAGCGGAATACAAGGCGGTCCGGGACAACAAGACGTTCCATCCGGGACGCTGCGCCGCAGTCTATAAAGGCGGGGAGCTGATTGGCGAATTCGGCGAAATGAGCGCCGCTGTCGTGGATCAGTACAATCTGCCGGAAAGAGTTTATGTGGCGGAACTGGATTTCGAAAAGCTGTTTGAACTCAGCGACCTGGAGATCCTCTACAAGCCGATTCCGAAGTACCCGGCCATCGAGCGCGACATCGCGCTGCTGGTGAAGGCGGACCTGGAATCCGGCGAGATCCTGAAGGTCATCAAGGCAAGCGGCGGGAAGCTGCTGGAAAATGCGGAACTCTTCGATGTGTACCGGGGAGCGCCGATTCCTCCGGGAATGAAGAGCATGGCCTATGCGCTGCGCTACCGGGATCCGGCCAAGACCCTGACGGACGAAGAAATCGCAGGGCCGCACGAAGCCATCCTGAAAGCACTGCAGGAGAAATTCAACGCAAAGCTGCGTGAAATGTAACGGCAAGGAATAAGAATCAAAAACTCCCGGGGAAATCCCCGGGGGTTTCTTACGGGAGTATACAATGGGCAAAAAAGAAATCTTTTTCATCGTATGCACGGCGCTGTTGTTCAGCACCATGGAAGTGGTACTGAAGATCGCCGGCCAGGAACTGGACGCGTTCCAGGTGACTTTTATCCGGTTCGCTATAGGCGGGCTGTTTTTGGTGCCCTTTGCGATCCGGGAAATGAAAAAACGAGCCGTGAAGCTGACCCGGGGCGACTGGGTCTACCTGACGGGGCTGGGGGTTCTGTGCATCTGCATCAGCATGCTGGCCTTCCAGATCGGCATCGACCACACCAACGCTAATCTGGCCTCGGTCATCATCTGTTCCAATCCGGTCTTTGTGATGATCTTCGCCCACTTTATGGTGGGAGACCGCTTCACAAAAAGAAAAGCCCTGGTGCTGGCTGTCAGCATCCTGGGCCTGATCGTTGCGGCAAATCCCTTCGGATTGGCGGAGGGCAATACTCCTTACGGAATCCTCTTTATGGTGATCGCTTCCGTGACCTTCGGGCTATATACCACGGCGGGGAAGCTTCGGATCGCCAGAATCGGCGGCATTCCCCAGACCTGCCTGAGTTTCATCCTGGGCAGCATCGCCATGCTGGTTCCCATGGGGATCATGCACAAGCCGATCATTGCCGGGATCGGGATGGGCAACATCTTAGTGGTGATTTACATCGGTGTCCTGGTGACTGGCGTCGGTTACCTGTGCTATTTCCTGGCCATCGACTCCTGCGGACCGTCCAATGCTTCGATTGCATTCTTCCTCAAGCCCATGTTCGCGCCCATCATCGCGCTGTTGGTGCTGCACGAGGACCTGACGTGGAATATGATCCTGGGGATCGCACTGCTGCTGACGGGATCGATGATCAACATTCGGGCGGGCCGAAAGCCTCCGCAACCTTGATCATAATCGCGCATTCGATGCGCTTGCGGTGCAATTCGCAGCCGAGTTCGTAAATGCCGGTGATGTCCCCGGTGGCGTGGAACGCATTGGCGGGGCAGCCGCCGCTGCAGTACATCCTTGCAAAGCACTCATTGCATTCCTTGTGGGCGTAGACGTTGCAGAGCTTGAACCGGTCACAGACTTCGGTGTTTTTGATCCCGTCGAAGACGTTCCCGAGCAGGAAGTCCGGATTGTCCACGAACTGGTGGCAGGGGTAGAGGTCCCCCCAGGGAGTCACGGCCATGTATTCCGTGCCCACGCCGCAGCCGGAGATCCGCTTGACGATGCAGGGACCGCCGGTCATATCGATCATGTAATGGAAGAAGGTAAAGCCTCTTCCTTCTTTTTTTCTCTTGATCATCTCCACCGCCAGACGGTCGTATTCCGCCATGAGCGTCGGGAGATCTTCTTTTTTCAGCGCATATTCTTCGCTTTCCGGCCCGACCACCGGCTCGAAGGAAATCTGCTCGAACCCCAGGTCCGCCGCGTGGAGGATGTCGTTGGCAAAGTCCGTATTGTAATGGGTGTAGGTGCCGCGGATGTAATAGTCCTTCTGGTTCCGGCTCTCCGCCATCTTCCGGAACTTCGGCACTACCAGGTCGTAGCTGCCCTTGCCGTTGGGCGTGACGCGGAAGCGGTCGTGGACTTCCTTCCGGCCGTCCAGGCTCAATACCACGTTGCTCATCTCTTTATTGGCGAACTCCATCACTTCTTCATCCAGCAGCACGCCGTTGGTGGTGAGGGTGAAGCGGAAATTCTTGTCGTGGAGTTTTTCCTGCTCCCGGCCGTAGGCCACCAGCTGTTTCACCACGTCCCAGTTCATCAGGGGCTCGCCGCCGAAGAAGTCCACTTCCAGGTTGCGGCGGGTGCCGGAATTCTCGATCAGGAAATCCAGGGCCCGTTTGCCGACTTCAAAGCTCATCAGGGCGGTTTCGCCCTTATAGGCAGCCTCGCAGGCGAAGCAGTAGGAGCACCGGAGGTTGCAGTCGTGGGCCACGTGCAGGCACAGGGCTTTGATCACAGACTGCCGGCTCTTCAGGTCCGGGGCGGCATCTGCGAAGATGTCCTTCGTGAAGAGTTTGTATTCTTTTTTCAGCGTCCGGATGTCCGCCAGGGTCTCTCGGATCTCGTCTTCCGTGACGTCCGGGGTGTCCGCGTATTTCTCCAGCATGGCTTCGATGATCTCCTCTTCGGAGTGGTCTTCGAACAGGCCGATCACGTCGTAAGCCAGGGGATCCACCACATGAACGGAGCCGCTGTTGGAATCCAGCACGATGTTATATCCGTTGTTTTGGTATCTGTGAACCATGTTCTGTCCTTTACTTCCCTTCACAGTAAAAAGTCGCTGCAAGAGTCTTGCAGCGACTTCTCTCCCCGTGGGAATTAGTTTTCTTTACGCTGTTCACACTGCTGGTTGGCAATGCTGCAGGAAGTCTTGCTGGCAGACTGGCAGGAGGTCTGGCATTCGCCGCATCCGCCGTTAACAGCAGATTCCACCAGGTTTCTTGTTTCTAAAGTCTTGATTCTTTTCATTATACGCACCTCTTTCGGGTTCTTGATGGTTTATCACGTGCTAATATTTTACCTTTTTTTGTGTTTGCCGTCAACTGAATTTTAGAAGATCACATGGAGAGTAGCTCTCTTGGAGTTTACCCAGTAACCGTTCGCATCATATACTTTGCAGTAGAATAGATCACCATCCATACTGGGCGCGCAGTTAGCTATCGTCAGTTGGTAATGATCTACATGCCAATATACCATACCATCGGAGAGTGTCTCATCATTCCCGTTGTGAATGCAGTGCCATTCATATTCGTACGGAGGTGTGCCATAATCAGCCGTCACGGAGAAATAGCCGTACTTGCTGTACTGAGCTGTATAATCCACAGGCTGCTTGGTGATGGTCACCGGGGGAATCTTAACGGTAAGGATGGCTTTGGTTGAGGTTACTGTATTCCCTTTGGCATCTGTAATGACGCAATAGTATTTTGCGCCGTTGTCCACGTTCATGGAACTGTTTTTTGCCGTCAGGACCGATGAAGTTACGCCGGAATAACCGCTTCCTTCCTGGGGGATGATATCTTCGCCGTCCGGACGGATCTTATGCCACTGATAACTGTAAGGAGTTATGCCGCCGGTGACGGACACGGAGAATTCGACGTCGTCACCTATTTCCACGGTACGATCTTTCGGATTGGCGGAAATAGCCAGAGGACCGGCTGACTTTACAGTCAGTGTTGCCGTCCGGGTCTTCACGGATTTTCCGTTGTCATCGTAAATGATGCAGTAATAACCGGCGTTGTTGTAGTCGGCCGTGCATCGCATGTTGACCAGGGTCGCCAGGTCATGCCCGTAATGATCTTCCATATCGCTGACCGGGACATCTGTAACGCCTTTCTTCAGGTGCCATTCGAAGGTGTAGGGCTCCCGTCCGCCGATGACGGATGTCCGGAAGTTGGCGGGTGAGCCTTCTTCCACCGTGATGTCACTCGGCTGGGTGTCGATGGTCAGCGAACCAAGGGTGAATTCCTTCCGGACGCTCGGATCCATCATCCGAATCAGGATGGCAGCCACTTCGCACCGCCGGATATTGTTGTTCGGCAGGAAAGTCCCTGAGGAGTCATTGCCGGTCAGCACTCCCGCCCGATAAAGCTTGTAGATCGATGAAGCCTGCGGGTGGCTCATCTTCACATCGGGGATAGAGTCATTCAGGACGGTGTTGCGTTCCTCCAGCGCACTATCCGGCAGGGCGTGGGCAAAGATCTCCACGTAACCCGCCCGGGTGGCGTTGGATTCCCAGGGATAATTCTTTGAGATGATACTGTGGGCTTTTGCATAGTCCACATACGTCTGGTACCACGGATTCCCGTTCTTCAGCGTCACGGAACCGGTGGTGTGTTTCTGGTGCATGCAGGCAGCCAGCTTGACGGCTTCGGCGTAGGTCATATTCCGGTTCGGGCCGAAGGTCCCGTCCGGATAGCCGTTGATCAGGCCGGTGTTCGCGGCCTTCTGCACGTCATTGTAATACCATTCGCCGGTCGGAACGTCGGGGAAATTGCCGGGCGCCGCAAAGGCGAACGTGGGCAGAAGTCCCATTACCATGGCGAGAGTGAGCAGTATGCTCAGGATTTTTCTTTTGTTCTTCATAAAAACCCCCTCCTTGATATACTTCTTTTTAAACAACCTCTTTAGTGCATTATATCATAAAAGCGTTTGTGAAAACGATAAAAATACAGGGATGCGGGAAAAAAGACAGGTGCTGATAAATACGAAAAAAGGCTTGACAGAAGGGTGGTACTTAGATATAATATCTATTGTCGCTGAGAGATGATGGTCTCAAAGGACGGTGCGTTCCAAGGTAGCTCAATGGCGGAGCACTCGGCTGTTAACCGATAGGCTGTGGGTTCGAGTCCCACCCTTGGAGCCATTTTTTCGCCGGGGTGGCGGAATTGGCAGACGCCCGGGACTTAAAATCCCGTGAGATTTTATCTCGTACCGGTTCGACCCCGGTCCCCGGCACCAATTTAATCAGACATCGCGGAGTGGAGCAGCTGGTAGCTCATCGGGCTCATAACCCGAAGGTCGTAGGTTCAAATCCTGCCTCCGCAACCAAGCAATATCAACGCTTTCGAAGTTTTTCGGAAGCGTTTTTCTATGCCCAAAAGTGCGTTTTGTTCATTATTTGTTCAATTTCATCCGGGAGGCAAGCGTTTTGGTCATGGAGCACGCCGAACGCTTGCACAGGGGTCTGGGATTGGGGACGAGGAAGGTACGGAAACACGAAAAGGCAAGTGTTTTGGTCATGGAGCACGCCGAACGCTTGCGCAGGGGCCTGACGTTGGGTGCGCAGAAGGCTTAGAATTGCGCAAAAGGCAAGTGTTTTGTTCTAGGGGCGCGCCAAACACTTGCGCGTAGGAATTGAAGAAGATGTTCTTTTCGTGTATGATGAGGGAAGGATTAGATTAATTGGGTCTAGTGGTGGAAAGTTATGACAAGAGAACTGTTCATTCAGGCAATCGTGAA
>JAEEGI010028194.1_pt1 | contig 10700 bp, 5 predicted proteins | sample 8958751 | NCBI WGS metagenome assembly JAEEGI01 (sample SAMN16246545, study PRJNA631951) | gut metagenome | biome: gut microbiome; feature: rumen; material: KS-attached | host: Bos | place: Iran: Karaj | collected 2018-10 | reverse complement strand
ACCTCACGGCTCCTTGCCCCATATTCATATACCGGGCAGGGCATCAGGGCCGGGCCGAACATCCACTGGTCCGAAAGGTCCCTGACGAGAGGATCGTCGGGATAATCCATCGGGAGTCCTCTCATAATGGTATAATCCTCGCGGTTGACGGCCCCTGCCAATGAATACAGGTACGGCATGAGACGGTACCTGAGTTTCATGTACCAGAGTATGCTTTCGTACGCGGGAGAACCTTCCGGCGCGATGTTCCAGAGCTCACGGCGAGGCCACTGCCCGTGTGTACGGAACAGCGGGACAAAGGTACCGAACTGGTGCCAGCGTGTCTGGAGCTCCTGCCATTCGCCCTCGTTCGCCTTGTCGTAGAACTTGCCCATCACGGAAAAGCCTCCGATATCCATCCCCCAGAAAGGGATTCCGCTCATCGAGAAATCGAGGCCGGCCGCCATCTGCATGCGCATATCCGTCCACGAGGTACCGATATCTCCGCTCCAGGTCGCCGTTGAATAGCGCTGCAAGCCTGCGAAACCGTTCCTCGTCAGGAGGAATACTCGTTTGTCGGGGTCGACGCTCCTCTGGCCGTTGTAGATAGCATCGGCGTTGACGATCGAATATGCGTTCAGATATTCAGTGGAAGGCCCCAGTGCAGTCGGAGTCAGGAGCCATTTCAGATAATCCATTGGAAGGCAGTCGCGGAGATTTGGCTCGCTTGCATCCATCCACCAGGCGTCGATCTTGCGTCCGTAGCGGGAATACAGGGACTCGTCCATCTGGCGCCAGAACATCTTCCTGCCGCCCTCCGCATAGGCATCGTAGAATGTCTGGGGATGGCCCAGCCAGTCCTTTAACCCAACATCCTCGGCATGGGTGTAGGCGTAACCGGCCTCCTTGAGTTCCTTGTAATGGTCGGTATTGGTATAGAATTTCGGCCAGACGCTGATCATGAAACGGGCGTGCATGGCGTGCACGTCATCCATCATCTTCTCCGGATCCGGATACCTTGCTTCATCGAATTCGTGGCTTCCCCACTGGTCCTCCTTCCAATACTGCCAGTCCTGGACTATGTTGTCCACCGGAATATGACGGCTGCGCATCTCCGCCAGGGTGCTGACCAGCTCCTCCTGGGTGGAATAGCGCTCACGGCTCTGCCAGAAACCAAGGGCCCACTTGGGCATCACCTGGGCCTTTCCGGTCAAGGTACGGTAGCCCCCGATCACTCCGTCATAGTTGTCTGCAGCGATGAAGTAGAAGTCGGCCTGAGGCTCGAATTCAGACCAGAAACTGATTCCGGCCTCTTCCTCAGGAGTCTGGAGCGTGGCCACCCTGAGGCCGATGTATGAAACTCCGCCGTCAGGTTCCCATTCGATCCGGACAGGGGTCCTCACACCTTTCTCGAGACGGGCTGTGAACTTATAGCTGTTCGGATTCCAGGCGGGGCGCCAGCGGCGGGACATCTTTTCCTCGCCGCCCACCTCGGTGCGCTGGAAACCGGCATAATACTGGATGAAGTGATAATCAGCTGTTTCCGGAGCCTCAAGAAAGCCTTCATAGACCACCTTGCTTCCGCTGAGGTTGATCTTGGGAAGGTTCTTTATTGCGAACTCGTTCTCATAGTAGAGGGAGTCCTCGCGCTGGACCAGTTTATCTCCGCTTGCAGATATGTATGTTCCGGTCAAAGCCCCTTCATTGCCATCCTTGTCATAGAGCTTGAACTGTCCGCCCAACTGAAGGTACGGATTCGGATTCCCCCACCTGCTCAGCGAATAGGCATCGAACAGGAGACCGTAACCCTTGGTGGAAACAATGAATGGCACACTGACCTTTGTATTGTACTGATATAGTTCCTCGCTCCTGCCTTTATGGTCGAACTCACCTGCCTGCTGCTGGCCAAGGCCATAGAACGACTCATCCGGTTCCGAACCGAACCGGGTCCTTACGGACCAGGCTTTCTTTCCCTCGACTTCTATGGGATCGAAACCGAAGGTCCCTCCTTCTGCCAGGGAATTTCCGTCAGGATCGAAGAAAGAGACCGAACCATCCCTGGAAACCACCGCCTTCAATCCGGAGGTGAGCAAACATACATCCTCTCCTTCGCGGATCACCTTGAAATCCCTGAACCGGGGCTGAGGAACGACTGAAAGGCTCTTCCTGTCGGTGAAGCTGCCGTCAGGGACGGCGGATACCCTGATTATCCCGGGAGATACCGCCTGAAGCCTCACTACTGCGTTTTCACATACAACGGTCAGCTTTCCGTCCTTGACCGAATAATCCCTGTGGCAGGAAATGAGCGGAAGGACGGAAATGATCAAGAATAAAGCCTTTCTCATATGGCTACTGAATTCCTTTCGATAAGCTTGTTGAGGGTTGCGACCGAGAGTCCCGTACGGTAACCGTCCGGAGCGGTGTTGAGGCAATAATCTACCAGCCGGTCGACAGTCGAAGTCGCTACGTGCATCCTCGTGTCGGATGACGCGTAATAAATGAATACCCTTCCGTCAGGATCGCAGATCCAGCCGTTGGAGAACAGGACGTTCATAACGTCTCCTTCATATTCCTCTCCCTGGGGAGCCATGAAGAAGCCGGCAGGCTCGGCTATCACCCTCGAAGGATCGTCCAGTGCGGTCATATAGAGATACAGGACGTAACGCAGTCCGGATGCACAGCCGCGTACGCCGTGAGCGAGATGCAGCCAGCCCCTGGAGGTTTTGATAGGATGGGGGCCCTCACCGTTCTTGCTTTCCTTGATGGTATGATAGTACCTGCGGTTGATTATCTTCTCATCTTTGATGACCGCATGCTCCATGCTGTCAACCAGAGCCCAGCCTATGCCGGCTCCGCTTCCCGCGGTTATGAAACCGTCCTGCGGGCGGGTATAAAGGGCATATTTGCCGTCTACGAACTCAGGATGCAGGACCACGTTGCGCTGCTGGCAGGATGATACGATATCCGGAAGGCGCTCCCAATTGATGAAATCCCTGGTCCTGGCCACGCCGGCAGAAGCGACCGCAGCGGAGAGGTCGTCCGGATGGGCGGGGTCTTTCCGCTCCACACAGAAAATTCCGTAGATCCATCCATCCTCGTGGGCGGTGATCCTCATATCATATACGTTCGTGGCGGGCTCTCCATATTCCGGCATCGAAACAGGGTGCGGCCAGAAACGGAAGTTGTCGATACCGTTAGGACTCTCGGCAACCGCAAAGAAAGATTTCCTGTCAGCACCTTCCACCCTTGCGACAAGGAGATACTTTCCATGCCACTTGATGGCACCGGAATTCATCACCGCATGGATTCCGAAGCGCTCCATCAGATATGGATTCGTCTCCTTGTGGAGATCGTACCTCCAGGCCAACGGGGCATGCAAAGCGGTCAGGACCGGGTTGGCATAACGCTCGTACAAGCCGTTTCCTTCGATCGGAACATTCTTTTTCTCAATAAGTTCCTGGTGCTTCTTCTTCAACCAGGCAAGTCTTTCTTCGTAAGTCATAGCAACACAATATCTTTCTTTTCGGTGAACCGTATGAAATCTTCCTCATTGCCGGAGCCTTTCCACGGGGCATAGAAATGTCCGGGCTTGTCGTGGGCGTTGCGCCAGGTAAGCATATAGCTCACAGGGAAACCGTCTATGGCGCTGTATAGCCTTTCGCACCACCATCCGGAGTCAGGAATACCTTCGAGTCCGGTTTCTGACAGGCACATCAGTTTGCCGTGTTCCGAAGCCATGGACTCCAGTACGGCAAGCATATCCCTGACCTGGGAGACATATCTATTTCCCGCCTCTTCCAGGCCGTCAGGACCGACATATTCGTAGATGTCGGTACCCAGGATATCGACAATGTCGTCTCCAGGATAGCGGGAGAGATAATCATCGGCGCTGATGGGACCGTTGGGCGAATAGCACCAGAGGATGTTTTCAAGTCCATTTTCCTGGGTGAGCCTCGACCAGGTCAGACGGAACAGGGCCTTGTATTCCTCCTCGGAACACAGCTTCCCGCCCCACCAGAACCAGCTTCCGAGATTCTCGTGCCAGGGACGGAATATGACCGGGACATCCCCAAGGCTTGCAATGAACTCTGCGGCACGGTCGAGCCATACGAGGAATTCCTCGTGAAGGGGGCCTCCTTCCAGGACGGATCTGACGACTTCATCGGAAGAGACATCCCAGGCATCTCCTCCGGTCAGGGGATTCCTCGGATGCCAGGAAAGCGTAATGATCCCTCCCCTTCCGGCATGTATGGCAGCCGCCTTGCGCATCAGTCCGAATGGAACACCGTCAAGGTTACAGCTGTCGGCATGCTCGATCCCTCCAAGGTCGAAACCGACGACGGCCGGATAATGCCCTGTTACCTCCTTGACATCCGACCTTTCCAGAGGATCGTTCTCCCAGTCGGTCACCACCCAGGCATGGCCATAGGAAAGGTCATCCTGATGGCCGTAAAGCTTCTCTCCTGCCGCCACATGGGCGGAAAGCCTTGAATACAGCTGCCTGGAGGGAGAATCAGTCCGCTTCCCGGTGCGTGTAGCACAGGAAACCAGGACGGATGCAGTCATCATGATTAGGAACAACTTTCTCATCTTAGTTTATCTTTGGTGCCGAATTGTATACGGATGTCAGAGTATAACTGTCACTCTTCGTGAACCATGCCCTTTTCATCACGTCTATCGCTTCCTTGCTGTTGCCGATATAGGATCCGGTTGCATGGTTGATATACCCATGCTGCTCCTTGCCGGTATCGGAAGCACCGTTATCCCAAAGGAAGCAAGGAAGACCATAGGTATTGGCGGCCTTCACGACATACTCCAGATAATAGAGGAAGAACCTCCAGGCTCGGTTGTCGGACTTGGCACGCATCGAACAGCCGAACTCTCCCAGATAGCAAGGGATACCTTTGTCGACATAATCGGAACAGAGCTTGCCGAAGACTTCCTGTACGTGGTCCTCGTCTCCGCCGTTGGCCTTCTTGCCTGCAGCGCCGGTATGGCCCCAATCCGAATACTGTGCATCTCCCAGGGTATAATCATAAGGGTCATAGAAATGTACGGCCACGATGATTTTCCCGGACTTGTCGTCAGGCAGCTTCATATATTTAGTAAACTCCGGATTGGCTGCATACGAAGGTACGGCCAGCCACCTGGTTTCATTGTTTCCGCCGGTCGAACGGACCGCATCGACGAATACCTGGTTCCAGTCATTCAGGATGTTGCACTGGCGTGATGGATCCTTTCGGAACTCATCGCTCCAGCCCCATCCGCCGTCGTTGATTTCGTTGAAACTCTCCATGATGAGCCAGTCCCCGCAGTCGGCGAACTTATTCGCGATCTGGGTCCACACGGCCTTGATCTCGGCTTTGATGGCATCGTTTAGGGTGCTGTTGTCCACGGCGTTCTTTATGTCCAGCCAGTGGTCGTCGCCGTGGTTCTCGTCGTGGTGGGTGTTGATGATCACGTTCAGACCGGCCTCATGCGCAAAGCCCACGACTTCGTATACCCTGTTTATCCAGGCCTCGTCGATTTTGAAGTCAGGATATGGACCTATCCACTTCATCCAGGTCACAGGAATACGTACGCTGGTGAATCCTGCGGCCTTCACCCCCTTGAACGTAGCCAGGGTGGCAGGAGTATTGCCCCAGGCGGTCTCGCTGGGATAGTTGTACCAGTCGAATCCGTTCTCATCCACATAATGCCAGGTGTATATGGCATCGAAATGGTTGCCCATGTTCCAGCCAAGGCCCAGGGTTTCAGCAAGTTTCCACGCCTCATTGTCCTTGGGTTCAGGTCCCGGAGGCGGCGGGGTAGGCTTCTCCTTCGCATCCTGGGCTATGCTGACCTGGACCGATGAGGCGCCGGTCGAAGAAACGGTCAGGGTGGCCGTCCTTGCCTCATAATCCTCGTTCGCCGTGACCTTGAGTCCCACCTTGATGGAATAGTTCGAATATGTTCCGTCCACATAGGTAATCCACGCCGGAAGGCCGGTAATCTGCGGCCTTGAGGGAGCAGTTATGGTCAGGGAGAGTTCCTCCCCGGCTTGTGCTACCTTGAACGAAGATGAACTCAAGGTGATCGATGTCGGCGCCGGGTTTGGCGGAGTCACCGGCTCAGGCTCCGGCCCATGGCATGCCGCAAATGGGAATACCATGGCAAAGGCGAGAAGGAATTGAAGTACAGCTTGCTTATTCATATCAATACTTAACATCACTGCGAGAGATTACATTCGGATTGGACATCGCGCTCTTCCACCACGCCGTGTCAGGCATGTTGGAACCATACCAGGGCATGAACCACGACCACTTGGCGCCGGCGGACCATACGGCAGGGATGGAAGCGAATGCCTTGTCCCCATCTTTCCCGCATTCACCCAGAGCCACCATCTTCTTCGGATAGGTTTTCTGGATTTCGCTGAACTCCCTCTGGTTCGCTGCGGCATCCGTACCGTAAAGGTCACGGGCCACTATGTCCACATACTGGTCTCCCGGATACCAGGCGGTATCCTGATTGTATTTGGACGGATCCCCGTTATAGTTCTGGGTGGTCCACACCCATATCAGATTGTTCACTCCCTTGGAAGCGAAATAGTCGAACATCACCTTCCATATCTTCCTGTACACCTCGGCACCGTCATAGCCCCACCAGAACCAGGAGGTTGTCCAGGATGCCTGCTGCTTGTAAGTGGCATTGCCGGCTGCTTCGTGGAAAGGACGCCAGACCGCAGCGATTCCCTTGCCCTGAAGGGCCAGCAGCACCTCGACCACCTTATCCATCTGCCCGTAGAACCATTTGTTCTCCCAGGTCCCGGACGTAAGCGCGTTCTTTGCCCTGAAGGTGGTCTTGTCAGGCGAGCAGGTAACTCCGCTACCGTCAAGGCCAGGCTGGGTATCCTTTGTGACAGGGACGTTGAAATGCCACATCAGGGACACTATTCCGCCAGCCTCAGCCCATTCCGTGACGGGCTTCAGGTCATTGTAGTTGATCCAGTTGTTGTCCGAAGGGACATAGATGTGGATGAAATCGTAACAGTTCATCGCCGGATACTTTCCGGTGGCCGAGAATACCTTGTCAGCCTCGCGGTGGTTCCAGTTGACATCCGCCATTATGGACGATATGACCTTCTTCCCGTACTGTCCATACAGATAACCGTACAATGCCTTGGCCTGATCGGTCGGCTTTGCCGTGACGAGGGTTGTGGTTATATCGATTTCCTCTTCACCACCCCCTTCGGGTTTTTCAGCGGCTTTCTGGGAAATGGTCACGGACTTGGAAAGGGTGCCTGAGGAAACGGTAATGGTGGCCGAGCGGGGCTCATATGCCGTGTTTGCAGATACTTTCAGGACATATGTTATCTGATACTTGTTGAAAGTGCCGTCCACCAGGGTAATCCAGCCCGGTACTCCACTGACGACAGGCCTGGCCGGCGCGGTGACGCTCAGGCTTACCTCGGCGGCGCCCCCGCCTAGACTCGATGACTCGGGACTCAGCGTGATGGCTGTCGGCGCCGGATCAACCGGTGTCAACGGTTCGTCAGGTCCGCAGGACCAGATGACAATGGCGGAAACGGCCAGGGCAAGGCAAGACAGTACTTTCCTCATCTGCAAATGTATCATTGGATCCCGGAGGGAGGGTCAGCCCCCTCCGGAATAAATATTCAGGCTACTATATGTAAGCCAGTTTGGTAACGACAAGGTTCTTGCCCTGTACGATAAGGGCAAAGCCCCACCATTGGTGCGAAGTCATGGCAGCGAAGGCATTGCCTTCTGCCTTGAATGAGACATAGCCCTTCTCGACTGCCTCGGGAGAGTTGTCCTGGTTGAACTGGACACCGTTCGGAGTCACATATCCCATTCCTCCCCAGTGTCCGTCAAAGACCTGGATGGACCAGTCTGACGGATCGTCGGGAGTGAAATAGATACGTACTTCCGCTCCGTCCCACAGCTCGGCATTGACCCAGTCATCTTCGCCTCCGAGTTCAAGGTTAGTGGCGTAGTCACCGGTATGTGCGCTGGTTCCTTCCCAGACCACGGTCTCGGTAGCGCCGAAATGCAGGAACGAGATTCCGGTTACGTTCAGGAACTTGCCCTGGACGATGAGGGCCGAACCCCACCATTGCTTCTCGGTGAAGAGTTTGAATATCTCATCAGTCACTTCGAATGCGACGTATCCCTGGGCGGCTGCATCAGGATTCCTGTTCTGGTTGAACTGGTTGGGATTGTCCATACCCGGGAAGAGCATCGACATTCCGGCCCAGTGACCGGTGAACAGCTGCATCGACCAGTCGGAAGGATCGGCGGGAGTGAAGTACACCCTGACGACATCTCCGACAGCCAGACCGGCATTCACCCAGTCGTCCTCAGTGCCGAGTTCGAGATTGTTGGCATAGTTGTCAGTATCCCTGGAACCTTCCCAGATGAAGGTCTCGGTGTAAGGCGCGGTCACCTCGAAAGGAACGGCCCAGGTCAGCTGGGTCCCGTCGATGAGGGTGAAGTCCAGACGGTAGATACCGGGCCCCATTCCCTCGGGAAGGGCGAACGACATTGCATTGTCAGCGCGTGTGTCATACTGAACCACCTTCTTGCCCTTGATCACGATGGATTCAACCTTCATGAGATTGTTTCCGGAAATGGTGATATTCCGTCCAAGGGTGTAGGTAGGCTGGTCGAAGGTAACCGAGATGGCCTCATCGTAGGAAACCGTCACCCTTTCCGTCTCGGTCTGGTAGCCGCTGGCGGCAGTCAGGGTAATCACGCCTGAATACGCACTGGAAGGTACGGTAACTACGACAGTCCCGGCATCAGCCACATAGAAATCGCAAGGGATGAGTCCGTTGACCTTGTCACCGATAGTGACACCCGTGACGAGGTCAAGGTCCGTACCGCTGACGGAAAGTTCCTGCTTTCCGGCAACCGCCTCGGTCCCGCTGATTCCGGTAGCCACCGGCTTGACCACTTCGATAGGATCGGTCCATGCCTGCTTGCCGGAAGCGAGGGTAACGCCTACGCCACCGTCATTGGCTCCATCGGGAACGACGGCATAGATCTTTCCGTCCTGGTAATACCACATCGCTTCCGCATTGGTGAAGTCAACCTTGTTCACAAGGTCCAGGTCGGATCCGCTTATCTCAACTGTGCTTCCAGCCTTGTAGCGTCCGTCCTCAGCAAGGGATTTGATACCCAGGTCGGCCACGGAGAGGGAATTGATGAATCCCGCATCGAAAGCCTTTCCTGCGAAGGAGGTAAGGGTGATATTACCGTCCGTAGCCGAAGGAGGAAGGTTGAAAGTGATCGACTTGGCTCCGGGGGCGACAGTGAAATCGACATCGCTTGCACCAACAAGGTCGATCGTCTCAATCATGTCCAGATGCTCTCCGGTCACGGTAATCAGGTCGCCGCTCTTGTAGGTCGTGGTGTCGGCCACCGCGACGGTGGGATCACCGACCACAAGTTCGGAATCCGAATAGATCTGGTTGGGGATGGTGGTCTGGTCCTCAAGCTCATTGACATCACCGACGATGACATAACCGGAAACGGCGTCACCCGGTACGGTGAGAGTCAACTCAGTACGGGACTGGCTGTTGAAAGTCGTCACATAGACTCCTCCCAGGATAACCTCCCTGACGTTGTTGAGGTATTCACCCCTGATGGTCAGGACATCTCCGGAAAGGACCTGCGCGGGTGAGAAAGAGTTGATTACGATGGGCTCGGTATACTCGAGGTTGAACCTGGTGGAGGCGGTAAGGCCGTCATTGGTAACCACGGTCACAGGGCCCACTTCTGCACCTTCCATAGGAACGGTGACACGGATCTCACTGCGGGAACCGGAGGCGACGGTCTCGATGGCGGTGACGCTTGCGCCACCGGCGAAGCGGACTTCGGAAACCTTCTCGAGGTTGGCTCCGATGATACGGAGCTGTCCGCCGCGCATCACAGGATTGGGGGCGATGGCTGCCAGGGCAAGCTTGCCGGAGTACTGGTCGGTATCCAGTTCCTCGTTCTGGCAGGCGGTCAGGCCGGTCATTGCGACCAGCAGGGTCGCGAGAATGGAGTATTTAAAAAACTTCTTCATATTCATTTCCTCCTATCCATTATTTGTAAGGAACAGCACGGAGGTTGTCAATCTTGATGACAGGCTGGCATTCGGTACCCGTAACTCCACCGTTCCAAACAAAGATGGTGAGAGAAGTGAAGGACGATGCATTCAGCTCTCCGGTCGCCTGGGAACCATCCGGTCCGTAGATAAAACTGGAGTAAGGAATAGTCACGGTCACCCACTTGTTACCCGTATCGAATGAACCGGTGGATTTCCAAGGGATGTACAGGGCCCTGGGAACCTCGCTGCCGCTGATGAAGGTGTTGTTGGCACCCGCGGTAACGTTGCCGTCGATATCAAGCACGCCTGCACCACCACCTGTGACAACTGTAACACCACCGACAAGGATCTGCATGGCGCCTGACATCCAGGGATTGGAAGTAGGAATGTACATTTCGAACTTGAGAGCCATGTTCTTCCAGTCTGAGAAGTCGGCAAAATCGGTCAGACGGGGGCTGTCGGCATATGTGACCGGATCGTCCCAGTCGCCGGGCCAGTATTCGAATGAGAAGTTGCCGTCATTCCAACCGCCTTCTGCATCCAGGGTGACATCCGGGGCGCCGAGACGGAGGAAGTTGCCGCTGAGGGCGGTTTCGTCGGTCTCGATCACCTGGGCATGCCAGCCGTGG
>JAEEGI010028189.1_pt1 | contig 10701 bp, 9 predicted proteins | sample 8958751 | NCBI WGS metagenome assembly JAEEGI01 (sample SAMN16246545, study PRJNA631951) | gut metagenome | biome: gut microbiome; feature: rumen; material: KS-attached | host: Bos | place: Iran: Karaj | collected 2018-10 | reverse complement strand
AATATTTGTAGAACTTCTTATGCTCCCCTCCCGCACGGGAGGGGTTGGGGTTGGGTTATTCCCATCCCAAGGTTCTTCTGTAGAGTGTGCGAATCCACGTTCCTACTTTCTCCCATGTAATCTGGTCCACCTCGTGCTTGCCCTCGTCCTTGAGGTACTGGAAGAGCGACTCGTTGTGGCAGATGCTGTAGATGGCGTCGGCCAGGGCGTGGATGTCCCAATAGTCAACCTTGATGCAGTTGTCGAGAATCTCGGCGCAGCCGGACTGTTTCGAGATGATGGACGGCGTACCGCATTGCATGGCCTCAAGTGGCGAGATGCCGAACGGCTCAGATACCGAAGGCATGACATAGACATCGGAGGCTTTCAGGCACTCATACACCTGTTTGCCGCGCATGAAGCCCGGGAAGTGGAAGCGGTCAGCAATGCCGCGCTCGGCAGCGAGGTGAATCATGGCGTCCATCATATCGCCGGAGCCTGCCATGCAGAAACGGACGTTGCGGGTACGGTGGAGCACCATCGTGGCGGCCTCGACGAAGTATTCGGGACCCTTTTGCATCGTGATACGTCCGAGGAATGTCACCACTTTCTCCTTGCCGGTATGGTCGGGACGCGGGATGTCCTGATACTCCTGCGGCAAGGGATAGACGGCGTTGTGTACGGTGTAGCACTTGCGCGGATCCTGATGGTACTGGTTGATGACCGTCTGGCGCGTCAGCTCAGAGACGCACATGATGCAGTCGGCCCAGTCCATACCGTTCTTCTCGATGCTGTAGACGGTAGGATTCACCTTACCGCGAGAGCGGTCGAAGTCGGTAGCATGGACGTGGATGCACAGCGGTTTGCCGCTCACCTGCTTGGCGTGGATGCCGGCAGGGAAGGTCAGCCAGTCGTGAGCGTGAATGATGTCAAACTCCTCAGCGCGAGCTACTTGTCCCGCAATGATAGAGTAATTGTTTATCTCCTCATGCAGGTTACCAGGATAGCCTCCGGCAAACTCCATCGCACCGAGGTCGTTCACATTCATGTAGTTAAAGTCGGCGTAGATATGCTCGCGCAGCTTGAAGTAGTAGTCGGGGTCCATGATGTTGCCCACGCGCTGCTTTACGTAGTCGTAGTCCACGTCGCGATAAGCGATAGGCACGGCATTCATGGCCACGATGCGGCAGGCGTGCTGGCTCTCGTCGCCGAACGGATGCGGCAGGCAGAGCACGGTCTCGATGTCGCCCTGAGCCTTCAAGCCTTCAGAGATACCATAGTTAGCGGTGGCAAGTCCACCGAATACGTGAGGAGGATACTCCCATCCAAACATTAATACTTTCATCGTCGTTCCTCCTTATTACTTTTGATACGAATACTTCTCCAACAGCTTCAGCGTGCGCAGGATTTCTGCCACGTTCATGGCGAAGGCCATAGCGCCGCGTCCGTGGAACGGCGGGTTGCCGTCGAACAGTTCGGAGATGGTACCGATAGCGTGATAGTCAATTTCATCCTCGTAGCCCACCATCTGCCGCTCGATGAACGACAGGCGAGAGCGCTTGTAGAGTTTCAGGCAGGCCTCCATGTAGAAGCCTCCGAGCCACGGCCATGCCGTTCCCTGATGGTAGGCGTAGTCGCGCTGGGTCTGCGGGCCGACATACATCGGGTTGTAGCCGCCGCTCTTAGGCGACAGTGAGCGCAGTCCCTTCGGTGTCAGCAGCTCGCGCGTACATATATCTACTACGCTCTTCATCTGCTGCTGCGATAGCGGCGAATAGTCGAGTGCCACGGCGAATATCATGTTCGGGCGGACGCTCCAATCCATGTTTGTACCGTCGACATAGTCGAGCAGATAGCCGTATTCGTTGACGAATGTCTCGACGAACGACTGCTTGCAGAGTGCGGCACGCTGTTCCATTGCGTCAGACTCCTGCTGCTTGCCTTGGTCGGCATATAGGGCAGCGCAGAACTTCAGTGCGTTGTACCACAGGGCGTTGAACTCGACGATATAGCCAGAGCGGGGCACCACGGGGCGTCCGTTAGCCGTTGAGTTCATCCACGTCACGGCGCGGTCTTTACCGTTTGAGTAGACCAGCCCGTTCTCATCCAAGCGGAGGTTGGGGTGTCCGTCGTTGAGGATATAGTCGACGATGTCGGTGGCCAGTTTGCCATATTTCTGATAGCCCTCTTCCTTGCCGGCATCCTTCACATACTGCTGGATGGCCCAGATGGCCCACAGGGGAACATCGGGCTGCTCAATCTCGTAGATCTTTACGCTTAGCGGCTTGCCATCCATAAACTCGCGCAGTCCTTTTTCGGCGGTCTTCATCACCAGCTCGAAGTAGTCGCGTTCGCCGATGGCCAGCGTCAGTCCCGGCATAGCGATGAACGTGTCGCGAGCACGAGCCTTGAACCACGGATAACCGGCCAGCAGGTAGCGGTCGTCGTTGGGTTTGCGGTTGTGGAACTGATGGGCAGCTGTCACCAAGCAATGGTAGAAGTTGTCGCGAGGTACGCGGTCGTCCACTTCTGCGTCGAACAGCTTCTTCAGCGTGGTGGTCTTGATTTGCGACGTCGAAGCCGAGAAGACGATGCTCTCGCCCTTCTTGATGGGCACTTCGAAATAGCCGGGCACGTAGAGGTCCTCGTTCGAGGCATAACCACGTTCCTGCTCCTTCGGGTACTCGATGCCGCGGTACCAGTCGGGCTGGAAGATAAACTCGTTCTTCTTCGAGAACTGCATGTAGAGGTCGGGATAGCCGGCATACATGCACGTCTTGATGCCGTTGTCCACCAGGCTGTATTCCCGGCTGGCTGTCGAGTTCTCATGCGTAAACTGGCGCACCGAGCGGAATGCCAGGAACGGACGGAAGCGCAGCGTCGTGGCCGAATGGGCATCCGCCAGCGTGTAGCGGATGAGGATGCGGTCCTCATAATGCTGGAATATCACTTCCTTTTTCAACACTACGCCACCCACCCGATAGGTTGTTGTCGGGACATGACTGGCGTCAAATTCACGGATGTACTTGTGTCCGTTAGGACTGAAGGTGTTGCCCTGATACTTGTGGAGGCCCAGGTTGAATTCAGCTCCATGCTGGATAACCGTACAGTCGAGCGACGAGAGCAGCACATGGTTCTCGTCGTCAAGCTCAGGTACGGGAACAACCAGCAGACCGTGGTACTTGCGCGTATTGCAGTCTACGAGTGTAGACGAGCTGTAGGCGCCAGACCGGTTTGTACGGAGCAATTCACGACGCAGACTCTCCTGGAGGTTAGTCATCACGGCTTTTTCGAATCGTAAATAACTCATAGTTCCTATTTTAAGGTTTTGTATTTTTTGTTGTTTTAGATTTAGCCCCAAAGGTAAGCATTTTTTGTCAGCCGACAAAGGAAATAAGGTTATTTAACACATTATTTCTATTCTGCCGCCTGTTGATTTGAAAAAAAATGTGTAAGTTTGCAGCCGAAAACGTAAATGAGATTGTACTATGGCAGCAAAAATACAGAATGATTTCGATGGGCTGGAAGAAAGGGAAGTGTCTTTTCCTCCTGCACATACAGCTGAACACCTGTTAAACCAGACGATGATACGGATGTTCGGCTGTGGTCGTTCCTACAATGCGCATGTGGAGCGGAAAAAGAGCAAGATGAGCTTCCGTTTGGAGCGCAAGCCGTCGCGGCAGGAGGAGAAGGAGATAGAACGCCGTATGAACGAACTGATAGAAGAGGACTTGCCGGTGACCTTTGAGTTTGCTACACGCGACAATTTGCCTGAAGGTGTTTCTACGGAACGTTTACCCGATGACGCTTCGGACACGATACGGTTAGTGCGCATTGGCGACTACGATGTATGTCCGTGTATCGGCAAACATGTGCGCTCAACGAGTCAGATAGGACGTTTTGAACTGTTGGGTACCAACTGGGATGAGATGGAGCACTCGTTCCGGGTACGCTTCAAGATTGTGTGAGTGCTGTTTAGTATTCCAGCTTCATGTAGACGGGGTAGTGGTCTGAGTAGCTCAGGTCCTCGCGGTTGTAGGTCAGCCCCTTCAGCGACTCGTCGTGGAAGATGTAGTCGATTCTCACTTTCTTCTTGCCTCTGAAGGTGTACATCCAGCCGTCGCTGCCACACTCCTTGAATCCGTCAACGAGGTCACCCAACATGGTATTATAGACGAAAGAGTATGGGACATCGTTGAAGTCGCCGCAGATAATCAGCGAGCAATCTTTGTCGGGATTCATCATCAGTTCGTTTCTGATTTGTATGGCCTGTCCGGCCCTGACCATCATTCCCATCGTGTAGTTTCCGTAAATAGCGTTAAGCACACGGTTGCTCTCGACGTTGTAGCCTTGCATCTGCAACTTGGCAGCCTGGTGAAGGGTGCGGTTGAAGCCGGTGGTTTCGAGGTGTGCGTTGACAACCTTGATAAGCTGGCCGTTGACATCGACGATGGCCCACATGGCGCTGTTGTTCGTCTCTTCGAAGTCGATGGTCTTGTGCTTGGTGATGGGATAACGGCTGTAGATGACCATGTCGTTGCGTCCCATCGACATATAGGGGAAGTACTCTTTGTAGCTGTCGGAGTTCTTCTTGTCGCCGCTCACATCGTTGTACTCTTGCATGCAGAGAATGTCAACCTTCTGCTTTTTCATGTGTGCCAGGATGTCCTGTGCGATGAATCCTGTGGTCTCGCGGTTGAACCTTGCCACGTTGTAGGTGGCTATCTTCAGTCCCGACTTCTTGTTGGCCTGTTCGTCAACGGAGCCGAACTGATAGAGCGTGCCGACATAAGGAATGCAACAGAGCAGGGTGACAAAGGGAATAGCTGCCCAGTGCCAGCGGCGGCGTATGAGCCAGTAAAGGAGCATGATGGCGTCGCCGATGATGAGGAGGGGCAGAACATATACCAGCATGGCCCGTGCCATGTTGCCGACGGGGGTTACGTTACCGCCGAACAGTCCGACGAAGGTGAAGATTGACAATACTGCGGTCGTAATGAGCAGCAGGAACGAGAAGTATTTATAGACAGCTAATTTTCCCATAATTAAAGAGGTGAGTAGGTTAAATAATCAGGTGGTGGTCAACGCTCATTGCAGTACTTGGCGCAGATTTCTATCAGGTCCTCCACACGGAAGGGCTTGGCCATGAAGTAGTCGCAACCGGCAGCCTTGGCTTCCTTGATGTTTTCTTCGAAGGCGTAGGCACTGAGGGCAATGACGGGAGTGTCTTGATTGACTTCCTTGATGATGCGGGTTGCGTCGAGACCGTCCATCTCAGGCATACGAATGTCCATCAATATTAGGTCGGGATGCTCGTCCTCATTCATGGTGACGGCCTCAATGCCGTTGCGTGCCCGGAGCAGTCTGTATCGACGCTGCAGCACGATGCGTACCAGTTCGAAGTTGCTCTCCTCATCTTCTGCCACTAAGATGGTCTTCATGTTCGACTCGTCCTGCCGCTCTATGTGTATCGTCCTGACGTTGTTGGTCGTCGTATTGGTGCGGTTGCTGGTAGCCAGTCCGCCAATAGTCCCGTGGAAGGGCAGTTCGAAGGTGAAAGTGGAACCCTCGTTGACAGCGGACTCTACGCTGATGCTGCCTTCCATCTTCTCGACGATGATGCGGCACAAGGCGAGCCCCAGTCCGTAGCCCTTCTGCTGTTCAGCGTCCTTGGAGGCGTATGTGTCGAAGATATGTTCTATGAACTCCGGCGCAATGCCAGTACCCGTATCCTTGACGAAGAACTTGATCCGCTGTCCGTCGTCTACCACTTCGTAGCCGTATTGGATGACTCCCTTGAACGTATGCTTCAGGGCGTTGCTGATGAGGTTCGAGAATACTTGTGTCAAGCGGTTCTCGTCGGTGGTCATCATGATGGGCATGGTAGGCTCGGTGAACAGCAGCTTTACCGTCTCCGGGCAGCGGAACTTGAAGAGCTGCTTGATGCTCTTACAGAGCTCAGCCAAGTTGACGGATGACTTCTTGATGACGATTTCACCGGACTCCACGCGCGAGAGGTCAAGAATCTCGTTAATAAGACTCAGGAGTCGGGTATTGTTGCTTTCGATGATTTCAAGATATTTCATGCGCTCCTCGGGGGATTCGGTTTCAGCGATGACACGCGAAAATCCCTCGATAGCGTTCAGCGGAGTGCGGATTTCATGGCTCATGTTGGCCAGGAAGAGAGATTTCATGCGACTGGCTTTTTCAGCTTTAGCCGCCTTCTCTTCGTACTCCATCAGTTTGTTGTTCGCTGCTTCCAGTTTCTCGTTGGCCAATATCAGTTTCTTGTTGGCCTCGGTGAACTTTTGCATCAGAATCTCTTTTTCTTCTTGATCCATCCTTGCAATAAGTACATAATCGGTGCAAATTTATAAACTTTTTTTGAAATACGAAAGTTTTTGGTGCTTTTTTTATCCTCTTTTAGCTTTTTCCCATGTTCCGCTCTGGTGGTGAGTGCTCAAATAGTTGATTCCCCGGAACACGTTTACGTTCATGAACATGAAATAATAAGGTATATAGAACAGCTTGCTCTTGCGTCCTGCCCTTGCTTGTAGCCAGCCTGCCAGCGTGGCAGCATAGAATAGTGCCTGGAGGATGCCGATGACCGTGTACACCGTTCCTGCGTTCATCAGTACAAGCGCGATATTCAGCGGTATAAGGGCTACGAGTGCAAAGGGAGTAATGGACCAGCGCAATACCCGATGGCTGACAAAGAGGAAACTGACCATCGGATGCCTGAAAGGATTCATCAGCGAGCGCAGCCACCAGATGCTCTGTAGTCCGCCTGCCGCAATGCGACGCTTACGCTTTGACTCCTCATGCATATCGGCCGACCCGTATTCCATCGCATAGGCTTCTGAGGTGTAGGCTATGCGGTGTCCGTCCCTGACAATGAGCATCGACATCATGAAGTCGTCGAGCAGGGCGTTGCTCGGTGCCTCGCGGTAGTGGGACATCCTGACCGCAAACAGCTCACCTGCCGCACCCATTGCTGAGTATAGCTCGCTGTCCCAGCGCTTCAGCGTGCTCTCGTATTTCCAGTAGAGTCCTTCGCCTTCCGCAGCCACCTGTCCGTTCACCCGTGCCACCACTCGCTTCTCGCCTGAGACGCAACTGACGTTGGGTTTCATAAACTGACGAATGATTTCTCGTATAGCATTGGCGTTCAGCATGGTATTGGCATCAGTAAATACTACGTATTCGGCCTTGTTCTCACGGAGTCCGTGCTGCATGGCGGCCGCCTTGCCGCGCCGTTCCGGTGAGTAGACGAGCGTTACTTCCGGATATTCCTTCAGCAGTTCGTTGGAGCGGTCGTTGCTGCCGTCGGTCACCCACATGATACAGAACTTGTCGGCCGGATAGTCTATCTGCCTGATGTTCTCCATTTTCTCGCCGATGATGTCTTCCTCGTTGTAGGCACATATCATAAGCGTCACGTCAGGCAGCTGGTCGTCGTTGGGCAGCACCGGCTCCTTCTGCGGCTTGCATAGCAGGCGCTTCAGACAGAGCAGCAAGTAGAGCAATACACCGTAGCCTACATAGGTATAGACCACGATAGCCAGACAAATCCAGAATATCACTTTCAGCGTTACCATGATTCTGCAAAGTAACAAAATAAAAATGACGTGACCAAGAAAAAAGGGAACATTTTGATGTGTTCCCTTTATTTTTTTGTTTCTATCTCCTCTTTCATGTCAATAAACTGGCGCTTCGCATCGTAGAATTCGTATTGCAGGAAAGCCAGTTTCTGCGAGGGGACAACGTGTACTCCAAAGCCGTACTTCATCTGCCAGCGGCGCTTCATCGAAATCACTCCCTGATTGATGTAAGCTGCTACGTAGGGGTGTACGTGCAAGTAGAACTTGGTGATGCCTATCTTGTTGACGAGGCGGTCAATCTTGCTCTCCAACTGGTCGGTGAAAAGAATCGATGACTTGATCTTTCCGGTACCGAAACAGGTGGGACAGTCTTCTTCTACATTGACATCCATAGCCGGTCGGACACGCTGGCGTGTAATCTGCATCAGTCCGAACTTCGACAGGGGCAGGATGTTGTGACGTGCGCGGTCTTTCTGCATGTTCTTGCACATGCGCTCGTAGAGCATCTGGCGGTCTTCGGCGAGATTCATGTCCACGAAGTCCACTACGATGATTCCTCCCATGTCTCGTAGTCGCAACTGTCGTGCCAGCTCGTCGGCAGCTCCCAGATTGGTCTCCAGCGCATTGGCTTCCTGACCGTTTTCCTTTTTGACGCGAGTTCCGCTGTTGACGTCCACCACGTGCATGGCCTCTGTGTGCTCAATGATGAGGTAGGCTCCGTGCTTGTAGTTCACCGTCTTGCCGAATCCTGACTTCAGCTGCTTGGTCACCCCGTAGTTGTCGAAGATGGGTACCGTCCCGGTATACTGTTTCACGATTTCCTGCTTTTCCGGTGCTATCAGTCCGACGTAGTCCTTCACCTGTTGGAAGATGGCTTCGTCATTGATGTTGATGGCATCGTAAGTAGGATTGAACAAGTCGCGTAACAGCGCCACGGCGCGGCTTTCCTCTTCAAAAACCAGTTTGGGGCGCTCCTGGGTCTTCTGCACCTTTGTGATAGCTTCGTCCCACCGCTTCAGCAGTATCTTCATCTCCTGGTCCAGTTCTGCTGCTCGCTTGCCTTCGGCCACCGTGCGGACGATGACGCCGAAGTTCTTAGGCTTGATGCTTTGGATGAGCTGCTTCAGTCGGCTGCGTTCCTCGCCTTTTTTGATTTTAGAAGAAACATTCACTTTATCGCCAAAGGGAATCAGCACGATGTAACGGCCGGCAAAGCTCAGCTCGCAAGTCAGTCGGGGGCCTTTTGTCGAGATGGGTTCTTTCACCACCTGCACCAGCACCTCCTGTCCGACCTTCAAGGTGTTCTGTACGCTGCCGTCCTTGGGCAGGTCCGGCTGCCGTACTGCTTTCTGAATGGGATAAAGTCTTTTTCTGTCGCTCTGTACCTGCTTCAGGTATTTTTCGTAAGAGCTGAATTGAGTGCCCAAGTCCAGATAGTGAAGGAATGCGTCCTTCTCGTACCCTACGTCGACGAAGCAGGCGTTCAGTCCGGGCATGAGCTTGCGCACTTTTGCCACGTAGATGTTGCCAACCGAAAACGATACCTCGCGGGGCTCGTTCTGGTATTCCACCAGTTGCTTGTCTTCGAGCAGGGCGATGGAAATCTCCTTCGGTTGCACATCAATGATAACTTCGCTTGTCATTCGCTTTAAACGTTGCTTGGGAATTAGTTTTTACAAAAAGGGGTGTGGCGCGTAGCTTCGCGATCACACTCCCTTCATTTCTTTTAGTGTCTATAAGTGCTTACTTGCTCTTATGACGATTCTTGCGCAGTCTCTTCTTGCGCTTGTGAGTAGCCATCTTGTGGCCCTTCTTCTTTTTTCCGTTTGGCATAATTGTTAATGTTTAATACGTATTATTATGATGTTTGAATTACTTCATCTTGGCGATGAAACTCTTGGCCGGCTTGAAGGCGGGGAAATCGTGCGCGTCAATGACCAGGGTAGTGTTCTTTGATATGTTACGTGCGGTCTTCTGTGCACGGCGCTTGACGATAAAACTGCCGAAGCCACGCAGATAGACGTTCTCCTTGTTGGTTGCCAAACTAACGCGGATTTCTTCCATAAACGCCTCAACGGTAGCGGCTACATCCTTCTTGGCAATGCCGGTTTCGTCGGAAATCTTGTTGATGATATCAGCCTTTGTCATGTTTCTAAAATCTTAATATTTTTATCATTAAACAATGTTACTTCTGATTTGGGAGTGCAAAGATACTGTTTTTCAGCGAGATAAGGAAATTTTCTCGCGACTTTTTTTCGAAAAACGTGTATTTTCCTGCTTTTTCCCTTAATCAGCGGCTTCGAACTCCTCGAGGAAGCGGGTATCGTTCTCGGAAAAGAGTCGTAAGTCGTTAACACGGTACTTCAGGTTGGTGATGCGCTCAACACCCATGCCGAATGCATATCCGGAGTAGATTTTGGAGTCGATGCCGCACTGTTCGAGCACGTTGGGGTCGACCATGCCGCAGCCTAAGATCTCAACCCAGCCCGTGTGCTTGCAGAAGCCGCAGCCTTCGCCGCCGCAGATGAAGCAGCTGACGTCCATCTCGGCCGACGGCTCGGTGAACGGGAAGTACGAGGGACGCAGGCGGATTTTCGTGTCGGGGCCGAACATCTCCTTGGCAAACGACAGCAGTACCTGCTTCAGGTCGGTAAACGACACGTTCTCGTCGATGTAGAGTCCCTCCACCTGATGGAAGAAGCAATGGGCACGGGCAGTAATGGCCTCGTTGCGGTAGACGCGGCCCGGGCAGATGACGCGGATGGGCGAAGTCAGCTTTCCGTCCTCGGTGTGCATCTGCTCCATGACGCGGGCTTGCACCGATGAGGTGTGCGAGCGCAGCAGGATGTTCTTGGTCACCTCGTCGGGATGCTGGCTCACGAAGAAGGTGTCCTGCATGTCGCGGGCGGGGTGGTCGGCAGCGAAGTTCATCTTGGTGAACACGTGCAGGTCGTCCTCCACCTCGGGACCGTCGGCCAATACGAAGCCCATGCGGCTGAAGATATCAATAATCTCGTTGGTGACGATGGTCAGCGGATGACGGGTGCCCAGCTTAATGGGGTAGGGGGTGCGGGTCAGGTCGATAGCCTGGTCGCCGGTTTCCTGCGTATCACACTCTTCG
>JAEEGI010028188.1_pt1 | contig 10701 bp, 4 predicted proteins | sample 8958751 | NCBI WGS metagenome assembly JAEEGI01 (sample SAMN16246545, study PRJNA631951) | gut metagenome | biome: gut microbiome; feature: rumen; material: KS-attached | host: Bos | place: Iran: Karaj | collected 2018-10 | reverse complement strand
AGAATATGTCCATCCTTATCTTTAAGAATCCTTGCTTTAGCTCTTGCAAATGTTCAAAGCTGATTTAGACAAATACAAGTAAGCAAGTAGCTAGGCTTTTGTATCGATCCTTGTCCGGTGTAATACCGAACATCTACCGGACATATAGCGAAGACATAGCGGACAAGAAGTTGAGGTACAACGAGACAATACTGGGGCTAAGTATGAGAAGAGCGAAAGGAGATACCAGGCAACAACAAATGAGATACTAGGCAAAGACTTTGGGAAAAAGCAAGCTTACAAATGCAAGAGTCTTGTAAACATTGAATACCAATTTAGATGAAAAACTGTATGGCACTTTTTCTCAGGCCAAGAAAAGTAACAATAAAAGGTTAAGGCTCCAGCACTTCGCTGAGCTGTCTGACGGCACGCACGATCATATCATGCGTGCCGCTTCCGTCGCTGACATATCGTACGACCATCTCGGCATATCCGACGGCACGAAGGATACGCTCGTCGCCGGCCTGGAGCTGCCTGCCTCTCTCGAGGAGGGGAAGGAGCAGGGCGAGGTCCTCGGGCTCGGGGAGGTTTCCGGGCCGCATGGCGTTTATGATGGCATTCAGCAGCGAGGCGGCGCGGTCAACCTGGGGCTGGGTGAGACGGGATGAGTCGGAATCGAGAAGCGGGAGGACCTGGCGGTAGGCGTCCATCATGCGGGCAAAAGCGTGCGGCGCCCATGGGGCGTACTCGGGAACCTTCTTGTCCATCGCCTGCCATGCCGCCTGCTCGTCGGCGCGAATTTTGGCTATCTGAATGAGCTCGCGCAACTGGGAGAGGTCGGTTTCGTGCTGAGCAAAGCGTGAGACGGCGTCGGGGTCGGCCGCGATGTTCAGCCGGAAGTAGTGTGTCAGGTGCTCACTGCCTGCATAGTCGGGCAGGAAAGTGCGGCCGGCGCAACGGAGCGAGTAGAGACGGGCATCGGGTCCTGTGGCGACGTGGCCTGGCCCCATGAGTGAGATGTCGGAGAGGTCGCCGTGCAGGCTGAGCGTGGCTTCGTCCCAGTCGGAGATGCCGGTGGCTGCCATGACGAGGGGTCCGTACATCAGCGCGCCCGCCCACATCTGGCTGAACTCGGTTTTGCCTCCGGGACGGGATGCGGGAGCAGTCTCCATCTTGTCGGGACCGAAGTCGAGGTGCTTGGTGAAAGGCATCGTCACCTCGACCACATCCTTTGCCGACCACTTGCGACGGGGAATCTCCACATAACTGCCCGGCTGATAGTTTTTGGCTATGCTCCGTCCATTGAGCTTCACATCGAAACCCTCAGTAGCCCAGTAGGGCACACGCAGCTTCATCGCGAACTTGGTTTGAGATTTGAGGTTTGAGGTTTGAGATTTAGAAACGCGGATGGTGCTGTGCTCTGCTGGCCATTCGCACTCCTGACGAATCACTACGCCCTGAGCGTCCCACTCCGCTGTTGTTGGCATGTAGAGTGCAACCCAGAGTGTATTATCGCCCACAAAGTAGGCAGCCTCCTGATACTTCACGTGATTCTCCACGCCTGTACCTCCGCAGCAGGACTCCTGCGGTGTCTCATTGCCCCAGGGCTTCGAAGCATTCAGGCCTACGGCATACTGGTAGACGGTCTGATAGCGGCGGGGATTGACCGAGCCCACGATCTGATTGTAGAGCACGCGCTCGTAGTAGTCCATATAGCGGGCATCATCAGGATCAAAGCAGTTGAGGTCCTTCGTCAGCTTCGCCAGATTATAGGCGCAGCAGGTCTCGTTGAGCGTCGGCTCAGGGCGCTGTCCGCGTCCTCCCCAACTGGTCACATTGCCACACATGCTGGTGATCTGCGAATAGGGCTGGCGGAACATCTCACCATTGCCCACGCCTCCCATCGCGTAGCGATAGCGACCCTGAATCATCGTCCAGAAATTCTGTGCCAGATTGTAGTAATAGGGATTGCCGTTGCCGCGATAGCTGCGCAGCGCTCCCGTCACCATCGGTATGTGCTGGTTGGCATGACGCGTGCGGATAGCATCGACATTATGCGACAGCGGGTCGAAGAAGGCAGGGCTGTCGAAGTAACTGGCAGCCTCCAGCAGACGGGCTTTCTCGTCGGCGTTCTCGGTCATCTCCGAGAGTCTGGACAGAGACTCGGCCATTCCTCCCACCTCGCCGGCGATGTACATGTTCCACATCTCATAGCGGTTGCCGGGACGCTGGCGACGCTGCTCCTGGTTGCCTTCACTCTTCACATAGGTGCGATAGTGCAGGCGGTTCCACACCCACAATCCCATATCCTTAGCAATCAGGAGCGCCTTCTGGGCCACCTCACGGTCGTCGATATAGGTGGAGATGTCGATGAGTCCGGCCAGCTGCTTATGCACCGAGTAGTATGGAGCCCACACCCAATTATCATTATTGTACGCGCGATACATCTCTATTAATACACAATGCTGAGCAGGAATAGCGTTCAGGTAGCCGTAGCCATACTGCCGGTAGTCCTTCTTATACTGGTCGAAGTCCTTCCATGTGCCTTGCAACTGCCGCAGCTCGTCCTCAGGGGCGAAGTCGCGTGCCTCCCAATAGCGCCCAAGCTGGTCGTTCCACACGAAAGTACGCTCCTGACAGCTGCGCAGCTCGTCGACCATCATCTTGATGTTCTGGCGAAGGCGGCTCTTCTTAGCCTCATCCTGACAACTGGCATAGGCCATCGCCATCGCCGACATATAGTGTCCCGATCCGTGTCCCTTCAGCTTCGTCGTGGGTGAGTCCCAGCCGTCGGACACGGGATAGCCCTCGGTCGAGAGGCCGTAGGTGTCACGATAGTTATACAGCTGCTGCTTGACGTCGAGTTCAAGCAGGTGGTCGATGTCCAGGTTGCGATTCCAGGTCAGGCGGTTGTCGCCCTCCAGCCTCACCTTGTCCAGCGGCAGCGTCTCGGCCTTGGGTTTGCTCGAAGGTACATCCCAGGCACCGTTAGTCACTTTGACACGCGCCATCACAGGATAGCCCTGCGTCGTCGTATTGTCACCCGTGATGAAGCCCTGCACCTTATATTCCGTCCCCACGGGAGTCATCGCGGCATCTGCCTCGGCCTGTTCACGCACTAGCGAGCTATTCTGCCATTTCACCTGACGGTACTCCCCGTATCCATCGGAATATTTCACCCACACCTGATAGGGCAGGCGCGGCGCACAGCCCACCGGCACCTCCACACTCACCGCCTCCACCTCAGCAATAGAGCGGTAGTTGACAGCACCTGCCAGCATTGGCAACAGTGCCACTATGGTTAGCAGCACACTTCTTCTGATACCTTTTTTCTCGAGTAGCAGCATAATCTTTCGCATATCCACAATTATTAGTTAGCAATTCGACTGCAAAGGTACGAATAAGTGAGCGAAAATACAAAATAAATCCTCATTTATTTTCATTTCCAAGGTGTAGTCCGCTCGGCTTTGCTTCTTTTATCAAGCTAATGCGACTAAAAGAACCTTCGAGACGAAGTCTCAAAGCTAGGAATTATTTCCGAAATACTCAGAAAACCGCAAAAAAACGCGATGGATTTTGGTTATTTCAAAAAAAAGCACTACTTTTGTTCCGATTATTAACTTAAAACGACCCATACTGACATGAAACGTATTCTTTTGGTTCTTTCACTTCTCATGGCACAGCAGGTGATGCCAATATTTTCGCCGGGCGGAAAAATGATGGCCGCCGAGCAGGACGACCCCTATGGAAAGGCTGACTATCGCGACACCATCAAGAACGTGGTGACGGAGGTGGCTTTCTTTACGCCTGACATCGTCAACGTGAGAAAATACAAAGCTGGAAGCAACGTGCCTCGACAGCAATTGGCAGTGACGATGGAGAAACAGAATGTGGAAGTGACACGGACAGAGGTCGACGCCACCACCCTATCGCTGAAGGCTGCAGGCGTGGAAGTGCACATCAACAGACAGACGGGACAGATGAAATTCTATGCGCCCGATGCCAGTCTGCTGTTGAGCGAGAAGGCCAATGGCACGACACTCACGCCCCGGAAGGACGGCACGTTCGATTCGTACAAGGTGAGTACGCAGTTCGCGCTGACCTCCACTGAGCAGATCTATGGTCTGGGACAGTTGCAGAACAACCGATTTAACCAGCGTGGTGCCACCTACGACTACATGATTGAAAACAACATGTCTGTGTGGATACCTTATTTCTATTCCACCAAGGGCTACTCTGTATTCTGGAACAACGCCTCGCCATCCACCTACTCCGAATCCAGCAATACCCTCCGAATGGAGTCGGCCGTGGGCTATGGCATCGACTATTTCTTCATGGCAGGCAGCGGCGAGCAGTCGGTGGCCAACATGCGACAGCTGACAGGTCAGGTACCCATGATTCCGCTGTGGGCCTACGGCTATTTCCAGAGCAAGGAGCGCTATCAGAGTGCCGACGAGTCGATGGGTGTGATGACCCGTTATCGTGAACTGGCCGTGCCCATCGACTGCGTGGTGCAAGACTGGCAATACTGGGGCGACAATGGTCATTGGAATGCGCTGGAATTCCTCAATCCCAACTTCAAGAACTACCAGGAGATGCTCGACTCCATCCATCGGCAGGACGGCAGAATGATCATCTCCACCTGGGCTAACTTCGGTCCTCAGACCAAGGCCTATGCCTACATGAAGGCTAACAATATGCTCATCCTGCAGGGCGACAAGATCATGACCACCACCTATCCTGGCAATGCCGGTGTGGCCGTCTACGACCCTTACAACTCACAGGCCCGCGACTACTACTGGGAGACCTACTACAAGAACATCATCTCGAAGGGCATGGACGGCTACTGGCTCGACTCCAGCGAGCCCGACCACTATCAGGGAGGCAATGAGATGGAGCAGACGTTCGACTTCGTTGTGGGGCTGGGCTGCACGTGGCGACAGGTGCGCAACGCCTTCCCTCTGGCTCATGTCGAAGGCATCTACCATCATCATCGCCAGCAGCCGGAGCTAAGCGACAAGCGAGTTTGTATCCTCACCCGCAGCAGCTATGCTGGCCTGCAGCGCACGGGAGCCAACGTATGGAGCGGCGATGTGACAGCTTCATGGGAGACTCTGGCTAAGCAGATTCCTGCTGCCCTGAACTACAGCATCTGCGGCAGTCCAAACTGGAACTCCGACATCGGAGCCTTCTTCATCGGTGACTTCCAGGGTGTGGGCAACCGTCGCTATCAGGAGCTCTATGCCCGCTGGCTGCAGTTTGCCACGTTCACGGCGATGATGCGCTCACATGGCTCAGGCATCGACAAGGCCATCTACCGCTTTGGTGAGGCCGGCACACCTTGGTTCGACCTGCTCGACCAGTGGATCAACCTGCGCTATCATCTTCTGCCTTATATCTATAGCACAGCCTGGGACATACATCAGAGCGGTCTGTCGCTGATGAACGCCATGCACATGGCCTATCCTGACGACACCCGCTGCCGCAACCTGCCCTCGCAGTTCATGTTCGGCCGCAGGATGCTAGTAGCACCCGTGGTAAGAGAGGGCGCCAAGTCACGCTCAGTCTATCTGCCTGAAGGAACATGGGTGGACTTCTGGACAGGCACCCAGGTGACTGGCGGCAAGAATGTCACCCGTGAGGTCGATGTAAGCATGATCCCCATCTACATGTCGGCAGGCTCTATCCTACCCTATGCCTACAATGCACAAAGCACACGCGATGTGCAGCGCAGCGACTCCCTTCAGCTTCGCATCTATCCTGGCGCCGATGGCGAGTTCGTGCTCTACGAGGACGAGGGCGACAGCTACCGCTATGAGCAAGGAGCCTATTCCACCATCCGCATGCGATGGGACGATGCAGCCCAGGTGCTGACCATCGGATCACGCAATGGCTCGTTCGAGGGCATGCACCATCAGCGCACCTTCGACCTCGTACTAGTAAGCGAGCAGCGTGGCGGAGGTATTGACCTCTCTAATGTGGTCAACAAACGGGTGACCTATGACGGGACAGAGCGGCGCATCTCACTAAAGAGCGACGATGCCGTACCCATCATCATCAGCGACAAAGAGCCCCTTCCTCCTAAGGACGACAACAGCACGCCCTATCAGTTCACCAACACCGACTGGCAGACGGGCGACCAGAACCGTGTAGCCCAGTCTAATATCAGCTATCAGAAGGCTGCCAACACCATCACCCTACGTTGTGGCACAGGCATGAACAACATGGCGCTGTCGCTGAAGAGGGATTTCTGGAACCACTATAAGGTCCAGGCCAACCATACGTTCTTCTGCGTGCGCGCAACAAATGTTTCCTCCGATCTCGCCAATAGCGCCGTGTGGTACATCAACGGCACATGGGTGGGTACAGTCAATGCCACTCGCGTCATTGACCTTGGCAACAACGAAAAGATGGTGGTATGGGACCTCACGTCCTACCTGCCCGTCTATTCCTCCTTCGTGCTCGACACCAACGGCACCTTCTCCATCTGCTTTGGCTGCACCTCCACCACAGGCACCAGCGTTGTCCATGACATCACATTCATGTCTGAGGACGAGGTGAAGGAAGTGCAGACTTCCGTCTCAGCCCCTCAGGTCAACAGATCGCAGCCGCCCAGCTCCTCTGTGTTCGACCTGCAGGGTCGTCCCCAGAACCCAGATATCCTGCTGAGCAACCTTCACAAGCGAGACGTCTACATCGTCGAAGGCAGGAAAGTGATGCATTAGCAACCTAGTTAAATTATGCTAATTATCACCTACACGCATGTTTTATTATAAAGATAATTATTATCTTTGCAATAAAAACCAGAGAACAGATGGAAGACCTGATTGTAAAGAACCCCTTTGTGGTCGGCAAATACCTGTCAGACAAGTATTTCTGCGACCGTGCTACAGAAACTGAGTTCCTGCGTAAGCAGATAGAGAATGGTCGGCAAGTGGCATTGATTTCTCCTCGACGCCTGGGGAAGTCAGGGCTGATTCTTCATTTTTTCAATCAGCCAGATATTCTGGAGCATTATCATGTGTTCTATGTAGACATCTATGCTACGACCTCATTGGCAGAATTCGTCTATGAGCTGGGCAAGGAGATATATGAGCAACTGAAGCCAAAGACAACGGCTTGGAAAGAGAAGTTCTTTCAAGTTGTCAGCTCCCTGCGAGTAGGTTTCAAACTCGACCCGCTCACAGGCTTGCCAGGTTTGGATTTGGGCCTTGGCGATATCCAGTCGCCACAGACCACACTTGACGAGATTTTCAACTACTTAGACCAGGCCGACAAGCCTTGTATTGTGGCCATCGATGAATTTCAGCAGATCCAGGAGTATACAGAGAAAAACGTTGAGGCCCTTCTTCGTACTAAAATCCAGCGGTGCCAAATGGCTCAGTTCATCTTTGCCGGCAGCAAGCGCCATGTAATGAGCCAAATGTTCAGTTCTCCCTCAAAACCTTTCTATCAAAGCGCGATAAGCATGGGACTGGAAGCTATTCCTTTTGGCACCTATGCCGAATTCGCTTCTAGCCTTTTTGAAGAAAGGGGAAAGACCGTTGAGCGTAAAGCGCTTGAAACAGTATGGAACATGTACGACGGCTACACCTGGTTTGTCCAGATGCTGATGAACGAGCTCTTTGCGATGACTCCTGCTGATGGGCATTGCAGTGAGGAGATGGTTGCTGAGGCCCGACAGAACGTCATCCTGTCGCAGGAGGACAGTTACAAGAGTCTGCTCGCACACATTCCTCCCAAACAAAAGGTTGTGCTTCAGGCCATCGCCAAGGAGGGCATTGCCAAAAACATCACCTCTTCTAAATTCATCAAGAAATACAACCTCACCAGTGCCAGCTCTGTACAAGCAGCTGTCAAGCTATTGATGAAGAACGACATCCTGACGCAGGATGACGATGGCAGCTACCGTGTCTACGACTATTTCTTCTCCAACTGGTTGGCAACCGTGTATTAAGAACGTATCTCTCGAGGCTCGGGAACAGACATTGCAGAGGAAGAGCCTACATGTAGTCTCGCTAGTAGCCGGCTTTCGTTACCTAAGCAACGGAGTTTCGTAGCAAAATAAGCCCCACATTAATCCGAAAAGGCAGCGACAAGGTTCCTCTCCCCTCGCCGCTGCCTGCAAATCGTTCTCTCGGCGGCTCAGATACGTTCTCTCGGGGCCTCAGATACGTTCTCTCGGAGCCAGTAGCGAGACTTGTAATAAGAAAGTATATGAGTTGATGAAGTAAAACAAGTTGTTTTACCTTCATAAGTAGTATACTTTGGTGTACTAAATATATGACTTTGAAAGGTAAAACAAGTTGTTTTACTTTATCGGAAGGGCGATTAGAGGCAACCGGGACGGCCTTCTTGTATACGAACGACGGCCTTCTTGTAGTAGCTCTGCAGCCTCGTTGTATAGCAAGCACGGCTTCCTTGCTGTACTAGGAGGCTGTCGAGGTACTTCAAAAGTGCCGTGTCTGGTTGGCGGCATACATCTATTGATTTTTCAAAAACCAATATCACAAATACCACTAATAGCATATATCGCTGAATTATAACGTATTAAAGTGTGATATTACGGGTGATATTGTGATATTAAAAACGAATATTTAACATAAATTACGATAAAATAGGCGGCTTATTAACCCATTTAGGTCATGCAATGAGCAGGAATCTGTCAGTCAATGGGCGGCTGGCGACATGCAATGATATGAAGTGCTCACGCCAGCTTGCCTTCAGAAAACAGGTGAACGCTTCAAAGATAACAAATAATTGTGGCATAGAGCCCAAAATGGACGGGAATGAGCGTATTTCGGCCTTGATTTCGAACTTTTCGAGGCTATTTCCGTAAGTTTTTATCTCATCAGGATTATAATCTCAGAAATTTTGTCTAAATTTGCAAACGCTAACTACAACTAAATAGCTAATGAAACAGATGAAGAGCAAATGGATGACGAAGATGATGGCGGTGCTGATGGTGCTCCAGCTGTCGGTGATGGTGGCTACGGCCGAGAACTACCCCTACCGCAGCGACTACCTGTGGCTGACGGTGCCCGACCACGCTGACTGGCTCTACAAAACGGGCGAAAAGGCGAAGGTGGAAGTGACGTTCTGCAAATATGGCATCCCGCAAAACGTGGAGGTGAGCTACGAGATAGGACCCGACATGCTGCCCGCCACCTCCCGGGGACAGGTGATGCTGAAGAACGGGCGCGCCGTCATCAATATGGGAACGATGAAGAAGCCCGGATTCCTCGACATGCGGCTCAAGGCCACCGTCGACGGCAAGCTGTACGAGCACCACGTGAAGGTGGGATTCTCGCCCGAGAAGCTGAAGCCCTACACCAGCAATCCTGCCGACTTCGACGAATTCTGGAAGGCGAACATCGACAAGGCCCGCAAGGAAGTGAGCACAGAGCGGCTGCTGACCCGGCGTGAGCGCGTCGAGAAGTACAGCACCGACGAGTTCGACTGCTACCTGATCAAACTGCATACCGACAGCCGCCACAGCATCTACGGCTATCTGACGATGCCCCGAGATGCCGCTGCCGCCAAGCATCCCATCGTGCTCTGCCCGCCAGGAGCCGGCATCAAGACCATCAAGGAACCAATGCGCAATACTTATTACGCTAGGAACGGATTCATACGACTAGAGATGGAGATTCACGGACTCAACCCCGAGATGACCGAGGAGCAGTTCAAGGAGATATCCAGCGCCTTCTCTGGCGAGAACGGCTACCTGGAGAACGGCCTCGACAACCGCGACAACTACTACATGAAGCACGTCTACGTGGCTTGCATACGCGCCCTCGACTATCTCTGCACGCTCCCCGAATGGGACGGCCGCAATGTCTTTGTGCAGGGAGGCAGTCAAGGCGGAGCCCTCTCGCTCATCACGGCTGGCCTCGACCCGCGCGTGACGGCCTGCGTGGCCAATCATCCCGCCCTGAGCGATATGGCCGGTTATGCTGAGGAGGGACGGACAGGCGGCTACCCGCATTTCCATCGCGAGAACCAGATGCTCACTCCCGAGAAGATACGCACGCTGCAATACTACGACGTAGTGAACTTCGCCCGCCGCATCCATTGCCCTGCCTATCTGACGTGGGGTTATAACGACAACACATGCCCGCCGACGACGAGCTATGTCGTGTGGAACCTCATCACGGCTCCCAAGGAATCACTCATCACGCCCATCAACGAGCATTGGACCACCACCGAAACGAATCAAGGACAAATGATATGGCTAAAAGGACAACTCAAATAGCGCTGCTCTGCATGTTGCTGGCGCTATCGGCATCGGCCCAGAACCAGCGGCGCGAGAAGTACGAATTCATGCGCAACCTGCCCGTCTATGCCGACTCGCTGATTGCCGACCTCAGCTATCCCCTGGCCTGGGGGAACAGCGACATACGCGACTTCGACCGCTGGAAGCAGGCTGCCCGTCAGAAGGTGCTCGACTGCATGCTCTGCCCACCGCCTCCTCCTGCCGAGGGTTTCGACATGCACGTGCTCTACGAAGAGCAGCGCGAAGGCTACAAGGCCCGCAAGATCGAGATACGCCTCTCACGCTACTACACCGTTCCTGCCTATGTGCTGATACCCGACGGCAAGGGTCCCTTCCCGGCCGTTAACGCCCTGCACGATCACGGCGGCCACCTGTTCATAGGCAAGGAGAAGATGATACGGCCGCTGGCCTGCGAAGACCAGGCGGTCATCAAGGATGCCGACGAG
>JAEEGI010028182.1_pt1 | contig 10702 bp, 7 predicted proteins | sample 8958751 | NCBI WGS metagenome assembly JAEEGI01 (sample SAMN16246545, study PRJNA631951) | gut metagenome | biome: gut microbiome; feature: rumen; material: KS-attached | host: Bos | place: Iran: Karaj | collected 2018-10 | reverse complement strand
CATGGATCCTATGTTCGACGTCAATGACCTGCGCAACTTTGCCGAGCGCGTCAGACAGTTGGGCATCCGCTCACTTCGGGGCTCCATTGTGACCGACCGTTCCATGAAAGACGAGTTGGAACTGGGCGAGGGCTGGTGCTGGGACGATGACAATCCCAAGCTGACCCCGCTGTTGGTGGAGCGCCGGGCTGACTTTCTGGATCGCATGGTGTCCGAGCTCTCAGCTGTGGGCATCAGGCTTGACAGTGTGACCACGTTTGAGGAGCGTCCGCCACTCGATGCTATCCAGTTGGCGGAGTGTCGTCACAGCATCGACGAGCTGTTGCTGCGCATGATGAAGGACAGCGACAACCTCTATGCCGAGTGTCTGTACTATCAGCTGGCTGCCAGTTTTGGTCATCAGCCGGCAAGGGCTGCTCATGCCCGTGCGTTGGAGAAACAGTTGGTGAAACAAATAGGGCTGGACAGCGGTCGCTATCGCTTTGCCGACGGCAGCGGGCTCTCGCTCTATAACTATGTGTCGCCCGAACTGCTCACCATGCTGCTGCGCTATGCCTGGCAGGAGATTCGTATCTACAATCATCTTGCGCCATCGCTGCCCGTGGCAGGTATGGACGGTACGCTGAAGAAGCGCATGCGAAAGACCGCTGCCGAAGGCAACGTGAGGGCGAAGACCGGCACGCTGACAGGCATCATCTCGCTGGCAGGCTATCTGACTGCAGCCAACGGTCACGAACTCTGTTTTGCCATCATCAATCAGGGAGTGCTGAGCGCAAGGGAGGCTCGCAGTTTCCAAGACCGGCTGTGTGTGCTGATGTGTGAATAACGTATAGGGAAAAAGCGTTTATCTGAAATATGGAAAAAATCAAAATCTTTGTCGAAGAAATCATCAACTGGTGCGGACTGACGGGGGCTTTTGTACCCTATGTGCGCTACCTGATTCTGATTGTTATCGCTGTGGTGCTGGCTGCACTGGCCGGCTACATCTGCAGGAAGTTCATTCCGCTCATCACGCGGCTCACGAAGAAGACACCATCGCGGTGGGACGAGGTGCTGTTCAACCAGCGCGTACTGCGCTCCGCATCGAATGTGGTGCCCGCAATTGTCATCTGGCAACTGCTGCCCCTGGTGTTTTTCGAGTTCCCATTGCTGCGCGAGGTGCTCACTCGTCTCACCGCCATCTACATCACGGTGATGGCTGTGAGGACGGTCATCGTGTTCATTGATTCCTTCAAACTGCTGGAGGGTGAAAAGCGCACGGCTACGCAGCAATACCTCTATTCGTTCTGTGGGGTGCTGAAGATAGTCATGATTTTCATAGCAGTCATCATCGTTATCAGCATCCTCATCAACCAGAGTCCTGCCACGTTGCTCGCAGGCTTGGGTGCTGCTTCGGCGGTGATGATGCTCGTGTTCCAGGACACCATCAAGGGACTGGTGGCAGGCATTCGTCTCACCTCTAATGACATGCTGCATAAGGGTGACTGGATCACGGTTCCTTCGGCAGGTGCCAACGGCACGGTGGAAGAGATTTCACTCACCGTGGTGAAAGTGCGCAACTTCGACAATACCATCGTCACCGTGCCGCCCACGATGCTGGCCGACGGAGCTTTCCAGAACTGGATTGGCATGAGTGAGGGACCAGGTCGCAAGCAGACGCGCAAGGTCTATTTCGACTTCGGATCGGTGCAGTTGCTCGATGAGGCTACGAAGCAGCAGCTTGTGGCCAATGGCTTCGTCAAGGCTGAGGAAGTGGAAGGGAAAGTTTCGAATGTCACGCTTTTCAGAACCTATATAGAACAATGGCTGGCCACGCAGCCCAGTGTACTGAGCGACATGACCATCCTTGTGCGACAAGCTGAGGCCACCCAGGCAGGTATGGCCATCGAGTTTGTCTTTTGGCTCAAAGAAAAAGGTGGCCCTGCCTATGAGCGTGCCACCTCTCTCATTATGGAATATATTTATGCTGCTGCTCGCGAGTTCGGACTTGTCATTTATCAGCAGTTCCCGAAACAGGCATAAGTCTTTTCTTTACAGCAACACGATTTATTTATAGCTTAGCCAGTTCCACTACCTTGTCAACTGCTGCGCTCAGCCCGTCGGCATTCTTGCCGCCGGCCTGTGCGAAGTGGGGCTGTCCACCGCCACCGCCTTGTATGAGCTTGGCGGCCTCGCGCACCATCTGCCCTGCATTCAGGCTGTGGTCGGCTACGAGGTCATCGCTCAGCATGATGGTGAGCTGTGGCTTGTCCTGATGCTTGGTGCCCAGCACGCAAAGCAGCGAACCATTGACGGCTGCCCTCACCTTGAAGGCCAGGTCCTTGGCTGCGGCAGGCTCCATGGGGAGTACAGCCGTGACGACCTTCACCCCGTTCACTTCGTGTGCCTTCTCCACCAGTTGCTTGGCAGCACGCTCCACTGCCTGCGCCTGGAACGACTCTATCTCCTTCTTCATCGTGTCGTGTTCCTCAATATATTTGCGGATCACACCCTGCAAGTCCTTTGCATTGTTGAAGAACGACTTCACGGCCTTCAGCGTGTCTTCAAGGTTGTAGAGCAGTTCTTCGCACTCCTTGCCCGTCTTGGCCTCAATACGGCGAATGCCAGCGGCTACACTGCTCTCAGATATAATCTTGAACATGCCGATGCGGCCCGTGCTCTTGGCATGGATACCGCCGCAGAACTCGCACGACGGGCCGAAGCGTACCACGCGCACCTTGTCGCCGTACTTCTCACCGAACAGGGCAATAGCTCCCATTTCCTTGGCTTCTTCGAATGGCGTGTCGCGATGCTCGTCGAGCGGAAGATCCTGACGAATCATGTCGTTCACTATGCGTTCCACCTCGCGCAGCTGTTCGTCGCTCACCTTCTCGAAGTGTGAGAAGTCGAAGCGCAGCGTGTCGGGGCTCACGAACGAGCCCTTCTGCTCCACGTGGTCGCCCAGCACCTGCTTCAGTGCATAGTCGAGCAGGTGAGTAGCTGTGTGGTTGGCAGCCGAGGCATCGCGCTTGTCGGTATCTACACAGGCCATGAACTGAGCTGTAGGATCCTTCGGCAGTTGCTTCACGATGTGTACGCTCTGGTTGTTCTCGCGCTTGGTGTCGATGATTTCGATGGTCTCGTTCTCCGATACGAGCACGCCCTGTTCGCCTACCTGACCGCCCATTTCGCCATAGAACGGAGTGGCTGAAAGCACCAGCTCGTAGAACTCGTTCTTCTTCTGTGTCACCTTGCGATAGCGCAGAATCTCAGTTTCATATTCGCTGTTGTCGTAGCCTACGAACTGCTGTTCGCCAGCCTTCAGCTCCACCCAGTCGCTGTTCTCTACTTGAGCCGCATTGCGTGCGCGATCCTTCTGCTTCTGCATCTCAACGTTAAACTGCTCCTCGTTCACGGTGAAGCCGTTCTCGCGGCAGATCAGCTCGGTGAGGTCGAGTGGGAAGCCGTAGGTGTCAAACAGGCGGAAAGCCTGCACACCGTCCAGTTCGGTCTTGCCCTCAGCACGCAGTTGCTCCATTGCCTTGTCAAGCATGGAGATTCCCTTGTCCAGTGTGCGCAGGAACGAGTCTTCTTCTTCCTTCATCACTTTGCCAATGAGCTGTTGCTGAGCCTTCAGTTCGGGGAAGGCATCACCCATTTCTTCGACGAGTGTGGGCAGAAGCTTGTACAGGAAGGCCTCTTTCTGGCCGAGGAATGTGTAGGCATAGCGCACGGCGCGACGCAGGATGCGACGAATCACGTAGCCAGCCTTGGCATTCGAAGGCAGCTGACCGTCGGCTATCGAGAAGGCAACGGCACGCAAGTGGTCGGCGCATACGCGCATAGCGACGTTGATAGCCTCGGAGGTCTCGGAGTTCTCAGAGTTCTCGGAGTTCTCTGACTCCTCAAAGGTCGTATATTTCAGTCCTGTAATCTGCTGCTCAGCCTTGATGATGGGCTGGAACACGTCGGTGTCGTAGTTGGAGTGCTTGCCCTGCATCATGCGGACGAGTCGCTCAAAGCCCATACCCGTATCGATGACGTTCATGGACAGCGGCTCCAGTGAACCGTCGGCCTTGCGGTTGAACTGCATGAACACGATGTTCCATATCTCGATGACCTGCGGGTCATCCTGGTTCACCAGCTCGCGGCCCGTCTTGCCACTGGCCTTGCGCTGCTCAGGAGTACGCGAGTCAACGTGAATCTCTGAGCAGGGGCCACAGGGACCTGTGTCGCCCATCTCCCAGAAGTTGTCGTGCTTGTTGCCGTTGATGATGTGGTCGGCAGGCACGTGCTTGGCCCAGTACTTGGCTGCCTCGTCATCGCGGGGGATGTTTTCTTCGGGCGAACCCTCGAACACGGTGACATACAGGTCTTCGGGGTTCAGCTTCAGCACATCCACCAGATACTCCCAGGCCATATCGATGGCACCTTCCTTGAAATAGTCGCCAAACGACCAGTTGCCCAGCATCTCGAACATGGTGTGGTGGTAGGTGTCGTGACCCACCTCTTCCAAGTCGTTGTGCTTGCCGCTCACGCGCAGACACTTCTGTGTGTCGGCACGACGGCGAGGCTCAGGGTCGCGCGTACCTAAAATAATATCTTTCCACTGGTTCATACCGGCGTTGGTGAACATCAGCGTCGGGTCGTCCTTGATTACCATTGGTGCAGAAGGCACAATAGCATGTTCCTTCGACTCAAAAAACTTCTTGAAAGAGTCACGGATTTCTTTTGCGGTCATCATTGTTTTATTATCTGATTTTGAATATTGACAATTGGGGTTACAGCATCAGCTATTCGCAATATTGCTGTTCGCTTTTCGCAATTTTGGCGCAAAGTTACGATTTTTTGATGAAAAAGCACCTTTTTATAATCGATTATTGTTATCTTTGCACAAAAATAACAGACTATGGCACTGAATCTGAACAAGAACTTGAAGCTCTACTACTCCATCAAGGAGGTGGCAGAGATGTTTGGGCTCAATGAGAGCACCCTTCGCTATTGGGAGACGGAGTTCCCGTATTTGAAGCCGAAAACGATTACTACCAACAAGGTGCGGCAGTATTCTGAGAAAGATATTGAGCAGATAAGACTCATTCACAACTTAGTAAAAGTCAGGGGCTTCAAGTTGGCAGCTGCCAAGAAAATGATCAATGCCAATCGCGACGGTGCCGACCGCAGGGCCGAGGTGCTGGAACGGCTGATGGGTGTGCGTGATGACTTGCAGGCCTTGAAGCATCAGCTCGATGGGCTGCAATGAGCGGACTGCGGCTTGCGGCCCAAGGGCCTAAATGATAAATGAGAAATGAAAAATGAAAAATGAGGATGGGCATGAGATTTCTCGTGATAGTGGCTTGTTGCTTGCTTTGTGATTTTTCTGTCAAGGCACAGCAACGCAACAAGTTTGAGTTTCGCCGCAACCTCCCCGTCTATGCCGATTCCCTACTGAAAGACCTTACCTATCCACTGGCGTGGGGCAATTCTCCTATTACAGATTTTGATGAATGGCGCAAAACTGCACGACAGAAGGTGTTCGACTGCATGCTGACGCCACCGCCTCCTCCTCCTCTTAGTGTAGAGTTTAAAGTGGATAGTGTAGAGTTTGCTACCGCACGGTGCAAGTCACCTAATGCAGAGTTTAAAGTGGATAGTGTAGAGTTTGCTACCGCACGATGCGAATCACCTAATGCAGCGGTAGCAAACTCTCCACTCTCCACTTTCCACTATGAACTTATATGCGAGGAGCAGCGTGAAGGCTACAAGGCACGTAAGATAGAAATCCGCCTGTCGCGCTACTACACCGTCCCTGCTTATCTCCTTATTCCCGATGGCAAAGGACCTTTCCCTGCCGTCAATGCACTCCATGACCACGGTGCCCACCTCTTCATAGGAAAGGAGAAGATGATTCGCCCCTTGGCCTGCGAGGACTCAACCGTCATTCGTGATGCCGACGAGTGGGCAAGCACCCTCTACGACGGACAGTTCGTGGGCGACTATCTGGCTCGTCACGGTTATGTGGTGTTCTCAGCCGATGCTCCCATGTGGGGTGAGCGTGGGCAGCAAGAAGGCCCACGGCGCGACCGCTACGACATGATAGCCGGCAACATGATGATGTATGGCATAGACCTCAGTGCCTATATGACCTACGACGACATCTCCGGCACCGAGTTCCTCGCCTCCCTGCCTGAGGTCGATGCGCAGCGCATCGGGTGCATGGGCTGTTCGATGGGGGCCTACCGTGCGTGGATGCTCTCCGCGCTGAGCGACCGTATCAAGGTGGGGGCAGCCATCTGTTGGATGGTGACCACCGACGAGCAGATGTCGCTGAAGTACAAGCGCACGGAGAATGGCGGCTTTGCCAACTGCTTCCCCGGCCTGCGCCGCTGGCTGGACTATCCCCACGTGGCATCCATAGCTTGTCCGAAGCCCATGCTCTTCATCAATGGTTCACAAGACAAGCTCTTTCCCGTTCCGGGCGTGCAGAAAGCTTTTGCCATCATGCACGACACGTGGCGCAGTCAAGGAGCCGAACAAAACTTAGAGACCGAGCTGTGGGACATCCCTCATAGTTGTCCGCTGAAGGCTCAGGAGCGGGTCCTCCAGTTCTTCCAGAAGCATCTCTGAATCTCCACTTTTCCCCCTCATTTTTTAGGCTGAACCCCTGTCAAAACTCGCAAAAAAATCAGCGACTCCTCTCTCGCTCTGAAATTTGCGAGTTTTGACCGTTTTGGAACAGCCTGATTCTCAGGCGTTTGTAAAAAGATTCTTCTGAAATCCCTTTTATAGCAGTGGTTTTCAGCGATTTAGGCCGTTTCACGATGCCTTGGCGAAGAGATCACGATGCGATTTAGGCTATATCACGATGCGATATAACCTAAATCGCGTCGTGATATTTCCAAGATTGCTTCATCATTTAGCCTAAAACTCGTCGGTATAGGGTCGGAAAACTGGCTGTGAGATAGCTGCAAAAGTGGGCAAACCGTGCCAAACAGTTGCAAACAAATGTGAAAAACAGGCCTTTTCAGACATGTGATTTCCGAAAATAACCATCGTTTATGCTCGTCGCGCCCTCAAAAACGCCTCTTTTTCCCTTATTTTGTCATTTCCATTTGTCTTGAAAATCGAAAAAAATCTACCTGTTGCGGTTGAAAGAAATACGTATATATTAATTGAAAGAAATTGGAATAATAAGAATAATTTCAGCTACATGAAAAAGCGGAAAGAAATATGTATAGAAGCGGAAAGAAATTACCATAATATCCATAATTTATTTTATTCAAAAAGAATTGCTGTTAAACCTAAAAATTATGATTATTATGAAAATATCTTTCAAATGTAAAATTTTTTGTTTACTTTTGCCCTGTCATTGATGATATCACTGAAAAACAAATTGGAAAAGAATATGAAAAAACAAGCGAAAATGATTTCATTTTTCGTGTGCCTGATGACCTTGATAGGCATCGGCAACGCCTCGGCGCAGACCCTCGTGCTGCACCATGCCGATGGCACCACTACCGATGTGGAGCTCTACCTGATGCCTCGCATCCAGTTCCAGAACGACCATGTGCTGATCACCTCCTCGGTGCTCGACATGGACTATCCCAAAGAGAACGTCCTGCGGTTCTCTTATAAGGGAGTGACCAATGATGTGAAGGCTGTGAAGCGCGATGCCGACTACTCGCGTGAGAACGGCCGGCTGGTGTTCCACGGCATAGGCCAGACCGACAAGGTGGCTGTCTATAACACCAACGGCATCCGAGTCCCCGTCCGCTTGAGCCGTTCGGGCAACGATGTAATCCTTCCCCTCGCTTCCATTCCCTCTGGTGTGTATGTGCTCTCTGTTAATGGTCGGACCTCTAAATTCTCGAAGCCATGAAAAAGTTCTTCCTTACCATGATGTTTGCCGTAGCAGCTATGGCAGGCATGGCGCAGACCATCGGCGAGGCTTTCTATATCTATCGCAACGACGGACGATGTTATACTTTCCTCAGAAATCAAGTTGATTCTATTGTCTATTCTCATATCAGCACTGATGGTGTGTTTCATGATGAAGTTGTTACCCAACTGATTTACACTAAAGACAGTATCAGTAAAATGCCATTATTGGAGGTTGATAGTATTGGATTTGTTAAGAAGGAAGAATTGTATACCTCCTGCCCCGACTCCAACCATCCGCATTGGATAGATCTTGGGCTGCCCAGTGGTACGCAGTGGCGTTGCTGTAATGAGGGGGCCTCCACGCCGGAGGCTTATGGCGGCTACTATACTTTCGGTCAGGTGTCATCGGCTCCGACTTGGGACCAGATAAAAGAACTTGTCAACTGTTGCAAGTATGAATGGACGACACAGAATGGTGTATATGGTGGAAAGTTTACAGGGCCTAATGGTGGTACTATTTTTCTTCCCACTGCTGACTACGGTTCGGTTGGTGGGCTCGACTACGTTGGTTCTTACGGCCTCTATTGGTCGTCAACGCCTTACGGCGAGTACCTCGCGCACTGCCTGAACTTTTACTCTGGGAATGCGCTCTGGGGCTACAGCGTCATCGACGTCGGTCAGTCCGTGCGCCCTGTGCGCTAGAACTGCAAGTGCACCGTGCGTCCCGTGCGTTAGAACTGGACGTGCATCCTTTCCCAACCCCCGTTCGGGCGGATTTGCAATCCGTCCGCTTTGAATATAAGCATTTTTAATGCGCAAATTCCAGTGGGCCGTATGGTTGGAGAGGATTACAAATCCTAATACTCATAGCAGGCGGATTGCAAATCCGCCTGAACGTCAAATCCGCCTGAATGGTGGCTGAACGTCTGAAGGAGCGATAATGCATACTAACGAATACATAAATAATCCATCATGGCAATATTAAAGCTGTCTCATGAACTGTATTTCACTACGACAACAGTCATCGACTGGATGGATGTGTTCACACGTCCTCTGTATAAACATATCATAACCGACTCGCGGAGCGATTGCCAGAAAAACAAAGGCATGGAACTCTATGCTTGGGTGTTGATGACTAATCACCTTCACATGATTGTGGGCGTAGAAGAAGGACAAACGATTGGTGACGTGATGCGTGACTTTAAAAACTTCACTAGCAAAGCTGTTGTGAAGGCCATCGAAACGAATCTACAAGAGAGCCGACGCGACTGGATTCTTGATAAGTGCTGGTTTCGTGGCGCTAACGATAAGAAGGTCACTAACTTTAAGTTCTGGCAAGACGATAATCATGTAGAACAGCTGTATAACTATGAGTTTTTTCAGCAGAAGCTGAACTACATACACATGAATCCTGTAAGACAAGAAATAGTTGAGAGGCCAGAAGACTATATGTATAGCTCCGCAAGGAACTATGCAGGACTGAATGGGATGATTGACGTGACTGTAGTCAGGGGATAGTATAGGATTACAAATCCTGATATTGATGGTGATAGTATAGGATTACAAATCCTAATATTCATGGCAGACGGATTGCAAATCCGTCTGAACGCCCGTTTGGGTCGTTTCCGTTCAGATTCCCGTTCGGGCGGATTTGCAATCCGACCGCTTTGAATATAAGCATTTTTAATGCGCTAATTCCTTCCCGTCCTGGGACAAACAATATCTGTTTCCATCTGCTCCACTCGTAATCGTTTGATTATCTGACGGATGCAGATGGAAACAGATGAAACAGATGTTTTGCAAACTTTATGAATGTGCTATGCCTTTATTTGTTCATTGCGGGCGACCAGTTGTCGCTGCGCTGGAACACCTTCTCCATTGTGATGTCGCGAGCCTCCTTCTTCGAGAGTTGACGGCTCCACGCCACGCGCTGACTGGTGGCTGCACCTTCGCCTGTGTTCTCGAACTCCATGTAACGGGCGGTCTGCTCACGCTCCTTCTGCCAGTGATGCCATCCCTCGGGACGAATCTGACGGGGAAGGGTGCAGTGCATGAACAGGGTGTAGCCGTAGTCGCGCCAAGGACGGCCTAAATAGACTTTCTCTACGTTGTCGGCAGCAGTGACGGTACACTGATTAAAGATGTAACCGAAGGCGACATCTTTCGGTGTGGAAGCTGCGGTGATGTAGCTGTTGGCCTTGCAGTGAATGTGGCACTGCTCGAACCAAGCGGTGGAGGGACCGAAGATGAAGTCGGTGGTTCCCTCGATGTAACAGTGGTCGAACAGCAGGCGCGTGCCAGGCATGCCTGTATAGACGGTGTCTTGATGGCCCAGGAAGCGGCAGTTGACGAAGCGCAGACGATCGCCTTGCGTGTGAAGTGCTACTGCTTGTCCGAGACGGGCGGCATTGTTCTCAATGGTGAGATTGGTAAAGGTGATGTCGTTGGCATCGACCCTGACCGTGAAGCTGCGGAAAGTACCCAGTTTAGGGCGCTCGCCCATAGCCTTGAGCTGTTCCTTAAGCGGAGCGGCCCAGTAACTGCCCTCCATGCTGATGTTGGCATGATCATCCCAAGTGATGATGGTCTGGTCACGGTCTTCACCGCACAGCTCAATGTTCTGTAGCCACTGGGGCAGGATGAGCTTCTCCTTGTACGTACCTTTCTTTATATAGATGACTTTGTGGTAATCCATGAAGGCGCGGCACACCTCGATGGCCTCGCCTATGGTGCGGAACTCACCAGTGCCGTCGCGTGCCACGACAATGGTATCGGGGTTGTCGTACTTGCTGGCAGCTGACATTGTCAGCGCAAAGAAAAACAAGGTTAGCGTTGAAAATAGTTT
>JAEEGI010028178.1_pt1 | contig 10702 bp, 11 predicted proteins | sample 8958751 | NCBI WGS metagenome assembly JAEEGI01 (sample SAMN16246545, study PRJNA631951) | gut metagenome | biome: gut microbiome; feature: rumen; material: KS-attached | host: Bos | place: Iran: Karaj | collected 2018-10 | reverse complement strand
TATTATTTCTTCCTCTTGTCCTTTTTTCGTGCCAACACATTCCAGCGCGAAGCTGCCGTCGATCCTCAGCACCACCAGCCACGCCGCCCGCTCCGGAAACGGATATGGCTCGAAGCGCTTTATATATTCGTTCAGGCACGCCCGAAATGTCCGTGTACATCCGATTCCGTCCGTCAAAGCTGCAAAGCGCCTTCCCGGATAGTACCTGTCGATATCCCTGTACCGCTTCAGCCGCTCCGCGTACGGGCTCTCCGGGTCAGGGCGGAACCGGAGAAGTTCCGCCTCTTCCGCGCACAGATGCGGGCAGCCGAAATCCTCAGCCCGCATCTCTCCTACGCAGCGGCTCCCGTTACCGTCGTGCTTTCCTTGATCTTACGGATATCGGAGTAGAGGAGCGTTTCCTTTCCGATCAGGGCTTCCGCAGCTTTCTCAAGGAAATCCCTGTTCTTCAGGAGGATATCCTTAGCTCTGAGCATATAGTTCTCAAGTTCAGCATGGACCGCGGTTTCGATACGCGCTTTGAATTCTTCCGACGGAGAATCGGGGAAACTGTCGAAGTCTACCATAAAGAGACCCTTCACACCGCTCCTCGAGAGCCGGCTCTGGATCAGCTCTGCAGCCCGTTCCAGATCCGACTGACACCCGTTGTCGCTCACGTCCGCATAGTAAAGTTCTTCCGCGACCTTCCCTGCAAGGGAGATAAGGATGTTGTACTCCAGTTTCGACAGTTCCTTGCACCGGTGGATGAATCCGTTTGTCGAACTTCTCCCGCTCGTGCGGAGCGACGCAAGTCCGACGCTGCCGGGTTCGAGAGCCTCGCAAACGACGAGATGTCCTGCCTCATGAAGCGCGACCCGGCGCATTTCGTCTTCGGAAGTCTTCGCATAGATATCCGGCGAATCGTACTGCATCCTGAGCACGGAATTGACCAGATCCTCCATTTCGATACTGTCTTTTCTTTCCGAAGCAGCATTGATGGCGGCATCGTTCAGGATGGTCTCCAATTCGGCGCAGCTGCTGTAGCTGATCATCCTGGAAAGGTCCTCCAAATCTACTGAATCGGAGACTTTTTTATCGGACAAATAATAACGGATGATATCGGTGGCGTCTTTGTCCGTCGGGCACTGCACCTCGATCTTCCGGTCGAAACGTCCGGACCGCACGAGCGATCTCGGCAGCTTCCACATCTCATTCGCTGTGGCGATAACGAACACACTGCTGTCTTTCACGTCGTCGATTCCTGCCTGGACTGCCACGTATTCCTCCGCATCGCGGTGATTCTGATCTTCGTTCGCGAACTTGTCCATATCGTCCAGGAAGACGATCGCCGGAGCGTTCACTTTCGCACACAAAAATGTATCCGTAATATCGCCGATGAAATCGTCGTTCCCCTTGTTCCTGCGCACGACGTACGTCTTCAGGCCGCTTTCCTCGATGAAAGCCTTCGCCATAAGCGTTTTGCCAAGCCCGGGATCCCCGTAGAGCAGCAGACCCTGCGGCAGCTTCGCGCCTAGATTCTCATAGACTTCGCTGTGATGGATCATGTCGCAGATCTGCATCAGTTCCGTCTTGATCGTTTCGTATCCGATGATCCTGTCAAATGCGCTCATTTCATACCTCCGATGGTGTTTTAGACTGTGTTCTCATATTCTTCGATTTGATTCTATCAAACCTCATGTCCTATTTTTGGAACATAAAAAAGGACGGCGCTCCCGCGCCGCCCGGTGATGAGAATAAACCCTATTCTCCCAGCATGCTTATTATGTTTCAATAATCAGGAACATGAAATCTTCAGAGTATGTATCCCACTTGCAAATAATACTTCTATCAAAAACCAGAGGAACGACATAATTGTGGTCATTTCTCCAAGTATTGTCTACAACACTCCCCACCCCATCATTTTTCCATTTCAGCTCAGTATTAGCCGGTATTTCTTGATATTTCCCAATACAAAAGTCATAGTAAAGAGGTTGTTGTTTTGCTTTACTTTCTTTTGTAACCTCCCAGTAATGCTCATCATTGGTCAGTATAATCGCGAAACCTCTGCAATAATTCTTTAGCTCCGGATTAAACTCAAAATCCGGACCCACTTTATGCTTTAAATACTGAATTCGCTTTAAATCCCACAGATAATCGAATCGTCCCAGATCGGTCGCGCCATGGTATCCGAAATCATCGAAGACATTGTCACCAATAGATTTCGTCTTATATTTTAATTCTATTGGAATGTAGTTGCCTTGCTCATCGATTATCATTATATCCGTAAAGAATTTCTTTACTTTTCCCGCTTCAAGCTTCCTATAGGCGCTGAAATATTCCAACCTAACTTCAGGAGAATACTTGCATTTGTGTTTTTTCAACAATTGTTTGATGTCCCAGGCTAGTTCAAACTGTAGTTGCGCCTCACTTTTATACCGACGACCCTTTTCTCCGGCTTTTTGAAGCAGCTCGCTTATTGCACATTTATCTAAAATATCAACGATATTCATTTCTACTCCTTCACCATTTTCTTCCTTAACGAAGTGCTTTCTTAGGATGTCAGGGCATATATGTAGATATTATCTGCACCTATTTCGGCAAGTCTGAATTGATTATATCAAATCATAGAAGACATTATCTTCAAATGTGTATGTTTTTGTGTTTTGAGAACTATTATCGAACATACTGCCGCCTACCTTATTCATCCGAATCTCTGAAGAGATCCGCCATGACCGAATCGAGCCGGTCGACATAGACGGGCTGTTCCGCCTCGAGTTTTTCGATGATGTCCGCGATTTTCTCCGCGCCTGCCTCCTCCATGATGTGACCCATATCCGCATGAAACACATGCGACGCCAGAGGATAATACCGGCCGAAAAGCCACTCGTTGCCGGCGATATCATCGCGGTCACCGAAGACGAAATAGGTTGCAAAAACATATTCGTCCCCGAAAAGGCCGAGCGTCGTGTCGAAGAAACGCTTCTGTTCCGCTTCCAGACGATCCAGCAATCCGTCCGTCAAATCGGGATGCCGGCCGGTCTCCTTGTCCCGGATCACACGAAGATTCTCCGGCAGCGCGGGGTTGACGAGGATCGTAAAACACTCCGAATACTGCATAGCGTAGAACGCGCCCATAGATGAAGCCACGATGTAATCGTACTGCGGAATGAGCTCCTTCAGTTTTTCATCCATTGTATCCGGCTCTGTTACCGAAAACTGCGGCGCATCCAGTTGATACGCGATGCCGCACCGGTCCAGCGCTGCTCTTACCAACCGGCTTGCGTTGCCATTTCCGCTGCCCATGTAGCCATGCACATAAAGGATCTTTATCATGTCATCAGCCTTCCTTATTGCTAAACGTCTATGGAATGATCCGCCAGCACCTTCTTTGCCAGTTCCTTATCGAGGGGAAGATCAAGCAGACGAGACCTCGCGGTGACCCTGGTAAACGCGCCGTTCAGGTCGCGGACATTTGTTGTGATGTTCTGCGCGATCACGTCGAGTACCTCTTTGACTTCCCGGGTCAGTTCCAGACCGGAAAGAAAAGAAAGGTTCTTAAGAATGGCGATCCTCGTTTCATAATCCGGCGGCTGAATATCCACGGTAAGGCCCTGCCCCAGACGGCTCGTGAGTCTTTCGGGGATATCGACCAGTTCCCAGGGCGGCTGATCCGAAGTAAAGATGATCTGTTTTCCTGCATCGTACAGCTCGTTGAACGTATGGAACAGTTCCTCCTGCGTTGCGGTCTTTCCTGAGATGAACTGCACGTCGTCAAACAGCAGAATATCAACCTTCCGATACTGATTGCGGAATTCATCTATCTGCTTTTCCAGGATAGCGGTCACAAGTTCATTCGTAAACGTCTCGGAAGATACGTATTTCACTCTCTTTTTCGGGTGTTCCTTTAAGATATGCTGACCGACGGCGTGCAGCAGATGCGTCTTGCCTAAACCAGACCCACTGTATAGGAAAAGGGGGTTATATTCCCTGATATAACCCTTATCCGCAATAGCGATACAGGCGGCAAGAGCCAACCAGTTGTTCGAACCCGAAACGAAGTTTTCAAAGGTATAGTAAGGGTTAAAATCCTTTTCCAGAATTCCTGCCGTGTGAGTTATGGACTTTTCCGCCTTCATTTTGTTTTCCTTCCTCAAATGGGTAATACTAACGATGGTATTTACGGTTTTGGTGCACCTCCAGTCTATCGCATATAATGTGACAAAAGTGGTGCATGAAACATCACTATAAAGTCGTTGTTTTTGAGGCAATAGGTGTCGTTTTGAAACCCTTCGGATTTGAAGGAAAAAAGCACATGCATATAGCAGAGCTGGGGATCGAAAAACTGAAAAAATATGTTGATTCACTAATGATCATCTCCAATGACAAACCGCTTTCTGTTTCTGATGAAACGACATCTTTCCTAGACGCTTTTAAGATGTCGGATTCCGTATTAAAGGACGGCATCGAGGCGATTGCCTCAATATTGTCGAAATCGGTTATATCAACATCGATTTCGCCGATATCCGAACCGTAATGTGTGGCCGAGGAATGGCTCATATGGGTCAGGGTGACGCCGAAGGAAAAGGCTGTGTGAAGATCGCTTTGAAAAAAGTGGTCGAAAGCCCCCTTCTTGAGTCTTTGATCAAAGGTGCGAAGGCAGTTCTGCTCAACGTTAGGGGTGGCGAGGATCTTGGCATGCTTGAAGTAAACGAAACTGCATCCCTCGTATGCGACGAAGTCAACCCCAGCGCGATGATCATCTTCGGCACGTCGATAAAAAAAGAAATGAAAAACAAAGCCCCTGTGACCATTGTGGCCACAGGGCTTGGTGAATAATGGGACTAACGGTTTATAGTCTGAAATATGCACTCTTACTGGCAATACTGTTTATATTATTATCAATTTAGCTTTCAGTCCGAATCAAGTCTCCGTTTTCATTATAGGCTCGAATCTGACGCCAAGGTGCAGTATTATCTGGAGCATGGTATGTCTTACCCTGCTCCATAATAAGACGATAAAACTCCCTTTGCCAAACAAAATCATTGCATATACCGGACCACATAAGCTCTTCTGTTCCGTCTGGATTTTTTTCAGTTATTTTGAACGCTTGTTCATTGAACATCTCACTAATGATGCGCACTCCATTTAATAAGTTAGGATTCCAATCAACGCCAGCAAACCCTTCTCTCCCAACCCACTTATATTCTGTAGGTGCTGCGAACTGTATGTCCGCTGTTTTGGAATCATAAAAGGATAAATTGTCTCTCCCAAAGACTCCGTTATCTCTTATATACTCGCTTAAAATTATCTCCTTAAACGGATCGTAATTACCCCAGCAAGTGGACTCCGTTGTTGACGGGAATTCCCATCCTTGTTCGGTTTTAATGCTAAGGACCTTGTCTTCAAACAAAAAAATGCCATAGGTCTTTTCTTTCATTTTATATTCTCCTTTTTAATCTCATACCAGCATAGATCCTGCTGTTTTCAAATTGATTCTTCGAATTAATAAGAACTATCTCGACGGAGACAATCCTAACTAATAAGTGTTTACGATGTTACTGGTACGTCATCCATTCGGCACTATACCCTTATTATACATTTTAGCAAATCCGCAAAAAACAATTGAGAAACCTTCTGAATAATGAAATGATACGATTGGGGGAAAATCATTGCTGGTTGATTTTCCTGAAAAGCCTTGTACGCATTGTTTCAAACCTTAATTCCGGCAATGTAAGTGTGTGCCGTCTAAGTCCACGAACAAAGTCTGGGAAGGCTCGATCAGCTATGTATGTAGCAGCTTCTTTAATGAAGAATTCATAAATCTTGCTATACTTTATTACGGTATACACATTTTCCATTCCATATTTCGATAAATCAAAAGATGCATAATCTGGCGCAAAAATATAATAGTGGGTTTTCTTTTTTAACTTATTTGCTTCTTTCTCTGCTTTTTCATGATACGTATTGAGTTGTGAATAGTCACTGCTGGTAATTCCATTAATTCCTGATTTAATTTTATTCTCTATAACAATAATGTCTTTTTCGCTTTCAATCCAAAGATCAATTCGATTGTTTTCTCGAAGGACTGTAAATGAAACATTTATATCTGGTATATTTAGAAGTGTCTCTTCTGCTGCAAACTTTTGGAATGATTGATGATTATATTCAAAAAAATACGCTAACAAATTTGAAAATATATTTTCATCATCTTCCTTTTGAATTACCTCTAGAAATGATGGGGACTGATTATAAACGGATCCATCACGAAACACCTTATTTGTTGTGTTGTCCTTCTCCCAATAACTATTATCATCAATAATTGATTTAAGTTGAGTATATTCTCTTGCATCAGCTTCATCAGAAAAGTATGCCCTCATCTTTTGTGGAATGATTACTTCTCGACCCGAATCAAGTACTATTGTTTGTTCATCAGAATGATAATTATTATCAATTGTAATAAAAAGCCGTTTAGCAGGAAGAATAAAATATTCTGCACGAAATGTTACATGATTGATAGATGGATCCACCTCAGCCTCACCATGAAACGTGTTGTTTTTAAAGATCTCAATTAAAGAAACACCTGCATATTTAATCTGGTCCATCTCCTCTTTTGAAATGAAGTGTGGATTTTTCGCCAACCCAACTACTTCTACTGTTCTTCTGGTAACAAGACGAACAAAGAGTATGTGTTCTACATTATGATCTTTCACATAACCCGAAGGCGTGATAAACAAATTATTGTGACCATCATCATCCTTAAAGAGATTAATAACTTCATGTCCAATATTCTCACCTTCTTTTAAGTATTTACCTGCAAATAATTGATTAATAAGAATCTCTTTTGCCAAAATAATCAGCCTCCTTTTATGCCTATTATCCCACTCTAACCATTTCTTTCCACACCTTCACCATCGCATAGGTATCCAACTCGCAGTATTTCAGCAAATCGTGCCGGGCTTTCTGCCTGTCTTCCGGACTCATATCCTTAATTCTAGGGAACAGCGTCATCGCTTCACCGCCATTATGGACACCCTCCAGGTTGTGATAATTCAGGCTTGGATCGTCGGGGAAGATCGCCGGCAGCACACTCTTGATCGAGAATGACCCGCCCATGGCCCGGTTATAGTAATAGCCCGACTGGAACGGCACCAGCAGATCCTTAATATTGTCGCGGATGTTCAGAAGATGGTCCGCAAGATCCGGAAATGCTGCTGCCAGTTCTTTCAGCCTGGTGCACTCAAAGGCTTTGTTGTACGCCGTGACGCAGACGTTCATCGGAATGTCCCGGCAAAGTTGCTCAGCCAAGGCGCGCCTTGGATCCGGACCGGACTCTGCCAGAAACTCCTTATGTTTCAGTTCGCCGCCCTCGGCCTCGATATAATGCAGTGAATACTGGAACGGGATCTGCATGTAAGGACGTGTACCCGCATACAGCGGAACTGCGGGCTGCATTGTCTCGAAATCCAGGAAGTACAGCGGGTACGAAAGCGTACTCAGAAAATCCCGTATCCCATCCCTGTCCACATACGTGCCTTTGTCCGATAAAGCATATTCCATCTGACGAAGCTGCTTCTCATTCTTAATTTCAGCATTATCCAATAAATCCCGGTAGCTGATCCAGCCCTTGCGGTAATAGTCGATCTTCTTGCTGAACCATAAACGATATAATTGGAAGACAGACTCTTCAGGAATATTTCTAGAGCAATACTGCCAAAACGCGCACTTGTATGGCTTGTTGCAGCTGACACTGAGATCGATATCTGGTTCCTCTTCGGAATTCAGGATCCTTTCCGCGATGGCGACATTGGTTTCGATGTTCCTGATCTCTGTTGCGACAGAGTCTGCCACATCGGAGATGAAGAACAGCTGGTTCAGATCCAAAGTACCGTCGAAGACATAGTCGCCGTTCAGACAGACCAGATAGGTGCCGGTCACATTGACGCCGCAGTGCTCTAGGACATATTTCTGATAAGAAATGTCTGCGATATACACTTGCTTATCGTCTGTGACATTACCGTAGTCGTCGACGTGCTTTGTGGAGCTCTTGACTTCATAGATAGCCCAGCCGCCATCCTCTTTTCTAAGAATGTCGACAGCACAATACAGACCGTTATATTCAAACGAGGCCTCGCAGATATTCTGTGTGCCCTTCTGCATTTCCTCAGCAGTACGGGCAATCATTGCCTTCAGATCGATCTTGCCGTCTGCGCCGTATTCCGTCACTTCGATAAAATCGCCAAACAGACCCATGGCAAGATCGCCGACCATGTTGCCGGCATCCATCCTTGCCTGGACGCTGTCATCGATGAACATCTCTTCCGGCTTATATTTCCTGAGCCAGGCGATCTTAGCGCATTGCCACAGCCCGCAGTATTTTGATTTAGACAGGTAAACCATACTACTTTGAAACAACTCCAAATACTTTTTGAACTTCGGGATCCGCCAGATAGTATCCCGTCTTTATTATATCTGCTGCGGTCTTCCAATCGTAGATAGATACTTCATGTAACTTACAAAGTAACTCTACTGGCTCTAAGCTTTTTACAATCCCTAGTGCCCCCGAATAAGGCCAATCTTCAACATCGTATTTGCGCCAGGTGTTTTCAAGATGATCCATCATTGCGTGCGCCCCCGCATAATCAAGATAATCTCTCTGATGTTTGATCAGGAAAATGAGCTCAAAGGCTGCTGCAAGACTCTCTTTTACGATCCCGCGGTTCTTTTCGCTGGATCTATGGTTCCATCTGTAAGCTTTCCCGTGGTTTCTGAATAAATTATAATGGAATGCATGGAATGACTCATGTGCAAGCGTTCCCCAGAAGACTGTTTCATAGTCAATGCCTTCCTCGCAGCAGAACTCCGCGATTGCCTTATTGTACATCGTTATCGTTCCGATTTTATCTGAGTTGACGGATGCTGCTCTAAACTCTCCAAGAATCCGTTGTTTAATTGTTATCGGTTCATCTCTTGAAAAGATCTCAACCGGGTCTCCAGAGTCCAAATATCGGTTGATACACCTATTAATGCCCAGGTCCGTACTACCGATTCCAGGACGGACTTCTTTCTCTTTAACTACAACCTCATCAGAGAATTTGATATCCACCCCGGAAACATCGATAGGCGGCAGCTCGTAGTCGAAGTAATGTTCGTCCCAAAGGCTCTTATCCGACAAATAAAAGACATGCCTTACACAATCCTGAAGTCTCTCTGCGAGTTCCCCGACAGCGTCCTTATATTTGGATCCTGTAACACGGAACATTCCGGTCTTCGTGTCGATCCAATGATCTAAAGAGAAACCTATTTCATGTTCTGTATAGTTCTTCATACTCTTCATACTCTTCGCCTCCATATATATCTGATTCTGTATCTGAATTATAAAAAGCGAATATACCTAAAATGGGACATTCGCTGAAGCACATGACTGCTATTTATACTTCTCTACTGCCCCTTCGAGCGTTTCCTTGATCCTGTTCCGCAGAAATTCCGGAGACACGACTTCCACGGAATGGACATACTGCAGCGCCCAGAATTCCATGGCATTTGGCGAGGCGATGATGCTGACGCTGACTTTGTCCGGATCAGCTGCAACCGGATTGATCCGGATGTCCTTGCCGAACCATTCGATCAATTGGTCGATCGCGTCTGTATTGGCCAGAAGTTCGATGCGCGTCGGTCTGTCCGTAAACAGGTAAGGGAGCCCTGTCGAAAGTTCCTTGTAATCGATGCCCTTCTCATATCCCGGGACGCTTCGGATCGGAGTCGCCGGAACATCCAGGACCTCCATGTTGGTGATGCGGTCCAGCTTGTGGAAGGCCATATTCTTCCACTTTTCACTGTGCGCCATCAGGTAGTAGCGCTGGTTGCTCAGGACCATCTGGTACGGACTCATGACATGGTGTGCGCTCTTGTGCAGTCTCTTGTCAACGCCGTACTTGTTGTAGTCGTAGCTAATCTGCCTGCCGCTTTCGATAGCCTCATCTATCAACTCGATGTTGTAGAACAGCGCCTGATTGTCCGTCTTGTTCCAGTCGTTCACGGAGTAGATGCTTTTTACACCGGACTTGAAGTATTTGTTGGAAAGGCCGCAGATGCGCTCGATCAGATCTTTGGAATGCGTAGCGGAAATGTGACGGCTGCAGAGGATGCCGTCGATCAGAAGGTGGAGTTCAGAGTTTTCGAAATCGCGGCTTGTCAGATAGCTTCCGCTGCGTCCGGAACCAATGTCTACACCGGCTTCTTTCAGCAGCGACAGGTTGCGGCTTATGGCTTTGCGTTCAATCACGATGCCATAGTCCTTTTCCAGATGCTTCGCGATGTCTTCCTGTGTAAGGGGGTGATCCGCATCGCTGTATTCCTCCAAGATCTGAAATATTCTGATCAGCGCCAGTTTCTTGGGTTCCAGGCTCATAGTTCACGCACCTTTCTTGTTCTTCGGATATACTATCAAAATTATTGTACCATAAACGGGGCGGTCAGCATCAAGATGTCCGCCTCTTCTTTCTTCGCTACTTCTTCGGCAAAAACTTACAAATAACCGCAGACCTTGCGGAAATGAAGAAAAAATGCAAGGTTTTTCACGCTATAATGTTGACAATTCCCTGTCGAAAAGTTAGTATATTATGGTGCTATTTTGTGAAGTATTTAACAGAGTTCTCCGGATGGAAATTCGGCTGACGTGAGATGCTTCGCATGCTATAATCTTTATTTCTTCAGGAGGACTTAT
>JAEEGI010028177.1_pt1 | contig 10703 bp, 3 predicted proteins | sample 8958751 | NCBI WGS metagenome assembly JAEEGI01 (sample SAMN16246545, study PRJNA631951) | gut metagenome | biome: gut microbiome; feature: rumen; material: KS-attached | host: Bos | place: Iran: Karaj | collected 2018-10 | reverse complement strand
CTTTTCAGGAGTCTCTTCATCAAACATGTTTATATATTCCCGAGGATCAAATTTACGACAATCATCAAAGACTCTGATAGTCAGCTCATCTTTACACACAATGCGGACATTGATTGCTCCCTGTTTTCTATGTATTACTCCGTGCTGCAATACATTCTGAGTAACTTCTTCTACGCACAAGCTCGCCCACAGTGTTTTTTTGCCTTCTACATTTCTTGCCCTGCAAAACTTCATTACAGCCTCTGAGGTCTTCGTTACATCTGACATATCTGCAATTGAGTATTCGGCAAACTCATCTTCTTTTGCACCGAAATCATCCGAAAGTTTAAGCATATCAGGAGCAGAAAAACCAACTTTCTTCTTCCACACAAAAACAGAAATCACTATGATGGCAACAGCTGCTAAATCGCTCCAGGTGTTTGCAAGCCAGGCAGCATTTACGCCAAACAAAGGCACTGATAGCAATGTAAAAATACCTGTACTGGCTGTCTCTACAAAAGACATAATATTTACAAGTTTCATCCTGCCCTGTACCTTGTATGAATTCATCAAAAGATTGATCAAAAGGTTTATCGGAAAAAACCAGAAGCCCAACATAAACATTCTTTTCCCTAAATAATAGGCACTCGTCTGTTCAGCAAAAAAGATTCCGGATAACCGGCCGCTAAAAATTATCATAAACACCACAAGTACAAAAGTGCAGATAGTTCCGGCTCCAAATGCAATTTTGAAGACATCCACATAACTATCCCTATCTTCTTCACCATAAGAGAGGCTAAGGAGTGTGGATTCCGCATTCGTACATCCCCCTGTTAACGTACCCGCAATTCCACACACACTGCCAAGCACATTTGCCACAGCAATACCATCATCCCCGACATAAGAAATCATTGTATGGTTGATAAGACTGTTTTTTATTAGCATTCCGGCAGTAAACAGAAGCGTAGGCATCCCGCGTCTTGCTGCCTCAGAAACTAATTTGGGGTCAAAGCTCCCCTTTTCAAAATGTATCGTAAATGATTTATTCATAAATGGAGGTAATATTATCAGGAAAGAAATAAAACTGCTCAGTGTTGATGCCAGACCAATTCCAAAGATCCCAAGCTTCACAGCAAACAAAAGGTCCAGAATAATGTTTCCAAATAACATAATCGCTGTTGAAACATAAGACCTGTTTATTTCATTGTTGAACGACGAGATAGCTATAAGAAGAGAACTAAGTGAAGAGAAAATTATACTTGGTGCAAAACCGGCGATGTATTCTGATAACATAGTTCCAGCTTCGCCGTCGGCACCCAGTATAATAGATATTGGATTTCTTAATACAATAAGAATGATTGAGAATAAAGTACAACAAGCTGTAATTGTCATAAAAACACTCGTAAATAAAGTGCTCAGCTTTTTCTGTTCTCCTTCTCCGATATAATTGCCACACAAAATTGCTGTGCCAACGATGAGTACAAATACAGTACCGGTTATCGCCAAAACAGGCGAAAAATATCCTACAGCAGCCAAAGCCTTTGGACCAATAAAGTTGCTGATAACAACATTGTCGATAAAGCTACAGACAGTTGATGCTACCAGGACCACCATACTGACAAGAGCGAGCCTGCTGTAAGATTTACGTAGAATTGTTCGTTTTGCGCTTCTATCTGTTTCCATTACTCCAGTTACACACTCCAGGGAAGTCTCATATTGGGAATAACAAGTTTTTCAGAATATCCACGTTCAAATCTGATTCCATTGTCATCAAGTTCTTTTAAAAATGTTTCAAAATAAACAGGATCGGAAAAGTTCTGTATAAACTCAATTGTCACCTTATTTTTTACTGCTGATACCTCAAGCAATATACTCTCGTTCATAGGATTTGCCAGTAAATGAAATTCTTTTATATATTTTTCCGCCTCACCAAAGTTTGCCTTTCCCACATAGCTTACTGTTGCTGAAAGAACACTTTTTAGCGACAGACTGTTTTCTTTTGCAGCTTCTCTTCGCTCTTCATCTGTTTTTAGAGACAGAAGTTTTCTGGTGAAGCTGTTTATTGCAGTTTGAGTAGAGAGTACACTCTCATCCCGAGTCTGTGCAAATACCATTCCACGGAAGCATGTAGCCTGTTTATCGATTGGCCATGGCCGCATTTTTTCTTTGTATTCAAGCCAGGCTCCGCCAACAAGACTCTGATGTGCCAGCGGTGTTTTCAGTGCCTTGCGCTGGTTAACACACACACTGATTCTTATCGGACTATCCTTATCAGGATGAACATCAGCTATTGCCCTGCTTAGAAAAAGAGCCGCCATCGTCCCGGGACTCCCATCGTTAGCGGACGAAAAGCACATAAACTCTGACTCATCTATCGAAATGCCAAAGGCAGTCCTGGTATTATCTGCGCTTCCAATCTCATGTTCCGGATAAATAGAAGGCATTTTCTCTCCGCCGCCACTCAGAGATGTATCAGGGAGATCTATAGTCGGATCGTCCCACTCCTCCTGTGGAATAATATCTCCAACAAGCCGAACACCATCACGACTTAGCTTCACATTATAGTATTCAGAACAGTAATAATACAGTAAAGTTCTTAAAAGCTCATAGGAACCAGTCCCATCAGTAAGAGCATGACTTATATCCACTATGATGTAATCATCAAACCAGGAAAAAGCTAACATGTGGAAGTTTGAATCCCTACTGTTCAGCTCTACACCCATTTCAGACTTAATTACAGTGACGGGACGTTCATTTGGTTCAAAAGCATATCTGCCATCAAGTTTTTTTAGCTCTACAGCAAAATATGGATACCTTTTCATAGTTGTATCCACTGCATGACGCAGCACCGTTTCATCAATCATATCCTGCATCTGCATTCTGATATGAATGACATTTGGGCTTTCTTTGCTTGAAGCATATAATGAGTTAATTTCAGAAAAAAGAAATCTTGTCATCTTTCCTATCCTTTGTCACATCTTAATGACTCTGCAAATTACACAAATATCCAACATTAATTATAGCCTTAATCACGAATAAAACCAATGACTCTATTTGCACATGTCCTCTTAAAGCCTTTTCCACTGACTCTATCGATATCCCCATATATCTCTGTGTGGCCAATAATGTGCTATGCTGAAGCAGTTTTTGTACAAGAACAATATCATCTTTCTTTCGCCCTCTTTTTTTGGCATATGACTCCATATACTTGTATATCTCGTAAGGGATTGTAAAACTCCGCTTTTTTCCTGTCTTCCTCTCAACAATATTTAATCTATATCTTTTTCCATCTTCAATAATGTCACTTAGCTTCTATCTTAAAAATATCCTCTATCTTATTTTTGGACATAAAAATGCTCCCTCCTAAGGAGTACAAGATTTTTATTATTTCTCTTGTCTACCTAGAAGGGAGCATATCAGATTTAATCATCTAAAGCGACAGCCCCTTTTATGGTTGTTCATTCGATTCTGATTGTATTGTCAAGACCGGTTGTGCTTAATATGCTCATGATTCTTGGGGATACATTCTTTATGACGAGCGCCCCATTCACCTTTTTAGATGCAATGACCATATAATTCTCCTTCACATCTCTATGATTTCACTTTGTTTCCTGTCTAAAACAGCGGAATATTCAAGTGCAGATAGGATCACAGGTTTTTAAAGAAATTCAGCGATTCCACAGCAGATATCACTTTTTCCAGGTAGGTATCATCGACTATTGGCCACTTGAAGCCAAGGCGGTAGAGCGCATTGATTGTAAAATAATTGTCGCTTTCTACCGGGACTATGTTGTCCTCCTTTTCTTCATAAGCCATCAGTGCCATTACCGACTCGCTGTAGGAATCATCTTCCAAAGCCTTCTGTACGATCTCTGCAAACTCCTTCTCCGTAACGATGTCAATTTTAAAACCATGCCTGTTCAAAGCGAAGATGATATCTCCTCTTGTCACCGTATGATTGTTGTTGACATTGAAAATGCTGAATTTACTGTTTACACCGGCAAGAGCCAACATCGCAGAAGCCGTTGCATCTATAGGTGAAAACTCAGCAGTATCTGCAAGAGCAGTAACCGGGCACGCACCAAGGCGGTTAAAAGCCGCAAGCGATCTCATAAATGCATTTGTTAAGAAGTTGATCTGGAATTCACCGTCAGAGTATCTTCCCATAAGGTTTCCTGCTCTTAAAATGACGGCATCAAGCCCCCTCTCCACCCTGGCCTCAAGGATGGCGCGCTCCGCAAGGAATTTGGTACGGATGTAATTATTGTCAACACGCTGCCCTAAATAGAGATCATTCTCGTACAGCCTGTTTTTCTGCCCGGCCCTTGTGGTGCCACCGACTGACAGGGTAGATACCTGGACAAGCCTCATGTGATTCTTCAGACAAACCTCTATCAGGTTTTCAACTCCATGGAAATTTATCCTATCCAGTACATCGTCAATTACAAAATGCTTTACATTGGCGGCACAGTTTATGATCACGTCAGCCTTTACCGAATCAATCGCCAGAAGAGATTTCGTGTCGGTAATATCTCCTTCCAGACAAAAGATCCGATTACCAAACAGTTCTTCATAAGTGTTGCCGAAATAATACATTAGCAGGGATTTCAGATGGTTCTCCAACGTACCCCATCTGACTTTTCGCATCAGGCAGGTAATCCTTCCTTCAGATTTCTCCAAAAACTGCTGCAGTATATGTATGCCGAGGAATCCCGTGGCACCTGTAAGAACCACATCACCTAAAGGTTCTCTTGAAATATCATCGATACAGCCCATTGCATTAGCAGCTATTAAACTGTTAATCCTGCTGTAGTCATATCCTGATACTTCATCCGTCATTTTATTTATGTTCGTGCCCTCAATCACGGATGCCAGTTTTCTCGGGGTCGGATGATTGAAGATATCATCGTATACGATATTATAACCTTTTCCCATTGCGTAGGTGAGCAAATTGGCAGCCAATATGGAGCTTCCACCTGACTCAAAGAAATCATCCTCAGCTCCGACTCTGCTGATGCCCAATATCTTTGCGAACTCCTCACAGAGTTCTCTTTCAAGCGGGGTTGCAGGTTCCGTATATTCCTTCCCTTCATTCCGGATCTCAGGAACAGGGAGCATCTTTTTATTTACCTTCTGATTCTGTGTTAAAGGTATCGCATCAATCTGTACAAAAGCCGAAGGAACCATATACTCCGGTTTTCTGTTTTTTATGAATTCCGAGAGATCATCCTCATCTATCTCCTGATCGGCCACATAATAGGCAGCTATGTATTTTCCGCCGGAAGGGCTGTCAAAGGCCTGTACAGTGGCATCCTTTATCCCCTCGTACATCCGGATCACACTTTCCACTTCACTGAGCTCAATTCTGAATCCGCGTATTTTCACCTGCCCGTCATTACGCCCGATGAAGTCTATCGAACCATCCGGGAGCCTGCGCACGATGTCTCCTGTGCGGTAAACACGGTCATAGCCCGGTGCATCACAGAAGGGATTGGATATAAACGCTTTTTCCGTCAGTTCAGGTTTATTGAAGTAACCTTTTCCTACACCGTATCCCGCTATCCACAGTTCACCGGGAACGCCGACCGGAAGCTCGTATCCGTCCTTCCCGACCACATAGCTCTTGTAATTGTCCAGAGGCTTCCCAATCGGTACACGGAAAGTTTTTTCTTCCACAGGAAAGATCGAAGTAAATATGGTACATTCGGTAGGGCCGTAACCGTTGTAGAATCTGTAACTTCCTTCCGGGGCAAAAGGAACAAGCTTTTCGCCGCCACCCATAAGGTACTTCACTTTTGTCCCCGTCATGGTTGTCGCGAACATCCTCGCCATCTGAGTTGTCAAAAAGGCGTGTGTTACCTGGTTCTTAGCAAAATAGGCATCCAGTTCGGGCAGATTCAGCCTCATATCCTCGGGGACGATACAGACGGAAGCTCCCGTTGTCAGCGCGGGATACATATCCATCATGCACGCGTCAAACCCAAAGCTCGCATATGCGGAAACAGCAGAATCCTCGGTAAGCTCGAAATAGTCCCTGTACCACTGGCAGAAGTTCACCAGATTTCCATGTGTCAGCATCACACCCTTCGGGACGCCCGTGGTGCCGGAGGTATAAAGAAGAATGAATAAAGCATCCGGCCCTGGCTGGATCTCCACGGGTTTTCTGTCAGGAAGTCCCCCAATCTCGTGGATCAGCAGAACTTCACCTTTATAATCCGGGAGCCTGTCCTTTAACATCTCATCCTCTATCAGGGCTTTTGCTTTGGAGTCCTCTACCATGATTTTCAGTCGCTCTGTGGGATAAGCAGGATCCAGAGGCTGATACGCCGCTCCTGTCTTCAATACACCAAGCGCAGTAATGGCCATGTATTCACTTCTTGGAATAAGAATGGCGACTATATCTCCTGCTCCTATACCCCTTTCCATGAGATGCGCTGCCACGCGGTCGGTCAATTCGTCAAGCTCCCGGTAACTAAGGGTCTTTTCCTTAAAAATCGCGGCTCGCCTGTGCGGATACCTGTTGGCTGCTCTCCTGAATAGGGTCACAATATCCGTAATCTCCACAGCTTTTTCTGTGCTGTTAAAGGCATCCAGTTCTTGCTTTTCTTCCGGGGTGACAAGGGATATTTCGCTTATTTTTCTGTCCGCCAGAAGCTGTTCCAATATCCTTACAGTTAATCCAAGAAGCGCCCTTACGCTCCACTCCTCGTAATACCGTGAATCATACTCGCTGAAGATCTTAAAACCATCCTCTTTTTCCAGGACATTGATCGTCAGAGGTGCTTTCAGGGCATTCAAGTCAAGCATGATACTTTCAGCCTTCTTCCCTCCAATCATCGGTTCGGAACCGATTCTTCCCTGATAGACAAAGATGATACCGGCCTTCAGCTGAAAAGCTTTTGAAATCTCGGCAAAGGAGAAAATGTCATTTGACATACTATCTGACAGCTGCAGACTCATTCGTCTGGCAAATTCCATGCCGTTCTCATTTTTCTGCGCATGACAGACCACAGGAAGCGTATGGACAAACATACCAACACTGTCACTCAGGCGGGTATCGTTTCTTCCGTTATATACGGTAGTGTACACACAGTCTTCCCTGTATAAAAACCTGGCAAGCGCAAGGCCGAAGGCAGCATTCCACAACCCGTTCAGCGTCACGTTCCCATCCTTTACGACGGCAGACAGCCTGTCCCAATCAAAGGGTGCAACGATGGTAAGCTGCCCTGTCTTAGTCTTTCCCAGATCCCTGTCATATATAGGCAGGCAGTCCGTATCGATTCCTTCCAGCAGCTCTTCATAATATTCCTTTGCATGATCATAATGAGAGCTGTGGTGAAGCTCATCCTCCACAAGGGCAGCTTCAAAGCCAGTGAATCTCTCTTTCGTAAGGGTCTCCCCGGCATATGCACGGTTTAAGTCCCTCATAAAGATATCCATGGATTCACCATCTATCACAATATGCTGTCCATCGAGGAAAAGATAATGATCCTCCCCGTCATGTATGATCATAGTCCGGAACAGACAGTCACCTGTCAGATTAAAGGGTCTTACCAGTCCTTCAAATCCATGCTCCACAGTTTCAAGATTCACCTCGGATACCTGCTGTTTATCATCATCTCTCCGCCATGCAGCGATACGGCCTTCATCACCTAAGGAAAGTCTCATCTTCAGGTATGGATGGGCATCCACAGTTTCAGAAATGGCCTGTTTTAACCTGAATATATCTACCTCCTCATCCAGTTTTAGTAAGACAGGCGTATTGTATATCGTCGTATTGAAGTTTGCCATGCACTCCACATAGATTCCCTGCTGAACAGTAGTAATGGGATAGCTTTGCTGCTGCTCAAAGCGCTCCTCTTCTGTGTCAGTGTTTAGATACTCCGCGATCTTTCTTATGGTTCCAAACTCTTTTATATAGGAAATCTTAAAGTCTTTCTCAAATTTCGTTGCAATCATAGCGCTGAGTCGCATGGCCGCAAGGGAAGTCAGACCTTCTTTACGAAAATCTGCGGTAACCCCAATCTCTCTGCCTGCAAGAACCTCCTTCACCAGATCACTGACCTTCTGCTCTGTCTCATTTTCCGGAGGAACTATAAGTTCATCGGAAGTAGCCGGGATTTTCTGCAGCGCCTTTCGATCTATTTTGCCATTTGGCGTCATCGGCATCGCATCCAGCTGCTTATATGCACCTGGAACCATATATTCGGCCAGGCTTTCGGCAAGGAAGCCGCGCAGAGCCTCCTGATCGATCTGTCCGTCACCGGTATAGTAGAGTACCAGATGGTCATCACATACCAGAGCTGCCACCTGAGCGATTCCTTTATAATGACTGGCTGCTGCTTCGATCTCACCCGGTTCGATGCGGAAGCCACGCAGCTTCACCTGGGTATCGATTCGTCCGAGGAATTCCAGATCTCCCTCCTCGTTATACCTTACCAGATCACCGGTACGGTACATTTTCATTTCCACGCCATCAACAAATGTACATGGTACGAATTTTTCTTCAGTAAGCTCTTTTTTCTTCCAGTAGCCCTCTGCCACCTGAGGTCCGGCAAGGCACAGTTCTCCCTCCATTCCCTGCGGCATCAGCTTTCCGTATGCATCGCAGATGAAGGACCAGGTGTTGGGTACGGGCCGGCCAATGGGAATATCCGTATCCTTATTTTGATCCACCACATGAAGTGAGGAGCATACGGTAAATTCCGTCGGTCCATAACCGTTAATAAGTCTGATTCCCGTCTTTGCGCAGGGCAGCATCTTCTCCCCGCCCATCATTATGTACCGAAGCGCCAGGTCCGGATACTGGTTCACCATGGCCATACCGATCTGGGTAGACATGGTAAGGCCATTGATATGATGCTCACGGATGTACTCCGCCATCCCTGTCATATCCTTACGCAGCTCATCGGAGAAAATATGCACCTCTCCTCCGGCAAAGAGCGGACAGATCAGATCATCCAGCGAGGCATCAAAGGAAAAGCTTGGATGCAGGGCATGGATGCTGTCTTGCCCGATATGAAGCACATGCTGTCTCCATGTGGCAAATGCGCAAAGTGAGCGGTGACTCTGCACCACGCCCTTGGGTCTTCCCGTAGATCCCGATGTATAGATCATGTACGCCCTGTGAGCAGGCGTCGCACGGTTTATCGATTCCACATCCTGATATTTTGCAATGATGTCTTCTAGCGATTCTTCTGTCAGGACAACCTTTGCTTCAGAATCCTCCAGCATATAGTCGATCCTGTCCTTTGGATATTCCGGATCCACAGGTACATAAGCTGCTCCGGCTTTCTGTATACCGATGATGGCCGGGACAAATTCCTTCACATGACCCATCTTCACGGCAACAAAATGGTTCTCATCCACTCCCATCGCAATCAGGTACGAAGCGACAGCATCAGAGACTTTATCCAGTTCTGAATAAGTATAGCTTCCTCTGTTGTCTATGACAGCTTTCTTATCCGGTTTTTCCATGACATGCAGACGGAAATGGTCAAGCCAGGTCTTCCCTGCATCATAGGGCAACGTCTCACCCCGGGAAAGTTTTATCACCTTTTCCTGCTCATCTCTGTCCAAATGCCGGAATGTGCGGATCTCTTCCTCCGCCTTTGTGGATATATCTTCCACATAGGTTTTGAATAAAGCAAGTACCCTGTCAATCTCCTTTTTCCTGTAAAGGCCGGTATCAAATTTTATGTGCAGAACCAGCTTTCCGTCTTCCAGGTATGCGAAAGGAGATATCTCGGAAAAATTCTCTTCCCGGAGGTATACAGGCTTCAGAAGATTATCCGAAACTGTTTCCTTTGCGCCACTATTGTAATTCTCAAAAGCAAAAACCGTCTGGAGCAGGTCATTTCCCAGATATGACTGCTTCTGTATTTCCGAAAGCGCGCAGTAATCATAAGCATTGCTCTTTGCGGCCTGCTCCTGCAGCTCCTTGAGGGCTGCTGCAGCGGTGGTATTCTGATCAATTCTGATTCTGACGGGTACGGAATTGATAAAGAGTCCGACCACATCCTCAGTCTTTACCCTGGTGTTGTCACGTCCCGAAACAACTCTGGCAAATACGACGTCATTCTGCCGGCTGCAGGTGGCTAGTACCATGCCCCAGGCCAGCTCCACGCCGGTATTGATGGTTGCCCCCGCCTCGCGGCAGGCCTGTTCAAAGTCGGACGTCACCTTCTGGCTTATTGCGATAAAAGCATCATCCTCTTTGCTTCTCTTGTCTTCCGGCACTTTGCCGTAAGATGGAACAGCGGCCCTGGTTTCATAACCGTCCAGAAGCTCTCTCCAGTAATCCAGACCGGCATGCATATCCTTTTTCAGAATCTCGCGTACCGCGGCTTCGTATCTTCCGGCTTCCTGTGTTTCGGCTTCAATGCTTTCGGTACTCTTCAGTTCTTCCCTGAGATACCGTACAAAGCTGCCCATATAAAGGCCTGTACACCAACCGTCAACTATAATGTGATGTACCGCTGTGATCAGATAGGAGCGACCTTCATACGCTTTCACGCAGGTCACGCTGAATAAAGGCTTTCTCTGGAGATCAAAGCCATTCTGCAATATGTCTTCCCTTATCTTCATGACAGCATCTATTTCATCAGCTTCTTTTGAGCCGGCTTCTCCCGCATAGGCATCTGTGGAAAGATTGATCATCCGGAGTCCTAGTTTTCTGTTAACAATGGCCTGTCTGGGTATTGTGACCCCATCGTGAATAATGG
>JAEEGI010028168.1_pt1 | contig 10707 bp, 9 predicted proteins | sample 8958751 | NCBI WGS metagenome assembly JAEEGI01 (sample SAMN16246545, study PRJNA631951) | gut metagenome | biome: gut microbiome; feature: rumen; material: KS-attached | host: Bos | place: Iran: Karaj | collected 2018-10 | reverse complement strand
ACAAGCTTGTCCAGAATGGGCAGCATTTCCTCTTTCACCAGGCTCCGGCTTTCCAGGAGGATCTTGCAGACGGCAAGGATCTCGCTGTTGGTGAGGATGCTGTTATCTGCGTCTTCCAGCAAGTATCCGCCCTTTGCCCGGTCATAGACCACGGACTTCCCGTGACCCACGCCCAGGGTGTTCTCCTGATAAAACGCCCGAAGATCGTCGATGTCCCGCTGGATCGTTCTCTCGTTGACGCCGAAATCCCTCGCGGCTTCCGCTTTCACGATCATCTCGCCGGCATTCAGGACGGCATACAGGGAAAGAATCCGATCGTATTTGGATTTCTTTATCATGCGGATCATCCTTTCACCAAGGTATGATCTGATTATAATGCCCTACATAGACATAGTTTGTCATTCATCCGTACATTTTGAAAGAATACAGAGCTATTTGTGGTTTTTATTATAAGAGAAGCCCCGCGTGCTTTCAAGGAAAAATGCGCTCGGAGCTTCCGCTTTTTTTGTGCCGATAGACGGCTTTTCCGGGACCGAATTTCTCGCCTGAGAAGGAGTCAGTGTGGTGTGACGCGGTTTTCAGGTACACCGCCCCCACGCTATATCTTGACAAACAGGTGCGGTTTTCAGCCCCTTCATGCATGAAAAGTTCTCTCATGATATTTGGCCAAAAGAGGTGCTGCAGTGCAAGAGAATAGCGTTATTTCTGAAAATGCTCCCTTGAATGTCAATCCATGGGAACGCAGTTTGTGGGGGTTGCTTTCAAATAACCCTTCCATCTCTTACCGCAATATATAAGTCCATGCCGCTCCAAAGCCCGAGAAGCATGGGCTGCGGCATTATTATGTCGGATCATAGAAAAACGCGGATTGCTCAATTCACCTCCGGTTTATGATGCGGCTTATTCGTTTTCTTTCTTCAAATACTATACAGGCACTATTAAGGAATTAATAAAGGGCATCCCGTCGACTGCCATCTGTTCTGCCAATACCCGATAGACCATCGGCTTTTTGTGTCGGGACCCGACATTGACAGCAGTGTCAATATCATCGGATAAATGCACATAATGTCTGGATTTTGGAATCACGCCCCATGCATCAATCGCAGGAACGTATTTTTCTCCCGTTCCAGCTTGCATAGATTTCTTTCGGTTCATCCACACATCCGTGGGGCTTATGTGACCGTCAAAGAGAATCGCGCTGCCGAAGGCGGTTCATCCCCACTTGCGTGGGGCTTAGTATCCACTATGAAGCCCCTGGAGAAGAACAGAACGGTTCATCCCCACATGCGTGGGGCTTATGCCCTCGGTTTCCAGCTCCTTGGCGATCTCAGCCGGTTCATTCCCACAAGCGCGGGGCTTATGTCTTCGTTCAGCTCCGCGATCCGGACGCCGTCCGGTTCATCCCCACATGCGTGGGGCTTATGTCCTGCAGGGCGGCGAAGGCCTCCGTCATGAGCGGTTCATCCCCACATGCGTGGGGCTTATACTCTTGGCCTCCCCCAGCGGGTCAGCCCTGACGGTTCATCCCCACGTGCGTGGGGCTTATGCAAAGTCCAATGAGGCCAGCATTAATGATTTCGGTTCATCCCCACGTGCGTGGGGCTTATTTTTCAGCCGCCGCTTTGACGGCCGCATGGGTGATGCTCGTGCCGGGTCCCAGCAGGAGGCAGGTGGTCGACGCGACCGGCACGGGGATCTTTCCGTCCTCGCGGATCACGATGATGGACGAATCATCCTGTTCGATCACCGCGTGCTCAATATAAAGATAACTGATGCTGTCCCGCAGCTTCGGGAGCTCATGCAGGTCCTTCGGCATATGGGCCTACCTCTTCAGAAGCAGCATGCCGAGCCCATACGCCTTGCCCGGACCGATGCCGGCGCGCACCGCAGCCCGGAAGGCCGCTTCATCCGTGATCTCCAGGACGCCTGTGTAGCGGTAGGCGTCCAGATAGAGGTTCCCGCCCCGCTCCTTCCCATGGGAAGCGCGCTTTTTCTCATCCTGCGCCTCCTCTGCGCGAAGGATGCGGAATCCGTTCCGCTCCGCCGTGCGCTCCAGCCAGCGCAGCCGCTCCTCCCGCGTCCGGAGCACACGGCGTCTGCTGTTGCCCCCTTTGCCGTCGGGCGTCTTTTTGAAGGGCATGGTCAGCAGATCGTACTGCAGGAGCTGTCCGTCCCCCATCTCCGCAAGCCAGTCCGAAAGCTCCCGCTCGCCGCCCAGGGTCATTCCCGGCGGGACGCGCGCCGGGTCCACCGGAACGGCGGAATACAGATACAGGGAGACCGCGAGTCCCTGTACGCGGCAGCGGTAGAGCAGCTGCGCCTCCTCCCGGGAGACGCCGAAAAAGCCGGCTGCCAGGCGGTGCATCCTCTGGGCATCCCGCAGCGCGGCACGCACGGCGGGGGCCGACAGGCTCATATCAACTCTGCTCAGATACATCGGCACCCTCCTTCATCGCGCCTCGCCAAACCCGGCGCAGGGCAAATTCCCGATCGGCGGCCCGGCGGCGGTCCGGCCGCAAATAAGAAGCCAGAGCCGCGTCCGCCCGCTCGATCTCGTATTCCATGACCGCGTCCGCCCGCTCCGGCGCCGGATATCGGCGCAGGGCATCCTCAATGGATGCGTAGGCGCCGCCATCCTCCGCCAGGACCGGCCGGGAGGGAACGCAGCTCTTTCTGCCGAGGAAGAGGCTCCAGCGGGGAGCGCGGAGGGCGGCCGCGATCCTTTCCGCCCAGTGTCCCTCCGTTTCCAGGAAGACGGTAAAGCAGGCGTCCTGCAGATAGGCGCGCCGGGAAACGATCGTGTTGCCCGTCGTCTTGGGTTTCCCCTCCGCATTTCGCAGGGGGGCGCCGGTCACCGTCTGATAATCCACGGTGCGGTTCCCTTTTCTGTCCGCCCGAACGGCAAGAGTAAGGGCTTCGCTCAGCTTCTCCAGCTCCGGGTCGCCGCGCGCGAGCCCCATGGCGCAGCCCAGCAGGCCCACGATCCCCGATTTCGTGGGAAAGTCCGCGCTGTCCCGCGCATCCCACTTGGAGGCTTCGCCCCAGGATTGGAGCGGCCCCTCCAGGCGCAGGATCAGCAGGCGCTTGTACTCTTCCATGGCCGGGTCCTCAAGCCAGGGCCGCCAGGGCGGCGTCCACCAGCTCCGGATAGACGGCGAAGCACCCGGTCGCGCTCTGCGGCCGGACGTCGTACTTATCCACGCAGAACCAAAGCCGCTCCTTCACCGGGAGGCCGAAGCTCCTGGCCGTCAGATCCGCCTCCGCCGCAAGCCTGCGGATGCTCTCCTCTACCGGGTCCGCTCCCGAAACCGGCTTCACAAAGGCGTTCACCAGGCTGACGGGCACCTTCTGCTCCTTGCACTCGATCATCACGGCGCTGGGCAGGACATGCCCGGCAAAGCTGTTCTGCTTTCCGCCGGGGTCGGTGAAGGCCATGGCGCGCAGCAGGGCGGGCATCGCCCTGCGCACGACGGCGTCCGCATCCCCGGAATAACGGAGGTTATCCCGCAGGGCATCCGTATCCAGGGAGGCATAGAGATAGTAGCAGGAGGCGTTGTAGTCCACATCGCCGATCATCGCCGCGCCTTTTCATCCAGGTCCGCGCTGCCCAGCAGATCGTCCATGGCCGTGAAATAATCGGACTCCACGCTGACCCTGTTCGTGGATATGGCGTGGGCGACCTGCATGGACGCCTCCACATCCCGGAAGGCGTCGGAGGTGACCATGCGCCCGAAAAGCGCGATATCCAGCGTGATCGGGCGGATCGCGGCGTCCGTGATCGCGCTCTGCAGGTCCTTCGCCTTCAGCTTCTCCACATCCTTCACGGTCTTACAGGTATCCAGCAGCTTTTTTACAACACTTGCCGCCGCCCGCACGTCCTCGGGTGCGAAGAACATGACCTGCGCAGTCAGGCCGTCTTTGGTCTCTTTGCCCTCTTTGTTCCCGAAGCCCGTGATCCTGGGCGCGACGGCGTCCGCAAAGGCCGGATCCGTTCCCTGCTTCCGAAGCTCTTCCGCCACCAGTGCCGGCAGCTTCCGGGTCCTGATGCCCAGGTTCTCCTCTCCGATCTCAGCCCTGAACAGCGGGGACGTGCGCCAGCTCCGCTTCAGGCACTGGCTGGAAATGCGGCCGCGGGTCGCGCCGCCGAACACGCAGGTCTTCGGCGCGCCGGTATCGTCCCGGTTCAGGTTCACCGGCGGATAGTTTTTCAGCATATGGATCTCAAACAGCATTTTTATTCCCCCGTTTCTTCATTGTTCTGATTTCCGAATATCGCCCGCGCCCATTTCCGCTGCACGGACTGGTTCTCGCTGTTCCAGAATACCAGGTCCTCCAGCAGGGCCGGGAAGTCGATCAGCTCCCGGTCCGACTTCTGCCGCACCAGCTTCACCATTCTGGACAGCTTGGCCAGCATATACCCGTCGCCGTCCCAGCGGGTATCGATCAGCAGCTCCGCCCGATGGCCGGTGCTGTCCGAAAGCTCGCCGCTCCTCATCATCTGCGAAATGATCTGCTCCAGCGGTCTGCCGCCTTCTTTGCCCGCATCCCAGAGACAGCGCAGGCACGCGACAGCGAACCATTTTGCCTCCTGCGCCGCGGCGACGCCCACCGGAAGGCAGCGGTAGAAGGCCGTCAGAGCCCTGCCTCCGGCTTCCTTCAGCATCACGCCGGTCTCCCGCCGGAGCGCGGCCCGCTCCCCGGTCCCCAGCCGATCCAGGTTTTCAAAAAAAGATTTCTGCGTTTCCGTCACATTCCCGCCTCCTTTTTCACTTTTCCTATGCTGCGCATCAGCAAAGCCCGTCCCTCAGCTGCGGAAGCCAGCGCGCGGGCACGCAGATTTGCCTCCGAGACCGCCGACGAATACGCCTCCCCAGCAGCAGCGGATATATCCTCGCAGAATTGCAGAAACAGGTCTTCCGCGGGACCCAGCGCGCCTACGGCGTCGCAGAGCAGCCAGAATCTCGTTTCGCAATCCCGGAAGAACTGCCGGACCGTCTGTGCGGCGGCCGTGCCGCTCAGTTCTTTCACAGACGCCATCGCCCTGCCCAGGGCTTTTGCCAGGTCCTCCGATGCGGCGATCCCCCGTTGGAGCAGCAAACGGCTGTTTTCATCCTCCGTGACGCTCAGCGGAAAACGGAGGCTGTACCGATAGACGCCCAGATAACTCGCCTGGCTCGTCTCCACACCGTACAGCCGCAATTCCACCGTATCGCTGTCGTGAACGGAGGGATACAGCGTCAGAAGCTGTGAAGCTCCCCCGCCGCGCCGGTCGACGATATCGCTGAAATTCCGCCACACCGCCCGCTCCGAGCTGGGCCGCATGGGGTAAACCGACGTTTCGTTTCTGCGATAGGTCGCATAAGGATCCCGCCAGCTTTCCTTGTTTACGTAGTTCTCTCCCTGACACAGGCATACGCCGGACACAAGCCCGGTCTCATCGGGGACCAGCCGGACCCGCCGGTTGGGAAACAGCATCGTCTGCAGCCAGGAGCTTGCTCCTACCTCGCGCTTCGGCACGACCGGTTCCGTCCTCCTCCAAAGAACGGGCGGCGTATCCAGCGGGATCCCGATATGCTCCGTGGGCAGCAGACAGTTCGTCAGCGTCTCGAAAAGGCTTTTTCCCGTTATGACGCCGAAATACGGCGGAGCGCCGCAGACCCCCGACGGATAACCCTGCGCGGCGGCGGTCGAAAACAGAAAGGTCGTCAGCAGCAGGCGCATCGCTTTCCCCGGTTCCAGCTTTGCATGATTATCTGCCGGATGCAGGAAATGGGTGTGGTTATTGCCGCTGGGCCGCGTGCAGTCAAGAGCGCTGACCGCTTTGCGCTCCCCGTCCAGCGCAGCGTCCGGCGGACTCTGCAGGAATGGCCGCATTTCGTCAAAAAGATCGAAGCTCACGCCCTCGCCCTCGCAAAGGGCGATATAGTCTTCGATCGCCGAGGGATCGAAGCGCCCGGCGTCCAGCAGGTCCTCGATATCCGATTCGCGCCGGGGCCGCAGGGCATCCATGAGGAACAGCCCCAAAAAGCGATAGACGCCGTATTCCTCCAGGGGCGAGGCTGACGAGATCTCCCGCAGCTCATGCGCCGAGCAGTTCTTCCGCACCGTCCGCCGTGACCGCCGGGATCCACGGTGCGTCCAACACATTGAACGAAACCATCATTTATCACCTTCCTCGATCAGCAATCCGAGTTCTTCATCCAGCCGCAGCGTTTTACCGCCGGGCAATGGGCAGCTGCCCTCCCGCAGAGGCAGGATCCGGGTGCCCGAAAGCAGCATATCGCCTTTGATATCCGATAAACCGGACAGCTTTCCCAGACGGCTCGCACGGACGGACAGGCTGCGCTTCATCACCCGCTCCGCGATTTCCCGGTCCCGTACGGCGGCGGAGCGGACGCCGCCCTTGTCCAGCACAAACGGCTCCAAGGCCGTCATCTCTTCTTCGTTCAGGAGCGCCAGACGTACCGCAGGCTCTCCCAGTCTCGTTTTGACGGAGAGGGCGTATGCGTCTTCGTCCTCGTCATACAAAAGCTCGCTGTCCAGCCCGGTGAATCTGGCTTCCGGCGGATTCATGACATAGGCCAGGCTCGCCCCGGCTACCAGGCCTTCTTCGATCAGGTTCTTGTTCCAGGCCTCCACCTCTTCCTCCGGAACGAGCGCCGGATCGTACCCTTCCCGCACCAGAGCGGCCACGTCCTCCGGCACTGCGATCGTCTCCCTGCCCGCAAGGACCCGGATGGCGCTTTTCAGAAAGCACTCGGGGTAGACCGCCGCGCTCGGGCCGAAGCCGTCCCCCGCTTTCGGGACCAGAACGGTGATCGCGGCTGCGGGATGGTTCGCCGGTCTCGGTGTGTCCGCGTGGCGGAAGATCCTGCCCATGCGCTGGATCACCAGGTCGATGGGCGCGGCGGCGGTGAGCATCGCGTCGAAATCCACGTCCAGCGACTGCTCCGCCACCTGGGTCGCCACCAGGATGGACTTCTCCGGGCGGCGGCTCTTATCCTTGCCGTAGCGGGCGACGCAGGCTTTTTCCAGCTCCGACCGCCGGTCTGCGGGAAACTGGGCATGGAACAGAAGCAGGTCGCCGTCGTATAACTCACGGATCGCCCGATAGACCGCCTGCGCCTCCCGGACCGTGTTCAGCAAAACACAAATGCATCCGCCGCCCTCCGCCTCGCCCACGGCAGCCTCCGCGATCCGCTCTGCGTCTCCCAGGGCATCCAGCAGCCGGAGGGATACCCGAAGGCGATGACCCGTTCCGGCGACTATATGCTCCCTGAGCTCACCCCGCCGGTCGACGGCGGTGATCAGAGGGTAGGCCCCGGAGAACTCACGGCCGGTATAAGGCGCCAGCAGCCTCTGCTTCCGCTGTGGCGGCAAAGTAGCCGAAAGCATGACCACCGGGATCTCCAGAGTCCGGCACCATTTCAGCAGGCAGAGGATGAACTCCGTCATATACGTATCGCAGGCATGGATCTCGTCGACGATCAGCACCTTGTTGCTCAGTCCCAGCAGGCGGAGCACCCCGTATTTCACATTGCTCGCCGCCAGCATCGCCTGATCCACCGTGCCCACGGCGAACTGACCCAGCAGCCCCCGCCGGAGCGGAGCCAGCCAGCGGGCTGCTTCCTCCCGCTCATCCTGAGAATGGACGTCCACGTCTGTCTCCGCCAGCCAGGACATGGAATGAAGGAGCCGGACGGCAGCCTGCAGGCCATGCGTTTCCAGCAGCGCCTGCATCCTGCCCACCATCTGGTTTGCCGTGGCCGCGGTGGGGAGCGCGATATAGAAGCCGTCCTTCCCCCACTGCCGGGCCATCCGCAGCGCGGCGTAAACGCCGGCTTCCGTCTTTCCCTCCCCCATGGGAGCTTCCAGCAGCACAAGGGACAGCGGTTCTTCCGTTTCGTCAAAAAGCTCCTCCAGGTCCTTCTGCAGCGGGCGGCGGCCGTTCTCCGGGATCGCGGGCCACAGACCGCAGAAGGTCTCCGGCCAGGCAAAACCGCTGGGCTTCAGACCGCTTTTCTCCAGGAACCCGCGCGCTTTTTCCCGGAGCAGGTCGAAAGCGTCCGGACGTCCGATCCATTCTTCCGCATCGGCGAATGCAGGACCGGAGGAAATCCAGTCCGCAAGGATCAGGACGCCCAAAAGCAGAGCGGAGACGCTGCCCTCCCGATCCTCGGCAATGCGCGGCAGTTCCTTCCGACCGTCACCCAGAAAGTGTTTGCGCATATGCTCCTCCAGGGTATTCCGAACGGCGTTCCAGCCGGAGCTTTTTCGAAAGCCGTCGTTTCCGTGCCTGCCCTGGTGATGCGCTCCTATGACGTCCGCAAAGGTCCTGTAGGCATTCCGGTCTCCATCCCATGCCTTCCACAAGGCTCTCAGGTATCTCTTTCCCGTCTTTTCGTGCCGGACGCCGGGCTGAAACGGCTCCCGCAGCGTCGATTCGCCGGAGAGCTTATCATGCGTCTCCGTGCTGCCGCTCTGGAAGCTGTATTCCAGCTTTCCGACGTCGTGCAGAGAGACAAGGTATCCCACGAAGCCGCTCAGTTCTTCCGGACTCAAGCCGAGGCCGACAGCCAACTGCTGACGATCTCCCGCAGAAAGGTACTCATCCAGCAGACATTGCGCGAGCGTTCCACTCACATACGCATGGGTCAGGACCGATTGGAAGGGATCGGTTTTCGCCCAAAAGGTTCCCAGCTCCGACACTTGAATCACCACCGGTCTGCGGCGCTCACACATGCCGCGAAATGACAGCGAAGCGCAGATCTCGCCTGCTTACAGCAACAGTCGGTTTCATATGCGTGAATAACAATTTGGTTTATATTATCAGATTACTGCAGTGTAATCAATGCCCCGTGCAGCCGACATTGGCGCACGGGGCATATTCCTGCCGGACCTGACCGCTGCGCTTCAGAGTCTGGGGTCGACGGGTTCGCTTTCGAAGGCGAGAACGCCGAACACGCATTCGTGCACGCGGTAGTGCGGTTCCCTGTTCACGAAGCGCTCCAGCGCCTCCAGGCCCAGGGAGAACTCCCGGATGGCAAGGGAACGCTTTCTGCTCAGCGAGCGCTTTTTCAGGCGGGTCAGGTGTTCGGGCAGGAGGTATTCGGGGCCGTAAATGATCCTGAGGTACTCGGGACCGCGGCATTTGACGGCGGGCTGGAGCACTTCGGTCTGCCGCCTCGCGACGAAGGTCTCCGGCTTGACCACCATGCCCTCGGCGCCGGAGCCGGTGAGCTTCTGCCACCAGTCGACCCCGGCGCGGACGCTGCCTTCATCGGCGGTATCCACGCAGAGATAATCCGTCGCGATGAAGACCGGGTCGGTGCCGGTGCAGTACTGCCGGAGCTTCTCCATGTGCCAGACGTGCTTTTCGCCGGAGAACACACGGCCCTCGCATGCGAGGAGATGGAAGGGCGCGAGGCGGAGATCGCCGACGGAATCCACCTTCCAGCAGTATTCCCGGTAGGCGGCGACGTACCGTTCGACCGCGTCGCGCTTTTCCCGAAAGCGCTGCAGCAATTCGGCCGGGTCCGCATTCTGTCCGGAGGTCAGGGGATCCACCTCGAAGGGGCGGTTGGGGCGTCTGCAGGTTTCTTCAAGCGCGGCGACCGCGGCGGCGAGGCCGTCTCTCCCGGCCCGCCCCACCGGGGCGTACTGCCGGGAAAGCAGGGTCTGCGCCTTCTCGGACCAGGGCATCAGCTCCGCGTCCAGGCACACCCAATCCGTCCCGAAATCCTCCCAGAAGCGGTTTTCCGTGAGGAGGGCATCCAGGCGGGAGAGCACTTCGCCCTCGATCCCGGCGTCGTCGAAAAAGCGCCTGCCGGTGCGGGTGTAAACAATGCCCCTGCTGCCGTCGGCGACGCCGAAGCGCTTCCGCGCGGCCTCCGGCGTATGGCAGAGCACGACGACGGCCCGGGAGCCCATGTGCTTTTTCTCGCAGACCACGTTTCGGACGCCGCGGTCCCGGTAATAGGCGAAGGCCTCCAGCGGGTGCTCCAGGCAGTTTTCGACGGGGCTGGTCTCGCAGGGGGACATGGTGGGCGGCAGGTAAATGAGCCAATGCGGGTCCGCCGCGAAGCGGGACATGATCTCCAGGGCCGCGGCCGCATTGTTCTCCTGCACGGTGATCGAGGGCATCAGCCGGGTCGTCAGATAAAGTCTGCCCTGCACGTCGCCCACGGTGAGCATATCGTCCGCCGGGTCCTGTTCAGGCGACAGCGGCTTCGCGGGAGCGTAGTACTGCGCGAGGGCGTCCACGTCCACGAGCTCCCGCTCGGGATATCGGTAGGCGGTCAGCTTTCCGCCGAACACGCAGCCGGTGTCGATGCCGTAGGTCCCGTTGACCGCCTGCACCTCCAGCCGGGGGACGTGTCCGTAGACGACCGTCGCCTTTCCGCGGTAATCGGAGGCCCAGTTGAGCCGGACCGGGAGGCCGTATTCGTCGATCTCCCCGGTGACTTCCCCGTAGAGGCAGAATTCCCGCACCCGCGCGGAGCCCCGGCCGATGTATTCCTCCTTCAGGCCAGCGTGGGCCGCGACCAGCTTTCCGCCGTCCAGCACGTAATGGCTGACGAGGCCGTCGAGGAAATCCCTCACCTCCCTGCGGAAGTCTTCGTCCTCCTTCTCCAGTTCGTTCACGGTCCTGTCCAGGCCGTGGGTGAGCTGGACGTTTCTTCCGTTCAGGTACCTTACCAGCTTCAC
>JAEEGI010028167.1_pt1 | contig 10707 bp, 9 predicted proteins | sample 8958751 | NCBI WGS metagenome assembly JAEEGI01 (sample SAMN16246545, study PRJNA631951) | gut metagenome | biome: gut microbiome; feature: rumen; material: KS-attached | host: Bos | place: Iran: Karaj | collected 2018-10 | reverse complement strand
CTCCTTTCGGGTATTATCGTTCTGTTTCCTTTCGGAAGATTGATACCATCTTATCATAGGATCCGGCAGACTGCAATTCGGATTTTTCAATCATGAGGGAGAAAAAACAAAAAAACCACTTGACAAACAGAGATAAATGTATTATTGTATTAATTGCTTAAGACAATAATACAAAGGAGGTGCCTGATGGACTGGACGTTTCGCGGTGATCTGCCGATCTATTCTCAGCTGATCGAACAGATCAAACTTGCAATTGTTTCAGGAAGCCTTCTGCCGGGGCAGCGGCTTGCATCGGTGCGGGATATGGCCACGGAGGCCGGTGTCAACCCGAACACCATGCAGCGGGCCCTGCAGGAGCTGGAACGTGAGGGGATGGTGTATTCCCAGCGGACAGCCGGCCGCTTCGTAACGGAGGACATGCGTGTGATTGAACGGTCAAAGCATCAGTTCGCGGAGGAGCGGATCCGTGAGTTCCTGGAGGCAATGAAAAAGATTGGTTACCGGCGGGAGGAAGTAATCACCCTGCTGGAGCAGAAGGAGGAAGGAAATGCCGATACTTGAATGCAGAGATCTGTCCAAGCGCTTTGGCGTAATACAGGCATTGGATATGGTCAATCTGACAATTGAGCCGGGCCGTGTGATCGGGCTGCTGGGACCGAACGGCAGCGGCAAGACGACCCTGCTGAAGCTGGCGAACGGCTTGCTCACGCCGACCGGCGGGGAAGTGCTCGTAAACGGGAAGGAGCCGGGGAAGGAGAGCCGGAGCCTCGTGAGTTATCTGCCGGACAAGAACTATCTGCCGGACTGGATGAAAGCGCGCCAGCTGATGGATTTCTACGACGATTTCTATGACGATTTCGACCGCGACCGCGCGAAGGAGATGCTGCTGCGTCTGAACATCAGTGAGGACATGCGCATCAAGGAGATGTCCAAGGGCACGCGCGAGAAGGTTCAGCTCATCATGGTGATGAGCCGGCAGGCAAAGCTCTACCTGCTTGATGAGCCGATCGGCGGCGTGGACCCGGCGACGAGGGATTATATCCTGGATACGATCATCCGCAACTATAATCCCGAGGCAGCCGTCATCATCTCCACCCACCTGATTGCGGATGTGGAACAGGTGCTGGACGACGTAATCTTCATTGACCGCGGCCATATTGTCCTGCAGTCCTCGGTGGATGAGATCCGCGAGGCACACGGAAAGAGTGTGGACCAGTATTTCCGGGAGGTGTTCAGATGCTAGGAAAGTTAATCAAGCATGAGTTCCGCGCAACAGGGCGGATCATGCTGCCGGTGATGGCGGCGATGGTGCTGCTGGCGCTGTTGGCGAACCTGTCAATGTGGGGACTGGCCGGCAGTCTGTCCGATATTCCGGTACTGCGTTTTATGTTTATCCTAATCGTCATTTTCTTTGTGGTGGCGATTATCGCAACGTCGGTGATGGCGATGGTCCTCATGGTAGGCCGCTTCTACCGCAACCTTCTGAAGGATGAGGGATATCTGATGTTTACGCTCCCCGTAAGCGTACATGAGCTCATCTGCGCCAAACTGATCGTCTCGCTGGTATGGTTTATTGTTGCGGCGCTGGTCACTTTCCTCGTGATCTCGGCCACCGGCCTGAACCTGGCCAATACGAACCTGGAGATGATCCTTCAGGATATCCCGAGCTGGGAGGAAATTCGTGAATTCCTGAAAGAAACCGGAGTGTTCGGCCACCTGATCCAGCTGCTCTTCCAGTCTGTGCTGATGACCATTCTCGGCACCGCTGTTGTTTGCCTGCATTTCTATGCGGCCATGGCGCTCGGCCACATGTTCTCGAAGGATAAGGTGATCCTGAGCATCGTATTCTATGTTGCCATCAGCTTCCTCTTTAACCTGATGAACCTCGGTTACGGCGGAGTGCTCGGCCCGCAGATGGAGAATATGTTCGGCTCAGCAGCAATTGAGGCGGCACCGACGGTGATGACGGTAGTCTCCACGGTCTTCTGGCACCTGATTATCATTGAGGCGATCCAGAGCGCGGTTCTCTATCTCGCTACTGCCCTCGGTCTCAAACGAGGCCTGAACCTCGGTTAAATGAACAAACGCCCTGCCGAAAGGCAGGGCGTTTCCGATCTCAGATCAATGATGATGGTGATGGTGGTCGCTGGAACCCTCGGAATAGAGCATGTCCATACCGTGGCAGATGGCTTCCAGTACGGCGGCAAGGTTCTCCTTCGCCGCTTTTTCACTTCCGGGCAGGTTTACGATCAGCGTTCTGCCGCGGATCCCGGCGGCGCTGCGGCTGAGACAGCCGCGCGGGGTAATCTGCAGACTTGCATAGCGCATGGCTTCCGGAATGCCGCGGGTTTCCCGTTCAATCACGGCAAGCGTAGCCTCGGGCGTGATGTCCCGGGGCGAAAAGCCGGTGCCGCCGGTGGTCATGACGAGCCCGATCTTTTTCTCATCGGCGCATAGGATCAGTTCTGATTTGATCTGGTCTGCCTCATCAGGGATGATGCTGGTATAGACAACCTCAAACCCGGCATCCTCCAGCATTTTCCGGACTGCCGGCCCGCTGGTATCCACGCGCTCCCCGCGGGAACCCTTGTCGCTGACGGTAATGACTGCTGCGGTATAACTCATAACAGATGCTCCTCTCTGAAACTGCGGGCGGCCCCGCAGACAATTCTCTCCGACAGATCATAACACAGGAAGACGCAACGGTCAATGGAGCATTGCAAAGCAGGCAACGCAGAATCGATCGGGACAATTGACACGCTCCCGCCGACTCTGTATAATCGTACTGTAAAGGTAGGTTTCGGCACGGTTCACGGCAAAGAAAAGGAGTATTTATGAAAGTTCTGATCCTCCAGGGAAGTCCCAGAAAAAACGGAAACACAAAACAGCTTACGGAACCCTTCGCGGATGAGCTCCGGAAACACGGCGTAGAGATCCGGGAAGAGTGGCTCTATGACAAGGATCTGAAGCCCTGCATGGGCTGCGGTACCTGTCAGGATCGCATGGGAGAGGTCGGCTGCAGGCAGAAGGATGATTTTGAGCCGTTGGTCAACGCATTCCTTGACGCGGACCTGACTGTCTTTGCCACACCGATCTACGCCTGGATGCCACCTGCGCCGCTGGTCGCCTTCTGGGATCGGCTGATGTACGCGCCCATCAAGCTCTACGGACAGACACAGGCGCCGTCCCTGCTCCGGGGAAAGGCGACGGCCATTATTGTGACGGGCGGATTTGACCCCAAGCAGATTGTGGTGCCCTTTGAGATGGCGATGAAAGTCTTTGCCCTGCGGCATAAGATCGACTATCTCGGCTGGGAGGGCGGCACCGATCCGGGCAAGGGCCGCGTGTTCATGAACGAGAAGAAGGAACAGCGGATGCGCAGCTTTGCACAGACGCTGATTGAGAAAATGCAGGCCCGGGGAATTGAATCCTGATTTACCTTGTTTTTTCCGCGCGTTGCCGTTATAATAGGGCGACGGAAATACAGAAGATGCTGCCGGCAGGAGTTTCCGCCGGCAGTATTCTTATGATACAGGGAGGTTCCATCGATGGATTTTTATATGCCCGCGAGACTGCTCACCGGGCGGGAGGTGGTCCGGAAGAACGCCGACCGCATTGCCGCATTCGGCCGCCGCTGCCTGATCGTAACCAGCGGCAGCGCCGCGAAGCGCTGCGGGGCGCTGGATGACGTAACGGGAGTGCTGACGGAGAAGGGGATCGCGTACGAGGTCTTTGACGGGATCCGCCCGAACCCGAGCATGTACTCCTGTGTGGACGGCGGCCGTGCGGCGGCACAGTTCGGCGCAGAGTTCGTGATCGGCATCGGCGGCGGTTCCGCGCTGGATTCCGCCAAGGTGATTGCCGTGTTCGCGGCAAACCGGGATCTGGACGCGGACAGTATTTACCGGATGAAATGGCAGAACAGGGCGCTGCCCGTCATCCTCATCGGGACGACCGCGGGCACGGGAAGCGAAGTGACCCGTGTGGCGGTCATTACGGACACGAAGGGGAAAAAGCACAGCATGCATGACGACATGCTCTATGCAGCCCTGGCGTTCGGCGATCCGCGCTATACCGAGTCCATGCCGCTGCGGGTAACAGCCTCGACGGGCGTTGACGCCCTGGCGCACTGCCTGGAGAGCTACTTCAGCAAAAAGGCAAATGACGTTTCCCGCGCCTTCGCGCTGAAGGGCATCGAACAGCTGCTGAAACCGCTGGAGAACATCGCTGCCGGGCAGCTTCCGACTGCAGAGGAGCGGGAGGTTCTTTATGACGGCTCCATTCTCGGCGGGCTTGCCATCTGCGTGACGGGGACGGTTATGGCGCACAACCTGGGCTATTACCTGACCGAGAACTACGGCGTCCCCCACGGTTTCGCCTGCACGGTCTTTCATCCTGCGCTGCTGCGGCATGCCGCAGCCTGCGCGCCGGAATACACGGCGGAGATGCTGCGGCGGGTCGGCACGGATCTGGAAAGCCTGATTGCCCTGATCAGGGCGCTGACGCCGGATCCGGAGGTCAGCCTGACCGCGGAACAGATCGAAGCGATCCTGCCTCGCTGGGAGAACAACGGCAGCGTGAAGAACACCATAGGCAACGTGACGATGGAGGAGCTCCGGCAGATTTTCACAGAACTCTTCTCGGTGTGAGGCGAACGGAATGAACAGAGTAAGAAAAAGAATACTGGCGCTGCTCCTGATCCTTCTGATGCTCCCGGTCCGAAGCATTGCAGCATCGGCAGAAGAGGCGGAACAGACACCGGCGGATCTGCCGGAAGCACAGGCAGAGGAAAGCCTGATTGATGAGGCGGAGCTGACGCAGTGGATGGACAGCTATCTGGAGCGCAATGGCGTGACTCAGATGCATCAGCGCTTCTCCGTGGGCTTCTACTATTCTGCGACAGGGGAGAGCTGGTATTACAACGCGGATGAGTGGATGTATTCCGCGAGTCTTTACAAGGTCCCTGTGGCGATGCTGATGGCGGAAAAAGAAGCAGCCGGAGAGCTGACCCAGGAAAGCGAGATTGCAAACCAGCATGGGGGTGGAACGCTGCAGTATCTGGAATCCTCTGCGCTGACCCTGTCCAACAACGACAGCGGTCATACTCTGGTCGAGTATCTGGGCGGGACCTACCTCGGCAAATGCAGCGACATGACCATCAAGTATACCGATCTCCCGGAAGACTATTTTAACGAAGACTTTTATGATGTGAGCTACTATACCGCGCGGTATATGACGCAGGTGATGGCGACGCTGCTGGAAGGCGGAGAGGAGAAGTTCCCCCATGTGATTGAGTACCTGCTCCCCGCGCAGCCTGACGGCTATCTGAACCTGAGCCTGAAAGGAAAGTATGACGTGGCGCAGAAATACGGCGCCTATGAAGAACCGAACGGAAGAAAGAACAACCATATTGCGGCAATCGTCTATACCCCGACGCCGATTGTCGTCACGGTTATGACTCGATATGTCGACGACTACCAGCTCCGCATGGCAGAAGTCGGAGCCTATCTCGCGGACTACTCCCTGAAGCTGGACAGCCTGCGGGAAGAGAAGGCCCGGGCAGAGGAAGAGGCTGTGCAGGAGGCTGAGACGACACCGGCTCCGGAAGCAGTGACCGAAAGCCCGATGGAGACGGCTGTAATCACAACGGAAACCGCCCGGCCGGAGAACACGGTTCCTCAGAAGGAGGCAGAGCGCTTCCCGATCCCGATGCTGGTCATCATTCTGATTCTTGCCGGAGCGGCAGTGATTGTCATCGTGCTGGCGGCTTCCGCCGTGAGCAGGAAGAACAGAAAGCACAGGAAGCGTGCAAAAGCGAAAACGGTACAGCGTGAGGAAAAAGCGGATACCGGATACCGGCCGCGTCACTGAGTCTGAGAGGAAGAGGCAGGGAACATGGAATACAGAATGGAACATGACTCCATGGGTGAGGTTCCGGTGCCGGCTGACCGGTACTGGGGTGCCCAGACCGAGCGAAGCAGGAACAACTTCCGCATCGGATCCGGGATCGAAACCATGCCGCGGGAAATTACGCACGCTTTCGGAATTCTGAAACAGGCGGCGGCGAGAGCCAACCATGTGCTTCAGCCGCAGAAGATGACGGAAGAGAAGCTCTGCGTGACGGAACAGGCGGCGGCGGAGGTCGCGGCAGGGAAGCTGGACGGGCATTTTCCGCTGGTTGTGTGGCAGACCGGTTCGGGAACCCAGTCCAACATGAACGCCAATGAGGTCATTGCCAACCGGGCAAACGAGCTCGCCGGGAAAAAACTGTGCCACCCGAACGACGACATCAATATGGGCCAGTCCTCCAACGACACGTTCCCAACTGCGATGCATATCGCGGCGGTGCTGGCGCTGGAAAATCGGCTTCTGCCCGCGGCGGAGCGCTTTGTGTCCGCACTGAAGATCCTGGAGGAGAAACACGCCGGCATTGTGAAGAGCGGCAGAACGCACCTGCAGGACGCCGTTCCCATCGCGTTTTCACAGGAGATCAGCGGCTGGCGCAGCTCGGTGGAGCGGGATATACAGCTGTTGAAAACGGCAGCGGAACCGCTGAAGGAACTTGCCCTCGGCGGCACAGCGGTCGGCACCGGCCTGAACGCGCCGGCAGGCTTCGCGAAACTGGCGGCACAGGAGATCTCCGCACTGACAGGAAAGGCATTCGTCACGGCGGAGAACAAATTCCACGCATTGACGTCGCGGGACGAGATGGTGTTTGCACACGGCGCGGTCAAGGCGCTGGCGGCGGACATGATGAAGATTGCGAACGACGTGCGCTGGCTCGCAAGCGGCCCGCGCTGCGGGCTGGGAGAGATCCGTATCCCCGAGAACGAGCCGGGCAGCTCCATCATGCCGGGAAAGGTCAACCCGACGCAGTGTGAGCAGGTGACCATGGTTGCGGTACAGGTGATGGGCAACGACAGCGCTGTCGGCTTTGCTGCTTCACAGGGGAACTTTGAGCTGAACGTTTTCCTGCCGGTGATCGCCTATAATTTCCTGCAGTCCGTGCGGCTCCTCTCCGAGTCCATTGACTCATTTACCGAGCACTGCGCCGCGGGGATAGAAGCCGACCGGGAAAAGATGCGCCATAACCTGTACAATTCTCTGATGCTGGTGACGGCGCTGAACCCCTACATCGGATATGAAAACGCGGCGAAAACGGCGAAGCTTGCCCATCGGGAGGGAATCTCCCTGAAGGAGGCCTGCGTGCGCCTCGGCTTCCTGAGTCCGGAACGCTTCGACGAGGTGTTTCACCCGGAAGACATGGTCTGATCCGGAGACAAAAAAATCCACTGGCCTGAGCCAGTGGATTTTTTACTGTACAGTCGGATTTTACTTCCAGCCGAAGGTGAACATGCCGTAGATATAGAGCGCGGCCACAACGATGGGAACGAAGAACTTGAAAATCGGCTTCATCCAGGGCTGAACCTTCAGACCCTTGCCGGCGTTGGCCTCGGCGATGAAGTTGTCCCAGCCCCAGCCAATCTTATAGCAGCAGAAGATGGAGAAGACAAACGCGCCGATGGGCAGCAGGTTGGTGCTGACGATGAAATCCCAGAAGTCGAGCCATGCGGAGCCCTCAGCAAAGGGCTGGAAGGAGAGCTTGCTGTAACCCAGAGCCGTGGTCAGCGCAAGCAGGAAGATGACGATGCCGCAGACGACGCAGCCTTTCGGCCGGCTCCATCCGGTGAGCTCGCGCACGCAGGCGAGGATGTTCTCGAAGACGGCGAGTACGGTGGAGAACGCGGCGAAGACCATGAACAGGAAGAAGAGCGTGCCCCAGACACGGCCGCCGGTCATGTTGTTGAAGACGGTTGCCATGGTGTCGAAGAGCAGGGAGGGGCCGGCGTTGACTTCGATGCCGTAGGTGAAGCAGGCGGGGAACATGATGAACCCGGCCATGATGGCGACGAAGGAGTCAAGCAGGATGACGTTCACCGACTCACCCAGGAGGGAGCGGTCCTTGCCGATATAGCTGCCGAAGATGGCCATGGAGCCGATGCCGATGCTGAGGGTGAAGAACGCCTGGTTCATGGCGCCGACAACGACAGAGAAGTTAATCTTGGAAAAGTCAGGGATGAGATAGAAGGTGAGGCCTTCCTTTGCACCGGAAAGGGTCGCACTGTGGATGGCCAGAACGAGCATCAGCACAAAGAGCGCGGTCATCAGGTACTTGGTCACACGCTCCAGACCGCCCTGCAGGTTGAAGCTCAGAACGAGGAAACCGAGGACGACGGTGACGGCAAGGTATACGACGTTGACCGTCGGGTTGGTGATCATCCCGACAAAGCCGAGATCCGCAGTGTTGCCGGTGAGGAACTGCACGAAGTAATAGACAATCCAGCCGGTGACAACCGTGTAGAAGGCCATCAGGGCCAGGTTGCCGAGCAGGGCCAGGAAACCGTGGATGTGCCATTTCTGGCCCGGCTTCTCCAGCGCCTGATACATCTTGACCGGGCTTGCCTGGGCGGCTCTGCCGACGGCGAACTCCATGGTCAGGGAGGGAAGACCGAGAAGCAGAAGGCAGAGGACATAGACAAGAACAAATCCGCCACCACCGTACTGACCGGTCATCCAGGGGAATTTCCACACATTTCCGCAGCCGATAGCGCACCCGGCGCTGAGAAGAATAAATCCGAGCCGGCTGCCGAGCTGTTCACGTTTGTTATCCACTACAACATCTCCTTTTTCTCATGATAAAAAAATTCCCACAACAAAGGTGTTATGGGAATTTTACACTATTCGGTGCACTTTAGCAAGGGAAAATGTTAAATTGGTAAAGGATTGTTCATATTAGTCAGCAACCGAGGCAGCCCGGAGGAGTGATTCTGTTATTCTGCTACAAGTTCTCCGTCCCGAACATCCACCGTGATGGTGGAGCCGGCCTTGAGGTCGCCGCGCAGGATCGTCCGCGCAACCAGGGTTTCCACGCTGCTCTGCAGGACACGCCGCAGCGGCCGCGCACCGTAGAGCGGGTCATAGCCGCGGTCGATGATCAGCTGCTTTGCCGCGTCGGTCAGGACAAGATCCAGACTGCGGTCTGCAAGCCGTTTCCGCAGGGAGTTGACCAGAAGGTCGATGATACTGGTCAGGTTCTCCTTGGTCAGGGGCTTGAAGAGGATGATCTCATCCAGACGGTTCAGAAACTCCGGACGGAAAGCCCGTCTCAGCTCCGCCATGACCGCATCCTGCGCTTCCTGACGGATGCTGCCGTCCTCATTGATCCCATCCAGCAGGTAGGGGCTGCCGAGGTTGGAGGTCAGTATGATGATGGTATTCTTGAAGTCCACGGTTCTGCCCTGAGAGTCCGTAATCCGTCCGTCGTCCAGGATCTGCAGCAGGATGTTGAACACATCCGGATGCGCTTTTTCAATCTCGTCAAAGAGCACGACGCTGTAGGGCTTTCTGCGGACGGCTTCAGTCAGCTGGCCGCCCTCGTCATAACCGACATATCCCGGAGGGGCGCCGATCAGACGGGAGACGGAGAACTTCTCCATATACTCCGTCATATCAATGCGGACGATATTGCGCTCATCGTCAAACAGGCACTCCGCAAGGGACTTGGCGAGTTCCGTCTTGCCGACGCCGGTGGGGCCGAGGAAGAGGAAGGAGCCGATCGGCCGGTTCGGATCCGCGATCCCGGCGCGGGAGCGCAGAATGGCTTCCGTAACCTTCTGGACAGCCTCATCCTGCCCGATCAGTCTCTTGTGCAGATACTCGTCCAGATGCAGGATCTTCTCCCGCTCGCCTTCCATCAGACGCGCCACCGGGATGCCGGTCCACTTTGCGACGATGCCGGAGATCTCCTCCTCCGTCACGGTATCGTGTACCAGAGAATTCTGATTCTTCTGCTCGGAGATGGCCTCCGCCTCCTGCAGCTGCTTCTCCAGCGCGGGGAGATCGGAGTACTTCAGACGTGCGGCTGTCTCATACTCGTAGCGCAGCTGTGCGTTTTCGATATCTGCATGGACACGCTCAATCTCGCCCTTCAAGCGCTTAACATCGTCCACACTGTTCTTCTCCGCCTCCCAGCGGGATTTCATCTCGTTGAACCGGTCTTTCAGATTGGCCAGCTCCTCCTGAAGCTTCTGAAGACGCTCCCTGCTGAGGTTGTCGTCCTCCTTCTTCAGGGCCATCTCCTCAATCTCCATCTGCATGATCTTCCGGCGGATATCGTCCAGCTCTGCGGGCATGGAGTCGATCTCCGTGCGGATCAGTGCGCAGGCCTCATCCACCAGGTCGATGGCCTTGTCGGGGAGAAAACGGTCGGTAATGTAGCGGTTGGAAAGCGTCGCAGCGGCCACAAGCGCGTTGTCGTGGATGCGGACACCGTGATAGACCTCGTAGCGTTCCTTCAGACCGCGGAGGATGGAAATGGTGTCCTCCACGCTGGGCTCATCCACCTGGACGGGCTGGAACCGACGCTCCAGAGCTGCGTCCTTCTCAATATATTTCCGGTACTCATCCAGCGTGGTTGCGCCGATGCAGTGCAGTTCGCCGCGGGCGAGCATGGGCTTGAGCAGGTTTCCGGCATCCATGCTGCCTTCCGTTTTGCCTGCGCCGACGATGGTGTGCAGTTCATCAATGAAGAGGATGATGTTCCCCTCGGACTTGCGGATCTCTTCCAGAACCGCCTTCAGCCGCTCCTCAAATTCGCCGCGGTACTTCGCACCGGCAATCAGAGCGCCCATATCCAGGGAGAAGATG
>JAEEGI010028162.1_pt1 | contig 10707 bp, 11 predicted proteins | sample 8958751 | NCBI WGS metagenome assembly JAEEGI01 (sample SAMN16246545, study PRJNA631951) | gut metagenome | biome: gut microbiome; feature: rumen; material: KS-attached | host: Bos | place: Iran: Karaj | collected 2018-10 | reverse complement strand
CTCCATCCTGGCCGCTTTCGACCAGGCGAAGAAGAACGTCGCGACCGAGCGCCCGACGATGATCCTCTTCAAGACGGAAATGGGCCACGGGATCGATTTCATGGCCGGTACGCACAAGTGGCACGGCAAGGCGCCGAAGCCCGAGGAGGTCGAGGCCGCGCTCGCGCAGCTGAAGGAAACATTGGGTGACTATTAAATCAGAAGCACGCTATGAAGAAATATATCGACACAGGCAAAATCGACACCCGCAGCGGTTTCGGCGCGGGTCTTCTCGAGGCCGGGAAACAGGATGAAAGGGTGCTGGCGCTGACCGCGGACCTCAAGGGTTCGCTGAAGATGGACGCCTTCGCCAAGGAGTTCCCGGAAAGGTTCATCCAGTGCGGCATCGCCGAGGCGAACATGGTCGGCGTGGCTTCCGGCCTGGCGCTGACGGGCAAGATCCCGTTCTGCGGCAGCTTTGCGGAGTTCGTCTCCGGACGCGTGTATGACCAGATCCGCCAGGAGGTGGGTTACGGGCATACGAATGTGAAGCTGGCGTCGTCCCACGCGGGCGTGACGCTGGGCGAGGATGGCGCGACGCACCAGACGATGGAGGACATCGCGCTGATGCGGGCGATTCCCGGCATGGTGGTGATCAACCCTTGCGACTATAACCAGACGAAGAATGCGACGATCGCGGCGGCGAAGTATGTTGGCCCGGTGTATCTGCGTTTCGGACGTCCGTCGTGGCCGAACTTTACGGGCGCGGATGAGCCTTTCGAGATCGGCAAGGCTTATGTGATGAACGAGGGCGCGGATGTGACGCTGGTGGCGACGGGCCACATGGTGTGGGAGTCGCTGCAGGCCGCTGAGGCGCTGGAGGCGGAGGGGATTTCCGCCGAGGTGATCAACGTGGCGACGATCAAGCCGCTGGACGAGGCGACCCTGCTGGCTTCGGCCGGGAAGACGAAGGCCGTCGTCGTGGCGGAGGAGCACAATACCGCAGGCGGTCTCGGTGAGGCGGTGGCGGCCGTGCTGGCTGCTGCGTGCCCCGTTCCGATGGAGTTCATCAACGGCCGCGACCGCTGGGGTCAGTCCGGCACGCCGAAGGAGTTGCTGGCGGCTTACGGGCTGGACGCCGCGCACATCGCGGAGGCGGCCCGGAAGGCGGTGGCGCGGAAGTAGGCTGTGTGGCGGGCGCTGAAGCCCAGCGTTGAAGGTGGGCTCGCTCGTTGTGGATGATTGTGGACGCTAAACGCCTGAAAGCCAATGTTTTATGCAAAGTCCTTTCCGTGTTTTAGCGGAAAGGACTTTGCGTTTTCGCCTGATTATCAGCGAGTTGCGTTCCACGGCTAAACTTTGCGGCACGGGGTTTGTCTAATCGTAAGATGATGTCCGGAGAGGAAATAATGAGTCTGTATCGTTCGGGGGAGCGGGAGCGCGCCTTCGGCGAGTTGGTGGGGTCGTTCAGCGAGCGGCTCTACTGGCACGTGCGGGGCCTGGTGGGGAGCCATGAGGATACGGACGACCTGCTGCAGGACATCTTCGTCAAGATTTGGAACGGGCTGCCGACGTTCCGCGGTGACAGTCAGCTGTTTACCTGGATCTTCCGGATTGCGACGAATGAGTCGCTCAACTTCCTGCGGAAGCAGTCTTTGCGGACCACTTTGGGACTGGAGAAGGCGGAACGCGTGATGGATAAAGAGTCCTGGTACAGTGGAAATGAGATACAGCGGCTGCTCTCCGAGGCCATCGCGAAACTTCCGCCGAAGCAGCGGGCGGTCTTCAACCTGCGTTATTTCCAAGAGATGCCTTACGAGCAGATGGCACAGGTCCTGGAAACGAGCGTCGGGGCGCTGAAGGCTTCGTATCATTTTGCGTATGAGAAGGTTAAGGATTATTTGTTAAAAAATATTCCGGCCGGTTTTTAAACTTCACCGGTCCGACCCTGTCTAAAAAAGTGCTTATGGATAAGAAACGAGACATACTTGAGCGTGAGGATCTCCGCCGGAATCCTTATTCCGTACCGGAGGGTTATTTCGACCGGCTGCAGGATCGGCTGAAGGCCATCCCTTCGCAGCAGGCGGGGGCGTCCCGCAAGGGGCTCTTCCAGCAAGCCGACGCGGCTTTCCAGGCCGTTCCGTCCGCCGGGCAGTCCGAGAACCGGAGTTGGATCCGTCCGGTGATGGGCTGGGCCGTGGGGATCGCGGCGGCGATGGCCGTGGGTGTGTTCGTGTTCCGCGGCGGCAGCCCGGCTGGGAATCCGGTCGCGGCGGAAAGCGTGTCCTATGAGCAGTTCGCGTATGCCGATCTGATCCCGCGCACGGACCCTTACATTTATTTTGCGGAGTCCGAGGAGACGCAGGCCGACCCGGCCGAGGAGGAGATGATCGACTACCTGATGCAGTACCAGAATTATTGATTTAAAACGAATGAAAGCTATGAAACGAATGATGATCATGATCGCGGCCGTGATGGCCATGTGCCTGTCCGCGAATGTTTTTGCCCAGGATCAGCAGCGGCAGAACCGCCGTCCCGAGGGCAGCCAGATGCAGAACCGCGAGGAGCGGGGCGCCGGTTGGATGGAGAAAATGAAGGCGGCCCGCGTGGCGTTCCTGACCACCGAACTGGACCTTTCCGCGAAGGAGGCCGAGGCTTTCTGGCCGGTGTACAACCAGGCCCAGGAGGAGAAGGATGCGGCGTTTAAAAATACCCGCACCGCTTATCGCGAAATGATGGCCGCCATCAAGGATGGCAAGTCCGACAAGGAGGTCGCCGTGCTGCTGGACAAGTATCTGAAGGCCGCCAAGGTACCGGCCGAACTGGATGCCGAGTATGCGCCTGAGTATCTGAAGGTTTTGCCGGCTACGAAGGTGGCGAAGCTGTATGCGAGCGAGGAGAAGTTCCGCAAGATGCAGTTCCAGAACATGCAGGGGCCCGGCCGTGGCCAGGGTCAGTGGCAGCCGCGTGAGGGCCAGCAGGGCCGCGGTCAGTGGCAAGGCCAGGGCCAGAGAGGCTCGCGCAGCCAGGGCAACCGCAGCGCCCAGCCCGAGGGCAATTCGAACTCTGAACTCTAAGCTGAAGAACTTCGCTTAACAACTGAGCGTTAATAGATTGCGCCCGATGGACCATTTTTGGAGCCATCGGGCGCGTTGCGTCGGGAGTAAGTGACTCGAACACTCGACCCCCTGGTCCCAAACCAGGTGCGCTACCAACTGCGCCAACTCCCGCAAACCTTCCGCCAAGCGTCCGCCGAAACCGGGCCGGGCTTTCGCAAAAGGACTGCAAATGTACGCTCCTTTCCGAAAACCGCCAAATATTCGAAGGATTTTTTCTAACTTTGGACTGCCATGATCATCGAAGCAAAGAACATAGAAAAATCCTTCGGCAACTTGAAGGTACTCAAAGGAATAGATTTCAGCGCCGAGCCAGCGGAGGTCGTCTCCATCATGGGCGCGTCGGGCGCCGGCAAATCCACGTTGCTCCAAATCCTGGGCACGCTTTCGACGCCGGACGCCGGGTCGCTGACCATCGACGGGGTGGACGTGCTGCACCTGGGGAGCAAGGAGCTGTCGGCTTTCCGCAACCGCAAGATCGGATTCGTCTTTCAGTTCCACCATCTGCTGCCGGAATTCACTTCGCTGGAGAATGTGATGATCCCGGCGTTCATCGCGGGGCGGCCGGAGAAGGAGGCGCGCGCGGCGGCGCTGGAGCTGCTGGAGGAACTGGGCCTGAAGGACCGGGTCACGCACAAGCCGTCGGAGCTGTCGGGCGGTGAGCAGCAGCGGGTTGCGATTGCGCGGGCGCTGGTCAATAGGCCTTCGATTCTGTTTGCGGACGAGCCGTCGGGCAACCTGGATTCGGTGACCAAGGCGGATCTGCACCGGCTGTTTTTCGAGTTGCGGGACAAGCTGGGGCAGACGATCGTGATCGTGACGCATGACCCGGAGCTGGCGGCGATGTGTGACCGCAGCCTGTTCATGCGCGACGGGTTATTTGTTTGACGGGCTCTTTTTGTTTGACGGGTTATTTGTGTGATCGGGACCGCCCTTTTTGCTTGACTGATTGAACTTTATGGGAATGGATCGGATACCGGACGGGGAGGACCGCGGGGCGCGCCGCGGGTGGCTTCCCATGCTGAAGCGGATCCTGGCGTTCCCGTTCATTTTGCTGATCAAATTTTATCAGCTTTGCATTTCTCCGTTGAAGCCGCCGACCTGCCGGTTTACGCCGACTTGCTCGCAGTATGCCTTGGAGGCTTTCCGCAAGTACGGGCCGTTCAAGGGGTTCTGGCTTTCGCTGAAGCGCATTCTGCGCTGTCACCCGTGGGGCGGCTCCGGCTACGATCCGGTACCATAACGTGGCGGTCGATGACCTTGAGTACAACGGAGGTCACAGAAACGCCCGGAATCGTGGCCGTCGATGACCTTCAGTGCAACGTAGGTCACGGAAACGCCCGGAATCATGTCCGTCGATGACCTCCAGTACAACGGAGGTCACGGAAATGCCCGGAATCGTGGCGGTCAATGACTGAGGGTACGGATGTCGGTGAGGATGGCGGCGACGGCAGCGCGGATTTCTTCGTAGCTGCGGACGTCGGGGGCGGAGTAGGTGAAGAGGATGTCGTAGCGCCGGGCTGTATGGGCGGTTGCGGGGGTGTCTGTGCCCGGGGTTGAGAGATCGTTGGCCTGACCTGATGGATCCGGGGTAAGAAAGAGCTCTTTCTGGAGGCGGAAGGCTTCGCGGATGCGGCGTTTCAGGAGGTTGCGCTTGACGGCGCGCTTAAACAGCTTTTTGGGGACGGAGATCAGGATCCGGACTTGGTCCGAGAGGGGCTCCGTCGCCGGGGAGGTCGAAGGATCCGGTGATACCAAAGAGTCCGGGACAACCGGGGAAATGGGGGCAAGCGGCGCAACTAGATAGCAACAGCGCAGGCAACCACTACCCCCGCGGCGGCCGTGGGTGACAAGCGCTGCGATTTCCCGTTTTCCGCAGAGCTTTTCGGCTTTCGGAAAAGTCAGGGGCATTATTTGCTCAGATACAGCTCGATGGCCTTGGCGGCCGAAGGGACCTCCGGCGTGGGGGCCTGGATCTCGATGGAAAGACCGGCGTCCTCCATGGCCTTGACGATGGATTTGCCGTAGGAGACGAATTTCAGTTTCCCCTGCTGGAACTCGGGGAAATTGACGTACAGCGACTTCACGTCAGCCGGGTTGTACAGGACCGCGAGCTCGTAGGCGCTGAAGTCCACGTCCTTGAGGTCCTGGGATACGCTCTTGACGAAGACCGCCGTGGTGTAGCTGAGTTTCTTTTCGTCGAACAGACGGGTCAGGGGACCGCTGTTGGAATTGTCGGAAGTGACGATCAGGAATTTCTCGCCGGCGTGCTTGGGGCCGATCAGGGCCACGACCGAGGCGGGTGTGCCGTCGCCGTAGAAAATCTTGCGCTTGCGGTAGACGATATGCTTCTGGAGGTACATCGCGACCGCTTCCGTGGTGCAGAAATATTTCATCGTCTCGGGGACTTTGACCCGGAGCTCTTCGCAGAGTTGGAAGAAGGCGTTGATCGCGTGGCGCGACGAGAAAACGACCGCCGTGTAGTCGAGGATATTGATGCGTTGCGTCCTGAATTCGCGCGAGCTCAGGGGCTCGACCACGAAGAAGGGCTTGAACTCGATCTCAACTCCGAATTTCTCGGTCAGGGCCTCGTAGGGGGCCATGTTGTGCGGCGCGTTCTGCGAAACAAGTATCTTTCTGACAGTTCCCATATCTCCAAAAATTGGGGTCGTCAAATGCGGTCAGGACCCTCACAGGCAAAGACCGGCGGCGACCAGGATTCCCAACGGTAGGAATTCAAGGGCGCAAAGATACAAAAATGTTGACAATGGCGAGCAAGATGAGGCCAAAATTTGCGCTTTCCGCCATAAAAACAGCGCGTAAACCAGTCCCATGGTGATGTAAAGCACGATGCGGATGGTCTGCTCGGCCGCCCGGAAGGCATAAAGGATCCCGACCACGCCGAAAAGAATAAAAGTCAAGATGACAAAGTAGTTGCGCTCGGCGCGGCGGGCGGTCTGGAAGGTGCTGAGATGCGAGGCGCGGGACTCCGCGGCGAGGTATATCAGGCTGCGGAGCAGGTACCAGGCGAGGAAGCTGCCGATCACGGCAAGGGTCCTCCAATCCATGGGAATGCGCTCGAAAAACTGCGGCTCGAACAGGCGGAAGCGGCTGATGATCAGGCAGAAAGGAACGATGCAGAGGAAGGCGATGCCGTCGCGTGTCCGGGCCAGCTGGAGGCTGGCTTCGATCGTGAGATTCCATCTCCAGCGGCTGAAGCATTTGGCGATGTGGGGGAGGATGCGGTAGAGGCTGGGGATGCTGAACGCCAGCGCGAGGGCCGAGGCGATGACCAGCCCCCAGTTGAGGGGGAAGTCTCCCCAATTGAGGGACAGCGCCTCGCCGGCGCGCCGGGCCTCGTCGCCCATCAGCAGCGTGCCGGAGCGGAAGGCCTCTTCCATCGGGCGGTATAATCCTCCTTGCAGCAACATGTCAATTCCCGCGTTTGGCGTTATATCCCATGCCCTGGAGCAGGGCGGTCACCTTGTCGCGCAGGTCGCCCTGGATGGTGATTTCGCCGTCCTTGGCGGTCCCGCCGACGCCGCATTTGACCTTCAGCTCTTTGCCGAGCGCCTTGAGGTCTTCTTCGGAGCCCACGAATCCCTTGACGAGCGTGACTTGCTTGCCGGCCCGCTGGCGGCGGTCCAGCGCGACGATGAGCCGCTGCTTCGAGGGCGCAAGGGTCTCGACCGCCGGCGCCTCTCCGGTGTCGAAGTGGAAGTCGGGATTGGTCGAATAGACCATGCCCAGGCGTTTTTTCCAGTCGTTATCTGCCATCTCTGCGCACTTTTTTGCAAAGATAAGGAAATCCTTTCGTATCTTTGTCCGAATAGATTCAGAATTCAATGGATAAAAAGAAGTTCAATCTCTGGAACAAGGTGACCGCCGCCATCGTATTCGCCATCTCGGCGTTCACCTATCTGTCCACCATAGAACCCACGGCGTCCTTCTGGGACTGCGGAGAGTTCATCGCATCATCCTACAAGCTGGAAGTGGGTCACCCGCCGGGAAACCCCGTGTTCCAGCTTTTCGCCCGCTTCTTCACGATGTTCGGGGACAAGATGCACGCGGCTGTGCTGGTCAACGCGATGAGCGCCCTGTGCTCGGCGCTGACCATTTTCCTGCTGTACCTGACCATCGTGTTCCTGGTGAAGCGCCTGGTGCCGAAGGGTGAGGACGGGGAATGGACGCCCGCCGGTGCGGTGGCCATATTCGGCAGCGCCGCGGTCGGCGCGCTGGCGTATTGCTTCTCGGATACTTTCTGGTTCTCCGCCGTGGAAGGCGAAGTGTATGCGATGTCGTCGCTCTTCACCGCCCTGGTGTTCTGGGCGATGACGCGCTGGTACGAGGTGGCCGACGAGCCTTACGCGAACCGCTGGATCGTGCTGATCTCCTTCCTGATGGGCCTGTCGATCGGTATCCATCTGCTGAACCTGCTGACGATCCCCGTGCTGGTGTTCATGTATTACTACCGCAAGCGTGAGAACGGGCAGTACTCCTTCTGGGAATGCGTCAAGATCATGCTGGTGTCCGTGGTGATCCTGGCGCTGATGGTCTTCTTCCTCATCCCTTATCTCCCGAAGATCGCGGCTTACGTGGACCTGTTCTTCGTGAACACCCTGGGCCTGCCTTACAACACCGGCGCGGCGTTCTTCATGGTCGCCCTGCTCGCCGCGTGCTTCTGGGGCCTGTTCACCACGCTGAAGAAGGAGAAGGTGTTCTGGAATACGGCGCTCCTCTGCCTGACGACGATCGTGGTGGGATTTTCGCTGTTCAGCATCGTGATCATCCGTTCCTCCGTCAAGACCCCGACCAACGAGTATCAGCCCGATAATCCCTTCACCCTGGTGCGTTACCTGTCCCGCGAACAGTACGGCAGCACGCCGCTCCTGTACGGGCAGTATTTCGATGCGCCTTACGACCTGGAGAGCAACAACTATTGGGCGCCGCTGGACGGCAAGTATAAGAAGGTGCAGGGGCCCGTGGACGCGAAGTACCACGCCTCCGGCAAGATGCTTTTCCCGCGCATGTGGAATGCCGATCCCAAGGCGATCGAGTTCTATGAGAGCTACATGGACGGCAAGGGACGCCGGATCGCCGGATCCGAGCACAAGAAGCCGACGATGGGCGCCAACCTGGCGTTCTTCTTCGACTATCAGATGAATTGGATGTACTGGCGTTATTTCATGTGGAATTTCGCCGGCCGGCAGAACGACATCCACGGGCAGACGCCCGGAGACATGTTCTTCGGCAACTGGGAGAGCGGCATCAAGCCGCTGGATGAGCTGCGCCTGGGCGACCAGCACCTCGCTCCCTCCACTTTGCGCAACAACAAGGGCAAGAACCACTATTACCTGCTGCCGCTCCTGCTGGGCTTGCTGGGCCTGTTCTTCCAGTTCGCCCGCGACAAGCGGGGCTGCTGGCTGGTGTTCCTGCTGTTCTTCATGACCGGCATCGCGGTGGTCCTGTACCTGAACCAGCCGCCGTACCAGGTGCGTGAGCGGGATTATGCCTATGCGGGTTCGTTCTATGCGTTCAGCATCTGGATCGGCATGGCAGTCGCCGCGATCGTCGGCTGGGTCACGCAGGGCCTGAAGAAGAAGGAGAGCATGGCGGTGGCGGCCGTGGCGACGGCTGCGTGCCTGTGCGTGCCGGCCCTGATGGCGGCCGAGAACTGGGACGACCATGACCGGAGCAACCGCTACACGGCGGTAGAGATGGCGCGGAACTACCTCAATTCGGTGGGTCCGGACGGCATCCTGATCACCCACGGAGACAACGATACCTTCCCGCTCTGGTATGCCCAGGAGGTGGAGGAGGTGCGTCCCGACGTGCGTATCTGCAACACTTCGCTGCTGGGTACGGACTGGCACATCGACCAGATGACCTGGGCGGTCAACAAGTCCGCCCCGCTGGACCTGAAGGTGCCGCACAGCATGTATCTTTACGGTACCAACGAGTACGTCTATATCTATGACACCAAGAATCAGGCGATGCAGCTGAAGGATGTGATGGATGTTTTCCGTCATCCGGACATCAAGATCGCCCTGTCCAGCGGCAAGAAGGTGGATTTCATCATTTCGCGGAAGCTCGTCATCCCGGTCAACAAGGAGAACGCGCTGAAGTCCGGCATCGTGCCGGAGAAGTTCGCGGACCAGATCCAGGATGAGATCGTGCTCCAGATTCCGGAGGGTAAGAATTACCTGACCAAGCCGGAGCTCTTCATGCTCGACCTGCTGTCCAACTATCAGTGGGACAGGCCGATCCATATGCTGAACTCGGGCGGCGACCTGGATATCGGACTGAAGGATTACCTGATGTATGACGGCTATTCGACCCATCTAATCCCGTTCCGCAACCGGCCGGGCAGCGTCCAGCCGGGCAAGGTCGACGTGGACCGCCTGTATCACATGATCAAGGATGTGTACAGCTGGGATGCGCTGAAGCGGAAGGATTATTTCGTGGATTACCAGAACCTGATCACCCATCTGGGCGTCCTGTCGCAGCGGAGTATCTTCCTCAATGCGGCCAATGCCTGCATGCTCAACGATCAGTATGAGCGGGCGACGGAGCTGCTGGATATGTGCCAGGAGTGCGTGCCGTCGGATCTTTATCCGCTGGAGTCGCTCTGCCTCGGTTTCTCCGCCAACGATTATGTCGTGATCCAGATGATAGATGATTATCTGATGCTGGGCGAGCGCGAGAAGGGCTTGAAGCTGGCGGCGGAACTGGCGGACCAGATCATGACGTCGGCGCGTTTCTACAAGCAGTTCTATCCTTATGAGAAGCAGAACCTGGAGACTTGCGCGAACTTTATCTATTATCTGATCGATGCGCTGAAGTCTGACGGGGAGAGGACGTTTGCCTCCATGGTTGAGGAGAATCTGAAGAAGGTCCTGTCCGGCCAGACGGCCATCGATGACGATGAGCCCTTAGTGGTTCCGGAAAATTCTGGATCTGAGCCGGTTGTGACCCAGGAGCCGGCTCCTGCGCCGGCGAGTTAGCGTCTGAAAAACTAGCGCTCGAGGCGCACGAAGATGGAGAGCGGGAGGGCTTTGCCGAAGCGGTCACGCAAGGCGAGTTCCCCGCTTTCCATTTTGTATTCTCCTTTGAGCCGGAAGGCTTCCCGGAGCGTGGTCTCGCCGAGGAGGGGAGAGTAGCCGTTGGAATAGAGGTTGAGGACGAGGAAGCTGTCGCGGGGCTCGAGGATCTGCGAGACGGTCTTGAGCATGTCGAAGAGGCACTCGTCGAGTTTCCATTTCTCGCCGTCGGGGCCGTGGCCGTAGGCGGGGGGATCGAGGATGATGCCCTGGTAGAGGTTGCCGCGCTTGGCTTCGCGCTTGGCGAATTTCATGGCGTCTTCGACGACCCAGCGGATGTCTTGGAGGCCGCTGCTTTCCATGTTGCCGCGGGCCCAGGTGACGACCTGGCGCACCGAGTCGAGGTGGGTGACGTCGGCGCCGGCGGCCCGGGCGGCCAGGGAGGCGGCGCCGGTGTAGGCGAAGAGGTTCAGCACTTTGGGGCGCCTGGCAGGGCGTCCGTCGGCGGTTTCCCTGGCTTTTTCGCAGAGCGCGCGTGTCCGGCTGTAGATGAATTCCCAGTTGGGGGCTTG
>JAEEGI010028159.1_pt1 | contig 10708 bp, 7 predicted proteins | sample 8958751 | NCBI WGS metagenome assembly JAEEGI01 (sample SAMN16246545, study PRJNA631951) | gut metagenome | biome: gut microbiome; feature: rumen; material: KS-attached | host: Bos | place: Iran: Karaj | collected 2018-10 | reverse complement strand
TTGTCATTTTTTTTATTTTTGAATATTTTTTTTTTTAAAATTTTTTTTTTTTTTTTTAATTAATTAATATTTATAATAATATGAATTATATATTTAATTATTTTTTTTTTCTTAAAGAGTTATTTTGTTTGGAATATTAATTTTAGTTCTTTGTTTTTTTCTTTGAATTTTTTATATTTTTCAATATAAATTTTTAATTTTTGAAGATTTTCAATATTTGGATTTAAGAAACCTAAAAATTCAATAATATCTTTTAATACAAAAACAATAAGAGCAGTAGTAGGATTATCTTTAGTGAAATTAGTTGGATTTATTAAATAAATCATAGATTTAACTAATTCTTTTATTTTTTCTAAATTTTGTTTTGAAAAATCTAATTTGGGAATTTCTTTTAAAATATAATCTCCTAATTTTCCATTTGCTTTTAAAATAATAAATTTAGAAAAATTAAACCAAAATTTTTCACTGTTATTAAATAATAATATTAAATTAGATACTTCAATATCAAACCCTGTTTTATTTAATAATTGAGTAAATAATTTATAAATTTGAATTATATTTTCATTTGGTTTTTTTCTTTTGTAATTAATAAAAAAATCAAGATATAATGTTTCATTAAGTAATTCTAAAGCTTTTTTACTTTTTAAACTTAATTTAAATTTCTCTTTTAATCTTTCATCAATTTTATTTATATCCACATCAATAATATTTTTTTTTTCTTTTTGAAATTCTTTTTCAAAAAGAATTAATTTAGAATTGCATCTGATAATAATTTCATTTAAAAAAAATCTTCCAATTTTTTTATTAATTAAAACACAATTAAATAAGTCTTTTAATTTCATAAATTGTACAAAAATATTTAAACCTTCTTTTTCAAAAAGATTTAAAAAGTTAAACTTACTAAATTTATTTATAATACTATTTCTATAAAAAAAATCAGTATCAATTGAAGTTAATAATTCATCGTCGTTGTTTAAAAAATTATCAAGAACACTTGAAAATGTTTTCCTACGCTTGTCATTAATTTCAAAAGAATTCATAAAACTATTATCTTTTGAATTAATAGATAATAAATTTTTATTATTTTCATTTATATTAATTTCTTTAGAATGATAACTTTTAATTTTTAAATCACTTTTCTCTTTTAATTTAATAGGAGTTTTACTTCTATTTGTTTTTAATGTTTTTTTCTTTATTTGAGATTTATTATTTAATACTTTTGAATTATTTATTGATTTTTTCTTATTTATTAATTTTATAATTGGAGTTAAACTTCTTCTTTCTTTTTCTTCTTGAAAGATTTTATTTTTATTTTTTAATTTATTATCAGTTATATCTCTACTCATTCCTCTTTTGTGAATGGTTTCTTTGCTTAAAGATTTTGATAAATCATTTTCTAATTTATTTTTTCTTGATTTTAAATATAATGATATTGTATGATTGTAATATTCACAATTTTTTGTTAATGTTTCTACTGTTTTTTTTGAATAATTTAAATCATTAATTTTTTCATTATTTTTATTTTCTAATACTTTAATCTTATTATCTAATAAATTTTTCAATAATTTAAATAATGTATCTCTTCTTGTTACTTTAAAAGGATTTTCATCATTTATTTCCATTAAAAGTAGAAAATTAAATTATTAAAAAAAAACACATTAATGGGAAAATAATAAATTTAAAATTAAATAAAAATTTGAATTTAATGAAATCCCAATTTTTGATTAGGAAAAAAAAATAAAAAATTAACCATACTTTAAGAAAAAAAGGAATAATTATAAAATATATTCATTTGAGATTATAATATAAGGCGGTTGAAATATCAAAAAAATATATTATGAACCCTGAAGAAAATAAACAAGAAAATAAAACAGAAGAAGAAGCAAAAAACGAAGAAAAAGATGAAAAAGAAGAAAAAGAAGAAGAAAAAGAAGAAAAAGATGAAAATGAAGAAAATGAAGAAAAAGAAGAAAAAGAAGAAGAAAAAGATGAAAAAGAAGAAAAAGAAGAAAAAGAAGAAAAAAAAGAAAATGAAGAAAATGAAGAAAAAGAAGAAAAAGATGAAAAAGATGAAAAAGAAGAAAAAGATGAAAAAGAAGAAAAAGAAGAAAAAGAAGAAAAAAAAGAAAATGAAGAAAAAGAAGAAGAAAAAGAAAAAGAAGAAAAAGAAGAAGAAAAAAAAGAAAAAAAAGAAAAAAAAAAAACTCCTGTAAAGAATAAATCAAATAAAAAAGAAAAAAATCAAAAAAAATCTGAAAAAAAAGAAGATAAAAAAAATGAAAATAAAGAAGAAAAACCAAAAAAAGAAAGAAAAAAAAGAGAACCAAAAAAAAAGAATATATCTGCTCCTGTTAAAAAAGATAGAAAAGTAGATAATGAAGAATTTAAAAATGCAGAAAATCTCTTAAATAAAAAAACAACAAGAAAAAACAAAAAAAAAAATAAAAAAGAAGATTAAATTAATGAATAAAACCAATAAAAAAATAATATTTATTAGAGAAAAATGAGTATTCATTTAATAATGTTTAAATAAATAAAAATTTTATTTTATTTTTTATAAATATATTTTTGTTAATTTTTTTGCCTTTCAAATAAATTATTAATATATCAATCTTTAATAAAAATATATTTCTAAAAATTATTATTTAAAATTGTCATTATAATTACAATAAAGATACAATTTATTAAATTTATTAAACTTTCATTTAAAAAGTTTAAATATTTAAAAAAAACAAATGGCGGGAAAATAAATTTAAATAAAAGAGAATTTAATAAAAAAATATCTTAATATTTAATATTTATAAATCTTTAATATTCCTTTTATTTTAATGAAAAAATAATAAAATTATATATAATTCTTTTAATTAATTTATTTAATCTTTTTTAAATTTATTTATATATTTTCCTATTTCAGCTTTTAAATAAATAATTTCTTTAGTTAATTCATCACAATTACTTTTATATCCTTGAGATATTTTCTTAAAACCATTAATTTCATATTTTAATTTCTCAATATATTCTTTATCTTTAATTAAAGGATTTAAACTTTCTAATTCTTGTAATAATTTCTTTTTTTCATCTTTAAATTTATTAATTTCAAATTTTAACATATTACATTTTTCAATAAGAAAATTTTTATATTTTTCATAATTCATTGCATTTTCATTTTGATAATTAATATTATAACTTAAATTTCTTTTATGTTGAAACTCATTTAATAAATTATTTTCACTTTTTTCATAAGTTGAAACACTTGTTTTTGAATTTTGATTTGTTAATTTAATTGTCCTATTAGTATAAGGAGATTTTATATTAAAATATATTTTATTTCTATATATATTATTAACTGATTTACAATTTTTTATTTTTTGTTTATTTTTTTCTGTTTTATTAAAATTTTCTTTTAAATTTGTTAAATAGTTATAATATATATTTCTATCATTTGTTATTTGAATTGAATTATTTGATTTTTTTTCTTTTTTTTTAAAAAGTTCTGAAGTTGATTTTCTTGATTTATAATTATTTAAATATGATTCAATTAAAGATTTATTAGTATTAAAATTTTCTTGAGAATTATTAAAATTTCTATAATTTATTTTTTTTTTGGAATTTAAAGTTTCTTTTATTTTTGAATTTTTAAAAGATAAAGAATTATTACACCTATTTTTTTTTAATAATTGATTTTTAATATATTTTTTTAAATGTTCTTCATTGAAATTGAAAACATGATTTTTTTCTCTTGAAGTATTTAATTTAATTTTATTTATATTTGATATTTTAATATTTTTTAATGATAATGATATTGGTATTTTCCTTATATATTGAAAATTCTTTTCTTCTTGTTTCTTTGAATTTTTCATTATTTATTTAATAATAATTTTTTATTCCGTTATTTAAATGTATTAATATAAGTTAAAACAAATTAATATATTATTTAATAAAAAAATAATTCATCCTTTCAAAAAAATATTTTCTTAAATATAATGTCATTTCTATCATCAAAAAACAATGATAATGACTTTAAGTTTCCAACTAAATTAATAATAATAAAAAAAGATAGAATTAATAGTGCTAAAACAAAAGGAAGTACTTTAACAATTGAAAAAGGAAAGTATAAAATTCAATTAAATATGGGATTAAATAGTCAAAATTTAGATAAATCAAAAATTGATAATACTTTAAAAAACATTGAAAAATCAGTTGAAATATATAATAATCAAATGAAAAAAACAAAAGAACAAGATTATTTAAGATTAAAAGTTGAATCGAATGATATTCAAAATTATAGTTATTTAAATGATAAAAAAGATTTAGATTCTCAAAATGAAAATCAAAGTATAAGAAATTCAGAAGAAAATAAAACAATAAAATATGAAGATGAAACAAGTATAAAAAATAATAATATAAAAATTCAAAAGGACTTAAATAAAAATTTATTTTTTGAAAAAGAAAAGGAAAATAATATATTATCTAATTTAATAATATATAATGAAAATGATGATTGTTCAGATTTTGATAATCAAATATATGAAAAATGTCAAATATGCGAAAAAACAAATTCAATTCAAAAGTTTTTTTTTTCATCATGTAAAATGCATAAAATATGTAGAAAATGTATAAAAAATTATTATGAAGATATAATAGAACAAGGAGAAAGAAATTTAAAATGTCCAATTTATAAATGTAAAAATACAATAAATATAATATTATTAAAAAAAATAATAAGTGAACAACATTATAATTTATTAAATGGAAAGCCAAATGTTTTTAGTCAAACAACAAATATTCATTTGCAATCAAAGTATGATTTTTATGAAGAAAAAGAAAAATTAAAATTATATACTCAAAGACATGTTTTAGATATTAATTCAAATGAAAATTTTTTTATGTTTAATAAATTTAAAAATATTTATTGTCCTAAATGTAGTGAACCTGCTTTATTTACTAAAATAAAAGGTCATTTTATTAAGTGTTTAAATTGCTATCATAGAATTTGTAAATATTGCTTAAAAAATTATGATGAAAAACATATGGATATTGCTTTTGAAGAACATTGCAAAGTTTATTTTAGAAATGACAATAATTTAATTAAGAAGAATAATGTTTTTATTCTTTTTTTTATTCAATTGTTTTTCATTTCTGCAAGTTATTATTTTGTTTTTTATGGAGGATTTTTATATATTAATAATGCAGTTAAATGTATTTTTTCTGTTAAAAAGGATTCTAATCTTTTTATATGGGTTATTATATATTTTATTAGTTTTATTTTATTTATTTGTGCTGTTCCTATTATTTTAATTTCTTTACCTTATTTTCCAATTTTTACTGCTATTTTTAATTAAACTTTTTTAATGTTATATATTTTTATTTAATTATTAATATAACAAAAATATTTTTTTCAAAATAAAAAACTAATATGAGATTTCGTTCTTTAACAATATATGCAAAAAATAAATTAGAATACTTAAAAAAAGTAAATGAAACCGAAAATAATTATTTTAATAATATATCATTATCATCTTTAGATTTAATATCTTTAGATGAAAATGATTTAGATAATGATGATTATGTTTTATTATCATCTAATTCTAATTATAAAATAATGAGATATGATAATGATAAACATAAAAAAAGAAGAAGAAGAAGAAAATTTAGTTTTCAATTTCCTCTTTTTAGAAAGAAAATAAATAAAAGAAAAAGAGGAAGTACTTCTTTTATAACATCTAATAATCAAAATGAAAATTAAATAAAGAAATTTATTTAATTATTATAAATTTAGATTTGAAATAATTTGTTTATAAATAGAGTGGGTTATGTAAGTTTTAATATATAACTGAATTTGGGTTTAAAATAGTTATTTTATAAGTTTATTTTTAATATAAAGGATTAGAAATATTAATGTTTCTTTAATTTCATTTATTCTTTTAAACTAATTTCTATTCGTTTTTTTCTCTTTTTTATTATTTATATTAATTAATTCATTTTCAAAAAAAGAAAAAAATAAAAGTGAATTTAATAATTCAAATTTAATTAAAAAACAAATAAAGTATATTTAATTTTTTATAGATATTTCTATTATAAACATTAAAAAAAAAAAATCAAAATCTCATAATAAAAAAAATGAAAGAAAATGATATTGAATTAGAAAAGCTATTAGAACAAGAAAAAAAAGGAAATAAAGCTTTTATAAAGAAATCATCATTAGAAAAAGAATTAAATCTAGAAACTGATATTGAAAAAACTTCAATTGAAATCTTAAACCAATATTCAAAAGGAATTGATTCAATAATAGAAACACCATCACCAAAAGAAGATGAAGTTTATATTCTTTTTATATTAAATTGTCCTTCTAATTTTACTTTGGGGTATGAAGGAAATTATAAAAAAGATTCTTCTATTTTTCATAATATTCTTATTGCTAAATTCATTCAACAACAAACTTCAAATTATAATAAAATATTTAATCCTAATAAAAATTATGATTTTAATAATACTTCTCAAAAAGACTTTGAAACAATTTCTGATGAAGTTTCAAAAAGAATTTTTGAATTAAAAAAATATAAAAATTTACTCCATGAAGTTTTTGAACTATTTGAAAAATCAACTTCTGATTTAATAGATAATATTCTATTAAAATTTTTAAAAAAAAAAACAGAAAAAATAAAAAAGGAAAATAATAATTTTTATGAATTTGCTAATAAAATATATAAAGAACAAGAATTAAAAGGAGAATATTCTGAATTTAACTTTGAAGATTTTTTATTAATATTTTGTTCAATAATAAAATATTATTCAGGATTAAACATTCATTTAGATTTCTCAGAATCAAAAGAACAAGTTTTTTTAGAATTTTATGGAAATGAATTAATATATGATAATTTATGTGAGTTTTTTGATTATGAACTTCAAATGAGACCTTTAGCATATAAATATTATCTATATCAAAATAATAAAAATTCAAAAAATCAAAACTTTTCATATAACTCAATAACTAATAATGAATTTAATTTAAATAATGAAAATAATCCTTTGTTAGAACATCTAATTATTAATGAAAAAGATATTCCACAATTTAAAGATTATGATATTAATAATCCTATTTTTTGGCCTCCTTATTATCATTTTAAAATAAATAAAAAAAATAAATTTAGAAGATATACAAAAGGAGATGATTATCATTATTGTGATAAAAATTTATGTAATTTTGATGAAAAAAGCCAAAATTGCTTAGACAGTTCTAAATTTAGAGGAATAGATAAATTAAGATTAAATTACTTAATTTTAGATTATTTATTAAAAATATCTCATATGTATAAAGAAGAACTATTATTTATGATATTATATAAAAAAAATTTCAATGAATATAAAAGTAAATTTATAGATAATAGATTAGTCTTAGATTCTATTAATCCTTTTAATTATAAATCATGTGAAAATTCAATAAATATAATAAGAAATTATTTCGGAGAAACAATATCATTTTTTTTTTTATGGTATGATAATTATACAAGATGGTTAATTTTTCCTTCAATAATAGGAATATTATTATTAATAATGTATTATACAAATAATAAAGTTCCAATATTATCAATTTTTTCATCGAAAATAAAAATGGATTATTATGATTTTTGTTTAATTGTTTATTGTACTATAATCTCATTTTGGTTAATTTTATTCCAAAAAATTTGGGAACAAAAAGAAAAATTATATAGTCATATTTGGGGAATGACTGAAGCAGAAAGAAAAGCTGTTCCTAATGAAGAATTTGTTCCTAATTCAAAAGAAGAAATTATTTTCGGTTATTTTGTTCCTATTGAATCAGAAGGATTACATAGATTTAAGAAATTTATTTCTAATTGTGTTTTGATTTTTATGATTTGTTTAGTTTTATTTATTATATATTATTTATTTAGATTAAAAGCACATTTAGTTAATGGTGATATTAATCATGATTTTAAAATTGGTATTTTCATAGCATCAATCAATGGTTTTCAAATAAAAATAATGAATTTAATATATTATTATATAGCGTATTATTTAAATAATTGGGAAAATCATTCAAAAATAAGTACAAAGAATAATTCTTTAGCTTCTAAATTAATTTTATTTGATTTTGTAAATTCATATAGTGCTTTATTTTATATAGCATTTATAAAGCCATATAATGAAGGATGTATAAATAATAATTGTTTAAAAGAAATGGAAATGCAAATATATACAATATTCTTAATTTATTTAGGTTTATTTTTATTTGAAATAATATATCATTGGCTATTTTTCCATTATAAACGAAGAAAATTAGAATATTTATTAAATAATTCTAAATTAGAATTCCATAGTTTAGAACATCAAATGTTATGTTACCCAATAAATACAATGAACTTTGAATATAATAATATAATAAATCAATTTGGATATCTTTGTTTATTTAGTGTTTCAGCACCTTTAACTCCTTTATTTGTTTTTATATTAGCTTTAACAGGAAGAATGGTTGGTTATTATAAATTAATAAATTTAGAAAGAATTGAAATCTTAGAAGGAACTAAGGGAATTGGTTTATATAAAAAAATCCTTAATAATATGTTTTTTATTGGAATGTTAGTTAATGTTGCTATTGTTCTTTTTTCTTCTCCTCATTTTGCAGAAAAGACTTTAACTAGACATCAAATTGAATCAAAATTGCTTATTTTTGCTTTAGTTGAAAATTGCTTTTTGTTATTTTTTAATTTTGTTGATTGGAATGTTTTTCCTAAATGGTTTAAATATAATAAAATTATTAAAGAATTATATTTATCAAAATTCTTTTATAAAGGAGAAGCATTATCAAAATTAAAATTTGATTCTGAAGACAAAGCAATTAGATAAGATTAATATAAAAAATATTTTTTTAAAAAAGAATAAATTATTTAAAAATAATATAATTAAAAAAAATATGGAAGAAAGCTTCACAGAAAAATTAATTCTTCAAGAAAAAAAAAATGATTATGCAAATAATTTAAATAATACATCAATATATGATAGTAGTGAATATCATCCTGATGAATTTGGATTAGGAATTTTCAGTGGAAAAGTCTTAGAAGAAATAAAAGAACAACATGATGAATGGGAAAATTTTATGACAACTATGTTTTTAATAGGAATAATATTAATTCCTATTCAATTAATATTCTCAGACCAAATAAAAATATATGATATAAAAATAATAAAATTTCTTCAAGAAAAATTAAATATAGAAAATATATTATTTAAAAACAAAATACTATTTAATATAATATTATTTTTTTCAAATATATATTTCTATATGTCAATGGTAGTTTTATATTATTTAACTTTTGATAGTGGAATAGCATTTAAAACAAGTTTAGTAGCAAATATAGGAATTTTTTTTGTTTTTGTTTTTAAATTAATTATTCATGATTCAAGACCATTTTGGATTGATTCACAAATAAAAAATAATTTATGTAAATTAAGTTTTGGTTCTCCATCAATTGATATTTTTGTTGGAATGTTATCTTCACATTATTTATATTTTTGTTCTTCAAGAGCTCTTCAAAGTGATGATCATTTTATTAATAAATCAAGATATGAAATTATTTTCTCTGAAAATTTATCTATTGGATTAATAATATTAAATTTTTTAAATGGTTTTTTCTATGTTTTAATTGGAACTCATTTTATTTATCAAATACTAGTTTCTTATTTTTATGGTTTTATTCTTATAAGAATTGTTTTAATATTTAATAAAGAAATTGACTCTTTTAGTAATGGAGCAAGATTTATAATAAGTATATCTAATTTATTGTCTATTTATGTTATGTTTATTGTAATTATTTTATCTATTATTTCTTCAATTACTTATTCAATTGTTAAAGATGATTTAATTATTCCAAGAGAATGGGAAATTAATATTAGTCATTCTTGTTCTATTAATGTTAATTCTTTTGATAAATTAAGTATTAAAAATACTTTTTTAGAATCTAGTTTAGTTTATAATATTTTTGGTGCAACTATGGGAATTAATTTCTTGTTAAAACATTTAAAAAATTATCATTTATGGATTGTATCTAAACCTATTATTCGTGTTGGAAGAGGATTAATTGGATTTTTTGTTAATCTTAATTTACTTTATTTAATCAGGTTTGTTAATTTTAATATTATGATTAATACTTATATTTTATATATTATAATCTTTACATTAACTGGATTTGTGTCTTATGGATTACTTCCTATCTTTTTTTCATATGTGAATTTAACTAATTTAATCACTCCATTGGATGAAAAAAAATTAAAGGAAAAAAATAAACTTAAAGAATTTGAAGAAGATAATCATTATTATTTAGAAACAGAAGCATTGAAATTAGATAATAATAAAGATCAATTATTCACTAATGATAATGAGTTTTAAAATTTCATTTAAGTATTTTAAGTATATATTTATAATAATTTTTATTTAAAACAAAAAAATATGTTTTATTTTGGTTGTTGAGTTTATTTTAAATTAATATTATTTTTAAAAAACCTTATTTGTAAATAATTTATTTTCTTTTCTTGAGAATATTTTTTATCTTTATATTTAATTATATTTTAATTAGAATATTAAATTGTTGATTTTATGATATCTTGGTTTGGGGATTGGGGATTGGGGATTGGGGATTGGGGATTGGGCGCAATCCCCAAACCCCACTCCCCATTCCCCACACTCCAAACC
>JAEEGI010028158.1_pt1 | contig 10708 bp, 9 predicted proteins | sample 8958751 | NCBI WGS metagenome assembly JAEEGI01 (sample SAMN16246545, study PRJNA631951) | gut metagenome | biome: gut microbiome; feature: rumen; material: KS-attached | host: Bos | place: Iran: Karaj | collected 2018-10 | reverse complement strand
AGAGCGAGACATGGAAGGATCTTGTAGGTTCTGTTGTTACAAACAATAAGACTCTTCATTTCATCGGACTTTTATCAGATGGTAACGTACATTCAAATATCAGCCATCTTCTTGCTATGCTCAAAGAAGCAAAGAAGCAGGGTGTTAAGTGTGTAAGAGTACATACACTCCTTGACGGACGTGATGTACCCGCAACAAGCGCACTTGAGTATATCGATCAGCTTGAGAATACTCTTGCTGAATTAAACGATTCAGACTTTGACGGACGCATCGCATCAGGCGGCGGACGTATGACAATAACAATGGACAGATATCAGGCTAACTGGCCTATGGTAAAAGCAGGCTGGGATGTACATGTTCACGGCGAGGGACGTCAGTTTGCAAGTGCAAAGGAAGCTATCGAGACATTGAGAAACGAGACAGGTGCTATCGACCAGGATCTCGGAGCATTTGTTATAGCAGAAAACGGTAAGGCTGTAGGTGCTATGCAAGACGGCGACAGCGTTATCCTCTATAACTTCCGTGGAGACCGTGCATTAGAGCTTTCTATGGCATTTGACGGAGATGCTTCATTTGACAAGTTTGAGAGAGGCAATATCCCGAATGTTAAGTATGCAGGAATGCTTGAATATGACGGTGATCTTCATATTCCTCATCACTATCTAGTAAATCCTCCTCAGATTAAGGATACACTCACAGAGCTTTTGGTTGAGAACGGCATTAAGGAATATGCTGTTTCAGAAACACAGAAGTACGGCCATGTAACATACTTCTGGAACGGAAACCGTTCAGGAAAGGTTTCAGAGGAACTTGAGGATTATTGCGAGATCCCTTCTGATGTACGTTCTTTTGATGAGGCACCCTGGATGAAGGCTACAGAAGTTGCTGACTGCGTAATGGAAGCAATGAAGAGCCATAAGTACGGATTCATCCGCTGCAACTTCCCTAACGGTGACATGGTAGGTCATACAGGAAGCCTTGATGCTACAGAGATAGCTGTAGAGAGCGTTGATCTTCAGCTTGCACGTATCAAGAAGGTATGTGATGCTGAAGGATATATCCTTGTGGTTACAGCCGATCACGGAAATTCGGATCAGATGCTCGAGAAGAACAAGAAGGGTAACATTGAGGTTCGTACAGCTCACAGCTTAAATCCCGTTCCGTTCATCATCTATGACAAGGATGCCCGTCATGAGATGAAAGACGGTGCTTTCGGTCTTGCAAATGTGGCTCCCACAGTTGCAGGTCTGCTCGGTATCAAGCCTTACGACAGCTGGGAAGAGAGCATGCTCAAGTAATAAAGAAATAAATATTTTGATAAAAGAAACGTCCGGTTAATACCGGACGTTTTCTTGTTTAATCAAGGGATTCAATGAATTCCTGGGTCTTTGCTATAGGATATGAAAAGTTATAATATACAAATCCGCTGTCATAAGCCGTAACGGCTATCTGCTGAATGTCAGGATCGGTTATCAGGGCTTCATGTAACTTATACCAGTTTTTGCATATCGAATCGTATTTTACCGCCTCGTTGGAAACTATATCCATAACCGGAAGGCCTTTGGGAAATTTTCTGCCTGCGATCGCTTTCATGTCATCGATATAATACATGCTTTCCTTTGTTATTTGTCTGGAGTTGTTGTATCTACCGTAAGCTGCGGAAAATACTTCCTTTTCCTCGTCAGTATGCCTAAAATACATCAGTTCAACATAGGCAGTGACTTCCAAGTTTGTAATGTTGAGATAATCCCTGATCTTCTGACTGATGGTCTGAGTATCTCCGACCTTTGTATAGTATCTTTGCATTTCATCAAATGAATGGAAGTCCTTTACCATTTCATATATCGCATCACCCATGTACATGTCTGCACCGACAAGACCCTCGATCTCATCAGGATATCTGTCAATAAGCTCCATGGCGAATATTCCTGCACCTGTATGAGCCCATATGATATACGGACTGTCGACACCCAGAGATTTAATTGCAGAATGAATCTCGTATGCAAACCTTTCTCCGGTTCTTGGTTCATCGGTCTGATCGCTGTATAGTCTGTTGAAATAATCAAGGATTATGACTCTGTTACCTTTATCCGCAAGGCCGTCTGCGATAGGTCGCAGTGTTACGACACACATCGGATCGCTCGTATCACCCAGCATGACTACGGTATGATCACCCTCACCGACATCGTAGGCCGCCATCTTCATGCCGTCAACTGAGGCATAGACGATGTTTTCTTTTTCGTATCTTGCGATTATCTCATCCTTTTTTACATTTCTCTGATCGGTCATGGCAGCTGAGCCTATGACATATATCAGAATAAGAGATATAACGACCGGAAGTGTTTTTCTGAATTTGCTCCGTATGTTCTCATATCTTAGAGTAAAGAAGTTATTGTTTATCTCGCATATCTTCAGGTTAAGAAATTTGACCGCAAAAGCCACGGGAAGTGACAAAACGATGACTACCAGTGAATAAACAAATACATTTTTTATGTATATGAGAGGCTTTATCTTGTCATAGATGAATGCATAGCTGAAAAGCTGAACAAACAAACCGTGAACAAGATAGATCTCGAGAGTCATCTTGCCCAAGATATCAAGAGCCTCGTTGCCGATATAGCACTTCATCCTTAACATCATCACACAAGTGACAAAGAAGAAAGCCGAGATGAGCTGACAAAAATATATGATCCATCGATCGACAGAATAAATATAGTTCTTTGCAAGCATCGAATACAGTGGAAGTATGCTGTTTCCGATAAGAAATGTGATGACAAGGATAACCATGCTCACACAAAGTATGGGTATGTAACGCTTTTTGAGCACATTTACTATCCTGTCTTCATTTGAAGCATAAATGATACCGGCAAGGAACATATGCAGGGTGTTGTACCACCAGGTTCCGTATATGAAATAATCGCAAAACAGAATGATGGCTACAATACCTGCTGCGACCACAACGATGCCGTATATATCCTTTTTTGCCCTGAAGAATCCCAAATAGAACAGAAGATACAGGATCAGGATAATGTCCACATACCAGCCGTACTGATTGAGCATGGAAGGTCCGCCGATGGAAAAGATCGTACTGAAAGAAAAGGGCACATCCTTTACGGATCTTACGATAAAGAAAAGAGACGAAGTCAGAAACCACGTAATGATTATCGGAAATGCTCTCTTTACAAAGAAATTCTCAAAATAATTGACTTTGGTCTTATAGCTTTTGAACATTCCGTAGCCGGAACAGAAGAAGAACAGCGCGACAAACAGATAGCCGAGATATTCAAAGCCGTCAAGACCGTGAACTATCGCATCCTTTTTGATCCATGAGACGCTTGTTCTCTGGGAAAGATGATGAAATATGATGACAATGGAAGAAAATCCAAGAAACGCCTTGGTCTGGCCAAGTGACATGAATTCATCATTCCATTCTCCCTTTTTGCATCTGCCCGATCCGTAGAAGAGTAATACTAGCAAAGCAGGATAGAAGATCAGTGACAAGTAACTCATATATTCCCCCTAATATAATTAATAGTCTAACATCTGATCGTAGGTGACTCCGTATTTGAGAGCAACGTTACGTGCATGCGATGTGGTATCGGGCTTGGCCCTTAATACCCTGAAAGTATTTGTATTATCGACCATCTCCATGGTAAGACTTACAACATCGCTGTTCCCGTCCCATTCGTTCATCGACTCTGTCGATCTGGCCAGTTCATGAAGATGAGTGTTGTATATGGCCGGTACATTTTTGTGCTTGAGTATTCTTACAAGGTCCTTTGCAAGATACAGTCCGTCAACCGCATTGGTGCTTGCGTATGTCTCATTTAAAAGAACCAGACTAAACGGAGTGGCATCCTTGACGATCTGCTGGATCCTGACTGCCTCTTCACCGAGTCTGCCCATGTTCAGAGTCTGATCCTCCTTGGCAGGAAAATGAGTAAGAATATCATTAAATGCATATCCTTCGTAACTGTTTCCTGCGATGAACAGACCCTGTGCGGCCATTAAAGCGGCCATGCCGACAGCCTGGGTCATTATGGTCTTTCCGCCTCTGTTAGGACCAGTCAGAATATAAATCTTTTCGTTTTCGCTAAACGAGATATCGTTTCTTACTATCTCATCAGATCCTTCATTAACAAGTCTCAGATTATAGATCTGATCCATCTTTACATGATCCGAATCCGGTAAGATATTCGGAAAACTGATCGGAAGGCCTTTCTTTTTCAGTTCAGAGCCGAATTCAGCTATCTGAAGATAGAAATTCAGGTCATCGCAGATATCAACCAGGAAATATCCTTTGAAATCGATATGTTCTCTGAGTGCCTTCTTGTATTTTCTTACAGCCCTTGCAAGTTCCTTTTCGATGTCGGCTGTCAGATACTTCATGGTTGGAGAAGGATATCTGTATGTTATTTCACGCTGAGCTTGTATGGAGGCTGCCATGTCACGGAATATCATCCTTGATCTATAGGGAACGGTATTCATGCTCACCATGATAACCTCTTCGGGATACAGCTCCGAATCAAGATTAATACCGACAGTCACACTCTTTAAAGTGGAGATGTCCGATTTCATATCGGCGACGAATTTCTTGACTTCCGTAAGGCGGTCTGTTTTGATCGCCTCAGATAAAAGAGAAGAGATATCCTTAAGTCCGCGTGCGCTAAACTGCGTGCGTTCAAATAATGCAGACAGTTCCTCTACTGTCTGGATATATATATCCATCTCTTCCATATATTCGATCATATCCCATATCGATGTCTTCTTTACGACATGGAAATGGTTATGCATGCGATATTCCCTTAAGACTCGGATTTTTTTTAGGATCATCTTAAGAGAGGCTCTGAAGTCATCATCTGAAAGAAAATCCTTTATGATCTCCTGACGGTATATGATAGTCTCATCATCATTTACGAATGTGGAGAGCACATTCAGCGCAAATGCCTTCTCAGTATCGTTTGCTGAAAACATATCGATGATCTCATTTAATGCAAGATCTTTTATCGTGTCTTCAGAAAGGCTTTTGATCTTTTCTTTTCCGTTTGGATACAGTAAGTTCATATTATTCCTCTAAATCAGTACAGCTCTTTTCTTATGCTTCTCATTCTTGCCCATACATTGTCACCGTAGTTGCTAAGCAGGACGGATATCATGCCGTTATTCGGATTATACTCAGAGATAGTGCATACGCCGGGATCCAGTCCCTGCATATATACATAATCACTACCGTCAGGATTATCGATTATCCATACTCCGTAACCGTAATAGCCTTCCTCGGGGTCATCTCCGTTGCCACTTTGTTTTGAAAACATCTGATCCACGCTTGATTTTGATAACAGTCTGTACTCCAATAGACCTTTCCAGAATCTTATGATGTCTTCAACCGTCACATATGCTCCGCCGTCACCGGTTCCTTTTGCCGCTACCGAAAAGATATTTGTGCGGCATGAATCGGTTTTGGGATCATAGATGTATCCGTTGGCACATCTTTCGGGAAGTCTGTCAGATTCAAAGTAGCCGGTAGAAGACATGGAGCATAAATCAAAGATGTTTTCCTTTAGATATACATCAAATTCAGAACCTGTGATCTTTTCAATGATCATTGCGAGTAAAACATAACCCGAATTGCTGTAATCAAATCTTTCACCGGGTGTAAACTTCATCATCTTATCCTTGAACAGCTCAAATAGATCTTCGTTTCGTCTGATCTTGTAGTTTGGATAGTTGGCCCATAACTCATAAACATCCTGGTCTGATTCATCATCATAGTCAGCTATGCCTGAAGTGTGCGTCAGCAACTGTCTTACGGTCACATTGGGATCGATGCATCCAAGGTCAATATCAAGCAGGCCTTTTAGGCTGTCATCAAAAGACAACCTGTTTTTTTCAATAAGCTGAAGGATTCCAACGGCAACAAACGTCTTGCTCATCGATGCGCATGCAAATCTCGTATTAAATACATTTGGAATCTTATTTGCGATATCAGCATACCCGCTACAGTGGCTTAATAGTATTTCACCGTTTTTTACTATGTAAGCATTTCCTCTGAAGTCCTTGTCCAATTTAAACTGTGTATTCATAAATCCCCCTAAACAAGTCCATTGTCTCATAAACAGATTATATAAAAAAGCGTGCCCGCACATATATCAAGAAAGTCACATTAATGTTATAATTGTCATATCACAGAAAGGACATGCGATAATGAACAAGACAGATGAATTAAGGATAGATCCTGACGAGATCAGAAATCTCTTATTTGAAAATGCGGACAAGGGTTATATACATCCGACTCATAAGGAGGATATGCTCAGATATCACTACCTTAAGCAGGGAGATATGAGAGCAGTCGAGGAAGCTTACAGAACCATGGATGACAGCATGCAGGGCAAGCTTTCGATGGACCCCTTAAGGAATGCAAAGTATCTGTTTGTTGTATCTACGGCACTTGCATCCAGATTTGTGGTTGAAGCCGGAGTCCCTCTCGAGACAGCCTATGCGATAAGTGACCTATATATACAGAGGGCGGATGTACAGGAATCGATCGGTGAGGTCAGAAATCTGTTAAAAGGCCTTTACAGGACATATGTAGATGAAGTAAACAAGGTTAAGAAAAAGAACGCTCTTTCAAAATCCGTTGTGTTGTGTCTTAACTATATAGATTCACATTTCAATGAAAAGATAACGGTTGATGAGCTTGCAGCATATGTCAAACTGAATCCCAGATATCTTACGACACTGTTTAAGAAGGAGATGGGAAGGACCATTACAGAGTATATCTCGAACATGAGAGTGGAAGTAGCCCAGAGTCTTTTAGCCAGAACAGATTATACATATGCTCAGATCGCCTATTCGCTCTCGTTCTGTTCACAGAGTCATTTTTCCAAGGTGTTCAGAGAACATACAGGTTATACGCCAAGAGAGTACAGAACGAAGTTTTACGATATAAATATTTCAAAATAACAGATACAGCCCCTTATTATCTAAAGAATTATGTAAACCAAAGTATGGAAATAAAAATTTCATTTAAGGAAATAAAAATTTCATTTAAGGGTTTACAGATAATAGGGGTTGACTTTTTTAACTCAAGTGTATATATTGAATATATACAATATCAAACAATGGTGAATAAGTGCACATATTCATCATTGATTTTGCGCAAAGGATTGATATATGGACATTATTATTTCTAACAGTTCGGGAGTAGCTCTCTACGAACAGATTGAAGAACAGATCAAAAGCCAGATCATGACGGGAGAACTCATGGAAGGAGATGCACTGCCGTCAATGAGAGTACTGGCAAAGGATCTCAAGATAAGCATCATCACGACAAAAAGAGCCTACGAGGATCTTGAAAGAGACGGCTTTATCTATTCAGTTACCGGAAAAGGTAGTTTTGTTAAGGGTATCAACAGCGATATCGTAAAAGAAAATATGAAGTTTGCTATTCAGGAACTTCTGGAAAATGCCGTTGACAAGGCCATCCTCGGAAAAGTGACTCTGGATGAGATGCGTGAGATGCTTGAGCTTCTGTATGAAGACAAGAGTATGTGAGAGGATAAATAATGGATGATTCATATGTTATAGAACTTAAAAACGTAAAAAAGGATTACGGTGATTTTGTCCTTGATAACGTAAGCTTTTGTGTGCCCACAGGCAGTGTATGCGGATTCATAGGACAAAACGGCGCAGGCAAGACGACCACGATTCAGATCATACTGGATGCTATAAAAAGAGACGGCGGAGAAGTATATGTGTTTGGAAAGAACATAGACGACGGAATGTCTGCTTTAAAGGAAGACATCGGTGTTGTATTCGATGAGATGGGTTTTCACGACTTCCTGACCCCAAAACAGATCAATACCGTTATGAAAAACATCTATAAGAACTGGGATGAAGATGCGTTCTTTGATTATTTAAAGAAGTTCTCGCTTCCCTCAAAGAAAGAGTGCGGTAAGTTCTCAAGAGGAATGAGAATGAAGCTGCAGATAGCAACAGCAATGTCACACAAGGCTAAGCTTCTCATCATGGATGAGCCAACCAGCGGTCTTGATCCCATAGTAAGAAATGAGATCATACAGATATTCAGGGAATTTGTCATAGAAGAGGATCACTCAATCCTTCTTTCATCCCATATCACGACAGATCTTGAAAAGATAGCCGATGAGGTTGTGTTCATAGACGCGGGAAAGATTGTCCTTTCAGGAAACAAGGATGAGATAATCGAAAAACACGGTATCTTAAGATGCAAAAAAGATGAAGTTAATGAGATAAGCAAATCTCTTATAGTGGATGTAGATGTGTCGAGCATGGGAGCAGAGATCCTGGTAAACGACAAAAAAGCCGCATCAAAACTCTATCCCGGAATGGTCATAGACGAAGCAGGTTTAGAGCAGATAATGATCCACTATGTTAACAGTTCAAAAGCAATCTCCATATCCGAGAACTCAGGGAGGTAGCTTATGAAAGGACTGATAATAAAAGATTTCTACTGCATGAAAAAGCAGTTTATGAATTACGTGGCAGTCATCATAGGACTTGTAGTCACAACGATCATGTTTGTGCTGAGTTTTAATTACGGAAATATCTATATCTCAAGGATGGATATGATCGCTGACGGTCAGGCCACTCTTGCCGATACGATAGAGGTCGCGAATCGTGTCATGATCTTTCTTATGATGCTTCCGATCGCGTGCGCAGGTGATCTGGACGGTCTTTTCAGAGCGGATAATCAGGCGGGGTTTTATAAGATAGCTGCGGGCCTGCCGGTCTCAACAGCAAAAAGAGTCGCTTCCAGATTTATAACAGCGCTTATGTTTGTAGCAGTCGGGGCTGTCATCGATATAGTTATATCACTTATTCTTTCGATGCTGACAGACATAGTAAAATTCTGCGAATTCGCCAATACGATCATCTCGTTTTCATCACTGATGTTCATATACGGAAGTGTCGTGATCCTGCTCATGTATGTGTTTGGAACAAAAGTATCGGGATATGCAGGCATCATACCTTTTCTTATTGTTGTGGCAGCACTTATAATTTCTGGTTTTGACGGGATAAAAAGATTACTGGTATATGAAGATGAGACTATCATAAGACAGTATTTTAACAGCATCCACACACTTATAACCTCCAGATCATACGTGCTCCTTATCGCTGCTATCATCACCTTCGTGATCATGTATCCCCTGAGCGTATTCTTTGCGGAAAGAAAAAAGGGGGTGGCATGATGGCAGGTTTGTTATATAAGGATTTTGTCGGAATAAAGGGCAGGACACATGTGATCGTTTTTTCCATTTTTACTTTGATATTTTTGGCTTTTAGAGTTCTGTTTCCCGGAAACTCAGGCGAGGTGGGAGAATTTATTGATTTTGGCGGGATAACAGTTTTCCCTCTGATCGTTGTGATTACAGGTATGCTGATATCAAGATCTACGACAATGATAATAGCAAACGATGAAAAACATAATGCAATGCAGTTTACAAAGAGTCTTCCACTCGATAAGAATTCATATATCGCCTCGAAGTACATCTTTATCGGAATAATGACATATGTTTTCTATTCGCTGTCATGTGTCTGGGGGACCATTTATATATCACTGAGTGCAAATGAATCAATGAGTGACTTTTCAAGAGCGCTGATGGGAGTCTTATTGCCTGTTTACGGGGTGATGTTAATAATCGCAGCCATAGAACTGCCGTTTTTTATCACATTCGGAATAAAAAAAGCCGGAATCGTAAAGAATGCGATAATGGAGATACTCATGTTTCTAGTAGTTGGATTTGTTCTCTTCGGAGATCTTGATCTCTTAAGTAATGTTGATATCGAGGTGTTCGTACATTTCGCTGAAACACACGGGTTTGCACTTATTGTTTTAAATGTGACACAACCTGTGGCAGTCCTGATCGTATATTATCTGTCATACAGGCTGACATGCAGGATCAACAAAGACAGGGAGGTGCTGGGATGACAGAGAAAAAAACAGAAGCAAAGCGCCTTATCATATTTCTTATGATCACATTTGCGATAACATGGGGATTATTCTTTTTTCCCTATATACATGCCGGATACATATGGGCTGAATCTAATGATACGTCAGGAGATATAGATTCTCTTGTCGCTCTGGGAATGTTCGTTCCCACGCTTGGAATGCTGCTTGCCAGGTACATAACAAAGGAAGGCTTTGCAGTTACCGGCAAGGATTCGATGATGCTGGGAATGTATTTTAAGGATAAAAAATGGATATATCTTTTACTGGCAGTATTATTACCGTATATCTATACGGAACTGGGATGCGTTATACGTCTTATCATTGCACCGGAAATCTATGATCCTAACAATGAGCAGCTGATCGAGATCCTGGGACCTGAAAAAACAAATATTTTGATAATCCCGATAGCTCTTATCATCTCAGGGATATTTGGTTCATGTACAGCCTTTGGTGAAGAGGAAGGCTGGAGAGGCTATATGATGCCCAAGATGATAAAATTATGGGGCTTTAAGAAAGCAGTCTTGATAGGGGGATTTATCTGGGGAATTTGGCACTGGCCGCTTACCTATGCGGGACACAATTTCGGTACTGACTATACAGGTTATCCGTTCACAGGATTTCTTGCGATGTCTTTCATGTGTATAATGATGGGGATCATGCTTACATACATAACTCTAAAGAGCGAATCGATATGGCCTGCGACCATAATGCATTCGG
>JAEEGI010028154.1_pt1 | contig 10709 bp, 4 predicted proteins | sample 8958751 | NCBI WGS metagenome assembly JAEEGI01 (sample SAMN16246545, study PRJNA631951) | gut metagenome | biome: gut microbiome; feature: rumen; material: KS-attached | host: Bos | place: Iran: Karaj | collected 2018-10 | reverse complement strand
TATTCAATTAAATTACATTTTTAAATTGAAAAAAAATATTCTTTAATCATTGAAATATTCAAATTTTTTAACTTTTGATTGATTTGGAGGAAAGACAATTTTTTTCAAAGTTTTATTTATTACTATATTTTATTATAATAGATGAAAAATAATGTTTTTAATTACTTGATAATTATTCATAATTATATAAATTGTTTTAAAGATTTTAAAAAATATAAATTAAAAAAAAATTAATTCTATAATTTGTTATATTGAAATTAAATTATATTAAAAGATGTAAATTGCATTGATATTAATATATATATTAAAAATCCATATAATTAATTTATGAATGGTAACTAATTTTACAAATATTTTAAATAAAATTCCCTTCATTCCATTTTAATTAATATAAGATAATAAAAAAATTATTTTTTTCTAATATTATTCATATTTAGAATTTTCATTTTTAATTTTAATTGTATTATCATAAATAAATTCCAAAAAATAATTCAAAATGAAAAGAACAACAACATTAACAGATAAAGATAAAAATGATCTCTTTAATTTTGATAAAGATAATTTACAAGAAATGAAAATGTTAACAAATGAATTAAATTTAGAAGAAATAACTTTACTTAGAGAAAGATACAATGAAAAAATGGAATTATCTCAAACGGCAACTTTAGTAAAAGATTATGTTAATGTTTTAAAAGATGAAATGAAAGATAAATTGAAAGATATTAATAATGAGAATTTAAATAATAAAAATTTGATTCCTTTTCTTCCTAACCAAAATTATTTAAAATTCAAAACTAAAAAATCTACTGGAAATAATAGGCTAAAAATTGATAATAATTACTTATATTTTGAAAAAAATAAAATTTTTGGTCCAACTCAATTTTCAGATTTAGGAGAATTAAATTCACCTTTTAATAAATCAAATAAAAAAGAAAATTATAGATTCAAAAAATATGATTCTTATCATACTTTAGGAATTAAAAATAAAATAATAGATATAGATTATGATAAAAAAAGTAGAAGAAGTAAAAAAAGTAAAAATTCAAATCAAAGTGAAAATGATGATAAAAGTATTTCAAAAATGAATTATATTATTTCTAAAACTTATAAAAAAGGAAAAAGCCAAATTTCAGAATCATCATATAATAACGAGAAAACTATGAAAAGTACAAAATTAAAAAGTCAATACAAAATTAAAATTGAAAATGTTGATGATGGTTATGATAGCGATAAAAATAATGAATTAGTGTATAAAAAAACAGGAATAACAAATGATGGCGTTTTAAAATTAAATGATTTAAAAAAAGAAATAAAAAATAGTTTTATAGGAGAAAATCCACTAAAATTTAAAGACAATAAAAAATTTATAATTGAAGATAATATAAATCCAATTGAAAGTTCATTAATAAAAAATGAAATAATTGAAGATGATGAAAATGATGATATAGTATTTAAAGAACAAAGATATAGAAATTTACAAAAAAAAAGTTATGTTTATGATTCTTTAGATGATGAAGAAATTATTGAAGATCAAATGAATTTATTTTATATTAGTCCAGAATCAATATATATTATTTTATTTGACTTTTTAGTTTTTATTTGTTCTTCTTTTAATATTATTTTTATACCTTATTTCTTAGGAAATAATGAAATTTATTGCAGGAAAAAATTTTTAACTTGGGATAATATTATTGAATTATTTATTGATGTTATTTATATTGGTGATGTTATTATATCTTTTTTTGTTGCTTTTTATAACTTTGATGAAATATTAAATACTGATTTAAAAGTCATTGCCTATAATTATTTGGATAATTGGTTTTTTTGGGATATTATTGCATCAATTCCTTTTAAAACTCTTTTATCTATAGGTGATACTAGATGTAGACAAAAAGCTTTTACGATTACACCTTTATATCATAATAATTATTATTATCTATTAATTTGTTTAAGAATTGTAAAGTTATATAAAGTTATATATAATAATAAATTCCTTGATGTAATGTCTAATTATTTAAATGAAATAAATCATTTTAGTGATTATTTAAAAATATATTCTAATGTAATAGGATTTTTAATATCAATACATATAGTATCAAATTTATATATTTTTATTGCAAGAAATGATTACCCAAATTGGATAATTTATTATGGTTATGAAGATGAGTCATATCATAAATTATATTTAATTTCAATATATTATACAATAGAAACTTTAACAACTGTAGGTTATGGTGATATAACATGTGTAACACCAAAAGAAAAAATTTTTGGATTATTTATGGAATGTGTTGGAATTTTTGCTTATTCTTGGATTATTACTTCAGTAAGTAATTATGTTAAAATTTTACATGAAAGATATGAAGAATTTGAAAATAAAATTAAAATTTTAGATAGTATTAAATTGTCTGTTCCTCGTTTTCCTGATGAATTATATGATAAAATTTCTAGATATTTAAAATATAAACAAGATTCTGAAAAATTAGATAAAAAAATTATATTTGAATCATTACCAGTTGGATTAAGTAATATATTAATTTATGAAATGTATAAACCAATAATAAATAATTTTGTATTTTTTAAAAATTTTGATAATATTGATTTTATTGTTAAAGTAATTTTAAATTTTCATCCAATATTATCAGTAAGAAATGACATATTAATTAAAGAAGGAGATTATGTAGAAGATATAATTTTTATAAAAAGAGGAAGATTAAGTTTAGAACTTCCTTTAGATTTTTTGACTGATGAAGCAGCAAAAAATTTAACAAATGCAACTCTTTTTTCAAAAAATGAATATTCAAATAAACCACAAAAAAAAAAAAAAAGAAGAAGATTTCGTAGATTTTTAGCTAAATTTAAAAGAAAAAGAAAAAAAAGTAAAAGTGATTTAATAGATGATGACAGTCAATATTATAAAATATTAGAATTAAGGAGAAATGAGCATTTTGGTGATATATTAATGTTTCTTAATCAAAAAAGTCCTTTAAATGTAAGAGTAAAAACCAAAAAAGCAGAATTATATTTTTTAAATAAAAAAAATGCTTTAGATATTTCAACTAATTTTCCTGTAATTTGGAAGCAAATAAGTAAAAAATCATTATTTAATTATGAGCAAATAAAAAGATTAATGAATAAAGTAAAAAAAATATTTCTGAATTCACATGGAACTAAAAATAAAGAAAAGAATTCAAAATCAAAAGCATTTCAAAATTCTTCTGAAATTTCTGAACAAATGGAATTAAATGAATGTGAATTAAAATCAATTCCTACTATAACTAATATAAATGATAGTACTTTATTAGACAATTTAGCATCTCAAGAAAAAGATGATTTGAAAAATCCAACAAAAAAAAGTAAATTTCAAGTAGAACAAAATTTAAATACAATTAATGAATCTTCTTCTAATTCTTCTTCAAGTAATTCAACTTTAAATAAAGGAAGAAAAAATATGAAAAATAAAAGAATTTCTATTAATCAACATATTAGTGAAAGATCAGAAGATGATGAATCTAATATTCCAAATGAAGAAAAAGGGCATAATTTACAAATAATAGATTCAATCAATGATAATTCATCGAAAAAGATTTATTCAAATGAAAATACCATTCAAAATGAAAATCATATAACTCCTTTTCTTCCTGAAGATATTAATGATGAAATTTATCCTAATGAAATTTTCTTTAATGGAAATTTAAATGTTGAAGATAAACAATATTTAAGAAATAAAACAAAGGAATTAAAATTAAGAATAAATAAAGAATATATGACTTATAAAAAATTCAATCATTATAAAACTTCTTCTTTTTTATTTGATAAAAATAATAATAATAATAATAATAATGATACTATTTTAAATTGTTCTATTTGTTCAACTGAAATTTCTTTTACATTAAATAGTGAATATGAAAATATAAATGAATTAAGTGATTATAAATATTCTAAAGATTCTAAACTTAGGAAAAAAATAAGTGATATTTTAAAAGGAAAAGAAGAAAAAAGTTCAGATAAAACTTCTAGTAGTAATTCTAATTCTTCTTCTTCAAGTGATTCAGAAGAAAGCAAAGAAAATAACAAAGAAAAAAATAAAGATGAATTTTCAAAATTAATGATTAATAATAGGCAAAGAAGACAAAGTATTTCTTTTTTTCAAATGGCAAATAAATTTGGAAATTTAAATTTATCTAAAGATGAAGAAACTCAAAAAGCAACTAAAGCAATTACTAAAAAAGATAATAAAAAAAAAACTTCAGATAATGGGGTTCCAAAAAGAAGAAAAAGTTTATTAGTAACTTTAAATGAGAATATTGAAAGGAATCAAATTAATTTAAATAATCCTGAATTATTTTATTTAGATTTCTTTAAAGATATACTTGATAAAAAAAAAGAAAAAGATGATGAAAAATCTGTAAAAAAAGAAAAAGAAGAATTAATAAATAAAAAAGGATTTTCTTATTCAAAAGAAGAAGGTTAAACTGTATATGTGATACTGTACTAAAAGAAGAAATATCAACCCATTTTTATATATATTTTGATAAAATATATTTATTTTCATTTTTCAATCTTTGATTTTCTTAATGTAAATTTAGGTTATAATTAATTTAAGTATAAATCTTATTAGAAAAATTATTTTGGTTATAGTTTTATTTAATTTTAATCTATATTTATTAATGAGAAATTTCTGCTAGAATAAATTTTGATATAAAAATTGAATTATTTTATCAGTAGTTGAATTTGTCTAAACTTATTTATTAAACTTCTTTATATATTTTTTTATTATTTTCGTTTTTTCTTAATAAATTTACAATTACACTATCTTCTATTAATAAAATAAATAAATAATTATTGAATATTTATTATTAATTCACTCAATTAAATTTTTTTTTATTCAATCATTTAAATCAAAATAATAAAAATGAGTAATAAAGAAGAAGAAAAAAATAATGAAAGTTCAGAAGAAGAAGGAGAAGAAACTTCAGAATATGATTATGATTTAAATACTTTAGAAATAAAAAAAGAAAGTTTAAGTCATATAACTTTAAATATTAGTGATTACAATTATTTAATTGAACAATTAAATACCCATATAAAATTATTGCAACAAATAAAAAATGAAAAATATCCAAATACTTTTTCAAAAGAAGTTCAAACTTTAGAAAATAATAATGAACTAAATGAAGATATTTTAGATAAAAAAAACTTAGAAGATAAAATAACTTCTTTAGAAAATGAAAATCATATTTTAAAAGGAAAAAATAATATTTTACAAGAAGAAAATGAAAGATTAAAAGAAGATATTAAAAAAAATAATAATAATGAAAAAGAAAAAATAGATAATTTAAATAAAACAATATTAGAATTAAAAAAAGAAATAGAAATTTTAAAAAAAGAAAATTTAGAATTAAATAATAATATAAAACGTATGAAATTTATTTCTCCTTTTGAAGAAGTATTTAAAAGTGAAAAAAATATAGAAAAAATATTATCATATTTACCAAAAGATTATTCATTTTCATTATTTTCAATAAATAAAACATTACATCAAGACTTTTATTATAAATTTAAATGTAAATATATAGAAAAACAAATAAAAAACAAAGAAAAAATAATAACTCAATTAACAAGTCAAGATTTAGCAAAAACATTAAAAATTGATAATGAAGATATGTATAATTTAATTAAAAAATATTCTCAAAACCATGTAATACCAGGAAATAAATTGAGATATAGTTTAACTCATTCTCTTCTTTTTATTGAAAATATTATAAGAAAACCTTTAAGAGAAAAACATGATGAAAATATTAATCCAAAAACTAAAAATTTATTACAATCTTTTTTAAGTGTTATTAAAGAAGATGATGAAATGGATGAAATAAATAAAATATTAAAAGAAAAAAATTATATAAATGAATTAAATGCCAGAATAATTGCTTTTCCAAAAGAAGAAATTGTAAATTTAAATGAATATGATAAAACTGTTATAGAAGCTTTAAATGGTGATGATACAATTAATATTAAATTTGAATTTAATAATCCTGAAGAAATAAAAGTTTTAATTGATTACTTTTTAAATGCTAAATTAGATAAACAAAGTTATACTAAATTCTTACAATATTTTATCGAAGAATTTTCACTGCTTTTTTTCAGTTGTTTTGAAAGTTTAAAAGAATTAAAAGAATTAGATATAGTAAATTTAGCCTTAAATGCAAGAATAAAAAGATATAGTTTTTTAATGAATGAAATGCAATATGAAATTGATAATTTAAGTCAATATGCTAATTCTTCAAAAGAAGTTAAAGATAATTTATCTAAATTAAAAAATGAACTTGAAGTTAAATATAATGGTTCTCTTATGCAAATTTCTCAATTAATTAAAGATAAAAATGAATTAATTCAAAAAGATGAAGATAATAAAAAATTAGGAGAATTAAAAGAAAAAGAATATGAGGAATTTAAAAATAAAATTTTATCAGAATTTCAAAATGTTGAAAAAAAATATAATTATACTGTTAAAGAAAGAGATTTGTTGAAAAATGCTATGTTGGATTTTAGAAATTATTTAATGAATTTTGTTAATGATAAAGGTGAAATTGTTTAAAAAATTAACATATTAAATTTATTTAATATGTTAAGTATATTCTCTTGGAAAAATATTAAAATTTTAATTATATTTTTTTAATTAAAAGAAAAGTAGATAAAGAATTTTATTTAAAAAATTTATAAATTTGATAAAAAGAATAAAAGATATTATTTTTTAATATTATAAAGTAATTAAATATTATATTTTCAAAAAAAATATCTTGAAAATATTTAATTTAAATTTTATCAGCTAAAATCTTTTAGAAAAATAAATTTAGGATTTGTTGATGAAAAAGTGTTTTAAAAAAATTGAAATTATTATATATTAAATGATGAAATATGATGGAAAAAAATTATTGATTTATAAAACCCGATAATAATATATATTATGTCTTTCTAAATACTATTTTTATTCTCATTTTTAAATTTGATTATTTTAAAGCATTTTCTTTATTATTTAACTGAATTAAAGTCTTGTAAAAATATTGATTTATTTTTTTAAAAGATGTTTAATTTGAAGAAATCTTGATTTTTTCTTTTATTTTTTATTTAAGTTTAATTTAAAAAAAAATAAATTATATATAATTTGAATTGAAAAATCTTTTTATTAACTTTAATCTATTAATTTAAATACATCTTTTAAATTGTATTAATATCTATATTAAATTCTTTTTCAATAAATTTTAAATCTCCAGAAAAAGTTTCGGTGAATTTATTTTCATTATCTTCTAAACTATCAAATTTTATTTTAGTAACTTCTTGAAAAATATTAACTATTGATTTTGATTTTTTATCATATAATTTTTTGCAAATTTCATAAAGTGTTTCATCATTATTACAAGGGCATTTATCATTAAGAATACATTTTTTTAACATTTTACAAATAGCAATTCTAACATTATTTATTTTATCATTTGACAATTTGATTAATATATTTTTAATAATTTCAGTATAAATATGATAATTCATTAAAAAAATTTTACACATTTTAACAAAAGTAATTCTATTTTGAAATTTTTTATGATAAGAAAAAGTTTCAATTAATTGAATAATTTTTTCTTTTTGATAATTTTCATTATATAAATAAACAATTAAAGAACCTAAAACTTTAGAAGCAACTTTTCTAACTTGATAAATTGAATCCAAACAAAAAGTTATACATTGAGGAAAAATAGAATGATAAATAACTTCATTTTCATATAAATTATAATAACATAAAATACTTTCAGCAACATCTAATTTATTTTTCCAATTAATAAAATTAAAATTTCTAACTTTATTTCCATTATTATTTTGAAAAATAGAAACAGCTTCAAAATATTTATAATATTTTTCTTTAGTTTCTTTATTAACATTACTTAAAATTTTAGGTAAATTTCTCAAAGCTAAATTTCTTTCTGTTTTTTCATCACTTTCTAAAAATTTATCATAAATAATAAGTAATTCATTTTCAGTTAATTCTTTCCCTAAAATAGTAGAAACTTCATGAAAAGAAGAAATAATACTTCTTCTAATTTTAGGATTTTTTTCATTACATAAATTTAAATATAAATTTCTTAATTTTGGCCAAAAAGATGAACCATAACAAAAAAGAACTGCTGGAAAATTATACGTGTAATCATATAATATTTCTTCAATTCCAAAAGATTTTGTGTTTATTTCTTTTTTTGAATTTTCATTTTGAGAAATTTCAATTAATTGCTTTTTATTTGCATAATATTCATCTATTGTATCTTTATAAAAATCAAATAATTTTAATGATAATTCATCTCTATCTAAATGACATATTATTTCTCCTATTTTTTTTATTATTGTGTTTCTTACATATTTTTGATTATCAGAAATTAATTTTTCTATTATTTCTAAAAATGGTTTTGCATTTGTTCCTGAAATAACTAAATTTAAATTATGAACACTTTTTTCTTTAAATGATTTTAAAACACTTGGTATTATTTCAATACAACATTTTCTAATTTGCCAAAATAAATCATTACTTAATTTCTTAATTATATTATAAACTGTTGTTTTAATTGATTCAGATGATATAATTTCACATAAATTTGGTAGAGCCAATAATACATTTTTTCTTATGTTATCCCTTTTATCATCAGCAAAAAAATTTAATTGAGGTAATAAATAATTTTCACTGTATTTTTCCCCAAAATCTTCACATAAATTTTTTATTAATTTAATACATAAATCAGTATGTTTTGAACTATTGTCTAAATCACTAGTAAAAGATAAAATTAGTTTTAAAATCATATCATCTTTTCCTTTATCTTTTGGAAGAATAGCTTTAGAAACTTTTAATAAATTTTCAAATAATAAATTATTCATTTCTTCATCTTCAATTTCAAAAGTTCTTGGATGATATAATTCATCTATAATATTCATAATATTATTCTTTAATATATTATAACCTAAATCACCATTTGATGATAAAGAATCAATAAAGGGAATTAAACTTTTTAAAAATCTTATTTTTAAATCTAAAGTCTCATCTACTATTCTTGCTAAAGCAGGAATTAATAGATTATTTGTGTTTTCTATTCCAATTGAATCAGAATATATTTGAATATTATCTATAAAGTTTTTTTTAAAAGCCTTATCTTGACAATTACTGAATTTTTTGATATGACCTGTTACTGCATTTACTGATAATTTAATTGGCTCTTTTATTAATTTTATTTCTTCGAAATAACCGTAATTAAACTCTTTTTCTATTAAAAAAGGATTTGATTCTGAAGTTAAATTTTCAAATTCTAAATGTTGAAATGTATTAAAAAAATGAGTGAAATATAAATTTTCATCAAATTCTGTGTTCATTTCTAAATCTGGGAAATTTAAAAGCAAATTATTATTATTATTTAAATTATCTTTTTCTGATGAAATTTTGATTTCTTCTTCTAAATTGCTTTTGTTAGAATTCATTCTTTTTTTTCTTAAATAAATAATAAATATACTTTTAAATAAATTAATATTTAAATGAATCATTAATTCCCAAAAAAATTAAATAAAAAATCAAAAAATAAACAAAAAAATTACATTTCATTTTTTAAATAATCAATTCTAGCATTTAACCAATTAACTTCGTTTTCAAAGCTTCCATAAAAATTTTCTTGTAAAACATCTCTTAATTTAGTAAATCTATCAAAAACAACAGTAGCATTTTTCATTCTTGAATTAGAAATATCTTTTCCTTTAGAATTAATATTAGTAATTAATTTCCTTAAACAAATAGGACAAAGTTCAATAGGTTTATTATCAAATTCATTTAAAGAATTATGTCCATTCATAACACAAGAAAAAAAAACACAATTTTTCATTCCAAACATATGACAAATTTCTTTAATAATAGCTTTACAAACTCTTTTTAAAATTAAAACATAAATTTTCATTTTTTGACTTTTTGAAATATCTTTTTTATCTTTATTAAATAAAGGATCATATCTAGCAAAAGAAAAAATAGAAGTTCTTTTTGAAATATTTTTAGATCCAAAAGTAGGTTTAAATATATTTTTCCCATTTTTATTAATAGATTCAATATATAAATCAGTATCAATTAAACCAATTAAACAAAAAGCATCATTAGGTAATTCATTACTTAAAATATTCATTAATTGTTCACTATTAATTTGCATTTTTTTATCATCATCAGTTTTCACATCTACACCATTAAAATTAGATGATATTTCAATTAATCTAATTTTTAAACCATAAAAATAAGATTCACATAATAAAAATATATTGGTTATAAAATCTTGATCCATAATTTCATTTGCTGAAAAACTTAATGGTGCAATATATATTATATCATGATTTTGATCTACTTGAATACAACCATTTTGAATATATTCTTTGTATGTTTGACCATATTCTTTATGAGTCATTAACCAATCTCCTTCTTCTGGAACTTTTATTATATCATAAAATCTTTCATATGCACCCATTATCATTTTCTTATATAATATTGATTCTCCTTCTAAACCTATTGCACTTATTATCTCTTTTGGTAATGGACGTTTAAATTTAAATATTCCATATGTTTTATTGTATTCGTCTTTTTCTTCTTTTTTCATTTTTTTAAGAGATTGTTATTTTTTGATTATTTTTTTTATTTTATTTTTTAT